>OGCB01000079.1_pt1 | contig 29310 bp, 31 predicted proteins | sample 1570031 | NCBI WGS metagenome assembly OGCB01 (sample SAMN05518655, study PRJEB24509) | hot springs metagenome | isolation source: Octopus Spring Streamers, Yellowstone National Park, Wyoming, USA | place: USA:Octopus Spring Streamers, Yellowstone National Park, Wyoming, USA | collected 2011-10-11 | reverse complement strand
GTTATCGCTACGTTAATTACTATTGCAATTATATAATCCCTCTTTTTTATTCTAGGAACCAACTCTGAATTATTTTTCATATATTCCAGCCTTTCGATTAATTCATTAGTGATATTTACATCTATAGCTTTTAGTTGTGTCTTAATTATTTCTGACTTTGTTTGACTCATTCTAAGAATTTTTTTGTTTTTCTCGTAGTTTTCTTGTTTCTTATGAAATATACTTTTTGACATATTTATTTAATCTTAATTTAATATATAAATTTTTCTGTTATTGCGTGAATTAATAAAACAATGTAATTTATAAAAAGAAAGCTAAATTAATTAGAATTTTATAATATGCATTTTTCGGGAATTTCTTGAATGGTTTTATTAATTTAGCGTAAAACAATATCATGCGAACTTATATACTATATTTTTCTGAAAAGACTTAATTTTTGAAATCTTTGAACTTTATCAATTCGTTCGACACTCTATAACAAAATATTTTATTCAATTTGCCTTAAATTAAAATATTCATCTAAAACTTTTTTAACAGATTTTCTAATTTTTTCATCTAAAGTAGAAGGAGATAAATTTAAAATTTTAGCTAGATCCGATAAAGATATTTTTCTAGGAAAATCAAAATAGCCCAGCTTATAAGCTATGCTTAAAACTTTTTTTGATTTAACTTTAAATTATTAGTTTTAATACTTTTATAATTATAAACATTTTTTATTTCAAATTTTATATTATTACTTTTTAATAAATTTAAAGCAAGTTTAATATTTTTTTTGAACCTGTCATATCCCATGTAACAATGCCCTTCTCGTATTTAATTTTTCTAAAAACACATCCACATTTAGCTAAAATAGAACATATTTTACATCTATTAGTTATAACAGAACCATAAATCAAATCGTTCTCCTTTAAAAATTCGTAATTTACTACATCTTCAGAATTCTTTATAATTTCCATTACTGAATATGCTTCTGTACTGCTTGGATAAATTCTAAAATAACTTTGAATATATCCTCTATTTATTAAAGGTCTACAATCTATTATATCTATCTAGATCGTTACCAAATTTTTCAGCTAAAGCCTTTAACCAACTATGTTCAGGTTTACTTTATATCAATATTCGTTTCATCAATAAAATAATATTTTATAAAAAATTAATTTATTTAATTTTTAAAAGTTTGAAAAATGTAAATAAAAGGGAAATTAACAAAAGCGTTGCACCAATTTCAATTATTGGTAAAACATTATTTTTATTTCCAATGATCTAAGAGCTATTTCATGAACTGGTGTTCCTACAAACATTGGACTAAGCATATAGAAAAATCCTCCTATTATTACTAAAGCAAAACCTCCAACAGTTAACCATGAAATTAAACTTCTTGAAAATCCTTTTAAGCTTAATTCTAAATATAACAAGAACATTATTATTCCAAAGGTCAAAGCTAATAAATGCCAGTGAGCCACATTATAAACTATTTCATCTTCAATTGGCCAAACACTCCTTACTTCTCTAATTCTCATAGCAACAACAAGTCCTGAAAAGGCATCAAGTATTGCCATTAGTATTACGGTAATAAAAACTCCTAATTTAATACCGTCTTTTAAAGCATTTTTAAATCCATCATATTTAATAACTTTCATTATACCAAATATTACAAGGAAAAGCAAAGCTAAATCTAGTAAACCTACTCCTGCATTAACAATAATATGAGCTCTAGGTCTATCCCACATTACACTCCAGCTTCCGTAAGTTAAAGGAAAGACACCTATTAAAGTAAAATATGCTGCGATCTTATGAAGTTTTCCTTTAAAATCTAACCATCTAAATCCTACAAGCACTAATGCTACTCCAAACAAAGCAACTGCTGCATGGGCATGAGCTGAAACAGATAATTCTAAAGGTGTAGAGGGAGCAAATAATCCTCTATATTCTTTTGTTGAATGTTCTTCTAAAAGAAAAACTTTAACATCTTCATTAAAACCAAAATGTGAAGCATAATATCCTCCTAGCATTGCTGAGAGCAAAAACAAAATTATGGTAATAAAGAAAGCTAATTGAGTAACATCACAGCTGAATACTGAAGCATATTCCTTGCTTTAAACTTTATAGGATACCTTTAAAGAAGAAATCGCATAAATATATATGATTCCAGTAATAAACACTAGAGCGAGACCTAAAATCCAAAATGAATGAGCAACAGGACTTGGAATGACGTAGGCAAAGATTATTCCTAAGATGGCTGTAATAAACATACCTAACAAAGCTAAATTTGTTATCAATGGTTTAAGGTTTTCAGCTATTTTTATAAATTTAAAAAATAATAAAATACCAAAAGTTATTGCCATCATAGCTAATACATGATAAACTAATATAGCTCTTGCTACAACTCTTTCACTACTTACATCAATTCACAATTGTTTGTATAATGGAATAAAATTTTCTGCAACAGGTCCAGCTAAAGAAGAAAGGAAAAGAATAATAGGCACTAACAGAAATATAACTGTTTTCATGTATTTAACTTCGTTAAAGCTCATTTTACCTCTTCGTAACCAAATAGAATCCTAAAAAGAAGAATAATGACATTAAGAAAAGAATGGATGGAAGTAAAGTTAAGACCATCTCCAAAGGAAGAATTGGTTTACCCATTGACAAAGAAGCTAACGCTAATCCCCCAACTCCGATCAAAATACCTCCTAAAGTTATAAATATGATTTTCCATGGATACAATTTTTTAATTAATCCATAAATTGGAAAAGCTACAATAACAAGTCCAGCAATTGAATGAATAGCAGGTATAGATAATTTTGTTACTCCTATTAAAATTATTCCCAATATTACAAAAACAAAATAATATAGCCACATCCTAGGAAATATTAAATAAAATACTGCTAAAGATATGAATAGTGGCAAAGGAGCACCTAATACAGGAGTTATGCTCAAACCAAGCGCATCAACACCAATACTTAATAATGCACCAACGAGAACTAATGATGCTATAAAGCCTATACTTGCAAATAAGAAGTGATATTTTTTATTTTTATAATAATATAACATAAAATAGAAAATTCCTAATATGGAAATTATTAATGCTAATATTAAAGGTGTATAGTATGCAATTATATTTTTTAAACTTACCATAAAATTAATTTCGTTGCCCATTATTAAAAACATAATATTATCATCTATATAAACTTTCAACCAAATACTTTTGGGTAATAAACAAAATTTCTAAACAAATTTAAAAATAATTAAGTATAAAAAGATTAATATATTTTTAAAAAAAATATATTTACTTTTATATACATAAATAGATATTATATACAAATGTATTTAAAGATTTTATCCATAAATTTATATTATTCAAAAATATTTAAATAGAAATTCTAAATATTTTTCTCCCTAAAACTTAGCCAACAATAAACTATTATCCATAATTTTTGGAAAAATACAGCCGTTTCCTTGTATAAATAAATTAATACGCTAAAAGCATAGAATATTTAATGATAAAAACTTTAAACGAAGCTAAGATACTTTCATATTCAGTAAATATCGACTATAAAACCTTAATTTCAGAAGTAATTTCTACATGGAGTAAAAAACATCCCAAAGAAATTGAAGAAAGCTTAACAACTGAAGAATTAGAAAAAAGATCAAAAGATACTCTAAGAGCTGTTAAAGAAGGATACTCTTCAATTTTAGAAATGCCAGTCATCCATATTCAAGCTATATTGCCTAGATTATTAACCTTAATTCTTGTATCTTTTTCAACAGGTACAAATTTTCTTCAACAATCCTTAAGATATACAATTCCTTTAATAAAGGAAAAGGAAGAAAAGGCTACAATTATATTTATACCTGAAACACTTAAAAACAAAGAGAACAAAATAGTTAACCATGTAGAAAAAGGCTTAAAAATTTATTATAAGCTTCTTGATTCAATAAAAGTTCCAAAAACAAGGAAGCCAGAAGAAGATGCAAGATATCATTTGCCTCTATGTCTTGGAACCTTTATTTCTGCAAACATAAATCTTAGCAACTTAGTTCATATGCTATCTTTAATAAAACAAAACGAAAAGACACCTTCTTTATGGAAAAACTTTGTTTTAAGCATTTTAAACAATTTAGATGAAGAATTTAAAAAATTAGCAGAAGAAACAAGTAAAGAAATAAAGCTAGGCAAGTTCTTTCCTACCGCTTATCCTTTAGTAACACCAAATATTGTTAAAAAAATTGAAAAGGAATTTGAGATTAATGAAAGGAACGAAGTTAAATTGCTTAGCTATGATTTAAGCATTTTGAAATATTTTAGTAAAGAAGAAATAAAAAGAATAATTATTGAGGGAATAAAAGAAGGAAGCTTTCCAGATTTTTCTAACATTTTCTTTGAATTTGCAGTAAAGGAAAGCGGTGTAAGCAGGCATCAGATAATAAGGCACAGAACAGTTTTCCAGCAAAGCTTAAGCATTTATGATGCTGGTGAAAGAAAAGAGATCATAATACCTCAATCAATAAAGATGTTGAGCAAAGAAGAAATAAAGGAATATAAAGAATACATAAATGAAACTTTTAATTTATATGAAGAATTAAAGAAAGAAAGCGAGGAAGATGCAATTATAATTCTTCCATCAAACATAGCCTTCATTACTTTATTAAGATTGGATGGTTACAATATTTTTAATTTTAGAGGATTTTTGGGCAATAGATGCTGTGAATTAGCTCAAACAGAAACTCAGATAATTGCAAGTTTAATAAACAATAAAATAAACCAAGTTTTGGAAAATGAAGGATTCAAAGAATTAACTTATATAACCCATGCAAATTGTTTCAAATTAAGAAGATGTCCTGAACTATTGGAAAGAGCTATAAATTGTTCAATTTATCAAAGTAAAAGTTTTGAAAAAGAACTCTTCAGTTAATCAAACATCAAAGTACTTTTCAAATTCCCAATCAGTTATTTTTCTTTCAGTGTATTCTTCCCATTCAAGTCTCTTTAGTTCATAGAATTTCTCGAAAACAGGCCCAAGAACACTTTTAATTAGCTCATCCTTCTTTAATTCCTCCAAAGCTTCGCCAAGATTTGAAGGAAGACGATCCAAGTTTTTATATTTTTTATTTTCATAAATGTCTTCCTCTATTGGCTCAGGAGGTTCTATTTCATTTTTAATACCATCCAGCCCTGCTTTAAGCAGAACAGCAAAAGCTAAGTAAGGATTTGTACTTGGATCGGCTGCTCTAAATTCAATTCTTGCAGAACTTTGACTTATTGCTTCAGGAATTCTTATTAAAGCATCCCTATTTTTGCGACCCCAATAAATATACTTTGGAGCTTCAAACTCGCCAAGCCTTTTGTAAGAATTTACTGTTGGATTTGTTATAGCAGTTATAGCTTTTACATGTTTAAATATTCCTCCAATGAAATATCTTGCAAGTTTAGAAATTTTGTGCTCATTATTTTCATCAAAGAATAAATTCTTATCTCCACTCCAAAGACTCATATGCAAATGCATCCCATTTCCAGGCAAACCAAAGAATGGCTTTGGCATAAATGTTGCTTTAACTCCAGAAGATTCTGCAACAAGCTTTATTACATTCTTAACAAACAAAATTTTATCTGCAGTTAATAGGGCATCATCATGTTTTATATCGATCTCATTTTGACCTGGACCAACTTCATGATGTCCTGTTTCCCAAGTAATTCCTGCCTTGGTTAACGTTTCAATTATTTTTATTTTAATTTCATGGGCTTTATCTTTTGGTGAAACATCAAAATAGCTTCCTGTATCAAGTTTTTCACCGTTTTTCAATAGATAAAACTCCAGCTCTCCTGCAGTTATAAATTTATAGCCTAAGGATTCAGCTTCAGCCAATACCTTCTTTAAAACAAATCTTGGGTCTCCTTCATAAGGCTTTTCACTAGAGTAAACATCGCAGAAATAAACATCCATATTGTTTAACTTGTAATGAGACCTTATGTCTGGTTTTAATCTCATATCGCTTTCATATCTTCTTACAAAACCTAGTATTGAAGAGCCATCAAACCAGATTCCTTTTTCGGTTGATTTAGCAAAGTTTTCATCAGATATGAGAACTTCTTTTAATGTACCGTTTATATCTGAAAATCTTAAGGATATTAACTGCATTTTTAATTATTTCTATTTGTAAATTTAAATTTTAAGTGGAAAAATTCTTGGTTCCAAGTTAAGGCTTAAACACTTCCTTATTTTTACATTAATTTTTTTTACGGTTATTTCTAAACTTATTCGTTAATCTTTTAATAAATAAAATCTATAATTGATTATATAATGAAATCAATTGCTTTTCTTCTTTTCTTAATTATAATAACAACTTTAAATCCGATTAATGTTAATGCTTCAGATTCCAATGATATAATGTATGAAATAGTCAAAAGAAATCCTGATTTGGTGATTACAGGATGCAATGAAACTTATGTTTATTGGGAATTCAATATTAAAATATTTGATCCTCCTATAGCAATTAGAGAATATGGTTCAAATGAATCTACATATATGAATAAACGATACAGTAATTATTATTGGGAATTAATTTTCATATATGATATGTTAGCAGCAAAATATGATTTAAAATATAGTAGATGGGATCATTATGCTAAATTAATTGAGGGAATTGAAGGAGAAATAAAGCCCTTGCAAGATAAAATATTTGAAGAAAAAGGAGAACTGGGAATAAATTGGATAGGTGTTCGTGAAACCATACCTCCAGCCATAATAGTTACAATGTATAAAATAACGAATGAAAAAATTAATATTGTTCTTGAATATATAAAACCATTTGTTAAAAAATATCATGCAATAGTTTTCTTTATTGAAGATTATAGACCTGCTAGTATTTTTGAAAAACAAGATGAAGCTTTAGATAAATTTTATGATAAAATATTACCTAATGGGACCATATTGTATGGAAAAGGAGACGGGTTCTTGGAATATTTAAATCTAGTAAAAGAATATTATAACTTCACAATACCTGTAGGGGGTTTTGTGATTTCACCTGGAATAGCCAATTTGCCTATTCCTACTAATGCAACTTTCAACGAAGAATTTGTTAGAGAAGCTGTTTCTATTTTAAGAAAATATGCGGGCTGTGAAGTACCTCTAGTAGTTAATTTCGTAGACTATAGAGAATTTAATGTTAATCCTCAGCCTCTGCAAGCAAATCCATCAGATACGCAATATCCATCTCTTCCATATTTAATATTATTATTCGTAGTAATTCCAATAGCAATATTATTACCTTTAGTTTTAATTTTAAGAAAATCTAATAGGAAAAATAATTGTTAATTAATTTTTTATGATTTATTTGAATAACTAAATTTTCCTACTTTTACTCTTGAAGCTTTAAAAAATAAAATTCTTATTCTTGCTGTGATAATAAAATAATAATCTGCCTTGAAGAATGAAGTATTGGATTTAATAACTGAATTTACATTTTAATTAAATATTCATACAATATTCCTTCCTAACCTAAAGATTTAAATACTTTATTTTATATTATATCGATATCGATATCGGTGAAGAAATATGTGGCATTATATGGAATTTAGAAGAAGAGTAGGCAGAGAAGGAGCATTGAAATTTTTAGTTCTATGGCTATTAAGTGAAGCTCCAAGAAATGGAGTAGAAATTATTAACGAAATTGAAAGGATGACATGGGGCTGGTGGAGGCCATCGCCAGGTTCTGTTTATCCCTTGCTTTCTTCCTTAGCTAAAGATGGATTTATAGTAAAAATGCCTGATGGAAGGTATCAAATAACAGAAAAAGGATTGGAAGAAATTAAGGAAGTTTTGCCTCCAAGAAAGCCTAGAACAACAGAGGATATTTTAAACGAAATAGAAGGATATATTTCTTATCTTGAAGAAATAGGCAAAGATAAAATATTTCCTTATAAATCTAAGATCGAATCAATTAAATCAAGACTAGAGAAGTTAATATGACGGAAGCAATAATTAAAGCTATAAATTTAACCAAGAAATTCGGTTCATTAGTAGCAGTAGATCATGTAAATTTTGAAGTAAAGAAAGGAGAGATATTTGGTTTCCTTGGTCCTAATGGTGCAGGAAAAACTACAACAATAAATATGCTTACAACAATTCTTAAGCCTACTGAAGGGACAGCTATAGTAAATGGCTATGAAATAACAAAGGAAGATTCAAAAGTTAGAAAATCAATTGGTGTAGTTCATCAAACATATACGGCTGATGAAGATCTAACAGGATATGAGAATATGATGCTTATGGCATCTTTATATGGCATACCAAAGGATTTAGCTAAAAAAAGAATTGAAGAACTAGTTGAATTAGTTGAATTGAAGAATGCAATTCATAGAAAAGTAGAAACATATTCAGGAGGAATGAGAAGAAGATTGGAAATTGCAATGGGATTAATCAATAGACCTGCAATTCTTTTCTTAGATGAACCTACTTTAGGCTTAGATGTTCAAACAAGATCAGCAATATGGTCTTATATTTTAAAATTGAAGGAACAATATGAAATGACAATTTTCATGACAACACATTATTTAGAAGAAGCAGATCAATATTGTGATAGAATTGCTATTATAGATAAAGGTAAAATAGTCAAAGTTGGCTCTCCAAAGGAATTAAAAGAAAGCATAGGAGGCTATGTTGTAACTGTTCAAGTAGCTAACAATGTTAATTTAGCTTTAAAATTAATTGAAAACATGGAAGAAGTTAAAGAAGTAAAGAATAAAGGAGAAATTTTAAGAATAAAAATAAAGAATGCAGAATACTTTGTTCCAGAAATGATAGAAAATTTAAGCAAAAATGGAATAAAAGTAAGCAAAATATCAATATCTGAACCATCTATGGATGAAGTTTACATGGAATATACAGGAAAAAGCTTAAGAGATGAACAGTCAAGTTGGGAAGAAGCTTTTGTTTTCCATAGAACAATACAAAGAGCTAGAAAATGAGCGAAAAACAAGGTTTATATGTTTTAAATAGTTTATTAGCTCTTACAAATAGGGAATTAAAGAAATGGTATAAAGTTCCAATAATACTTTTCTTATCTTTGTTTCAGCCTATCGTTTGGTTAGTCTTATTTGGAAAATCAATGAATTTGGGATCGATCTTTACAGGTACAAGTATAGAAATACCTGGCTTGAATTTGCCTAAAGAAATAATAAACGAAATAGCTTCGAAAGTTTTAATTTCAAGATTTGGCACAACAGATTATTTCTCTTATTTAGCAGCAGGCATGATTTCCTTTATAATATTATTTACATCCATGAGTAGCGGAATGACGATGGTTTGGGATAGAAGACTTGGCTTTCTTAATAAACTTCTTGCTACACCAATTCCAAGACCAATTATAATATTAAGTAAGACAACTTCTGCGGTTTTAAGAGCTTTAGTTCAAGCAACAATAGTTATTCTTGTTGCAACTTTATTAGGAATGCAATATAAACCTAATCTTTCAATTTTAGATTTTCTAAGCGTATATTTAGCTTTATTTTTAATGGCTTTAGGTTTATCGTCTTTGTTTATTATGTTAGCTATAAGAGCTTCAAGCTGGGAATCCCAAATGGCTATAATGAACTTATTAAACTTACCTCTACTTTTTTCAAGTAATGCCTTTTATCCAATAGATATAATGCCTTCATGGCTTCAACCTGTTGCGTATATTAACCCTATTACTTATACCAACGATATAGTTAGACAATCATTACTAGGTGTGCAGGGAATTAATCCTTTATTTATTGATTATTTATATTTACTATCATTTGCTTCCTTTTTAGCAACCTTAGGAATAGTATTATCTTGGAGATATCTATCTAAATAAAAGTATTTCACATTAAAAATTGCAAAAAATTAAATTATTAAAAATTAGCAGGATCTCAAGTTATTCAGGCTCACACTGAGGTGTAGTGTAATTTTTCAACTACATCAAAACCCTCGATAACCGGCGCAACATCTTTCAAAGACATTAACTAGCTTCTCTCTGTTCATGTCCTTTGGTCTGTTCACGTAGTAAAGTCTATGTTGAAGCATTTTGGCAACGTAATCTACTATAGATCCTAACTTGTTCTCCTTATATATTCACTCGAAGTACCCTTTCCACTTATCTTTAAAATAGTTAAAAATGTTTGTGTTAACTGCCTATTATCTTGTCATTTAACTAAAAGCGAATAAATTTTTAAGCGCTTATTCATAAGATTTCGTACATTGCAATTTTTTTTGAAAACGTCAAGGTCTATCCTTTATAAGTTTTATAGATAGTTAAATAAATTTATAAAAATTTGTGGAATATAAATATAGGGATGGGTGATATATTAAACTTAGATTATGGAAACATTAAAGAGGAAGAAAAAATACTACGCAAGAAGTTTAAATCAATTACAGAAGGTTTAGACTGGAACACATTTCCTATGAGACTTCTTGAGTTGAGCCAAAAGTTTAGGTGGAGTGCATACGAGATAGATTTCTTTAAGGACAGGGAGGATTGGAACAAAAATATGAAACCTTCAGACAGGATGCAGACCAAGTTAATATCTTCCCTCTTTATTGCAGGAGAGGAATGCGTCGCAAGGGATATAATACCGCTAATCTAAGCCATGGAAGAGATGGGCTTAATTGAAGAGGTCCTCTACTTGACCCATTTTGCTCAAGAAGAAGCCAACCACACAGTAGGGTTTAGAAGATGGTTTGAAAGTGTAGGGGAAACCCAAGGCATTTATGAATTTACCCTTAAGAACGAGCCATATAGGAAGTTGTTTTATGAAATAATACCTACCAATATGAAGAAACTTTATTCTGACCCCTCACCTGAAAACGTAATTAGAGCAGTAACTTCATATATGTTCATAGTAGAAGGGATACTTGCTGAGACTGGCTATTATGCTTACAGTAAGAGTTATGAACAGATACTACCAGTCATGCCTGGATTATATAAAATGATTAAACTTATTGCAAGAGATGAATCCAGACATATCTCTTTCGGAGCTTACGTAACGGCACTAATGATATCAATGTACGGTGAAAGCTTATTTGAGGAATTCAATAAGTACTTTGAATCATTAGCACAGGAAATCGCCTTTCCCCTAATCAATGAAATTAGAAAAATACTTTTGTCTAATAGTTGGCGTGAAGAGGATAAAGGGCCATTATTCAATTATCTCATTTTAAGTGATGAAGGTTTTAAAGATATAATGGATTTTGCCATGAATATGTTCCAACGAAGATATTCGGTGATACATAGAGCGGTTAAAATGAAACCAGAGCATGTAAGGAGGCTCCACTTAAGAGAAATGAACATCGTCGAAGAATAGGAGAAAAATGAAGATAAGAAAGATATATATTCTTATTAAACATTTATAAAATATGACAAAATATATATTTGGATCTAAAGAATGGCTTGAACATTTTGCTAAGTTATTAAACGAAGATGAAAATTATAGAAAAGCAGCTAAAGATTGGGAAGATCCTATTACATTGATCGTAACAAATTTGCCTCCTAAAGTAAAAGAATATTTTAAAAAAGTACAAATAATTGTCTGGTTTGATCTTTGGCATGGAGAATGCAGAGCAGTAGAGATTCTAAATGATCCTAACGAAAGAAAATCAGGAATAACTTTAACAGGAAGCTATTCTACTATAAAAAAGATAGCCTTAGGAAACTTAAGTCCTACAGTTGCGGTTATGACTGGTCAGCTTAAAGCTAAAGGAAATGTAATGAAGCTTATAACAAATGCAGGAGCTTCTGCTGCCTTTGTTAATGTAATAAAGAAGGTTCCTACTGAATTTCTAGAATGAAAGCTTTAAAATGGTATGCTCCCTATGATTTAAGGGTAGAAGAAGCTGAAGAACCTAAAATAATAAAAGAAACTGATGCTTTAATTAAACCTACTCTAGTAGGAATTTGCGGAACAGATTTACATATTTATCGAGGATATTTACAAATTGTTCCAGGAAATATAATAGGTCATGAATTTATTGGAATAGTTGAAGAGGTAGGTAAAGAAGTTAAAGAGTTTTCGAAAGGAGACAAAGTAGTAGTATCGTGCTGGGTTGCTGATGGTAAATGCTGGTATTGCAAGCGAGGATATTATACACAATGTGTAAATATTAACATATTTGGTCTTGGTCCTCTTTACGGTGAAACATTACAAGGTGCTTTTTCTGAGCTTATTCGTGTTCCTAATGCTGATGTTGTTCTTTATAAAATTCCAGAAGATATTCCAGATGAGAAATTAGTTATGTTAAGTGATAGTCTTGCTGCTGGTTATACTGGAATTGTTGAAGGAGGAATGAAACCTGGCGATTCTGTTGCAATTTTAGGCTTCGGACCTATAGGAGCTGTAGCAGGTATGTGTGCAAAAGCGTTAGGGGCATCTTTAATTATAGCTATAGATGTTATTGAAGAAAGACTTAAATTAGCCAAAGAACTAGGATTTGAAACTTTAAATGCAAAAGAGGTAGATATTGAAGAAGAAGTAAGGAATTTAACAGATGGTAGAGGAGCAGACATTGTGGTTGAGGCTATAGGAGGTTCAGAAGAAATATTAAGAAAAGCTATAGCATTAACTAGAAGAAAGGGAAATATAAGTGTATTAGGCTTTCATGCCCATGATTATAATATTCCTGCTGGACAATTATGGGTATCTGAAAAAAGAATGATCTTTTCAATAGGAGATCCTATAAAATATAGATATGAATTATTGGAATTGATAAAGCACAATAGAATAGATATAAGCAAAATAATAACCCATAAATTAAGTTTAGATGAAGCTCCTAAAGGATTCGAATTATTTGATAAGAAATTGGCATTTAAGGTTGTAATAAAATCATAAATTAATCACCGCTTAACTTTAGAAACAAAGGGATTTCCTTTAATAAAAAATCTAAGATCTTCTTCTAAATCTCTTTTAACTCCTATTCTTTTTGAAGAACAAATTTCAAACTTTTCTTTTTCTTTATTTAATGCAAGAAAAAGACTTGATTTTGTATTTAACAAGCTTTTTTCATTAAATTTTTTGTCTATCTTTAAAGCTTTAGTAATTCTTCCTGGACCTCTTGTATTTGCATTAAAGTTCAAAGGCTCAACAGCTCTTATAAGAACAGCTCCTATTTCATTTTTTGGATGAGCTACAACGTTTAAAAGCCAATTTGAATGAACCATGTAAATAAAAGCTATGCCAGGTTCCATCATCATTGCCCTATTATATTTCTTTATTCCTTTATAAGCTCTTGAAGCTGGATCGTTATAACCATAATAAGCTTCTGTCTCTAGTATCTTCGAAATTAAGAAATTTCCTTTAATTCTCCTTACTAAAAAATTTCCTAATAATTCTATTGCTACGATTTTGGGATCTCTTTCAAAGAAGTCTTTATTAAAAGCAATAAATTTCATAAAAAAATTTAAAATAAAGGTTATATAAGGCGTAAGGAAAATTTAAAATATGAAGATAAGGCATATCTTTAAGAATATTTTAGATTTTCTTTTAATAGGTACAACTCCAATTAGATTAATTGAAGGAATAATCTTGAACATTTTGGTTTTATCATTTTCTCTTTCTTTCTTTATTTTTGGTTATTCATTTATCCTTATTTTACTTTCAGCCACATGTTTAGTTGCATTTAAACATCTAAGAACATGTAGAATTCTTTATGAAGTTAGGATAGATGAATTAGAAGCATTTCAAAGTAAAAGCTTGAAATTCCATAAAAGTGTGGATTTAATTATAAAAATCTTTGAATATTATTTAATAGGTTTTAGCATATTCTTAATTTTATATTTTACTAGCTTATTATTGGGATTTACGGATTTACCTAGCTTTTTAATAATCTTAACTCCATTTTTATATGCCTTTGTAACAATGTTTGGACATTTTTCGAGAGTAAAAGCCATAAAAGAAGTTAGCATAATTAATCGTAATTTAAACATTTAAAGCATAACAAAACCTTATTTAATTAATTTTTGTCAGTTATTTTACAAATAAGACTCTAACATTATTTTGTGAAGCGACTTTTGCTTGAACTCCATCACATGTAATTAATTCTTTGTTTAAATTCTTAGCTAAGGATATAAAAAGAGCATCATAAATCGTTATTTTATATTTAATAGCTAAAATGAAGGCTTCCTGTAAATATTTGTTTTGATCTTCAATAATGATAGGCTTCTCTTCAATTAAATCTCTTAATATTTTCAAAGCTATATTTGAATCCATTTCTCCTTTAATAACTTTCTTCCATAAAGAATTGGCAATCTCTTTTATTGCTAGATCAAGTGTAATAACCCCTTCTCGCATTAAATCACGTATTTTTTCCCAGTTTTCTTCACGTGAAAAATATTTTACTAAGGCTGAAGAATCAATGACTCTCACGATCTTCTCTTATAGATCTCTCTGCAAAGCCTTTTTCACTAGGTTTAACATTTTCTAAAATTTTATCCCACTCTGCAACATACTTTCTCATTTTAATTTTACTGGCAAGTTCTTCAAGAAACTTTTTAACTTCTTCATTTATATTTACATTTTCTTTTTCTAATAATTCTTTAATTTCTTTCTTAATTCTGACACTAACCACTGTCGACATAATAATTTTTTTATATTTACAAATATATAAATATTATGTTTACAATATGTAATCATTTATGTATTAATAAAAGAGATTACTAGAGTTTAACATTTCTTTCGTTCAATTCTTTTATTCGCATAAGCGAAAATATTTTACAAAGAAAAAAGAAAGAATTCAATTACAAAAAAACTGTTATAAAATCAAGAACAATATGAGTATTGCCATTTAATTTCGTAAAGTTAATATAATACTTATTTTCACTTAATTTGATCCTTCAATAAAATTTTTTTAATAAAATTAAAATTTTTAGAAATAAAAATCCTTTTTCTCCAATTTTACCTATGAATAAAATAATAAGCTATGCTATACCTGTTTTAATAATAGGAATAATATTAACAGGAGTCTTTATTGTTATACCAAACCTTCAAAATCAAGAAAAAGATAAAGTTCAGGTTGGCAAAGAAGAAAGATTTAGAACTTTTAATTCAGCCGAAGAAATTAAAAACTTTCTAATAGAAAATACTAAAAGAGATGGAATGATGCCTTGGTTTATATCATTTTCACCCCCAATACCTCCTCACCCATCTTTACCACCTTCAGTCAGAATATCATCAGTAATAGAACCATATTCTTTACCAGTTACTTATACAGGATTTCCGCCACCTCCAGGGCCTCCACCACCCTTACCTACTCCCACATTCACACCAGTACCTCCATCTGCAGATACTCTAATGTCAACAGCATCGGCTCCAACATATTATTCAAAAACAAACGTTCAAGTTGAAGGTGTGGATGAAGCAGATATAGTGAAAACCGATGGAGAATACATATATGCATTTATTAATAAAGAAATCGTTATAGTTAAGGCTTATCCTGTAGAAGAAGCAAGAATTGTTAGCAAGATAAACATTCAAGCTTTGCAAAATCAATGGTACCCCCAAGTTTGGCTTTACGTTTATCAGGATAAGCTTATCGTTATATTTGTAAAAGAACATGGAATGGCAATACAAGAGATTACCGTAACATCACCATCAGTAGAGTATGCTTATACAATTCCTTATTATTATCCTTTAATATACACAACCGTTTTAGTTTATAATATTAAAGAAAGGTCAAATCCAAATTTGGAATGGAATGTTACAATGGAAGGTAGCTATGTTGCAAGCAGAATGATTAAAGAAAATGTTTACATTATTACAGCAAATCCAATAATTAGCAATGAAGTAAAGCTTCCTGTAATTTATAATAATGACGAAAAAATACAAGTTAAACCCAGCGATATTTACTATACTCCTTATGCCGATTTTGCATTCCAAATGACAATGTTAGTTAATTTAAACGTAATTAATCAAAATTTAGAATATAAAGGATTTTTGTTAGGAGCAACTAATACAATATATGTATCTTTAAAGAATATTTACATTACTCAATATATTTACTCGCTTAGATGGTTCCAAGGAACTTTAAAACAAAGCACAGAACAAGATTATACTGTTATTCATAGAATAAATATACAAAATGGAATAAAATACGAAGCTGTTGGCAAGGTACCTGGATTTTTATTAAATCAGTTCTCAATGGACGAATATAAAGAGTATTTCAGAGTTGCAACGACATCTCTTATATTCACAGTATCCGCATTTACTGTTGCACCTACAGAAACGACAATCTTTAATCCACCACCAATTTCTCCGCCTCCAATTCCTACAACAAGCAATAATATTTACATTTTAAATATGGATTTGCAAATAGTAGGTAAAATAGAAAATATTGAAATAGGAGAAAGAATTTATTCTGTTAGATTTGTTCAAGAAAAATGTTACTTAGTTACATTTAGACAAATAGATCCGTTCTTTGTAATAGATCTAAGTGACGTTAAAAATCCAAAAATATTAGGATATTTAAAGATCCCAGGATTTTCAACATATTTACATCCGATAAATGAAACAATGATTTTAGGTATTGGTCAAGAAGAATGGAGTCAAGTCAAAATCTCATTGTTTGATGTAAGCGATTTCAATAATCCAAAGGAAGTATCGAAAATAATCATAGGTAATAGATCTCAACATGCATTTTCTGAAGCTTTATATGAACATAAAGCATTTTTATTCGACCCCTTAAGAAAGTTGATCATTTTGCCTTTCCTCATATCTAACCATAAATTCTATTCAATCAATGGAACAGTTCAAATTTATAATCATACAATTCCAATAAGATGGGATGTATTTACTGATTGGCAAGGTGTTTTAGTTTTTGAAATCAAAGATAAGATATATTTGAAGGGAAACGTGACTCATATGAATTTCGAAGAAATATTTAAAATAGTTCAGGAAAAGTTGATGAACAGAGATTATTACTTTTATATAGAGATTATAGATAAAGCAATAAAGAGAGCATTATTTATTGAAGACTTCTTATATACAATATCAGATTCTAAAATAAAGATAAATAACATACATACTTTAGAAGAAATAAAAGAAATAAAACTTAATTAAATTTTTTAATATTTTTTTAATTTATACTCACTAATGAAACATAGAATTATACAATGATGGTTAGAAGAATTTTAATTAAATTACGGTACAATTCCGATTTCTGAGAAATGAGACAAATATATAAACATTTTTTATTTTCAAAAGAAATATTTATCGTAACTAGTTTATGTTCTATTAAAATTTTTTTAATTTAATTAAATTTTTTAGAAATAAAAGCCGACATATGATTATTAACGTATGAAACAGATTTTCAGTTACATATTACCTGCTTTGTTAATAGGAATATATTTAATAGGAATCGTTATATTAAATCTTCAAACACAGAAAGTAGCACCAGCTGAAGAAATTCAAGTTAATAAAGAGAAGTTTAGAACATTTTATTCAATTGAAGAAATTAAAAGTTTTATAGCTCGTTATAGCACACAGCAAAGTGATTTTCTATTCAAAGTAAGCTTACCAATTGAACAACTCTCAGGACCAGCTTCTTTACCTGCACCAATACCTACTCCAACAGTAATACGTCAAGAATCAACTCAATCAACACCTTCCTATTATTCAAAAACAAATGTTCAAGTTGAAGGCGTAGATGAACCTGATGTTGTAAAAACAGATGGAATGTACATCTATGCTGTTACTGATAAAGGAATTGTAATAGTTAAAGCGTATCCAGTTGAAGAGTCTGGAATTATTAGTAAAATTGATTTAAAAAAGAAACAAAACGAGCCCTATCTTTATTATGAGTTTCAGACCTCACTCTATGTTTATAATGATAAGCTTATTGTTATAGATCGAAATGTAGTGTATAATGAACCCTTAGATGTATATTTTACAGATATATATTCGACTCGATATTATAAGCCTCCCGTAATTTATACTAATGTTTTAATCTATGACATAAAAGATAGAGCTCAACCTAAATTAGAGTGGAATGTTACAATAGAAGGAGATTACGTTGCAAGTAGAATGATCGAAGAAAATGTTTACATAATTACAGCATCTCCAGTTTATTTACAGCATGAAATAACATTACCTACAATCTATGATAATAATAAAGAGATTAAGGTTAAGCCCAACGATATTTATTATACGCCATATATTGATGCTGCTTTTGGATTTACTCTTCTAGTACATTTAAACTTAATGAATAAAAGCATAGAATATAAAGGATTTTTGCTTGGAGTGACAAACACAATATATGTATCTTTAAACAACATTTATGTTACTCAATACATTTATTCACAACGTTGGATCGGAAGAACTTCAACTATTACTTCAGAACAAGACTACACTATTATTCATAGAATAAATATACAAAATGGAATAAAGTATGAAGCGGCTGGAAAGGTTCCAGGATTCGTTTTGAACCAATTTTCAATGGATGAGTATGAAGAGTATTTTAGAGTTGCAACAACCTCTATGGTTTTTGATAGAGGAATGTTCATTACAAGCAACAATATTTACATTTTGAACATGGATTTAAAAATCATAGGTAAAATAGAAGGTATAGAAAAAGGAGAAAGAATTTATGCAGCTAGATTTGTTCAAGAAAAATGCTACTTGGTTACATTTAGACAAATAGATCCGTTCTTTGTAATAGATTTGAGCAATGTTCAAGAACCAAAGATCTTAGGATATTTGAAGATACCAGGATTCTCTACATACTTGCATCCTATAAACGAAACAATGGTATTAGGCATTGGAGAAGAAGGTTGGAGAAAAATTAAAATCTCATTATTTGATGTAAGCGACTTCAATAATCCGAAGGAAATATCAAAGATAATCATAGGGAACCAATCTGATTATGCTTATTCTGAAACTTTGCATAATCACAAAGCATTCTTATATGATCCTAAAAGAAAATTGGTCATTTTACCTTTTACAATCGAAGCTCGTGCGATTCTTCCAGTAAATGTAACAATGCTTCAAACTACTTATAAATATTCACTGATAGTATCCTATGATTGGAATGGATTTTTGGTATTCGAAATAAAGGATAAGATATATTTGAAGGGAAACATTACGCAAGCTGGATATGAAGATATGCTAGAAAGAGTCAAAGATATAATACAAGACTTGATGAGGTATAATTGGAATTACGGCTATTCTTACCAAATTATTAATTTGCCTGTAAAATTTATGAGAGTACTATTCATAGAAGATTTCTTATATACGCTATCGAACCTGAAATTAAAGATAAATAACATACATACTTTAGAAGAGATAAAAGAAATAAAGTTTTAAATTTTTTATACAAACTATCAATAATCTTAAATTTAAATTCTCTGAAGTTTCATGAAGACCTGTCTTGAAAAGCTTAAAATAGGGAAATTAATATTATTTTTTAAATTATTATTAGAGTAGTTTAAAATGGAAAAAAATAAGATCACGCTAAAACTCATTGAATCTGATTTCTTTCCTGTAGATATTTTAAGCAGGGATGCCGCTATTGAAATGAGTTTTAAGCCCAGACCATCATATTTTGCAAGATGTAAAGAATTAAATATACCCGCACCTAAAGATTTTTATGATCCAAAAGTAAGAAGTCTACATCCGTGGCTAGCAAGAAGACCAAGATCAATTGCAAGAGCTCTTAACTTAGCATCTTTACTTACAAGTAAGGATTCAAATAATTTTCTTAACTTATTAGGTTTCAGTGCTGATAAGCTAAAATCGCTTGTTAAAAACGGTTATCCCCCATTAATATCATATACTATCCCCGAAACCGATTCTTTGAAAATGAATTTTGAAAATGAGATAATAATGGATCCTATGGCAGGTGGTGGTAGCATACCGTTAGAAGCAGCAATTTTGGGATGCAATACGATAGTGTGTGAATACAATCCTGTAGCATTCTTAATATTAAAAGCTACTATAGAATTTCCCGCAAAGTATGGTAGGGAACTGTATTTAAATGTAAAAAGCGAAGCGGAAAAACTTATAAATTACGCATTAGAAAAATTATCTCCTTTTTACGATAAGGAAGCAGAGGGATATATTATATTAAGGCAAGTTAACTTAAATAACAAGATATATCCTCTAGCTACAACCATTCCATTGACACCTCAAAGTTTTGTTTCAATAGAAGGAGATAAAGCTAAAATAGTTAAAGGTAAGGCTTCACTTAATACCAACAGGAAGTTATTGTCTACTTGGATACAACAATACTGCAACGCTTTAGAAAACAATAACATTGAACTTCTTGACATACTAAATAAATGCATAACAGTTCAAACAGAAAAAGGTTTCAGATTAGGTGACGAGTTTGATCAAGAATTATTAAGGAAATCATTTGAAGAATATTGCAAAATTAAATCTGCACTTCCAGAGACTCAATTACCTAGAGACAATGAAGTTTTCTATGATTTATTACCTCTAAGAAAGTATAACCAATTGTTTAATCCAAGACAAGCATTAGCGCTAGGATTGCTTGTTGACTATATTCACAAGCGAATAAAAGAATTGATAAATGATAAGGGCGAGTTCGGTGCTGCTATAGGGCTATATCTTGCTTTAGGTATAGATAGACTTGCTGATTTTAATTCTATAATAACTACATGGAATGCTAATCAAGCAACCATTAGAGATAGCATTGGGTCTTATTATAAATTCAGAAAGTTTAGATTGGAAGGAATCTATACTGAAGCAATCGTACCCTTTAGAACTCTTGAATGGATATTTGAACCAAATGCTAAGGAAAAAACAGCAGGAGGAATATGCCCTATATTAAGAGAGTTATGTGAGAAATTAGAAGGAAAGGGTAATAAGGTAAAGGTATATTTATGTAATGCGATGGAACTTTCAAGATATTTTAAGGAAAAAATTAGCGTTATAAATGTTGATCCTCCATATTATGATCAGCATATTTATAGTGATTTCTCTGAATTCTTTTGGCCTCTACTTAAACTAACTCTTAATGATGCTCTAGAAATATTATTCAAAGAGAATTATTTGTCTTCTTGGAGTCCTCATAGTTGGCGTGTTCCAAGAGAAGATGAAATAGTTTCTAGAAAGCCTAGTGATAGAACGTTTGAAGTTAAGCTTAAGAAAGCCTTGATTGAGATGAGAAAAGTTCTTGATGATGATGGACTTTTGTTACTATGGTTCAGTCATAGAAAATTAGAAGCTTGGAAAGCTGTTTTAAAAGCTTTAAAAGATGCTGAATTTAAACTGACTAATATAATTCCATTAGTATCTGAGCATCCAACAAGAAGTATAACTAAAGGCGGAAAATTGGGAATCTCGCATGTTCTCATACTTGTAGCAAGGAAATCGAATACTCCAATTTATATTGATAAAGCTAAATTGAGAAATAGAGTAATAGAGTGGGCAAAGAAAGCTAAAATATATCCATCGGAGGAAATTAAATATGAAGAATTAGAAGTCATAAAGACTGCTATTGATCTAGCGTTGCAGTTTGAAGAAGAAATAAAATTAAAAGAATAGGAACATGAAACAAGAAACTATTGCTAAAATTAAAAATGAAATGATCCAATTTAGCAAGAAAATATTGCCCCAATTCTCAATAGAAGAATTGAAGAGGGCTTTTCCGTTTCATAGCATTTTCTTTACTGAAGAAGGATTGAGAGCTTTCAAAATACAGAGAACATTAGTTACTAGAATGGGAATGCAACTTATTCCAAAAATAGCTTTCATAATAGCTCAAGATAAATATTCCCATGTTTTTCTTGATCATGATATAGTAGGAGAAGCTGATACAGGTATGATTGCTAAAGCTGATAGAATATTAGATGAACTTAGAACAGGAATGAGAAAGCCTGACGCCATAAAAGAATGGAATGAAATAATTAAGTCTTCAACTGGAGAGAAGAGAAAACATAAAATTAGAGCTGACCTTTACATTGAAGATTTTAGACCTGGACCATTGTTCATGGAAATAAAGAGTCCACGTCCAAATCTTGATGTTTGCACTGAAAGCAAAAAGAAAATGTTATACTTTAAAATAATTAAATATAATTCAAAAGCAGAAGCATATTTAGCGTTTCCATATAATCCCTTTATTAAAAGAGAGTTATATTCACATAGCTTTACTCTGCGAATTATGGACATCGAAAGAGAAGTTCTAATCGGAGAAGAAATGTGGGATAAAATAGGAGGAAAAGGAACATTTGATAAATTGCTTAAAATTTTAGAAGAAGTTAAAGAAGAATTGAGAGGAAAAAGGTAAAGTTTTATTATGTTTAGTTAAACAATTCTCCTTAAAGATAATTAAGAAAGAGATGTTGATGCTGGATGTGTTGAAATTTCATGCGGTTTCCAAAATAAAGCTATAACTCCTCCTATAAGAGCTATTACAGAACCGATCACAAATCCTTCTCTTAAAGGAATCTCCCGAATATAAATATAAAACGGTCCTAATAATATTTCATGCAATACAATTGTTACATATAACCAAATCGCCGAGACTATTGCAACTAATATACCTCCATTTTTTACACCTTCTTTATCACTAGATTTTATCATTAGGGCTCCTATTATAGTAATAATACCAGGAATACTTAATATAACAGAAAACATTATTAAAGGAATAAGCCATCCTCTTTCTTTAATTTCACGCATCGGTTCTAAAAAGTACACTTCTGTTACATATACCTTTAGAAATAAGATTGGCACCGCAAGCAAAATTAATACCCCGCCTATCAATGTTAATATAAACGCTACAGTTGGTTTTTCTTTCATCACTGATAAATTATAAAAAATAAAAATATAAAACTTTAAGTCTGCAATTAAAGAACTTATAAATATTAGTTCAAAAGGATGCGCTATATTTTTTATACCTTCAAACAGTGATTTTCTTCGGATTCAGCTTTCCTTGATTTTTTGTATTTTTTTCTCTTTATCCAACAGCATAACTATATCATTGAATTAAGTTGGACGCGAAGTAGAAAGGAGAGCAAACCATTTAAAGCGGTAAAAGAAAATTTTTAAATTATAAGAGGCTCTTATAATCTATTAATTTATATACAAACAAATGACAGGACTCTTAATTGAATTTTTTTACATTTAATAGTAAAATTTTTAATCTATAAATTTAGCAAAACTGGTCCATAATAGACTAGAATTAATATAGAACTGGTCTAAAATAGGTAAATTATTGAACAACTTTCCTAGATGTAATGTCTCCCTTCCAGTTCAAAACCCAAATATTGTAATTGGAAGCAAGCTCTATAGCTTTTGGTACTGAATAATCGGTATAAATTACTTTAATTAACTTTGGTCTTAAGAGTTCAGGTTTTTCTTTTCTAATTTTATCAATTAATCTCTCCAATTCTTCGACTAAGCCAGTTCCTAATCTTACCGTAGCTTCGCCAATTACGCACACTTCATCGCTTACACCATAAATATTTACCTCCTTATCATCGATAAAAATTCTATCTAAACTTATTTCGATGCCCAATTCATTCTTAAGCCTATATCTAATCACATCTCTTGCTTCCTCTTCCACTGAAAGCGTCAACCTTTCAAGAGTTATCCTCATCTGTTCTTGCTCCTTACTTAATTTTTCAATGGTAACCATCATTCTTTCCTGCTCTGCACGCATAATCCTCATTTCTAAACGAATTTCTCTGACTTCTTCCCAAAGTTTCTTTATTTCTTCCCACATCTTGTTTTGATCTTCTCTCAAGACTCTTATTTCTTCCCACATTCTTCTCTGGTCTTCTCTTATAGCTTTAATTTCCTCCCATATTTTTCTTTGATCTTCCCTTATAGCTCTAATTTCTTCCCACATTTTATTTTGGTTCTCCCATAGTTTCTCTTGATTTTCCCTCAAAGCTCTAATTTCTTCCCATAATTTTTCTTGATTCTCTCTCAGGGTTTTAATTTCTTCCCACATCTTGCTTTGATTTTCCCATAATTTATTCTGGTTTTCCAACATTCTATTTTGATTTACCCATAATTTTTCTTGATTCTCTCTTAATGCCTTGATTTCTTCAAGAATCTTCCTTTGAGTCTCCTCTAAATAGTCAAGCCTCCTCAATATTTCAGTAATTCCTAAATAACCTGCTACAGCGTAGCGAAACTCCTTATCTTTATCTAGCAATTCTAGAAATTTTTCTTTTAATTCTTGCATTTTCTAAATAATTATATTAAAGATGGTATTTAAGGATATGCTTAATTAGTTTTATAATTTTAAAATAGTTGATATTTATTTTTACGTAATAATTGCAAATTTTAACTAATAAAATTAAACAAAAACATAAGAATGATAACTTTTGCAACAATAAATTTATTTAGTGGTAATAATAGTGATTAATCATGGAAAGTATATCCGATTCGTGGATAATTACACTTAGAAATCTAATAATAAAGAATTTAAAGGAAAATATGTTACCACTTCCTGTTTCTAAATCGATTTGCTACGAATGGGCTCTTGATTTGAAATTAAGAAAGAATTGTGATACTATACTTTACACTTCTTGTTTATATCAGCTTGCACCATATATTAATGCTTTTACCAAATATATAGAGAAGTTTGGAGTAAGCAAAGGTCGCTTTTCATCATTAGTATCAATTTTCTCAAAATTTTCTTTCTTTATACAACCAAACAAAGAACTTGTCGAAAAAACTAATAAAATTTTGAAAAATATTGCCAATGAGCTTTCTAAAGTTATGGATTTTGGTTATTTATATGAAGATGAACCATATTCAGGAGCTTTGCTATATGAACTAGGATTTGAAGATGAATTTAAAGAATATGCTGAAAAAGTTGTTGAATTATTTGAATCAAAAAATATAAAAAAGATAATTACCGTTGATCCTCATACACATTATATATTAAAAGTTATTTATCCAAAGTTTGTTAACTTCAACATTGATGTTATTAATTATTTAGAAATTATAAAGCCTAATAAAAAAGTAAATTTAACTGCTACAATTCATGACTCATGTCTTTACGCTAGATTTCTTAACATGTATGATCTTCCTAGAAAAATTCTCGATGAGATTGGCGTCTTAAGAAAGGAACATGATATAATTACAGCTAAAGATTCTGGAGGATGTTGCGGCGGGCCTTTAGAATCGTTGGCTCCTGAGATCTCAAGAAAAATAGCAGAAAAAAGAATACAAGATTTAACAAAAGTTTCTAACAATGTCATTGTTCTATGTCCAATATGTCTAGCTAATCTGAGCAGAGTTGCCAGCAATGTAAATATTATTGACTTCGCTGAGCTAATTGGGTGAGATCATGAATAGTTCATTATGGGATGAGGCAATAAATCGTGTTCTTGAACCGACAATAATAAAAACAAAAAACATTCTTAACAACTATAAATATTTGTATGATATCGCTGAGAAGCTTAGAAAAGCTAAGGAAGAAGTAATTAAAAACTTTGATTATTATATTGAACAAACAATCAAATCAATTGAACAAATAGGAGGTTTTTCATATTTAGCACGGGATGCTAAAGAAGCTAGAAGGATAGTTGGTGAAATAGTAGGTAGCGGTAAGAAGATAGTAATGAGCAAATCAATGGTTGCTTATGAAATAGGTCTTAGACCATATTTAATATCAAAAGGTAATGAAGTATGGGAAACAGACCTTGGAGAATTTTTAATACAGCTTGCAGATGAACCTCCTTCACATTTGCTAGCACCTGCTCTGCATATGACAAAGGAAAGAGTGGCAAAATTATTAAAAGAAAAAATAGATCGAAACATTGATGAAAATAAAAGCATTGAAGAACTTGTTAACATTGTAAGGAACTTTTTAAGATCTAAATTCTTTAATGCAGACATAGGAATTAGCGGTGCAAATGTTATTGCAGCTGATACAGGTGCGGTATTAACAATTGAAAACGAAGGAAATATTCGCATGACTTCCATTATTCCACCCGTAAATATAGTAGTTACAGGTATAGATAAAATTGTTCCAACGTTAGAATTCGCTTTTTATGAAGTTATGATACAATCCGCATTTGGAACCATGTATCCACCAACATATGTTAACTTATCAGCAGGTCCCAGTTCAACAGCAGATATTGAAATTAAAAGAGTTAGACCAGCTCAAGGGCCAAAGGAATTTCATGTAGTATTGGTAGATAATGGAAGAAGCAAAGCAGCAAAAGACCCAATACTTTGGGAAGCTTTATTGTGTATAAGATGCGGAAGATGTTACTTCCATTGTCCAATATATAGAAATATTGGTCCTTCTTGGGGGATTCCTCCATATAATGGTCCTACTGGTGTTATGTGGAATGCAGTTATTCATGGTGTTACCAATGAAAATGTTGGAAAGACTGCTCTTCTATGTGCTCATTCGGGAGGCTGTAAAGAGGTATGTCCAATGAAAATTAACATACCTGAAGTGATACATTATATTAAGAGGAGCTACTTAAAGATGATCAGAAAATAATGATAACATAAAAAATATTTATCATTTTACTTTTCTCATAACGTATGTGAATTACCATAATAATCTTGGATTGAATTAATTAAACTTGATTACGCTTAATTTTTTCTATTAGTTCTAAAACTCTCTTCTTTATTTCATCTCTAATTTTTCTCGCTTCTTCTATGGGCATTTTAGCAGGATCTGGAATATTCCATTCTTCCACATATTTAGCATAAACAACTGGACATTGATCACCGCTGCAAACAATTATAGCTATATTGGCTTTTTCTTGTATTTCTTTAGTTAATAGTTGTGGTTTCTTGTGACTTATATCGATTCCTTCTTCAAGCATTAGCCTAACTGCATTTGGATTAACACTATCAGAAGGTTTTACACCAGCACTTACTGCTCTCCAGCCATCAGGAGCATATTTATTAAAATATGCTTCAGCAATTTGACTTCTGAATGTATTTTCTATACAAACAAAAAGCACTGTTTTCATTTGTTTAAACATGGTTTATAAAATTAATAAATTTAAAAAAAGCAAAATTACAATTCTTTAGATGGCCGTCGGCGGGCCATTAAATTGACATATTAATGCCTTATATTTTAGAGCAGTAATGATAGTTTAGACTCTAAAAGCTAAGTCAGAGTAAATAACAAATTTTACGCAATAAACTTAAATAACAATTTTTCTTAAAAAAATTAGTGATATTAAACGAAAGAGAATTCAATAGATGGATTAAATCTGCGAAACATACTTTAGAAAGTGCCAAAGTAGATAAGGATAACGGTTTTTATAATTGGGCTTGCTTTAAAGCTCAACAAGCAGCTGAGATTGCAACTAAAGCATATTTTTATGGAATAGGAGAGCCTAAAACAGGGCATTCAATATCTTATTTGCTACAATTAATTCCAAACACATCTCTTGATTTAATTAACAAAGCTAAATATCTAGACAAAATGTACATTCCTACTAGATATCCTAATGCTTGGTCTTCTGAAACTCCCGATTTCTATTATACTTTAAGTGAGGCTGAGCAAGCAATTAATTATGCAAAAGATATAATTAATTTTATTGAAGAAAGATGGAAATTGTTAAAAAGCGTATAGAGGAAAGAAATAAAGTTATTGATGAGGCAAAAAAATTCGTATGCTCATTAAAAGGTAAGTATACCGCTTTCTTAATAGGCTCATATGCAAGAGGAGATTTTAGTATTGGAAGCGACGTAGATATTCTCTTAATTGGTGAATTTGAAGATAAAAATCCTTTGAAAAGACTTTTGAATTTGGATTTTCCAGCTGGTTATGAAGTCATTCCTTTAACAGAAAAAGAATTCTTAAAAGCTTTAGAAAATAAAAATCCAATTACATGGGATGTAGTTAATGAATGCGTGATTTTAAGAGATGACTTTGGTTTAGCAAACAAGATTAAATTTTATAAGTTTAAAAAATAAATTCTTTAAGAAATAAAACATGACTAGCGAGGAGTATAGATTTAGAGATGATTTTATGGAGAGAAGTCCTTACTGGAAATGGAGGATTGATAATTTTGCATCGATAAACGTTAAAGATAGCATTCTAGAGATGAGCATGGGACCTACGGAAGCTCTATATTATTCAAACGCTGAGATAAGCGATGGTATCTTTGATGATCTTCCATGGATACGAGGAGTTTTCGAAGTTAAGTTAATGTTCACTGGACTCCACTACGGCAGTGCAGGTTTCGGTTTTTGGAATCACAGTATGAGAACTGATCTAAGCAATCCAGTATGGTTCATATATTTAAGAGCAGCTGGTCCCTACCCTTTACAAGGCTTCTTTGCTCAGATGGCAAACAAATTTCAGCCCATAATGCTCTTTAAAAGTGTGGGGAAATATAAGATAGCTCTCGACATACTACCATTCCTAGCACCCATAAAGATCAATTCAAGGAAACCAGCAATGCAGGATATAGACTTGACTAAATGGAATATCTTCAGGATCGAATGGTTTAACGACAGTTCAACGTTCTACATTAATGAAGTTGAAGTAGCAAAGCTTAGGAGTAATAGAAGGAGCAGAGCCAGAGCAGATATTTGGATTGATAATGCTGTCTTTTACCCTCCATGGAGAGATGCTGGCAGTGTATTCCGCCACGTTACACAGGAGAACAGAGTTAAAACATGTCTTAAAATAGACTATGTTGAAATTAACGGATTTAAGGTTAAATTATGATTCTTACAAGATTATCTTTGAAATCTTAAAAGTTTTTGATCATTAATTCCTATATTTATCCTCGAACACAATTAAATTTCTAATTATATCGTGATTACTAGTAATTAAGTTTATTCTCTTTGCTAAAAAATTTATAGGTAAACTTGAAGATGCTTGATATTCCCTTTGATTCTTATTATACTTGTGCTTATAGCGATCTACAAAATATGAAACTTCATATCTTTCAAATATGGGGAAAGTAAACCTCAAATTTATGTTAAACCTTTTGTATTTTGTTCTACACTTTTTTATAAAAATGATTACCATCATTGGGCTTTAAGTGCTTTTGTTTTAAATATTAAAGGACAATATAAAATTATGGAGATTTATGTTTTTAATGGTTCTCTTCCAAAAGATTTTAATTTAAAGATAATTTAGATAAAGGGATAAAGGTTTTTGAGTTGAGGGGGAGAATAGTATGAAAGCAAAGCATAAATATATATTGACTTTATCTACATTAGCTTTATTTGTGATTTCTGTTTTTATTGGATATTTTATTTCTACAAGAAGCATTAGTAAAGCGATGAAGGTAGAAGGAGGAGGTTGTTCTTATACTACATGTCAAATAGATAGTGATTGTTGTCCAAAGGATTATAAAAAAGGAAGGTGTATTGATAAAAAATGCCAACGGTTTGCGTGT
>OGCB01000077.1_pt1 | contig 29515 bp, 27 predicted proteins | sample 1570031 | NCBI WGS metagenome assembly OGCB01 (sample SAMN05518655, study PRJEB24509) | hot springs metagenome | isolation source: Octopus Spring Streamers, Yellowstone National Park, Wyoming, USA | place: USA:Octopus Spring Streamers, Yellowstone National Park, Wyoming, USA | collected 2011-10-11 | reverse complement strand
TCAACGGTCTCCCCGAGCCACCTCACAGCAGAGGCTCACCACCAGTCGCCTAGCGGATCATAGCCCTACGGGTCTCGGAAACCCGGGGTCACCGGTTAAATATTTCTGGGGTTTATAGGCATCAGCATATCTCATAGCGTTAAGAGGTCTCAGAAACCAATGAACACGAGTGCTACAAATATTAATGAAAGCCGAAACAGCCCGATATACAGGTGTCAGCCCTTATAAAGCAGGGCTAGGGAGCATTTTAGCAGCGCCCATTGAAAAGGGCGATATCCCTAAAAGGATATTTACCGCATAGCTTGGCTATACCCTTTTAACAGGGTTGAAAAGGGATGCCTCGGTGCATCCGCGCCCCCGATATTCCTTAAAATAAGATAGGGAATCTCTCTAGATCCTGTCCTGATAAGCCTTGTGCGTGGGGTTTTGGGCGGCTATGGGATCCTCTTAGGGCTTCTCAGAGGTTATCGCTAGGGCGTGCCCTCAGCCTGCGGAATATTTACAATTTAAAGCCCCGCCCTTTAGGACGGGGAGGAGGTCAGATGGTTATGTAGACATAGCTATAGTATCTGAGATCTTCAGAGGTATTGAATATGTTGATAGAGTTGCACTCGCCAGATCTAGGTTGCCGGCTAACCTCAGCCTGAATATGGTCCCTTAACTCCTATGGAGCATAGTTGTGGGCTTGATAGGTTTCTTTAGGTAGATACCGAGGAGTTGGATCGGGGTTAAGCCTTGTCGAAGCCTTAACAGGATCAGACGCTTGATCCTCGATCATCTTTCACAATATAGGCCTTCATCACCATCGGTCGGTGGATATCCGCCTCTTCATCGATCTGGTCCCCGAAAAGAACCTCATCCCATATATAGAAAATAATTTTTGTTTTTATAGGTTTTACCGATATACTTTCTGGTGATTCTATGCTTGTTATCTCGAGGAAGGAAGTTGAGAGGAGAATTATGGCTATAACATCTGAGATGGCTAGGAAGGGTTTGGATGCTCTCTACCTGGTTTCAACGGCTAATATAGCCTATACTACTAACTTCTTCCACATACCAACTGAAAGGCCTATCGCAGCCCTCATACTCTCCAATGAAGAGAAGATCCTGTTTGTGCCAAGGCTTGAATATGAGCACGCCCAGAAATACTCCTACGCTGATCAGGTCTATAGCTATGACGAATATCCAGGTGAGAAGCACCCGATGATAGTTATAGCTGAGTATATGAGGAGGCTCGGGCTTGAGGGGAAGAGGATAGGCTTTGACGTTGATGGATATGCACATATATTCGGCTATAGAGGGCCAAGACTCAGCGAGGTTCTCAAGGCTAGCTATAGCTATGAGAGGGATCTTATAGAGAATATGAGGATGATCAAGTCAGAGGAGGAGATCAGGCTCCTAAGGGAGAGCGCCAAGTGGGCAGCCCTAGCCCATAGACTCCTCCAGGAATATACAAGGCCGGGGCTCTATGAGGATGAGATCTCTATGAGGGCTAGCATGGAGGCAACCCTAGCAATGGCTAGATCCATTAGGGAGATCTATAGGCCAGCTGGTTGGAACGCGGGAGCAAGGGCGGGATTTAGAGGACAGGTTGGGAAACACTCATACTACCCACACTCCCTAACAATACATGCAATCATAAAGAAGGGAGATGTGCTAGTCACGGGTGCAACAGCCCTTATAAGCGGCTATGGGGCAGAGCTAGAGAGAACAATGATCGTTGGAGAACCATCTGAGGAGCAGAAGAAATACTTCAAACTAATGATGGAGGCTAGAAAAATAGCTCTGGAAAGCATAAAGGCCGGCGTGAGATGTAGCGATGTAGATAGAAATGTAAGGAGATTCTTCAAAGAGAAAGACCTTATGAATTACTGGAGACACCATACAGGCCATGGAATAGGCCTAGAATACCACGAAGCACCATTCTTCGACATAGGAGATAACAGGATATTGGAGGAAGGAATGGTCATGACCGTTGAGCCAGGGATCTATGTTGAGGGACTAGGCGGGTTCAGACACTCTGATACAATAGTTGTTACGAGGGATGGATATGAGTTCATAACCCACTATCCAGACGAGCTAGAAGATCTAGTAGTACCTGTCTAGATATGGATAAAACAGCCTGAGAATAGCTTATAGCCCTATCCACCTCCTATCTGTCTCTTAAGCTCTTCCAGCTCCTTCTCAAGCTCGTCTAGGTAGCTCCTAAGGCTCTGGATCAGTTTCTCGAGGTTCTCAATCCTCTTAACTATATCCTGTCTCCCCTCCTTCTCTATACCCCCTACCCCTCCCTGGATCAATGTGTTCATTGCGTCCACGTAGCTCAAGCTCTTCCTATCTGCTAGAGAAATTGTTCTCGCCTGCCCTGTTTTAGCGTCTATCAGTACAACCGATACCAAGCCTCTATAGTCGTTCGTAACCACAGTCGCCTTCCAATATATCGTTCCATTTAGAATCACCGGGATCGGCTCCTCTACCCTAAGCTGGCTCCAATCATATTGGGGGTATATCTGCTTTACATAGCTCTCAACCCTGCTAACACCTATTGCAGGCTGTTGGAGGGTATAGATATAGATAGAGGGTTTCAGAGTAGATGTATTTATATATAGTATGTATTTGGCGCTGTAGACCTCTCCAGAAGGCTCTGCAACGAATACCCACCAGCTATTCCCATTGCCATCGATTGTTAGATATGGCTGTGGATTCTCCCCCACATCCCTGATCATAAATGTTCTTTGGAAGATATAGTACTCTAGAAATCCCACACGATGCCTAACCAGCTCAGCCCACTCCCTAGCTACCTGCTCCGGCACTAAGGGTATCCCGGAGAACCTAGGATCTCTCATGGCTTCTAAGGGGGTCAGCGCCTCTATTGAGCCGTTTTGGTGAACCACGGCATAGCCCTTGAGTATTGGTATGCTATATAGCAGCCCTCTATCCCAGGCTACTATCGGTATGAGTACTAGGATCTCACCCCTATATACTGTGACCGGCGCATTATTTAGTATGGGCCTGCAATATATGCATACATTTAAAACCACCTCTCTATATAGATCGTCTATATATCCCTGAAACCTCATGTTCCTAAGACCCCAGACCATATCCCTCTGAATAATCTCTACATTAGGTGGATAGCTATCGCCATGTACTATTGCAACGCCTACAGGGCCTCTGAAGAGCCTATTCCAGATCGTGTAAGGCTCGATAGCCCAGCTATATACTAGACTCATGTTGAAGAAATAAACATATGCATCTCCAGGGTATATGCTATAGCCGGGCACCTGGATTCTATCTACAGCATATACATAGGCTGTCATAAGGGGTATAAACCTGGCTAGACCATTAACATCTATAGCCCTTGGGATATCCACAACCTCGATCCTAGCCCCACTATCTATAGGGGTATATAGCGATAGAATCACAAGTGCTGTGTAGGAGACAGCTAATCCAGAAATAAGGAGAGCCTTTTCCCTTCTACCCAGATGTGGCGGAGACGCTAGAAGAACCGTGATAAGAGCCAAAGTGCTAACCAGAATAAAGAGCCAAAGGTCAGTTAGGGAATAGAGACCCACGATCAAAAAGACTGTGATGAGAAAAGCCTTTAAAGAATCGCTAGCAACCTCCCTATAAACAGCCCTCACCACTAAAAAGGAAGCAAGAGATAGAATGCCTATCTCAACAGCTAGCTTAATAACAGGGGTTGAGACGATCGCGATTAAAACGCTATTTAAATATAGGATAAAACCTCCCGAGACAAAATAGAGGATTAGCAAAGGTATCCCAACGCCAAGTACAGGCTTAATGAGAGAGGATCTTCCCGCCGCTATAATCGTCAACACCTCTAACACCAAGTACTATTAAAAGCCTGTCTGAATAAAAATAGAAACACATGATAGCATGTGTTGTTCATGTTATATGCACTCATCTATCGTGGAGACATTCATATCTACTAGAAAGGAATCGCGCATCGCTTTTAAACCATCTCATTACACCCTGGGAACACACCTATACCTAAGCTATGAGCCTAGCAGATATGCAAGGGAGACGCTACCCGCTCCCAGCCTTGAAAGAGAGACCTTCGATCGTAAATATAGTATTAGTGAATACTAGCCTGAAAAGCATGCTATTATCGGCCAGGAGCATGGATTATATGCTAATCATGATGTGTCTTGATACTGCAGTTTTAGCAAACATCGCCTTTCTAAGGCTGAGGATCTTAGGCTTTTAAACCCTGGAGATCCCTATGTTTCGGGGTTCTCGCCATGATGCTGGAGCCAACTTCTAGAGACTTAGAATCCCTCGATGACCTGGTAGGGGGAAGATCCCATCCATTACCGCTCGTCCCCCGATGATCATTGATTGTCATTGATATTAATTTGTTTGTGTTGCTGTGTTTTTTGATCCACAGGGATGTTATAGCATCCCTGTGGTTATCGAGGGACTTCCACCTCCCCCACAGGGATCTTGGGATCTCTATGGGTTCATAGGTGGCTGTTGAGCCCAGCGGAAAGGGGCTCCTATCTAGGCTTGGATCCCCGAAGCCCTTCTGGGCATAGCCCTCATAAAGGGCTTCGGTCTCAGGTGCTCCAAAGGTCATAGCATCCCGAGGTTTTTCCACACCCAGGTCTAGCAGAGATATCACCTCATCATCAAAACAATTATGGATTAGACGCTCATAAGCTTAAGTTGGAGAACATAGGCACCAACAACACCAACGCTGTGAATGACTATGAAAACTGAAACAGCCCAGAGATATGTATCTTTCTTGAACATCTAACCCTTAGATCCAAAAGCTCCTAAACCCCTTTATCACGATATATTCACTGTCAACCCTATATCGATCGTTTCTAAGCACAGTCAACAGAGTTCTTCTCCTTATAGTCGTAAGAGATAAACTATAGATCACAGGCAGGAGCAGGTTAGTACTAGGATTAGCTATTTCACATTTCATTTCTGGTTTTGTTTCTTTCAATTCTATAGTGGATCACTTTTTTGCTGAAAGACCTATTCATTCAGGTTGGGGAGGGGGTCAGCTTTTTCTTAGGAATGATAATCGTATATTTATCACCCATATATTTTGTATAATCGCCTCCAAAGTCCTCGCTATATTCAGTGAGTATCGGGAGAAGCTCTTTAGCTTCTTCTTCTGAGAGTTCTCTATATTCATATGTTGGCATACCGATTCTCTCCTCATAGAGTTTTCTAGCATATTTAGCAGCCTCTTCTGGAAGCCTATTAATTAGATCTATATAATCTAGATTTGAAAGCTCCTCTAATAGATCCTCATTTATGAGGCCCTTGAGTATCATTGCCCTCAGGAATCTGATCATCTCGGCTTTAGGCGGTTGAAGCCCTATTTTAGATGGTGATACCCTACCCCTGATATATATTCTACCTCCAACCATACCAGATCCTACATAGCTGCCTACAGGCTCTGATAGATTTTTCGCGTTTAGAACTACAATAACTCCTCCTGCCATATATTCGCCTAGGTAGTTATCTACTATACCTCCTATAATGAGATATGGCCTTTTATCCCTATACTCTCTCATCTGAACCCCAACCCTATTCCCCGCGTTCCCCTTAACAAAGATCTTACCTCCTTGTAGAGCCTGCCCAAGGACGTCTCTAGCATCTCCTGTGATAACCACCTTTCCACCATGCATTGTATCACCGCAGTCATCCGCAACATTTCCATAGACGTAGAAGATGTTTGACTCATTTAGGTTTGCTAAACAGTTACCAACGACACCATAGAGCTCTATCCTTACACCTCCTATACCTAGCCTAGGGAGATTTATACCTATATATCTATGCCCCATAACATTTGCAACTCTAACCACTTTTTTGTGAAGAGCTACTCTCGAAATCTCTTTGTTAAGCTCTTTATAGCCTAGATATCTGGCATCTATATCGAAGTCTTCCTTAGGCTCGAAGATAGGGGGTGGAGAGTATGTATTAACCTCTTCTAAAGGTCTTCCATATCTGATCACACCCTTCTTTAGAGACGCAATGAAGTATTCCCCTGGCTTTAAGGTCCACACCCTGGCATTTGGGCTAAGCTCTCTTATCTGATTCTCCTCACTCGCCGCATAGATTCTCCCATCATCTTCCCCTAGAATCAGCGGTCTGAGCTTGAATCTATCTGCTATAGCAATCATATAGAGATCATCGCCTGAGTTATAGCCTATTATAGCTGAGAATGGGCCGTCTAGCCTTGCATTCCTATATAGATAATCTATCTTAGGATCTAGAGCTTCAACTCTTCTAGAGGAGTTAACCATGATCCTCAAAGCCTCCTCTACATCGAATCCGTCTGACAAAAGCTCTTCAAAAAGCATAGCTATAACCTCGCTATCTGTTCCAACGAAGCCCCTCCATCCGCGGGATGATAGAAACTCCATGTTGGCCCCGAAAGAGCTTAGATCGCCGTTGTGGACTACAGCGAGATCTTCTGTAGCAAATGGGTGAGACCAGTAAGGATAGTGCCCAGGTGAGTTGGTTGGCTGCCTAGTATGGGCAAGCCACATATCGCCCTCAATATTCTCGATATTATATGTGGAAGCAACATCTCTGGGGAATCCGACTCCTTTAAATATATTTAGAGACCTCCCAACACTATAGATCCTGCCAAGTTTCTGACCCCACAAAGCTTGGTTAAGCTTTCTCACAGCCCTTCTAATTTTAATACTGCTTTCAGCTCTCACGAGAAGTTCACATGAGCATATAGGGCCCCTCAGATTCTCGATCCTAGCGGCCTCAACTTCTAAACCATGATACCCAAGCATACTAGCTATATTTTCAACACTAACCCTTTCATTATTGATAAAAACCTTAATTCTATATCTATTTCCATTTATCCCTGGATCTAAGTTAAAGACGGCAAAGCCTGCTCCCTTATCACTACCCCTATATCTCACCCTTTCAATAGCCCTGAGCACCTCCGATCCTGGGATCTTTGGTGCTGATATCTTCCTAAGCACTCCGAAAATCCCGCATCCGGATGGTTCATAGGTTATCATGGGCTGCCCGCCTGCTTAACCCTTATTCTATCGGCAATTGCATCTGAAAGGCCTATTGCTCTGAGAAGCTCTCTATTTCCTGTAAAGGTTGATTGGAGGCTATAGACTCCTGCAGCACCCGAGATCAAAGCTATCTCTTTCTTCATACCTGCTATTAGATTGAATGCCTTTCTATCGAGGGCTTCCCTACTGCCTATACCTATAGCTCTTTCAAGTATAGATGCAGGTATTATAATGCTATCAGCTCCAAGCAGTATGAGTTTTAAAATATCCCCTGGATCTCTGATTCTGGACGACTTGACTATGATATCGTAGGAATTCCTAGTACCTATCTCCTTCAACCTCGTATCTAGATCGGAAACCACCACCTCTAGATCTTCATCCCCTAGATCCTCATCCAAGATATACCCCAGAAGCCCTTTTACCTCGAGGAGCCCTTCTACCCTCGAGGTGGATGCTGGCACAACCAGATATACCCCGGTTAAGGGCTTGTAGCTCCATCTAGCAATGCCACTATAATCTGATGTAATAGATATGTCTCTATACCATGGCTCTATTGTATGTGCAAAGAGCCCTACCCCAAGTGCTAGGGATGCCCACTTAACAGAGGAGATCACATGTTCATCTCCATTCGTAACGTCAAAGAATATTGGTGATGAAACGTATAGCCTCCCACCAGCTAGGTAGAAGCCCTGTTCCACATCCTCCCTATAAGGATCTATCGGGGGTCTGGTAACCTGTGCGCCATCTATCCTAAGCCAATCTGTTATCCTATGGGGTTTCTCAACCTCTGGGGGTGCTGTGCTACCCATACCTATTATTACAGGCTCGCCCTTGGCTATCAACTCCCCCAGATATGAGATCCTCCTTCTACTCCACACGTCTCCTATCTTATGTGGGGGATTGCTGACTGACCCCTCGATCCCTAGGATCTTAAGGATCCTCTTTGGAAGCCCGTCTCCATATAAAAGATCCCTTCTACCTCTCAGCTCCCTTATATTTTTAATACCTAGAGCATCTAGAATATTTGAGAGCTCTAGAGTAAATCCTCTTAAGAAGTTCACTAGGCTTCTAAATGCGAATTCGAGGTTAAGCACCCTGGATCCGTCTATCTTATTTGTTAAAGCAGCGGGGCAGTTACCTATGTGGCATTTATGTATCATTATACACCCCATGGCTATGAGAGCAGCGGTTCCAATGTTAACAGCATCAGCTCCAAGTGCTATGAGCTTCGCCGCGTCTAAAGCATTTGAAACCCTGCCACCAGCTATTATATAGAAGTCCTCTCTAAGCCCATTCCTAACTAGCATATCATGGGCAGATGCAACAGCAAGCTCGATTGGTATCCCTAGATTATCCCTAACCATTATAGGTGTTGCACCGGTACCAGCTCCATGTCCATCGATTATAACTCCATTGGCTCCCATCCTAGCTATGCCAGTAACTATGTATGGTACATAGTTTGTCGCGGCTACCTTAACATATACAGGCTTTCCAGTAGCCTCTTTTAGAGCCTCAATTCTCTGTCCTAGATCCTCTATCGAGTATATATCATGATGTGGTGCAGGTGATATAGCATCAGATCCTACAGGGATCCTTCTTGTAAGGGATATAAGCTCGGTGACCTTTGATCCTGGAAGATGTCCTCCTATACCCGGCTTTGCTCCTTGACCTATCTTTATTACAACCCCCATACCCCTCATCAAAACATTTATATCGACCCCGAATCTGGCTGATGCCCACTGGACAAATATCCTTTTATATTTAGCCACATCTGGGTGTAGGCCGCCCTCGCCAGTTCCAGCAAGGATCCCCATAGCATCTGCAGCCATAGCTATAGCCACGTTGGGGATACCACTCAGAGCTCCATATGACATATCCCCTAGATATATGGGGGATGACATCGGTATTCCGGAGATCTCTGTATATGTGGATGCATCTACATCCTCCTTTGGATCTAGATTCTCTGGAAGCTCCTTAAAGACAATTCTATCTAGTATCCTCAAGCTGTCCCTTCTATCAACGCGTATTTTGTAAGGCTTGCCAGTGGTGGCAAGCCTTCTTATATGCTCGATTCTCTCAATATCCCAGAACTCCTCTCCCACTTGTCTTGGTAGTGGTAGATATTTGCTAACCAGCATCATATATACACACTTGAATTAAATAAAATCTTACATTGCTTAAATACTTTTCTATTTAGCAAAGATCTACATTACTTGAAATCGTAGAAAAACTTTTTAAGTTATAATGAAAGATACCCGCTATTCACGATAAAAAACAAAATAATTATTCACAACTAGCATCTCTCTAGAGCGGGAGTAAGCTTAGCTAAAATATATAGATTGAGGTCTGCTAGATTGCTTGCTATGTCATTAATATATATCCCCTATACCATCTACATATGGTGCTAAAATGCCTGAAAGGGATAAGCTGATCGGTCTAGGGTTAATGATAATTAGCGCTATAGTCATAATAATATACCTATATGGGCTGTTCTTCAGTACAGAGAAAATAGCAGAGATCCTTATTAAAATAACGATATTCGCAGCGGTTGCAGGTGTTATGGGAATCCTAGGCTGGATAGGCTATACACTTGCCACTACACCTCCACCCAAGCCCATCGAAGAGATAGAGAAGGAGATCGAGGCAGAGCTTAAAAAGCTGGAGGAACAAGCTAAAAGTGAAAAGGAAGGGGCAACAAAATAAATTATATATTGATTATATATTATATAATATTTTTAAAATCTATGTTCTCCTTCTTGTAAAGAGGATCACCACCAAGGCTATACCAACAACAGCTATTACTATACCAACTATAAGTCCAAATGAATTGCCTATAGCACTCTGAGTATATGTAGATGTGAGCTGCGATGTTGTGATAATAGTTTCTGCTGGCATAGTCGGGCCTCTCGCACTGATGATTGCTGTGGCTGACGTGTTTACTATGATAGCCGGCTGTGTGGTTATATATACAGTAGGCTGTGTAATAGTTATCACTGAAGCTATGGGCGGTGATATGGTCGTCCTCTGTATCTCTCTAAATGTTATAGAGATCTTGCCTTCAGCAGTATTACCATAGAGATCATAGGCTCTTACTAAGAGTATTGCCTTTGAAGCATTGACTCCTTTGAACACCACTGTATATCTTGTATAATCCCAGCTTGGAAGAGCCTCTTCCCATAAATCTACAGATCCCTCATCACTCATAGACGCTCTTAGCATGACTTCAACTCTGTAAACACATGTAGATCCCCTTGATATCTCAACACTTACTCTAATTGGGTCTATCCCCTGCCTAGGTTGCCTTGGATCTACATCTATATTGATTATATTGGGCTTTAGAGATGTTTCTAGGCTTGGACTTCTTACTATGATACCTTGTGGCCTATATATCTCCTGAGCTGAAAGATCTACTCTATATATGGTTCTTATAGCTCCACTCTCTCCTAGGATTTCTATCTTAGCATCTGGCTTCATAGTCTCTCTAGACTGAGTGTCATATAAAATCCTCTCTATTGTGTTATTAGAGCTTGGAGAATCTAGATAGACGCTCACGGAGTTTCCAAATGAGATGCCCAGCTCTCTAGAGATGTTTAGGAAGACTCCCGAATAGTCCCTATCAACCCAATACCTTATAATAGCTTTTTCAATGTTATAGCTGTTCATACTGCTATTAGCACTAGTGCTAGGGGCGTATCTAGGTGCCACGGTGCCGTTTGAACATATATCTACTATTCTAAATGCATTGTAGTCAGATCTCGGGCCGCCAAGCGTTCCAGTCGTTATGAAGATAGTCTTGTTTCTATATATAACTATTGAGTCATGATGCACATGCCCTGCTGAACAGCTGATATATTATATATGTCGACAAGCCTTAGAAATTCCCTGGCTATATTCTCATCACCTGCCCATGATACATATAGGAGATCTCTTGGGATATCCTTAAGAGGCTGATCTATATATAAGCCTTTAGCCCCTACTCTAAAGATCGGGTGATGCATTAAAACGATCTTCGCCTTAGCATCTTGATTCTCTCTCAGAACCTTTTCGAGAAACACCAGCTGAGAACTATCTATAACACCCCTAGCAGATGTGTCAAGGCCGATTATCAAGTAGTTCTCAATCCTCCTAAACCACGTTATTGAGCCAACATTAGAGCCATATACAGATGAAAATACATCTGGGCTTATCCCAGATCCATCGTGGTTCCCTGGAACAGCTAGCATTGGTTTTAAAAGTATCTTTAGGGCCTGTCTGTAATACGTACAAAGCATGGCGTCTTCAGGCCTATCTATCGTATCGCCTGTATTGATTACAAGATCTATGTCGCCAAGCATATTAGCTAGAAATACTGCAGAGGTTAAAGTTTGATATGCGGTTCCAATAGGTGTTGGCAGGAGTATATGAATATCCGATATATGTAGAATCCCTAGCCTATCTAGGCTCTTATGTATATATAGAGGCTTTTCTCACTAAACAAAAGATTCCTTCCATCTGAAATAACTAGAGAACATGGGTAGAACCCCCCTACAGGAAGCTCAAACATAGGAGCGGAGAAATTGATGCTATGTCTACCAGCCTGGCTGCTATATCCATTTACCTTTAGGGAAATATTGATAAGGCCAGATATATAGCAGGACAGAGTAGCAGTGGCAAGGCCTGGTGTGAAAACCCCTGAGGGATCCCTCACCTCAACTATAAACCAGGAGCTCGGCCTTATTATCTGTGTCACCGAATATGTTGGATCAAGTATAAAGGGCTTTTCCACATGCCGCGCTGCAATAGTGAAATCATCAGCAGTTATATATATTACCATTATTAGCAAAGCCATCAGCACTATCAGCTTGGCCTTAAACGTAGCGAGCACCTTCCGCAATATATCGGCTTAAAAGCTAATATTCTGCAGGCTTCTCATGGGATAAATCTGGTTTTAAATGTGAGGGTAATAGAGATATTTTGTCTAAAAATTATATTGAACACTTATATATCGGATAAAAGATTATTCTTTGGAGGGGTCCTTTCATAGCAACGCTAGATCTAATGAGAAGGACAGCAGAGATCGTGAATAACGATCCCAAGTTGAAAGGGCAGATAAGGGGTCCGATGTATTTCCAGTTTGAGATCGAGGGTGAACCTCCCTTCTATATGGAGATAACATCCGAAGGCATAGTCAGGATTGTCGAGGGTAAACATGGATCACCTACAGCTGTTCTATCCGCTAAGGATGACGTGATGGTTAAGATTATAAAGGGAGAATTAGATCCTGTTAGAGCATATCTCAGAGGAGAGCTAAAAATAAGGGGTGATATCTTCGCATCACAGAGAATCGGCGCTCTATTATCACAGCTGAGAGGCCGAATATAACGCGACGACCTCTTCTCCGCCCTATAGAGCTCTATAGAGAACCCAGCCCTATAGAATGGGGAGATTCAGGCTACATGACCCTTTAAAAGGTTTACCCCCAAGTTTATCTTAGAGTCTATCATAGGCCCATTACCTCAATCCCCTATCGAGGGACTCGAGGTTATAACTATTATCAACACCCCATGGGGCATAGATGTTCAAGATCTATATACCCATCACAGCCGCTAGAGGTGGCACCCAAGGCTCATGAACTTCATACTCATCAACAGAGGAATAGAGGATAGAGGGCTTATAAATATCACCACCTTGGATGACGAACCATCAGTTGTAAATATGATCTCTATCTCGCCCTAAAAGAGCAGGGCTTTTGGGTTCTATAAGCATAGATACTTCAACTGAAACCCTCGCTCTTTTAGGGCGAGATAGAGATTTATAAGCCTTGTATCCTCTGGTGTTTTTGATGATGATTGTGATACATGTGAGTCTCGGGGGCCTACCTCTAGCAATACGCTATAGAAATGCTGGGTACACAAGGTTAAACATATGCCTCTGAAGCGATAATAGTATCCATAATCCCAAGTCCCCCAAGAGGGGATAGAGGAATGAGTCGGAGACCTTGGCAAAAGATCTTCTATAGAATTAAAAGGGGAGGAGATCAGTTTTACGGCTGAAGATCTTATCCTCTTAGGGTGGAGAGAGGCCTGTTGATCTGCTATAGGATGGTTTTCAAAACATATTTTATTCCCGTTATAAACAAGATTCTAAGTCTATTCGATAGTATGAGGGATATTAACGCATATATAGAGACTGAAATTCCTATGCTCGGCAATAGAGTCATGAGATCCCTCCAGAAAGACTTTATAACAATATCACCTGAGCCCCATAGCACTGCTATATATGACGATGTTGTTGAAGCTATTATAAATACAGCAATATCTCTCCACGGAATTATAAACCTCACACCTCTAATTGCTAGCCTATACACGTATAGGGTATATGGTGCTGAAGATACCAGATATGCAAGGCTGTATGGCATAACCAGCGTCACAGGATCCTTGACACCGCTATTCCAAAGCACCATCTGAGCGGTTGACGCAATAGAAATGCATATCACCACCCTTGTCATCTGGGCAAGAGGGATCTTTCCAAGAGCTGTGTTTGCTACATATGAAAAGCTTCTACCCTCTACGTCAGCTCTCTCAACGCCAATGGCTACTGCTTCGAATATTGCTGCATATCCAATGATAAGAGCTTCTATAGATGCCATTATAAATAACAGCGAGCCGCTAACATATGCGGGGTTGAAGATAGATATAGCAGGCTTTGAGAACGCTATTAACGTAGATGTGATGAAGATGGAAATAAAACTATATATAATGAATATATCTGTTATATCCTCCCCTCTAGGCTCTCTCAGGATCTTTGCATATAGACCAGATGTAAAAGCTCCAGGCGATATAAAGGCTTTGGGAACCGAGGCTATAGATGCATATGCTGCAGGGATTGTTGACGAGGAGATAATTCCCATAACAGCTTTATCTATATTGCTAAGAGCACCAGTAACGATTCCTGGGATATTTAGAATAGATAGCTTTAGCAATCTTATAGTCTCGCCAAAACCCCCATTGACTCGGCTTCTAAGCATGTCCAGTTTCAGATCAACCACCCCCATCCTAGCTAGGAGAAGCATGCTAGATATAATTAGCACCACACCAGCAATTCCAGGCCCTATAACAGCTCCAAATACTCCGGAGCCGATGGTAACTACTAGATAATAGGAGAGGGCAACTCTCGTAGTCTCAAAGAGCACCCCTAGATATCCCCCTTTCTCAGGAGCATATAGACCGAGTAATGAGATCCATAGGTTAAGGGGAGACAATATAACATAGAAGATCATTATTAGGATTGAGAGTAGAAAATAGCTATAAACACCGTCTATGAAGATCGTGGCTGCAGCTATGAATAAAGGGATCGCTATAGCCATGTATATCCCTGCAAGGATAAGGGTAGCCCTTAGCGAGCCAGCCACACCTAGTACATGCCTCCTAGATCCCCATGAGATCCAAGATCCAATTGGCGTTGTAAGGGCATTAGCCAAGCCTAAGAGGGTCGCATATAAACCATATTCAGAGGGGTCGAGTCTCCTTATAACTACTACTGTAAATATGAATGAGGTCATAGTTCTATAGATCCCTGCGAGAAAGTTTACAATAGCAGAGAGCCTGACCCTTATCCTATAGCGTGAGCCTCCCCTCTTCCCCATTACCCTCAAGGAGAATATGCGGTAAGGCTTATAAGAGAGCTCCACTCAGCATTTATGGTGGTTATGATGGAAATCAGGGTTCGAAATACATGGGATTAGAGATAAGAGATAGAAGGGTTGTTTTAAAATGTCTTTCATGTAATAGGGAGAATACATCTAGTATTAGGGCTACATTTTGTAGCTTCTGCGGAGGGCCGCTAGAGGTTCTAATAGAAGTCTCCGACATATCTAAATCTAAGTTCCACAATATTAGGAGTATGTGGAGATATAGAAGAGCTCTACCGATGGGCGATCAGATCGAACCTATAACGTTGGGGGAGGGGGCAACTCCTACTATAAGGCTGAGAACCATGGGCAGGATATTAGGGGTTAGAGAGATATATGCAAAGATAGAGGGTATGAACCCTACTGGGAGTTTCAAGGATAGGGGTATGAGCCTTGCTGTGAGCCTTGCAACCCATTATGGTTTCAAGGAGTTCATAGTGGCTAGCACAGGGAATACTGCTGCTTCAGCAGCAGCATATGGCGCAAGGGCTGGGGCCAGAGTCACCGTTGTCCTCCCTAAAGGCTATGTGGCTGATGGAAAGCTATTTCAAAGCATGCTACATGGCGCTAGAACCATATATGTAGATGGATCCTTCGATGATGCCCTGTTAAGTGTGTTTGAAGAGCTATCTGAGAAGCACATGCTATATCCTCTAAACTCTATAAACCCTTGGAGGCTTGAGGGTCAGAAGACCGCTGCATATGAGATAGCTGAGGATCTAGGAGATGTAGATCTAGTGATCCTACCTGTTGGAAATGGAGGCAACATATATGCCCTCTATAAGGGCTTTAAAGAAGCCCTCGATATAGGTTTGATAAGCAGAATGCCAAAGATAGTTGGCGTCCAAGCTAGAGGAGCCTCGCCAATAGCTAGGGGGTGGATCGATGGTGGAAAGGGTATAGAGTCTTTTGAGAAACCTGAGACGGTAGCAACTGCAATAAGAATTGGAAAACCAGCTAACTGGCTGAAGGCGTTCAAAGCCGTTAAAGAAACAATGGGCTTCTTTGTAATTGTCGATGATGATGATATATTAGCCTCCCAAGGTCTCCTTGCAAGACTTGAAGGGATTGGATGCGAACCTGCCAGCGCTGCATCTTTAGCAGGACTTATAAAGATTGTTGATGAAGGTCTCGTAGATCCCGATTCTAGGATTGCTATAATACTAACGGGTCACGCACTGAAAGATCCAAGCATAAGATCCTAGCACTTGATCCCCATCTGGATGTGTTATATCTAGTTAAGCTCTCTTTATTTAATATTAATAATATAAAAACATCTATGGTGTATAATAAAACCCTCTCTATCGTTTTTCAGAGGCTTCTTCGCTAGATTGTATACCGCTTTCATCTATCTTCTTTAAAAACTCTATATTCCCCCTTTCTGATGGATCTATCTCTGTCGTTGATATCCAAGCCTCGATGATCTCTTTGGCAACCTCCTCAGAAACAAGCCTACCGCTTAAGGCAAGAACATTGGCATCATTCCAAAGCCTAGCACCTCTAGCTGTCTGGGCATCGTTACATAGCGCTGCCCTCACACCCTTAACTTTGTTAGCCGCAATCGATACACCAGTTCCTGTATAGCATACTACAACCCCCCAATCAACTTTCCCTTCGGCAACCATCCGCCCTACCTCTAGCCCCACGAGCGGCCATGGCTCAGGCTTGTTTGTTTTAAGCGAACCCACAGGTACTACTTCGAAACCTTTTTTCTTTAGATACTCAAATACAAACCTCGCAGCCGGATATAGGTCGTCAGAGCCTACAGCAACCTTTTTACCTACAATCGTTTCTATGCCCCCTCTATATTTACATTCCTAGGCCCTAATATTTTCATCACCTTAACTATCCATGTATCTAATTCCTAAAGCTATACGTTTTGTTTCTAATAAACATTCTAGAGTTCTATCCCCATGAGATGATCCAATATATATGGATAGATAATCCATATATAGCCCTGTTGTCTATCCTACTAGGTGGTTCTATGGTTAAAAGGATAGTCTCGACAGAACCGGGTTCTACTGAGATCATCGCATATCTGGATCAGAGCGTTGAAAGAATCGTAGGTGTTAGCGATAAATGTGACTATCCCCCCGATGTCATCTCTAAGCCCAAAGTTGTTAGAAGTCTTTTGAAGATCGACGAAGATCTTCCATCAGAGGATATAGATAGGATCTATAAAGAGCATATTGAAAAGGGAAAACCTTTATACGAGGTTGACTGGGAACTTATAGAAGAGCTAGATCCAGATTTACTTGTGGGCCAAACAATCTGCAGAGTATGTGCCTTTCCACTAATATCCTCCTTAGGAGGAGCTATGCTATCTGTTGAGAGACCGATTAAGAGACATAGAAGATTTAGATCCAGAGTTATAGCAACGTATAGCCCTAGAACCTTTATGGAGATAGCTAGGGAGGCATATGTGATCTCTAGAATCATTGAGAGAGAGGCAAGGGGGTTAGAGATGCTCAGCACATTCGAGAGAATAGCTGAAGAACTGAGAAATACCGGAAAAGGGGTTAAAACAGCTATCATAGAATGGTTGAAACCTCTATATATAGCTGGCCTATGGGCAAGTGATCTTGTAGAGGCTGCTGGTTCAAAACATATTATAGGTGCTGGTATCGAGGGGAGAAAAATCGAGTGGGAGGAGATAAGAGCATTCAATCCTGATATATTGATCATATCACCATGTGGCTTCACCATACAGAGAACTCTTAAAGAAGTAGATCTTCTCGAGAATATGCCAGAGTGGAGGGAGCTTAGAGCGGTAAAGCTGAAAAGGGTGTATATAGTTGATTCTTCATATATATCGAGACCAGGTCCTAGAGTGGCTAGGTTCGCTAGATTCCTCATAGACATATATACAGGCGGGGAGGGAGATAGAGAGGTAGCTATAAAACTCTATGACTGAAAAGCATGCTGAAAGAAAAAAGCTATGCTAAGTGAAAGGCTTAATACCAGCTGGGGTAATACAAATAGCTGGTGACAGGCCTCTGCCTAGCAGCTCTGCTATTGGTAGTGTATAGGCTATTATTGTTAAGATCACAGCTATTATAACCCACAGCGAGATCCTATCCAGTAGTGTTGCCTTCTCATTAGATCCATTTGCTCCTAATATGGATGCTCCATCCAGTTTGGGTGCAGGCCTCCCGATGAACGGTGTTAGAAGTATATTTGATATGAATAGTACTCCTGATATCCAGAAGATCAGGCCTCCGATCATCCCTATCTGGAGGAGAGGCTCCCACATAGGTGGTGATAGACCGCCGTAGCTATAGTCATAGGTTCTTCTTGGTGCACTATATATGCCTGCTATATGGTATGCTATAGAGAACACTACCAGCCCAATGAACCATAGATAAGGCTGGATCCTAGCCATTGGCTGGCTCGCAATGCTCCTACCAAGGAGTACTGGGGCGAGGAGATATGAGATCCCTATGAATGTTAGCGTAACAGCACCTCCAACAGTTGTGTGAAAGTGACCGACCACCCAGGTTGTGTTATGAACCACATTATTTAGGTTCAGGCTTGCATTCACGATCCCACCGACCCCTCTTAAGCCTAGTAGTATGAATGCTAATGTTATGCTTGAGAACACAGGATCTTTCCATGGCAACCTAGAAATCCATCCGAATAGACCAGAGCCTCCCCTTAATATGCCGGCATGGGCTAGGGTCATGATGACGTTGAAGGCTGTTAGGAAGCTTCCAAGGCTCACAGCGAATGTTAGAACTGTATGCAGATATTTCCAAGCCACGTTAAGCCCTGGGTCTGCGAATTGGTGGTGAAGCCCTACAGGTGTAGATGTCAGTATGAAGATCACAAGGGCTAGCTTTGCCGCTCTTGTAGAATATAGCTCTGTGTTAAGTATCCTCGGTATTAAGGCATACCACGCTGTGATGGCTGGGACAAGCCAGAAGTATACTAGGGGATGACCGAAGTACCAGAATAGAGTTCTGTCGAGAAGCACGTCAACTCTCTTACCGAATAGAGACATTGGTATCAGATCATAGAGGACCTCTATCGCAAGGCCAGGAGTGGCCTCTAGTTATATTATCAATGTTGCTAACACACCAAATGTTCCCAGGGGTATTGCTATGCCTCTATTCTCTTTCCTCCATCTTATAAATACATCGAATACTGAGGCAGCAAATACCCAGGATCCTATTAGCACTAATGCTAAGCCTATGTAGAAGGCTGGATGAGCTGTTAAAGGTGGGTAGAAGGTATATAGCACAGCACCCATTATTGGCTCCCCTATGAGGAGTCCCCAAATGATTGGATATGCAGCTATAGCAGTCCCGAGTATAGCCAGTATGGCTGACACAGCTAGTAGGGATCTTCTGAAGGGCTTTCCGAGCTCTGATGATATTACAAACACTGCTAGCCCAAGTATGAAGAAGGCTGTCCAGAGTATGGCTAGTAACATACCGTGGCCTGTGAGTATTGCATAGTACTGGCTCTCATCCACAAGCTTTGGAGCCCCTGGGGTTCTGCTCACAAGCTGTAGAAAGCCGAAGAGCCCTCCGAGGGCTAGGACTATCTATGTATGAGAATATTATCGATACCCTTATAAATGCTCTCTCACTTATCATGCTCTCACCTCTTCATCACAATCTCCATATACATGCCTGAATGCCCAATACCGCAGTATTCATTACAGATTACTAGAAGAGTTCCATTAATATTCTGTGGGGGTCTCCAGATAACAGTTGCTATATAGCCTGGGATCACCATCACATTTACATTCGTGCCCACTATTTGGATTCCGTGGATCACATCATTGCTATAGATCCTGAGGATAATCTCTCTTGGATTGTTAAGCTCAACCCTAGCAGGTCTAAAGCCCCACTGGAATGCTATTATATCTACTTGATACCTGCCATCTCCGAGATCCTTGACCTCAGGCTGGAAAAGTCCAGTAGCCTTTTCAAGAGGCATCACAGAGACCTCTGAGGCCACTGAATATCTTAATCTGAGAGCATAGGCTATAGATCCTAGAAATATAGCTAGAACAACTACGACAGATGCTATCCATATAAATTCCCTTCCACCCTTATTCTCCACAGCAGATCACCCCATAGGGCCTCTAGCTATGAATATAGCATATACTGTGAACCAGACAGCAGCTACAATTCCTAAGAAAGTATATAGAAGGATCAGGGCCCCTCTATATCCCTTTTCCTCTCTAGTCCGTACTTTTTCAGTCACCTATATCTCCCATAGAGAGACTCGGACCTGTGGATTGATAAGGTCTATAGCTAATAATGTTAGCGCCTAGATATAAATATTCTCCAAACAAAGTATTAAATAATTTTATTTAAAAGTTCTGCTCCTCAGAGGGTTAAGATCAATTATAGGAGGCTCTGCTTGATCAGCTTTTTAATAGCTCTTTTAATTATTATATATGCTGTGGGCTTTGCAACACCCAGATCCCTGCTCAGATCCTCTAGATCAGCTCTTCTCGGTGTATCAAAGAATCCCTTTAAAAGCCCCATAATAAGTGCCTCCTCCTGTCTTTTAGTTAAGAAGTCGCTATCCTTCACCTTCCTCCACCTAGCGTGTATAATTTTAATACCACTGGATCTCATATTAGAGAGTATTTTCACAACCTCTGAACGATCTTCACAAGCGATTTTCATAGCGATGCGGCCAGCATCCACCCTAGCCTGAGGCATATGGGCATCTACTATGCCGGCTAATCTACAGGGACAAGACTTAGATCTTATAAAAGCAAGTGCTGCGCCATCTTTAAGCTTATAAGCAGCGCTAAGGACGGCCCCGCTTCCTCTAAGCTTATCCTGATCTATCTCGCCCCTTACCTTAACCAAGACCCTAGCCCCATTATCTCCCCAAGGCCTACAGCTGAGGATCTTCGCATCACCATTTATAGAGGATCTCCACGGACATGGGATTTTAAAGGCTACTTCTAATATATACATTTATAATCCCAACATACCATCACACTCCCACGAATTAAGTGCTGCTATAACAGTCTATACTAATATAGATATAGATGTAAATAATGTATATAAGTTAAAGCTAGATCCTTTCACCTTGAAAATAGATCTGACCTCCCATCTCAAAGGGGGCTTTCGGTTGTAATGAGCCCTATGATCATTAACTCCTAGAATCAAAAGATAAATCTTCGCTTATAAGCCGAATAAAAAAGATGTTAAAACAAAGATGATCTACTATAGAACTAATAGATAGATACAGCTATAGGGTTTGAAGGAGAGACTGCTTATATTTAGCTCAATAATATATCGCTATGGTGGCTATATATGGCTATAATTGCCACAAGGAATACATTCCTGCTTGTACAGGGGATAACTGGGAGGGAGGGTAGCTATCATACGCAAAGAATGATTGAATATGGAACCCAAGTTGTTGCTGGTGTAACACCCGGTAAAGGCGGTACTAAAGTTCACGGCGTCCTAGTATATAACACGGTTGAGGAGGCATTGAAGAAACACCCTGAGATCAACACTTCAATATTGTTTGTCCCAGCACCATTCGCTCCTGATGCATTCTACGAAGCTGTCGATGCCGGGATTAAAACCATTGTGGTTATCACAGAAGGGATCCCTGTTCATGATGAGATAAAGATGATCTCCTATGCCAGATCGAAAGGAGTTGTCGTTGTAGGTCCTAACTGCCCAGGCGTTATATCACCTGGTGAGAGGGTAAAGGTTGGAATAATGCCCGAAAGATCCTTTTCCCCCGGCTCAGTCGGAATTGTATCTAGAAGCGGGACCCTCACATACGAGATCTCAGAAGCGTTGACAAAAGCAGGGCTTGGCCAGAGCACAGTTATAGGAATAGGGGGAGACCCCATAGTTGGGTTAGACTTCATAGAAGTTGTGGAGATGTTCAACAAAGATAACGAGACAAAGGCTATAGTCGTTATAGGCGAGATAGGAGGGGATGCCGAGGAAAGGCTGGCCCAATATGTTAGGGAGAAGGGAATGGTGAAACCCATAGTAGCATATATAGCTGGCAGAACAGCGCCCCCCGGAAAGAGAATGGGGCATGCTGGCGCTATAATAACAATGGGCAGGGGTGATGCTGAGACCAAGATAAAGGTTCTCGAAGCATCTGGTATAAGGGTTGCTAGAACACCTATTGAAGTAGCCTCTATAGTTTCTTCAATGCTTAGAAATTGACTGTCTATAGCATTTCAAGGCGAGACTTTCATTTCAGCTATAACGATATATAACTCGAATAGCTAGGCATCCAATGCTATTGCTAACTACTCAACGGTAACTGTTTTCGCAAGGTTTCTGGGCTTATCGGGATCATAGCCCCTGCTAACAGCTAGGTTATATGCTAGGAGCTGGTGTATAACAACATATACTGCAGAGGCTACTGGGGTTTTCATTACAGGCATTGGGATCGGCTTGCTTGCTAGTCTCAGATGCTTCGAAAGGTTCTCAGAGGCGACTGTCACTATATAGGCTCCTCTGGCCCTCATCTCCTCTATATTGTTTATTATTAGCTCGCTATACTCGTCATCGAAGACTGTGAAGACCACTGGGAACCCGGGTTCTACAAGTGCTATGGGACCGTGCTTGCTTTCCCCAGCTGGGTATGCCTCGGCGTGTATATATGCTATCTCTTTAACTTTGAGCGCCCCCTCATAGGATACTGCTAGCGTTGAGCCTCTTCCAAGGAAGTACATACTTCTAACGGACTTTAAAATCTTGGAGAGAGTTTCTAGATCCTTAGAATATTTCTCAATAGCTATCCTCACATAGTCAGGTGAAACCCTAATCTCGGATGCGAGCTGGGAGCAGTCTATCCCTCTATGGCTACATAGCTTCTCAGCTATATACATACCAGTTATAACTTCTGATACAAATGTTTTTGTAGCTGCCACTCCTATCTCTGGTCCGGCTCTCATATAGATCTTATAATCCGCCTCCCTAGCTATAGCGCTCCCAACGACATTTGTTATAGCTATCACCTTAGCTCTCATCCCCTTAGCCCTTCTTAAAGCTATTAGAGTATCTATAGTCTCTCCGCTCTGTGATACAGTTATCAGAACATCTCCATCATCAACACTTCTGAGGATCGATTGGTATTCACTGGCGATAAAAGCCCTCGCATCTAGATCCAGGATATTTCTAAATGCATATTCTATAGCCATTGAAGCATGGTATGAGGTTCCCGCACCAGTTATATATATCTTTCTAGCCCTCATAAGGATCCTCTGCAGCTCATCCCCAACCTGGTCTGGGAGACCTGAGAGTGTTGAGTGTATTGCTATAGGCTGCTCATATATCTCTTTAGCCATGTAATGGGGATATCCACCCTTATCTATCATATCTGGAGTCCAGTCAATTATGGTTATCCTAGAAAAAGGATCTATAGCTCCAATGCAAAGCTTTTCAACATAGATATTTTCCGCCGATATATAGCCGACCTCTCCATCCTCTATAACTATTGCCCTTCTCGTGTGGCTTAGGATCGCTGGTATATCGCTAGCTATTATGTTGAAGCCATTGCCAACACCTATGATCATTGGTGATACATTTTTAGCGAAATAGATCCTACCAGGATCTCTGCATATATATGTTAAGAAAGCATAGGTACCCCTTATAATCCCAACCACCTCTCTCAAAGCATCTAGAGGTGATAGACCTTCCAAGAGCTTCTCCTCTAAGAGGTGGGCTATAAGCTCTGTATCAGTATCGCTCCTCAACAAATGTCCTCTAGAGACTAGATACTCTTTAAGCTCCTGATAGTTCTGAAGAGTACCATTATGCACAATAGAAATACAACCGCCACAATCTATGTGAGGATGCGCATTTCTGTCGCTGGGCTCTCCATGTGTAGCCCACCTGGTATGGGCAATACCAACAAGCCCGTCAAAGGAGTCGAAGCCCAAGAACCCCTCAACATCTGCTAACTTACCTCTCTTCTTTCTAATATAGATCCTACCCTCCTGATCCACAACCATAAAGCCTACAGAATCGTACCCTCTATACTCAAGCTTATATATAGACTTTTTGAGGAAGGAGCCTAGAGACTCTCCAACAACCCTCTTACTCCGCTGACACACACCAACAATGCCGCACAACAGTAACACCTAATATTTATGGCACATAAACAATAAGCAATTGGGCGTTATAAACGTTAGCTATTTTATGCTGCAAACACTCTATAGCGCGCTTGCAATAGCTCGAACAACGATCCAGGATCCCGCATATACAAAATAGATCCTGAGAGTCGTTTATTTATAAATGAGGATCTTTAGCTGTGAGGATCTTTAGTGCCACAGCCGGGATTTGAACCCACGTCAGAGGTTGAGAGACTCGATACCTGACGTATCCATGGTTTACATTTGATTTTCTATTTAGTACATTATACTTTAAAAGATATATAGTTCCTAATAGCCCTTATCTTTCTCTTCATAGGGAGTATATATCCCTCATGATCTTAAGCCTATTGGGGGCATCGTCTAGAACTGGGTTCACAGGGGCTATGATGCTCATATCCCAACCTATGAGGTTGTTCCCTATATTCCCCATATAATATAGTAGGATAGCTAGGTATAGGCCAAACATTACAACTGAAGAAGACTCTGCCCTTTAAAGCGAGAAGAATGTCAGAAATACATTTAAAGTAAAGCGCCTGTATCTGTGCTATGACCCCTCCCCGCCTTGAAGGGCGGGGTTTCGAATCTCTGGGTCTCGGGTGTTAGCCCTCTGGAGAGGGTTTAATGGTCTTACTCCATTATGTGTTATCGAGTAGCTCTCTATCTTTCTCGAAATCTCTATTCTATAGCCTAGTCTCCTTGCTATGTTTAGTGCTGCATTAATATCTGCGTTGATCTTCTTCCCAGTCTTCCTGCATATATACAGCCCTCTATATATCCTCCCATTCTTATGTTTGTTTCCGCATATCGAGCATTCCCTGCTTGTGTAGTATTCTGGTACGAGCTCAACCTCTATGCCATACTCTCTGAACACATCTACAATCCAAAGAACTATTTTCCTGTACCACCATATGTTAGTGTTATACTCGTTGCCATTATCCTGTGATAGCATGATCGGGTATCTTATATATAGCTTCCTAACACCTCTTCTATACAGCTCATCTGCTAGAAATCTTATAGCCGTTATGTATAGGTGTCTTAGCCTCTCATCCCTCTTATACATTGCTTTAAGGTACCTCTCATGGTATTCTTTCCATGTTGGGATCCCAGCGTTCTTCAGCATATCTCTAACAGCCTGACATGTAGCGATTTCTCTTTTCCACCAGTAGTATTCAGACTTGATCTTTCCTCCTTTGATAAGCATTGCTGATCCGTCCGAAATTGTAATAGCAAACAAGTTGTTAAGCCCCATATCGATGAAAGCCTCCTCATCCCCTATGGGATCTCTCTGCTTGATAGTTCTAGGATTTATGATCCTGCCCTTCTTATCTCTGTAATTAGGCTTGACATAGCCTCTCTTATTGGATTTTGGTGGATCTACACCAACCTCTATTGGTACTAGTGCGAACCACCTGCCATTAACATATATTATTTCAAGCCTTCCCTGCTCACCCTCCCACCTAATCCTGCCAGCATATCTTATCCTCATCTAGAACAAGGCAGCCTTCACCCTCTTTTATAGGCTCTAGGTAGTATCTATCACTTCTAACGAATATATGTATCTCCTTCTCACCGGTAGGCCTGTCCATCCAATAGCCTGGTGGAGATAACTTCCTGATATGCTGAGATAGCCTACCCTGTTTCTTCAGATCTAGTAGCTTGAAGAACGCGTTCCAAGCCTAATCATTCTTCTGTATAACAGCTTGAGCATTAACGCCTAATGTCTCATTATACTTATAGTAATATTTTCTGTTTATCTCATAGTACTTCTTTCTCGTTAGCTCTCCCTTGAAGAATGCTTGCCTCTTCTCATAGTTAAGCTCATTGAATAGCCTAGCACATGTTAATCCAATGCCCATTAGGCTCTCATGCTCGTTTTCTTTAGGTAGCAGTCTTAGCCTAACAGTTCTACGATTATTCTTCAGCCTCTCTACTATTTCCTCTCTCAGGGCTTGGAGGGGGTTGGGATGCCCATCCGTGGGTAATGATCGGGGAGTCGCCCCCTTGAGTCATCCTTTTAAACACTTTACCCACGGATGGACAACCCTAACCCCCGTATAACACGATATAAAGGTTAAAAACCATAACGATCCAAAGCCCCACCCCGCCTTAAAAGATGAGGTTTGCCAAACTTTATTATCATCAGATAGATTAAATGCTTATAAAAAGAATCTCAATGTGGGAATTAGCTCAATATATCGATCACTCCAGATCCGTGGTTGAAAATTTTACCTTAGCATATGAGGAAGTTGAATTGAGTATGCTTCATCATTTAATAATAGATCTACTGGTTATCTATACCCTTCAGAGCCTCTTACAACTGAAAGCCTCGCCCTTCAGGGCGGGAGGAGGTCAGAGCGGAACACGAATAAAATTGAGTAAAAAATATGAAGATGATTAAGCACAAATCTACTGATATATTATGTGGTTAAAAATTTAATATTGAAAGAGTTATAATAAGATACTTAAACTTCATTTATTATATTTTAATCGTATTACATTTAAGAAGCTTTTTGAGGTGAGATCGCTTTTCTAAGCATTATTCCCTTTTCTCTTAGCGCGTCAACTATATTTTCATGGAATTTGGCTAAGATCTTCCTCTTATCCTCCATAAGCACTATGTCGCTTATCCCAGCAACTACTATTGAATGCGCTAGTGGGGATGGGGCTCTTGCTCCTTTGGGATTCTCGAAATATCTAGCCTCCATCCCCCCTTCCAGAAGCTTCTTTATTACTAGCCTGGCATTTTCTATATCCATGTAATCCTCGAGGATCTCTCTATATGTCTCCTCTATCACGGGGAACCTGTCCATCTCCTCAACTATCTTTATAAGTGTCTCAGCATTGATCTGTCTGTTTTGGAGACTTATCTCCCTTCCTCTAAACCTTTTAAGTATCATGAAGCTTCTCTCGGCGCAATGTCTGAATCTCTTTTTAAACATCTCGGTTCTTCTAACAACTTTCCTCATTGTTTCCTCAAGATTCTCAGGTCTTACTGAGTACACGGTTTTCAAAATACGCATCTCATCTACACCGACGATCCTTGGGAATGTTATCATGAAGCCATTATCTGTTACAGTTATTCTTATATTCTCATTAAAGAGCTCTCCAAGATGATATGCATATGCTCTAGCTAGCACATCATTAACTCTTCTTCCAAAAAGACTGTGGAAGATTATGTGTTCAGTTCCTGCCTCTAGATCTACCCATCTTTCGATCATGATTAGCCTATCTGAAGGCATGATCCAATCAGTATAATATAGATGTTCCAGGAAGTACTCAACTATATTTTCAGCTGCGTGCCTCTCTAGCATGTAGTGCTTCATGAGATATTCGATAACCGGTTCTGGATTCTCTAGATGTTTATGAAGCATATCAGCTACCTCCCTCCTGAATCTACCCACCTCTAAAGCTGAGTCGAATGCTAGTGGAAGCACTTCGGAGAACCAGCTTGGAACGGTAGGTCTCTGCCCATCAGCTGGTCTCACATAGATCCTATCTCCCTCAGATCTTATAACCTGATATGTCTTCCCTCCCAGCACGAATATATCTTCGGGCTCTAAGATCTCTGCGAACCCCTCATCTAGATCTCCTACATATCCTCTTTCCTCAGAGATCACTCTTATCTTAGCTTCATCTGGTATGGCGCCCGAGTTTAAATAATAGATCATTCTAGCGCTTCTTTTCCTCCCAATGGTCCCATCATCCATCCAGATCTTGGAATATACCTTTGCATATCTATCTATCTCATACCCTCCTGAGAGATATCTCAACACTCTTTCGAAAAGTTCATAGTCAAGATCCCTATATGGATAAGCCCTTCTCACGACCCTATATATCTCATCGACTCTCCACTTCTTTTCAAGTGACATGCCAACTATATGCTGTGCTAGGACATCCAGTGGATTTCTGGGAATCCTTACCCTATCTAGCTTCCTCTCCATAGCAGCTTTAGCTAAAACCGTACATTCTACCAGATCATCTCTATCAACAACGATAAGCCTTCCAAGGCTTGTCTGCCTAATATGGTGCCCAGCCCTCCCAATTCTTTGGAGTAGCCTTGTGACGCTCTTAGGGCTTGAGAGAAGTACTACAACATCTATATACCCTATATCTATCCCCAGCTCGAGACTCGTTGATGAAACAACAACCCTTAGCTCACCCCTCTTTAGCCTCTCCTCAACATCCAGCCTGACCTCTCTTGAGAGACTACTGTGATGAGCTTCTATATCTTCCACATTTATCTCTGGATCTTTCTCAAAGATCTTTTTAAGCTTATATACAACCTTCTCTGTTGAATGCCTGGTATTCGTAAAAACCAATGTGGTTCTGTGCTTTCTTATGAGCTCTGCAAGCGTATCATATATAGCCTTGTTAATCTCTTCGGCCGGAGCTCTTATGAGATCCACCATAGGACATATAACCTTTATATCTATAGGTTTGGCAAACCTAGCATCAACTATGGTGCACTTTCTATGATTACCTCTATCATCGAAACCTACTAGATATTCTGCAACCATTTCTAAGGGATATATAGTAGCTGATAGGCCTATCCTCTGGGGCTCTTTTCCTATCAGCTCAACAAGTCTCTCGAGACTTAGCACCAGGTGTGAGCCCCTCTTGCTCGATGCTAGCTCGTGGATCTCATCTACTATGACCCATCTTATACTCTTGAGAAGCTCTCTGAACTTAGGAGCAGACAGCGATATGGCAAGGCTCTCGGGAGTGGTTATCAATATATGGGGAGGAGTCTTCAACATCTTCTGCTTCTCGTGGGGAGGAGTATCGCTTGTTCTCACAGCGATTCTTATATTCGGAGGATCCACACCGTTTTTCAAGAGTATCGAATTTATCTCGCTCAGGGGCTCTAGAAGGTTTCTCTTTATATCGTTATTAAGCGCCCTAAGGGGAGAGACGTATAGGGCATAGATGCCATCGCCTAGCTCTTTCCTTTCCCATAGCTCGTATAGAGTGTCTATAATAGCTAGAAACGCTGCTAATGTTTTACCGGTACCCGTAGGGCTTGAGATAAGCACATTCTCACCAGCCTTTATCCTAGGTATAGCCATTCTTTGAGGCGGTGTCAGAGATCCATATTTATTCTTCAGCCAGCTAGCTATATACGGCCTTAGAAGAGCCATAACCTCTTCATCGCTAACATTGTCTTTAGCATATGTTATATGATCTAAAGCCAGTTCCGACCCCTATCAATATATTGATATCTTTGAAGGGTTTAAAGCATGTGCCTCAAGAAACTGTTTTGGGTTTCATAAGTGTTTATAAGGTTTGTTAGCAATTTTCTTATGAAGCCCCGCAATGAGGGTGTGGGGATAGAGACCCAAGAGGGGCTCACATGCAATCCATAAACCAGGAGGCGGGTGTTCCCCCACAGCAATGAACCTGAGGAAGCTATGAAGGTGGATCTGTGGGCTGGGGTCACTTAGAGCGGGTGGATGCAGATAGTGCTACGGGGCGATGAAAGCCCTGCCCAATGCGATGAAACCAAGGGAAGAGGGCTTTATATTAAGCTATATCAAGCCCAATGAAACCCGAACCCCTCTAAATAACTGTCTCAGCTTATATGTTTCATATAACTACCCACCGCTTGTCCCTCGATGGTTATTGATTGTCATTGATATTAATTTGTTTTGGATTGTTTTGCTTCTTGATCCACAGGGATGTTATAGCATCCCTGTGGTCATCGAGGGACTTCCACCT
>OGCB01000075.1_pt1 | contig 29838 bp, 28 predicted proteins | sample 1570031 | NCBI WGS metagenome assembly OGCB01 (sample SAMN05518655, study PRJEB24509) | hot springs metagenome | isolation source: Octopus Spring Streamers, Yellowstone National Park, Wyoming, USA | place: USA:Octopus Spring Streamers, Yellowstone National Park, Wyoming, USA | collected 2011-10-11 | reverse complement strand
AGAGAGTTTTAGCAGTGTGGTATGATCCATGGCGGTCATCACCGTGGGGGTGTTCATGGCAGGGAAAAGGTGTAGAATACAGGGGTATTATAAAATTTGGCACCGCGTATTACTATGGTTCGGGTTATTCGAACTTTAAATATAACATAGAATCTGGAATCCTAATTATTAAGGATAATAAGTTAATATTCAAAGTAGTACGATATGGTTCATATTATTCTAGCAGTTTTTCTTCTTATTCGTCTGGAGCAGTAAAAAAAGATGTTAGAGAGTGGTTTTCCCCTCCATTGCCTCCATGTGGTGTAGGGGTTGATTATAATTATAATGGATATTTTTATGCTGAAACGATCCCATATTATATATCCTCCTCATTTTCAAGTGAAAGTTCCCAAAACTACGGGCGGACTATATTTGATCATGTAAGCGAATATAATTTAACGCAAGCTCAACCTATTGAAATAACCGAATCTCCAGCGCTATTAATCTCTTTAGATAAGAATCAAGCTATGGTAGATGAAGAGATAACAGGATACATCATTAGCTATGGAAAAAATTCTATTGGTTCAACAGTATCTTTAAATGCATACGTAGAATTTAACAATACAAAAGTTCCTATTATTGTAAATCCCAATAAATTAACAATAAGCGAAGGTAAAGATCCTTCATTTACTTTAAAAATGCCAAGTTATGCAACCTTGCGCTCCAAATTTGGAGAAAATATGCCAACAAAACTAACAGTAACAATTAATGCAAAAGATTCAAGAGGAGTAAATGCTACTCAATACATTATTTTGAATGCAAAAGGATATTTCATTGTATTGAATTTCAAGGATGTAGATCTTAACATTCCAGATGATCCTTGGCAATCAAACGTGCTTGAAAATGCTTTATTGATCAATACAACTAAGTTAAAAATAGGTGGATTTTCCTTATACATTAGCATATTAGAAAAAGGTAGCATGAAGAAAGTATATAAAGCTGAAATTAAAGATTCTCGTCATGTTATAATTTATGATCCTAGTATTTTCGAAAAAGGTAAGACTTACATTTTGAATTACACACTATATTATAGTTATAATAAACAATTCAAGGTTAAAGATGCAGCGATAGATATAAAGATACCTGAACAATTACCTGAAGACAAAAATTATGCAGAATATACTGTTTATGTTCCTCATTCATTGTTTATGAGATATCAAAAGTATACTGATGCTTTAAAAGGTAAAGATCAAAAATATAAGATGTTACTTGCTGATCCTAAGTTAGTTTTTGGTCTACTTAGTACTCTTCTTACAGTTGGCGCATCTAAAATATTTGATGAAGATTCTAGATCTTTTATTACAGCTTTTATTTCAGCTCTTAATAGTAATAGTTTGGATTATTATATTGGTCCTAAGATAGCTTTTCCTCAAATATTAACTGAGGATGCAAAAGATTCAGAACTTGCTATTTTCTCTGAACCATTCAACTTTAGAGATTTTAATTATAGATTATTTGAAAATGGATTTAATGATCCTGGAAACTATTGGAGTAAGCTTGCAAAAGTAATAATTTTACAAGCAGAAATGCTAAGAAATTACAAATATGCTGAGTCATTAACCTTGGTTATATCTAGAATAGCTGCTTTGTTGATAACCTTAACGGTATTTGAAAACAGGTTTATCAAAACGATAAGTAATGGTAAAGAAGAAAAAATAAATCTCTTCCAATGGGCTGAAAGGAAATTTGGTGGGATCAACCCTTTTTTGAAAGGTACATTAAACAAATTAGATGCTTTTAAAATAGGCGCGCTTACTGGAGAGGGTGCATTATTGACAATATTAAACCTACCAATTCTAAGAGATGCTATCATGTCTCCTATTATTAATAACGTCCTTTCCAAAATTGCTGGAAAGGAAAATGTTCCCTTATTAATTGCGTTATCATTTAAAATTATAAGATTTTTCCTTGTTTATTTCATAAGTTCAGGTAAATTTGTAGGTGACGTCTTATTCGAAATACTTTTCCAAGCTGTTTCTTTTATTATTGCACATGCTCTAATGATGATCCATAACTTCTTTAACCAACTCCTTGTATTTATTGAACTAGGGAGTGTTCGTTTTTCGATTTTAACTGCCAATTTTAATATGTTCCATTTCATTAGTAATCAGTTTAAAGATGTCTCTTACTCAGAATTAAGGAAACAAATGTTACTTCCGCTAGGTGAACCATTATGGAATAAGAGAACGGAATTAAAGGGTGCAGCAGATTTATCTCAATATAGTTTCTTTGAAAAATCCTTCTATTTTGTTGCAGATGCTTATCTTGTGGTTGAATCTGTTACGGGTATGATACTTTCAATAGTTAGAGGGCTTGATGGCATAAAATTCAAGTTAAAAGATGTTGGAAGAGGTAAAATTGCAGAACAAATCTTCAATCTCTCTAAAAATCTCACTGGTAATATAGGTAAAAAAGATATAACAAGATATTATTTAGCTTTCGTGGCTGGAATATTTGTGGATAATATTATTAAAATAGGCTGGATTTATGCTTTCTATCTTTCTATAATATATAGTGGTGTTAATGAACTTCTTCCTGCTTTAGTAACTACACTTCAACTTACGCTACCTGCACTCACATTTTTCATAGGGGCAAAAGCTCCCACAAAAAGTATCGAAAAGAATTTCCAAAAAGCATTAGAGCTCAGTGATGAAGATGCGAAATCTCTAAAATCTCTTGCTGATAAAATTAAGTCATCTAGCTTGAAATTAAATGATATGATTCAGACATTCTACTATGATTCGAAATTCTTTGATGAATTCATAGGTTATTTAAGAGATGCTAATTTATTGCTAATAAGAAGTTACTACAGGATAACAGATGCTAATACTCAAGTTAAAATGCTTGAATTAAAAACTTCATATGAAACCGATTTCGCTGATCTTATGCTTTTACTTTTCGCAATTGTAAATTCACCATCTTCAAGAAGCTTAGCCTTAGAAACAGATTATATAAACAGTAAAATAAATTCTATTTCAGAAATATTGTATAATTCTTCGAGGTTAATAAATAATGCAACGATCAATGGTTATACATTAGAAAAACTAGGTCCTCTAATAGTTATAAATCCTTCAGATGTTTTTGTCAATTACTATCCAGTAACAAATGAAATTTATGCAGTTATTTCAAATGTAGGAGATGAAGATGTTAACGTTAAGCTTGAGCTTTTAGAAACTAATGCAACTGGAAGCTATAGCTCAAATGTAGTTAATTTAAAAGCTAGAAGTACTGAAATGATAACTTTGAAGCCCATAAAGAAGGCTGGTAATTATGAATCGGTAGATGCTACTTTACTAGTTTATGTTAACAATCAATTGCTCTATGACTTAATGATAAATATTCCATTAACAGTTGGTCCATATAGCGCAAGCGGTAATGGAATTGAAGTTTATAGCGATGGCCCTGTTTCTATAACAGATAATGGAATAAAGATCACAAATTCTACTCTTGTACAAATCTTGCTACCTAAAAGTGATTCAAGATATGTTGCATTACTCAATGGCAAAATGATAAGGTCTGCAGAAATATACAGTGATAGTTATACGATATTAGCTGTAGCTTTCAATAGACCTGTTGAAGGAACAATAACTTACAAAAGCATAAAGCAGGATGTTGAATATTTGGAAGGAACAGGTTCTGTTAAAGGAAAAACAGGTGTTACAATAGAATCAAGCGGTAAATTTAATGTTCAAGTTTCTTTGCTCCATGATAATCCATATCCAGAAGCTACATTACCTGATGTTAGAAAAATAATAGCAATAGATCTTTTAAGTGCTGAAGCTGGTTATGTAACTGTAAAAATATCCTTTGAAGATCTAGGTATAACCGATCCTTCCGAGTTACATTTATACAAATACAATGCAGCTTCAGAAAGTTATCAAGAAGTTAAAGATTATCAAGTCGATATGGAATCAAAAATTGTTATATTTAAATTAAAGCCAGGCGATCCTGTTTTTGCATTAACAAAAGGAGCAATATCTAGAGAAGAAGGAACAACATCCAAAGATGAAGCTGGTTTCATATTTGGTGATAAAGGAGTTTCATTGCCATCTGATCTAATAATGCTTATAATTATTCTTGCTGTAGTACCACTAATAATTGTCGCAGCTTTAGCAATAAAGAAGGCAAAAAAGAAATAATTTTCTAAAATTTAGAAGAAATAATTTTTTTAGAAAAATTTATATATAAACAAAATATTTATATACTAATGAAAGAAGAAGTAAAAGAAACTTGGATCGAAAAGTTTGGCAGAAAACTTTCAAAAAGCGTAGAAAGTTGGATGCCAGACCCGTTGATCTTTGCTTTGCTTCTTTCAATAATAACAGCTCTTATGGCTTTACTTATTATACAACCTTATACAAAGCTAGGACCTAGCGATACTTTAAAATGGCTTTTTCTTGATTCATGGTATAAAGGTTTTTGGGAACTTCTAACATTTGCAATGCAAATGGTTCTTATCTTAGTTACTGGTTATGCAGTAGCATACCATCCTTTAGTTTATCGAGGCTTAAGAAGACTTGCAACTTATCCAAAAAATACCAAGCAAGCTGCCGCATTAACCGCTGCAATAGCTATGTTCTTTGCTTGGATCAATTGGGGTTTGGGGCTAATAGTAGGAGCATTATTAGCAAGAACAATTGGAATTGAATTCTATAAACAAGGAAAACCATTACATTATCCAGTAGTTTGTGCAGCAGGATATGCAGGATTGGGCTTAACTTGGCATTGGGGATTATCTGCTTCAGCACCTTTGCTTTCAAACACAAAGGGTCATCCCTTTGAAAAGTTATTCACAAGCTTATTCGGTGAAGGTTTAGTTACTCTTGATAAAACGATTTTTAATCCCTATACAATTGGAAATTTAATTTTAATATATATATTTCAGGGATCTTAATTTTCTGGGCATTGGCTCCAAGAGATGAAAAGGTTATGAAAGGTATAGATGTTTTAGCTCCCCATGTTTTGAAAGCAGCAGAAGAAGAGGAGAAATCGGCAACAAAAAAGCCAGAACAATGGACTATAGCAGATAGACTTGAAAATAGCAAGATATTGGCTGGTATTATAGCTATAATATTTCTTATATCAATGTATTATTGGTTTAGTGCAAGGGGATTCTTTGCAGGTCTCGATCTCAATGCTGTAAATTACATTTTCATAATGATAGGATTTTTACTATACTTAAATCCAATTGCATACATGCGTGCAATAGCAAGAGCTGCAGGAGCAACTGCTGGAATAATAATACAGTTTCCATTCTACGCTGCAATTATGGGCTTAATGAGATATACTGTTGTTGATGGAAGTCCAAACTTAGCTACAGTTATAGCTAATTCAATAGCTGCATATGCAACACCGTTTACTTGGCCCTTGATAAGTTTCCTCCTATCTGGCTTTATAAATATATTTATTCCTTCAGGTGGAGGACAATGGGCAGCAACAGGAGAAATATTAACAAGAGTTTCTGCATCTCTTGGCGTACCTGAAGGTAAAACGATAATTTCATACGCTGCCGGAGATATGTGGACTAACCTCTTGACTCCTTTCTGGGCAATACCATTGTTAGGAATTACTGGAACAAGGGCTAGAGACATTTTTGGATATTGTATAGCTGCAATGCTTCTAGCAACAATACCATTTGCAATAGGTTTAACCTTTATACCTTATTACTAAAAATTTAATTTTTTAAAAATTTTATTAAAAAAATTGTAAGAAATATAGTATTTAAAATTCCGCAGATCGTCATTATCGTATATCTTATAAATTTAAATGGTTCTGTTGTTGTTAATTTTATATCAAAGAAATAAAGATTTTGATCTAGTGGAGTGAAGAATCGCATAAAAAATGGATTATTTGTTGCAATAAAAATGAAAGCATTAATTTGAATTAAAAGGAATAATAGTTTAAGGTCATTTTTTTGTAACATAATATAATTTGCAAGATAGATTGCTAGAAAGTAAAGGATATATTGTTCATTAACATTTTGTCTCGTAATCAAAAAAATTAAAGTAGTTAACAAAAAGAAGTTAATAATTGTATTAAAATTTATTTCTTTAACTTTTTTTATTTTATAAAAAATTAATGAAGTTATAAGGGTAGGAAGCCAAAAATAGGGAATGATAATTACAGCCAAAACGTAGGTGTTGAAAAACAAATTTGAATCAAGATAGTAGAGATAGTAAAATATCATAAATGCATTAAATTGACCTAGTGTTTTTTTAAAGAATACATCTTCAACAGCGAATGCTATATTTGTAAGCTGATTGAAAAGCTGAAAGGGAATTAATGATAAAATAGGTATAATTACTCCTAAAATTAAAAAATATCCTATGTTTTTTATTACAAATTTTCTATTGCCTAAAAATAAGATTAAATAAGCAATTAAATATATAAACGGTAAACTTATAATTAAAAATGCAAATATTAAATATAATAAACTATAATTAGACTTGTAATTTAATATAAACATTAAAATAAATGTAATAGCTAATGAATGTGGAATTCCCCATATGCTTGAAAAAATAATTGTAACAGGATTAAAAAGCCAAAATATTGAATATTTAATGTTATTATTAAAAAATTTTAAACTTATTTTATATATTAAATAACCATTTAATACATCTCCTATTATAATAGGTTGCTTTAATAAAAAGTAATATAAGAATGGAAAATTAATTCCTATAGAACTATAAATTAAATAGGCAAGCAGGCAGTAATAAGCATAAAGTGGAGGATAAGCATATCCAACCTTTTCTTGAGGCGAAAAGCTAACATCAGGATATGGTCCTATAAAAACATAAAGAGGTTTTCCCAATGCTAGTTGTTTACCTACTCTTGCCAACATCTCAAAATCATAGGGATGGCCAGTCCAGAAAGAAAATGACTCACGAATAATTAATGCAATAATAATCAAATATCTTAATCTTAACATAAGTATAGTATTTTTACTTAATTTAAAAATTTTTTAACGAATGTATGTTAAAAACATTTTGTTAATTCTGGAAAGCTTAAGATTTTTATTTAGGGTGTTTTAATAATCTAATAATGAATGAAAAAAGATTGCTAAATCTTCTTAACTATTTTTCTAAATTTAACTCGCCAATTTCAATTGAAGATGTTAAGCTTTTCATTGATGATTTTGATGTTGAGAAGTTTAAACATGCTTCAATATATTATAAATTTGGACTGCTAAGTAAAAATGAGATGCATATACATGAAAAGTTGAAATACTTAAAATTTAATGAAAGAATGATCGAATTAGCTCTTCAAATAATTAATTATCTACAAAAATATTCAGGAGCAATTTTAATTTTTATTACTGGTTCTTTAGCTTATAAAAATGCAAGACCATGGGAAGATGTTGATCTTGCTGTAATATCGAATAGAAAAAATTTAATAAGAACTTTTTTAAAAATATTATTCTTAAATAGAAAATTATATTGGAATAAAATAAAGCTTAAGCTATGTGTAAATTTTGTAGTTTCCATAGAAAAATTTTCTGAAGTAATCAACAATTCCTGTTCGGCTCTCGTAGCATTGGATCTAATTAAAGCAATTCCTTCAAATCCCAATTTATATTATGATTTGATAGGAAATACGAATTGTGTAAAAAAATATTTTAAAACAAGATCGTTTGGAAAATTAAAAGTAAAATATTCTAACTATTCATTAATAGATTTAATTTTATTTATTATTGTTTTTATCTATTTTAGAATTATAAATTATATAAGAAATCTTAAATTATTGAAAAAAGGACAGCATTTAAAGCTATTTAATTATGATTTAAATCCTGATTTATATATGATTAAATCAATAAAGTATGAAATGTTAAAAAAAGAATTTGAAAAAGTATTTCTAGATTTCTAGAAATGTTAACAATTTTAATTTACCGTGAGTAATAGTGGCTATGGATATTGATTGTTTGCTTATTAATCCTTATTTTTTAAAATTCGATCCTACTCAGAAAAAACAAAGAAGTCCATATGAACCTTTAGGTCTTCTTTATATTGGAAAAGTTTTAAAGCAAGGAGGCTACAATGTTAGTTTATTGGACTGTACATTTTTAGATTCTATAGAGGAAGCTAAAGAAGAAATTAAAGCATTAATGCCCAAAACTATAGGAATATCAAGTAAAATTACGCTTACGAAATATGTTATTGAATTCATTAATTATTCAAAAAAACTGGGTATACCAGCGATTGTAGGAGGCCCCGATGCTTCTTTGAGACCTATAAAATATATTAATTTAGGTGCTGATTATGTTGTTGTAGGAGAAGGAGAAGAAACTATCAAAGAACTTTTATCTAAAATAATAAACAATGAAGAAGTTAGTAGCGTAAAAGGAATTGTATATAAAAAAGATGGACAACTAATATCAACTCCTCCTAGACCTTTTATAAGAAATTTGGATTCTCTAGGTTCTCCAGATAGATCATTAATTGATATTTATGAATACAGAGATGTATGGCTTGAAGATCATGGATTTGCAATGGCAACAGTTATGACCAGCAGAGGCTGTCCTTATGCTTGCAACTACTGCAGTAATCCAATTGCTCCATTCGGCAGAAGATATACCTATAGATCAGCCAAAAATGTGGTGGATGAATTGGAAGAATTGATTGTAAAATACGGTTTTGATAGGATTTGGTTTGCTGATGATGTATTTACAATAAATAGAGAAAGAACGATTGCCCTTTGTAAAGAAATTTTAAACAGAGGATTAAAATTTAAATGGAGTTGTCTTACAAGAGCTGATAGAGTAGATGAAGAGATGCTAAAATTAATGAAAAAAGCAGGTTGCGAACAAATTTTTTATGGCTTAGAAAGCGGTGCTCAAGAAATGTTGGATGCTATGAATAGAAATATGAAAGTGGAAACGATGAGAAAAGGTTTGCTAACAACAAAGAAAGTAGGAATAAGGATACATACTTTTGTAGTGGTAGGATATCCGGGTGAGAGATATGAATATTTGTTAAAAACACTTGATTTCATGAAAGAGATTTTACCTGATGAATACAGCTTCACAATTGCTTATCCTTTACCTGGAACGAAGCTTTATAATTTAGTAGATTTTAAAGAAGATCCTGAATTAGAATGGGAATCACCTAATGAAAACAAACTTCTTTTTAAAAGTGATATGCCTCAGCAAGCCCTAAGATTCTTTATAGAGAAAACAAGAATAGAGTTAGCATTAAGGAGAAGGTTTAAAAAATTATCTTTAGTTGAGAGAATATTTAATAAGACAACGAACCTAATATTAAGATTTTTAACAATGAGAAGTGGAAAATACGATTGGAAAACTAGAGAGCATATTATTTCAAAATATTTAAAGTATGAACAAAAGATGCGTTTTAGATAAAGTAAATTTAAAAATATTTAAACGCTTTAATTATAATGGAAAAATTTAACATAGTTATTCCTGCTTATAATGAAGGAAAAAATTTGAGAATCTTGATTCCTTACTTAATTAGCTTTAATTTAGAAAATTTAGATAAAATCTACGTTGTAGATTCAGCTTCAAATGATATAACACCTGAAGTAATGAATTATTTTATTAAAAAATATCCAAACATTGTTTATATAAGAGAGGAAAAAAGGAATGGTAAAGCAAGTGCTATTAACAAAGCGTTAGATCTTATTTATGATGGTATAGTTATTATTCATTCTGCAGATTGTTATACGGATAAGGAATCGCTGGTAAAGCTTGTAAAGGTTATTAATGGCAAAATAGGCGCTTCTATGCCTTCAGTTGAGCCTTTAATGAAATATAATAATGTTTGTGAGAAATTATCCTATTACTCATGGTTTATAGCGAACATGACTTCTCAAGAACTTTATAATCTTGACATGTTGCATCATTTAGGTCATGATGTTTTTGCATTTAGAAGAGATTTAATTGATAAATTAAATGAAAAAGCTATAAACGATGATTCGCTTATTGCTTTGAAGATAAGTAAGAATGGTTATAAAATTGCTTTTGTTGATGGAGCCAAAGTAAAACTTAAGGCTACTTCAGAATTACGTGATCTTATATTACAAAGAATGAGAATAAATTATGGTCATAAGTTTAATAGAAAATTAACTGGACATGAATCTACCACACTAAAAAATATATTTAAAATTAAACCTTTGCTTGGATTAAAAATTCTGATAAAAAGTATAGTTAAAAGGTTTCCTGAATCATTAATTTATATTCCTTTTTTGATTATATTTGAAATTTTTGTTGAACTGTTTTTGTTACTTAAAATCTATAGGTTCGATTTCATTAAATGGCCGTTAGCTTTATCAACAAAGAATGCTTTAGAGGATTTACACAGTATTAAAATAGAAGAGAGAATTAAATTTAAAAAATAAATGTTATAAAATTTATAATAAAAATTGAATTATTATTTCTTCTTTTAATTATTAACCTAATTCTTTTTTAATTTTTCTATATCTAATTAACATAAAAGAAACAATTAAAATTATCATGATTATGGAAAACAATATTGTTGTATAATCGTAAAGAATACTAGTAAATTCTTCGATTTGTCTATAAATTATTTTAATTTCCTGAACAGAATTTCCATTTTTCAAATCAAAGTTTAAGAATATCTCGTTATCTTTTCCTATAATTTCATTGTGGCTAGAAACGAAAACTTCAAGCCAATCGTTTTTATAAAATGTCTTTTTAAAAGTTTCTTGTTTTATTATATTTTTATTAAAAACAATTTTTAATGCCAATGAAGAATTTTCATATTTTTTATTATAATTTTTAAGGAATAAGCTAACAGTTAAAGCATATTCTTTTATTAAGAAATTGTTGGTAAGATTTGCAATGTAAGAAGAAGAAGGAACTACAGTAAATATTAAGTTTAACTTTGTTGAATTGTTAAAGTAATATTCATAATTTATATTTATAGCTATAACTTCGTTGTTTGATAATTTAAGAAGATTTATAGCTGGTTTAAATTGTGTTAAATTGATTTCTTCAACTATTTAATTTATTGCTGGGACTTTTTGTTTTCCAATGTACTCTATTAATGAGATATTCTTAATTATAAGTATAGAATCTTCATGTATTTGGTAATTTTTACGATAATAAATCATGCTAATAGTCTTGTTAAATTCTAATCCAAAACCTTTTTTCTCCTTGTTTAGGCACTCAATTAAAAAAGCGTTAGTTTTATTAGTCAATTCAAATTCCATATTTAATTCTCTAACTTCAAGATTTGTAACATTGTTTTTTTCTACAATCATGTGGTAATAATTTTTTCCTTCAGACGCTATTACATAGTATTCTTCTTCCCATTTATTAATTGTAACTATTTCGTAATTTGCATAACCAAACCTTTTAGATAAATAGTTTAATGCCAATTGAGCAACATCATCATTACTTGAGTATACTGTATTTAACAAAATCAGTGCGATAACAAATAACCCAATTAAATTCTTTATCGTTAAAATTTTGTTGCAAGTAAAAATAAATGTTGGAATTTCTAGTACATTAGAAACTTAGATAATATGCAAGACTAATGAAGTAAAGAACAAATATTGTTATTATACTATTTTGAAGATTTTCACTTTTGATGGTTTGAATAGCCTTTATGAGCATGACTATTGACCATGCTTGGAAAATTACGAACAGAAGTCTTATGAAAGCTTGAAATTGAAATTGTGTGATGAATTTAAAAATAATTGAGTAAGCTCCCAAAGGTAAAAAAGTGAAAGGAATTAACAAAAATAAATATATGTGATTCTTTTTATTTTTAAAAAATATACTAATAATAAAATCCAATATTAAATATATAAATATCCAATTTATTGTAAAATTTAATATTACATCAAAAAGTGAAATTTCACTAAAGTCTTTGATAAAAATAAATCTTAAGCTCAAATTAGAATAATAAAATAGTGTAAAATATAAAATAATTATAAAAGGAAGAGTTAAAATTGTAAATTTAATATTATTCATTAAAAATGAAAATAGTATATTCGCGTTTAAAATGTTATAAATCTTAACAAAATTATTATCTTGTTTTTGGTTAGTTAATTTATATTCGCTCTTTTTAATAAATTTGTATAATTTGATTCCCTCTTCATTTAACATATATTTTTTGTCTTCATTTTGAATAATAAAATCTGATAACATTGATAAATGATGATATATGCTTCCAGTACTTATTCCTAATTCATTTTTTAATTCCTTAAATCCCATCGGGCCATGATTAGCTAATAATTCAATGATTTTAACTCTCACAGGATGAGAAATTATCGTAAAAACAAGAAGTTCTCTTTTTTTACCCATAATTTAATATCTCTTTTAAGATTATTAAGAATTTTAAAAAATGTTTCTTTCTGAATTAGAAGCTAAGCAATTTTAATTTTATAAGCTAAAGAAGAATAATTCCACTTTAATACATATAAAGAAAGCAAAAATAAAGAATTAAAAAATTTAAATTTTTAATCCTCTTTGTTATCTCTAAGAATAACCTTTTTCCAAAGCAACTTTTACCATTTCATAAGCTTTCTTAGCTTCTTCAACAGCAACTTCAGTTTCAAGTGTTGTTATATCTCCTAATGGTTTTCCTTCCATAATTCCCCTAAGCAATCTTCTCATAATTTTTCCGCTTCGAGTTTTTGGTAATAAATCTACGAATATAATTATTGCATCCGAAGCAATGATTGGTCCTATCGTAGCTCTAAGATGTTTCTTAATTTCTTGTTTCATTTCTTCACTTGGGTAATAACCTTGTTTTAGCACTGTATATATAACTGGTAATTCTCCTTTTATTGGATCACTCTTACCAACACATGCACTTTCAGCAACTGCAGGATGCTTGATCATTGCAGACTCTATTTCTGCTGTACCAATTCTATGCCCTGCAACTTTTAATACATCATCAGCTCTTCCAAGAACCCAGATCATACCATCTTGATCTATCATTGCATAGTCTCCAGTATAGAACCACCATCCTTTATGCTTGTATTTTCCATAGTAAACTTCAATAAATCTTACTGGATCATTCCACAGGGTCATTAGCATTCCTGGCCATGGAGAAGTAATAACAAAGTATCCTCTTTCACCAGGCTTACAAACGTTTCCTTCTTCATCAACAACAGCGCATGTTATTCCTGGAAATATTGGACCATTTGTTCCTGCTTTAAGCGGCAATATTTTTCCACTTCCAGGATAATTTCCTGATAGTATTCCTCCAGTTTCCGTCATCCACCATGTGCTTGAAGAACATGTTTTTTCTCTTCCAAATACTTTAAATAACCATCGCCATGCTTCAGGATTTATAGGTTCTCCAACACTATGAGCTATACGTAATGTTGATGTATCATATTTTAAATAAATTTCTTCAGGCTGCTTCATAAGCATTCTTATTGCAGTAGGAGTAGTATAGAAAATTGTAACCCCATATCTTTCAATTATTTGGAACCACCTAGTAGAGTCTGGAAAATCTGGCGCTCCTTCATACATTATTATAGTAGCTCCATGCATTAAAGGTCCGTATACAATATAACTATGCCCAGTTACCCAGCCTATATCTGCTGTACACCAGTAAATATCTTCATCACGAATATCGAAGATTAGTTTAGTAGTAGCATAAAGATAAACAGCATATCCTCCAACGCTATGTTGTACTCCTTTTGGTTTTCCAGTTGTCCCAGATGTATAAAGTATATAGCTATAATCATCGCTTCCCATAGGAACAGGTTCAACAAAAACATTTTTTGGAACATCTTTAAGTATCTCATGATGCCATATATCACGCTCAGAATTCCATGGAACATCGATACCTAGTCTTTTAATTACAATTACCTTCTCTATCTTATGCCCTTCTCTTTCACAAATCTTAATAGCTTCGTCTACGATATCCTTTAATTTTACTTGCCTACCTCTTCTCCATAATCCATCAGCTGTTACGATTATTCTTGCCTTAGCATCTATTATTCTTGTAGCTAAAGCTTCAGCACTAAAACCACTAAATACAATACTATGCGCAGCACCAATTCTTTGAAGAGCAAGCATATAAATTGGAAGTTCTGGTATCATAGGTAAATAAAGTGTAACAACTTCTCCTTTCTTTACTTCTAGCTTTTCTTTTAGCATATATGCAATTCTATTTGTTTCTCTATAAATATCATAGTATGTTAATTTTCTAACTTCTTTAGGCTCTCCCTTTTCATCTACAGGTTCACCTTCCCAAATTATAGCTACTTTATTTTTTCTTCCTTTTTCCAAATTCCAATCTACACATAAATAAGCAAGATTTGTCTCTCCACCAACAAACCATCTATAAAATGGTGGATTACTATCGTCTAAAACTTTATCCCATTTTTTGAACCAGAAAATTTCATTAGCCCAACCCTCCCAAAATTTTATCATTGCTTCTTTACTTTTAACAGTTTCTTCGTAGAATTTTCTCCACTCATCTAAACTTTCTATTTCTGTTTCCCAACCTTTTGGTATAATATATGTTTCAAACTCTTTTTTCATTACATCGATTAGTGCCTCTGACATTGTGCTACTCATATTACTAAAAAAATTTTAAGCTTAATAAACTTTTCTAATCAAAGGTATATATGGTAATATATACATATAAAAATTTGCTAACCATATAAAGAGTTAATTAGCAATTCTCTTCTAGTATTTTTTATTTACAACTTTTAAGATAAAAATTCTACTTTTGATCCCTTTCCTACATTGGTTATAAATCCTTCTGCTTTTAGGCCTATTTTATTAAAAGTATCAATCATAGATTTTAAAACCATTTCAGGATTGCCATCTTTATGAGTAATAGCAAGAATTGAAGGCCCAGCCCCGCTAAGGCAAACTCCTAATGCACCGTTTTGATATGCAACATTTCTTACTTCTTCGTAAGCAGGAATAAATTTAGTTCTATGAATCTCTATAGCTTCATCTTTTATTGCATTCTTTAATTGCGAATAATCCTTTGAAATAAGAGAATAGACAATCCTGCTAGCCTTAGATATATTTTCACACATTTGTTTCAAAGAAACATTTTGAGGTAATATTTTCCTTGCAAATTCTGTTTTCTTAAGTGGAAGATCGATCTTTGGCATAACTACACATAATCTTAAGTTAGAATCAGGTTCCAATCTAACTGGTTCCAAATCTTTGCTTGGTACAATCACAAATCCTCCCAGTAGCGATGCAGTAACATTATCATAATGTGCCGATCCTGCAACAATTCTTTCTCCTTCTCCAGCTAAATAAATCATTTCTTTTTTGTTAAGTTTCAAATCAAATATGTTACATGCTATTAAAACAGCTGCAACAGAAGAAGCTCCGCTACTTCCAAGACCCATCGCAATAGGTATATTCTTCTGCAGTCTTATCTTAAAGTTCCCTTTTAAATCATATTCTTCCATGATTTTTAATAATAAAGCTGTTAAAACGTTTTCGTCTAACATCTTAGGAGCAAGATATTTTCCTTCAACGATTAGTTCTATTTCAGTCTTTTCAGACTTTTTGTATTCAACTTCAACTATATCGTAAGGCTCTTCTAATGCAATAGCAAAGACGTCGAATCCCGGTCCTAGATTTGCGCTAGATGCTGGTACAGTTATCCTTAACAGCTTTCTCATTAATACAGAACTTCTTTATAGATTTCCATCAGCTTAGACTCTATACCTTCCTGTGTGGCGAGCTTGAAACTTACTTGTGCAACGCAGAATCCTTCGTTGCTAATACTTATCCTAATTCCTTCTTCAGGTTCGAAACTGATGGAGAATTTATTTCTGCTCAAACCTTTATATCCTTTATTATTCAGTTTTTTATAAAGTTCAGCCAAATTTATGCTAACTTTTCCTGAAGGATATAAGTAGAATATTCCCTGCTCTTCTCTTGCACAGCCTATTTCATACTTTGTAACATATTTTATCAGTTCAACGCTGGGATAGTTGTTACAGGCTGGACATTGTTCTGATCTCTTTAAATTTAAAATGTCAAAAGAAAGGCTATTAAAATCTACAAGAAGCATTTTATTTGCTAAATTAGGCTCCTTACCTGTTATTATTCTTATTGCTTCTCCTACTTGAACACTTGCTATAATGCTAAGAACAGAAGGGTGAACTCCAACAACTGCGCATTTTGGCAAATCCTCATCCTTTAATCCTGGGTAGATGCATTCAAGACAAGCTGTTTTACCTGGTAAAACAGTAAAAGCACTTCCTTGGTTTTCGATCGCTGCACCATAGATATAAGGTATTCCTAGCTTTAAACAGGCTCTGTTAACTAAATATCTTGCCTTTATTGAATCTGTGCAGTCAAGAACTAAATCAACATCTCTTATTTCATCTTCAACATTGTATTCAGTAATAGCAACTGGTCTAGGATCTATTTCTACTTCAGGATTAAAAGTCTTAAGTCTTTCGAAGGCCACTTCTACTTTCATCTTTCCTTTATCTTCTGGATTATAAAGATGCTGCCTATGTAGATCTGTTATTGAAACTATATCTCTGTCTATGATCCTTAAGTATCCTATACCCATGGCTACCAATTGCTGAGAAGCTGGACATCCTAAGCCTCCCATTCCTACAATACATACTTTTGCTTTAAAGATCCTTTCTTGACCGTCAATATCTATGGTTGAAAGCATTATTTGCCTAGCGTATCTTTCTAGGTTTCTCTCCAATTTAACCACCTGCTACAATAGGAATAAAACTAACTTCATCACCATCGTTTAGCTCTAAGTCGAGATTTCTTTCAATTTTTCCATTAACATATATGTTTATTAATCTCTTTATTTCTCCTTTATTATCTAACAATCTTTCCTTCTCTACGATCTTGTTTTTATCCAATTCTTCGATCAATTCTCTTAAGTTTGAGGCTTCAACTTGTACCTTAGATGCATTTTTATCTTTCCTTATTGATGAAGGTATGAAAACTTCTACTTTAGCCATTTTTCTAAATATTTAATTTGGGGCTTTATTAATATAGGTTCTTCAAGCTTTCCTTTTAATGCTTCAGGAGCCTTCAATCCATTTCCTGTTATAAGACAAACTACTTTTTCATCTTCCTTTATTTTGCCATTTTCAACTAATTTCTTCAATACCGCTATAACAACGCCTCCTGCAGGTTCTGTATATATTCCTTCGCATTCTGCTAGTAACTTTATTCCTTCAATTATTTCTTCATTGTTAGCATCCTCAGCTAATCCTCTTTGCTTTAACCTTCTAAGAACATATATACCATCTCCTGGATTACCTATTGCTAGGCTGTGTGCAATCGTTTTAGGATTTTCTATTATTTCGATGTAATCCTTACCTTCTTTAAAAGCTCTAGAAATAGGATTGCTTCCTTCTGCTTGGGCTACTACAGGTTTTTCTGGTAATTTGTTTATTAAGCCAATTTTATATAGCTGTTCAAATCCTCTACATACTGCATTGAAAAGAGCTCCGCTGGCTGTAGGAACAATTATTACATCAGGAGTCTCCCAGTTAAGTTGTTCAGCAACTTCAAAAGCTAAGGTTTTGGATCCTTCAACATAAAAGGGTCTTAAATTTATGTTTACCATTCCTATGTTAAAGAATTCAGCAGCCTGCGTAGCAATTCTATTTGCATCATCATACGTTCCTTCAACTTTAATTATCTTTGCACCATAAGTTTGAGCCTGATAAATTTTAGCATATTCTATTCCATCAGGAACGAATATATAACAAGGCAATCCAACCCTTGATGCATACGCTGCTGTTGCACTTGCTAAATTACCTGTAGAAGCACAACCAACTGTTTTCATACCAAAAGCAATCGCTGCCATAACTCCTAAACCTGCAGGTCTATCTTTAAATGAATAAGTAGGATTAACACAATCATTTTTTATATACAGCTCTTTTAAACCTAATTTTTTAGCTAAACGATCAGCCTTAATTAATGGCGTAAAACCTGCTTTTAGTCCCCGTATTTCTTCGATTGCTTTAAATGGAAGAAGTTCTTCATACCTCCACATTGAATTTTTCCTTGACTTAAAATCATTCTTATTTAAATTTATTTTATCTAGATCATAAATAACATCTAGAGCACCAAAGCACTTTTGGCATATATATATTGGACTAAATTCATATTCTTTGTTACAATCTCTGCATTTAAGATGCGATGCATATTCTCCAGCAAATTTTTCAAGTTTGCTAGCGAGTAGTTCCATACGATAGCTTATTGATAAGTTATTTAAAAACATTAGTAATAAAATATTACTATTATAAACCAACTATGTGTTTTCATAAAAAGTGATTAAAGATATTTTGGAAAGCTAATATAAGATTTGAAGTGTTAATTTAAATTTTGATGAACTACATATAATAACATTCTTCCAAATTAAACAATATACAATCTTTATTTTTTAATTTCTTTATAAAAAGCAAATCATCTTCATATGCTTGAAGCTTTCTTATTATCTCAAAACCTTCTTCTAATCTACTAACCATACAATCCAAAAGTAGTACTTTATAGTTGTTTTTTACAAAGAGCATAATTGAAGCAAGGTTTTCTTTTCTTGCTGAAGCAAAAACAAATTCGCAACCTTTAGTTCTAAAATAGTTCTCGATCCATTTGATCATATCAGTAGCTATTCCTTTCCTTCTATATTCTTTCCTGACAATTATATATTCAATAACTCCTGTTTTTCCGCAAATTGTATCAGTTATGAAAATTAAAGCTACAGCTACCTTTTTATTATTTAATTTTGCCTCGACAAGCCTGCTTCTTTTAAGCCAAAATTTAAACCAATAAAGAGAGAAGGAATCCAAAGATTCATTAGCTATTTCTATGGCGCTTTCGTAATCTTGTGAAAAATTAATTTCCATTAATAAACAATAATTACGAGATAGCTTATTATTTTTAAAAAGTAAGTTTATAAAAAATAGATAAATGTCTATTTAATTTAATTACTTATAATGACATTGTAAGGCAACTTTTAATAAAAACCACAAAAATAGTAATATCGTTTAACTTAATAAATCTAACCATTTTTAAACAATACTTAAGGAACTAAAATATTTTTATTATGAAGATATTTAAGAAAATAATTTTAAAAATATTAAATTTTTTAAATAAAATCATTTTTAAATAAACCCTAAATAGTTACTTATTAAAATACCTATAATATATAATGTGCCAAAAAATAAAGTAAGATTAGCCACTAAAGGATCAGCATTAACAGGAATTTCTTTTTCAAATTTTCTAACTATTTTGAAAGCCTGATATAAAGTAATGAATGATAATGCTATAAAAACCAAACCTAAGAATGCTATTATTCCTGCTAAAATATAACAAATCACTAATAAAATTTTGAATAATTTCAAAGCTTTATCTCTGCCTAAAATTATTGGGATCGTTCTTATTCCAGCTTGTTTATCATATTCTATATCTCTTAAATTATTAGCCATTAAAACCAAAGCTACTAATATACCGATAGGTATGCTTGCTATAAAAACTATTATATTCGCTTTTAAAGTCAAAACATAATATATTCCTAAAATCATAAAGGGACCCCATATTATTGCTACTGAAGGCTCTCCCAGTGCTTTGTATTTTAATGAGAACTGCGGAAGTGTATAAAGAATGCTTATGAGCATACCAAAAAGTAGTAGAAATATTACAATAACGTTTCTAATTAAATACAAATAAAAGGCAATCATGATAACTAAAGCATACAGTATAATTATGACCAACAAAAAAGATGACTGACTTATTTCGCCGAATAAATAAGGATGTGGTCTATATTTTGCTGTTGGAGCTTCCTGTCTATCTACCTTAGTTTTTACATCAAAATAATCATTAATCATATTAGTAGCAGCATGAGCCAAAATAAGTCCAGCAAGAGAAAGCAGATAGATAATTGCATTAAATTCATTTAATGCAAAAGATGCGCCTACAGCTGAAGATATTACTGTCATTATGAATGACCAAGGTCTTGTAGCCAGAAACCAAGTTTTTAGCTTCATGTTAAAGGTAATATTACGAAAACTAGTTCTGTCCATGTTATATGCGATGTAATAACTGCTAGCAAGGACTTGCTCCAGTTATATAAAAAGCCCCACAGAATACCCATAATTAGCGCGATAAACACGAGAGAAATGTTCAAAGATGAAACATGTACAGATGAATAGATTAAAGCAGTTAATAATGCTGCTTTATAACAGCCATAATAATTTAATAAAGAATTCTGTACATAACCTCTCCAAAAAATTTCTTCACAAGAACTTGTGAAAAGCAAAATAATAAAAATTATACTAGGTTCAATTTCTGTTGCAAGATTATAAACTGACTTTGCATCTTCATATACTAATTCCTTAAAAGTATAAAACCCAGCATAAAGTAATAAATAAAAAATGCATCCTGTTAACAATCCTATAAATAAAGGCTTTAAAAATTTTAAATTAGGTTTATAAATTTTTATAATTTTTTTAAAATTTAATAATGCGATGATGAGTAAGATTGTTGATGAAACAAGAAATCTAATCCAAAAATTGAAAATTTCGACTCTAAATAAGAAAAACCAGATAGCATATGCAATCAATACTGAAAAAATGAGTTTCATCTTGAAAAAGTCTTAATTGCTTCTTCCATATTTCCTACCGGAGAAATAATAAATGTATCATAGCCTATTTTAAAGAATTCTTCAAATCTTTTAAGAGCACCCTCTTTAGTACCTGAAGCTGTTAAGGCTAAGACAATATCATCGCTTACAAGCTTTGAAGCAAGAATCAGATCTTTTTTCATCCAAGCTTCTCTGATTTCTTTCATTTTATCAATTTTAACATCATATTCAGCTAAGCTCTCCTCTCTGACAACTTCAGCGAGTTGATATAAGAAATAAGGATCCTTTTTAACAGCTTCCAAAGCTTCTCTTTCATTTTCGCTAACAGACACAAGTATGTAGCATGCTTTATCTATCTTCTTTTTATATTTTTCTTCTCCTTTTCTAACCCAATTTAACATTCTTTCAATATCCTTAGGCGTCATAACACCAGGCGATGTTATTACTCCATCAGCAAATGAAGGTGCTGAGCTGAGGGTTTTTTCACTTAACGAAGCTACATAAATTGGTATACTCTGAATTGGTTTCGTGGATAGACCAAATCCTTTAATTTTATAGAAAATTCCTTCATATTGTACTCTTTCCCCATTTGTCAATGCTCTGATTATTTTAACAGCCTCTATTATTCTTTTTAAAGGTTTTGTTTCGCTAACTGGATATATTGGGTAGCCTATTAAAGGAAGCCATGGAAAACCTCCTAGACCTAAACCTAGAATGAATTTACCTCTAGATATGTTTTGCAACGTGACTGCAGAAGATGCAATCATAATAGGATGTCTTGTTATAACGCTAGTGCAACCAATCCCAAATTTTATTTTTTTATTTAACTGAGATAATATTGAGATAATTGTGAAACTGTCTCCATAGATAGGATTTTCATGCACCCAAAAAGCGTCATAATTTAAGTTATCAACGAGATCAACAAGCTTTATTAATCTTTCTAATGGGATAAGACCAACAGGTATCGATAAACCAAAGCCGATCTTCTTCATATTTATCTAATATAATTACATCAGATTAATAAACTTTACTACAAAATATTTTTTAAAAACAAAATACTTTTTTCAATTATGAATATTTTTAAGTTTATACCTTTATTAAAACTTTCTAATTCAAAAAGCTCGTTATAAATATAGTCTTTCATTTTTGCAATCAAAAATGCAGGGCATAGAATTGGTACAGCAGAAATAGAATCTGTAATGATCAAGCATCCTGCTGAAAGTACATGTGTTGGTAAGAGTAATCAATGAAAGATAGGTATTTAAATGTTTAATTTATAATTGTTTTGGTGAAAAGATTTGAAATTATAGTTAAAGGTATTGTTCATAAAGTTGGATATAGAGATTATGTTGAAGAAGTTGCGAGGAGATTGGGAATCGTAGGTTTTGTTGAAAATGTTAAGGATGGAACTGTAAGAATAGTCTGCGAAACCGATGAAGAAACAGTTAGAAAATTTATTCATGAAATTAATATAAAAAAAGGATTGATAGAAGTTGAAGATGTCCAAATCAAATCTGTTGGAATAGCTACTGGAGAATTTAAGTATTTTGAAATAAAGTATGGGCCTCTTGAAGAGGAAATAGGTGAAAGAATGGTTATGGCAGTTAAATATGCTAGTGCTATGTGGTCTGATATTAAAACAATGAGTCAAGATTTAAAAGAGGTGAAACAAGATATCAAAGAAATGAAGCAAGATATAAAGGAAGTAAAGCAGGATATAAAAGAAATGAAGCAAGACATTAAAGAAATTAAGGGTGATGTTAAAGAGGTGCTTAAAAGCAAGACGAAACAATAAAAGAAATTAGAGAACTCAGATCAGATCTTAAGAGTTATCTAGATGAAAGATTCAAAAAATTGAAGAAGAAATACGAATAATTAAAGCTAGAATCGGTTTAGCATAGTCTTAAAAAAACGTTAAAAGCGTATAACAATTAAAGTTTGTCTTATCATATTTGGAGATAATCTAAATAGGACAATCTTACTAATAACGCCTCTTCAATACTAATCTTCGATGTTGAACGGTTTAGTTTTTCAATAGTAAACATTATAGTTTTTAAATAAAGTTTTAACTTTGTAAACTTTATATTTAAAAAAGCTTTGCAAGGAGTTATTATGGGATTAATCGGTTTAGTTTTGGTGCGTCTCTCTTTCTTCCCAGTGATTGTAGATAACACAGGAGGCACATCGACCTTTAATATATTTGTCTTCTTTTTCTTTATAGCAATAATCGCTACTGGTGCAGCAACGTTAATTCTTGGAATGTGGTTCTTTAAGAGAAGTTTGGATGAATTAGGTGAAGCAGTTAAGATAAGTTACTTTAAGATAGCAGGTTTATTCTATTTCATTGGAGCTATACTTGTTATAACGATAATTGGTTGGATGGCAAGCATTCTTTTCTTTATAGTAGGAGGAATATTTTTAATAGTCTCTTTCTTTTCTTTACCTGAACAATACCAACAAATTCCTACCATACCGCCACAACCAATTTAACATTTTTTAATATTTTTAAGCAAAGATTTCATTTTGAACTAAATAATTATGCAAAGATTTATACGTAATTAGCTGGAGTTATACTAAAGTCCAAAAAATTTATCTTTATTGTAAATGAAATTAAAATATTAACACAATTAAAATTCTTTCATATTCTTGTTTTTTAGGCATAATTTCTTTTATCGCTACAGTCCTATTATCAGTATACTATAATCCATGGTTTAGCATATTTAAACATTCCTTTAGCGACCTTGGTGCTTCTAATGCAAACATGTTTTGGATATATAATTATGGTCTTATTGTTACTTCCTTCTTCGTTATTTTATATTCAATATTCATAATTCTATCAGCAAATAATAAACTTGAAGTAATAAGCGGCTCCTTTTTCTTAATAGCTGGAATTTTCCTTGCATTAATTGGCATTTATCCTTCAGGAACAAGACCTCATGTATTTGTTTCAACATACTTTTTCATTCAAAGTAATTTAGCTATCATTGCTTGGAGTCTAGGAAATATTAAGAGAAACATTGGCAAGATTTTCTTAGCAATAGCCGTTGTAGCTCCTATATTTGGTTTTGGCATCAAATGGCCTTCAGTTGCATTGCAAGAAGCATTTGGAATAACAATAATAGTTATATGGGCTTTGATGGTTTATTTCATTTATAAAAAGTAATGGTCTATGATGAACCTTTAATTACCGATCCCAATACATTTTTTAATACAACAGCATTGTTATGTTCTTTATCTTTTGCAGAATGCAATAGTGTCACATTCTTTTTTCTTGTATTATTTTGATCAATTTATTCAAAATTTCATTTTTCCTTAGCCCTTCTTCATATTTTTTCATAAATTCCTCCCATTTTTTAGGATCATGAGCGAACCTTTTTCTCAAATTATCACTGGGAGCAATTTTTTCATCCATAGATCAATTTTTGCTTCTTCTTTGCTTAATCCTCTTGGCCATAAACGATCTATCAAAATTCTAAAGCCATCATTGACATCATATTTTTCATATACTCTTTTAATTTTTATCGAAATATACATATTTGAAAAATCTAAGAGGTAATTTAATTTTGTTTTTATTATATTTTAAAAATAAACTCTTCATTTCAAAAATCCTTCGTTTATGAAATTCTTGAATCCAATAAAAGTTTAACGTTAAATCTTTATTTTTCAAAAAATATTAAATTATATGAGCGTAAAAGAAAGAATCGCTCTATTATTATCTATTAAAGAAAAGGGAAAGTTGGTAGAATTTGATCATATTTATGAAAAAGTTTCAAGAGATGTAAAATTCCTTGAAAAAAGAGATGTTAGTAAAGATGAGATTATTTCAAATTTAAAATCTTTAGAAGAAGAAGGGTTGATTAAAAATGTAAATGGAAAATATGCACCAGAAGATAAAATACATGATTATATTTCAAATTTGATATCACAAAAGGAAAAAGTTTTGAATAGGTCTTATATTTTAGTTTGGAAGGCAAAACATTATTATCCTATTGTGAGTAATTTGATTCTTCCTTATTTGAAAGATAGACCTACAAGTGTTGTAAAAGTTTTCTCAGGTAAGAATAATCCTATTGGAGAAATCGATCCAATTTTTGTTAGGTATGCTAAATATAAGCCAAAACCTCAGCACATTGTAATAAATTCTTCAGATAAGTTAATGGAATATGTTCATGATCATTGCATTGACTTCATACCTTATGTTCATAAGTTAAATGCTAACGAACCTGATTTGTTTGTTTTAGATTTGGATGCAGGAAAGAAAATAATTGAAAAGGAAAGCGGTTTTACATTCCTTAAATACATAACAAAGGAACTCTACGATATGTTAATTGAGTTCGAAATCAATCCTATGATCAAGTTCAGCGGTTCAAGAGGTTTTCAAATTTGGGCAAAATTTGATAATTCAAAATTTAAATCTAAAGAAGACTTATTTGCTCAATATAGAAGATTGGCTATTAAAATACAAAATTTACTTGAAAAGAGATTGCAGGAAAAGAGAAAAATAATAGAAGAAGAATTTCCAGAATTTAAAGAATTAAAACAATTTACAACTTCACAAGTTGCTCATAAAGAAGAAAGAGAAGATAAAGTTTTAGTAGACTGGTCTTCTATGAAGCCACAAGGTGATGTAAGAGCACCTTTTTCTATGCATTATAAAACAGGGTTGATTTCGGTTCCATTATTTAAAGAAGAAATTGATGAATTTTCAGTATTAGAAGCTGAACCTATGAATTTAATTAAGAAAATAAAGGAAGGAAAAAGATTTCCTGAACTAGCTTTGTCTGATCCTACGAAAATTTTGAAAATACTAGCTTAGTAGCCTTGTCCTTTAGAGTTAAAGTAAATATCATATAAAAAATTACCGCTTCTAATAATGCTATGATTATAAATGAAAATCTTATTAAAAATGCTTAAATTGAATCCTTTAATCTTGAATACTTTTTCTTTATACAATATAGAACCATCTTATCGCGAATAATAGAAGGATTACAGGATATTATTCTTATAAGATAGTAATTTTTCTAATATAATAAATATTTTTGAAAGTTTAAAAATAAAAGGAAGGATTTATAAAATATTTATTTTCCATAAATATAATAAAATTATGGAAGCTAAGGAAAAACCAGCGATTGCATTTGCTCTATCTTTAACAGGAGGAATTATTTCATTAATTGGAGCAATTATTTCAATAATTATTTCAATAATTTTTATACCGTATATGTTTGGAATTTTAGGAGGAATTTCTTACACAATCTTAGGTGAAGAAGGAAGCTCATCAATATTGGATTATTTAATTACATTTACGATAATATTTTCTCTACCAAACTTAATTTGCGCAATTGTTATCATAATAGGTGCTATAATATTAAACTCAAGTGAAAAAGGAAGGGTGCTTGCAGGAGGAATACTAGTTCTTGTGTTTTCAATACTTTCAATACTCTTTTTATTTATGACAGGTCTTTTGTTATTATTATTCTTTTTAGCACCTTTAGTTATTCTTTTACTTTTAGGTATCGTACTGAGTCTTGTAGGAGGAATATTAGCCTTAACTTGGAAACCTGAGAAGGTTTCAGAACAACAATTTACTGTTATACCTCCGCCACCTTAATAACATTTTTCGCAAATCATTTGATGCAAATTGAAAATTAATTTTTAAAAATTTCTTTAGCCGTTTTAAAATATCTTACATGATCATGTAACAGTGTTGCCAAGGGTATTTTATATGTTAGGAATCGCATATTTGAACTTAAATATTTTCTATATACGGGTTACTTAATTTTATAATGTAATATTAATATGTTAGAAAAATAAATAATGATATATGAATGGTAAAAAATTTTCGAATTATAAAGTTGTTAATAAGCTGTTTATTACATTATTATTAATATTTGTTATAATTTCTTCGGGTTTAATTTTTATTTCTAATATCGAGAAAAATAAAAATACTTTAACAAATTCCTCATCTTCTTTCACTGATAATAATTCAATAAATATTAACGAAATTGATATTTCCAAACATGAGAAGGGTAAAGGAATACGATGGTGGTTTGATATAAATGTATATATAGTTAATAAAAGTAAAAATTATCCATATTATTATGACTTTGAACCGGCCTTTAATGCTACTGTTATTTTATTTACAACTAATAGCACAGGTTTAGAATTCTTAGGGGTATGGCAAGCTAAAGGTAACGCTTTTAATAATAAAGCAACCGCGCACGTAGAATTTTACGTCAAGGAACCCCGAACGGATTACTCTTTTGATATATTTATTTACGGAATATCTGAATTAAATGTTGCAATAACAGAAAATGATGGGATAAGAACTACTACCATAAAGAAGTTCTGGAACGGTCTTGCTTTTACTGTATATACCGATTGGAATAAATCAAAAATACTTCCGGATGAATATTTTCGTAGATTAAACGAAGCTGAGCTTGATGCCATGTTAGAAAAAAATGCTACAGATAATGCTAAGATTAACTTAAAAATCAAAGAGTTACTATTAAGATATGGTATCAAGGTTTTCATAGATGAACATACAATCAACCTTTACTTGATATTTCCATGGGATTACCAAGAAAGAAGAGGCGGTTTTGTAACAGTACCACGTAGCATCAATATTGCAGATGTTAACTTTGCATCAGCATCTCAATACAATGGAGTTAGGGTAAACGGTGGAAATGATGGTAGTGGCTATACCTGCATTTTCTGGGTTTGTTATAAAGTTGAGAGAAAAGTTTATAAGGTTCTGGGATATCTTCAAAATTTATATCTTGCTGAAGTTCATGCCATTGAAAACAGTCAGATATTTACTAAATCAGCATATTATAAAGGAACGTTTGAAGTAGGAATGGATGTAAGTTCAGAAGCGTCTGCAGGTATAGGATTTTCCGTTGCAACCAAGAAATCTTGGGGTCTTGAAAAATCTTTTAGTATAGGAGTGGAATTTTGGACTGGAAGTAACAAGGTAAAATATGTTGCATTACGATGGTTGCCTTTAGTTTACGAACTTTGGCATATAAAATTAAAATGGCTCAATTATGAATGGAATCATTTCACACACTTTACCTATGTAGATGTAAGACAAAATCCTGCTATAGTAGCAAAATCCGGCGGTATATTCTCAGAACACAAAGGTGATCCTTTAACAATAGGTGCTAGTAGAGTCAAATTAGATAATTCAACTTATCCTAGGTATTCCGAAGTTTATGCAAAATCTATGACAATTTATTACGAGCAATATACTATAAGTTATGTAGTATCTTTTGAAGCAGAAATAGGAGGGAATGTTTCTTTAATTTCTGCAACTGTAACTGTTAAATCGAACTATGAAACTAAAGCGGAATATGAGCTATTCCATCAGGCTTATTATTATGATATATCTTATACTAAAAACAAATATATTTACATAACAAGTATGCCGACTAACATAACATTTCCAATAACGCTTCAGACGCCATTGTGTTCGTTTAATGACGATGTTATTATTTATGAGCAGAGAACCATACTAGTTAGTCCAGCAATATGGATGTTTCTATTCTGGTACATAAGTGATAAACCCTTATCTGACAGATAAAAGATTGTGCAAACTTTCATGAAATTTATTGACTATCAAAAGGTGAATTTATACTATTATATTATATTTTTTGGCTGATAACTTAAAAAATTTGATCATGTATTTTTATCGAATACTAACTGATCAGGAATATTATATCGATTAATAGATTTCTGAATTGAAAAAGCATATTTATTCAAATAGCTATTAAAAGTAAAAATTGTTGCAAAAGCTCTATACATTCTAACTCAGAAAGTTTAATATTTTGAATTCTTTAATTCTCTAAAAAAGCAAGTTCTTTAGCTGTTTTAAATATTTTGATCCAATCATCCCACTTTAACCTCCCTGTAAGAGTATTTTGAGCACTTGGATGATAGCTACATATAACCCACTTATCTTCATATTTTAATATTTTTCCATGAGCGAATTCTCCTTTCAATTTTGTTAATCTTTTAAAGTTATCAAAAGCAATGCGTCCCAACAAAACGTAGACTTTTACATTTTTCAAAATATCAATTTCTCTTTTTAAAAAGTAAGAACAATTTTCTATTTCATCTCTATTTGGTTTATTCTTTGGAGGAGCACAATGAACTGTAGCAGTTATATAAACATGATTTAATTTTAAGTCATCATCCTTACTTATACTTTCTTCCTTATTTGATAAGCCTACTTCATATAGAGCTTTATATAACCATTTTCCTGAAGCATCTCCAGTAAACATTCTACCTGTTCTGTTGGCTCCATGTGCTGCAGGAGCTAAACCTATTATAAGTATTTTAGCATTGGGATCCCCGAAGCTAGGAACAGGCTTACCCCAATATTCCCAATTTCTATAAGCTCTCTTTTTCTTCTTTGCCACTTCTTGAATGTATGAAATTAACCTTGGGCATTTTCTACAATTTATTATTTCCTTGTTTATTGCTTCAAGAGAATCTTCCATCAAAAAGAAAATTCTTTAATTCTCTAATATTTTTAAGCCGGTGTCTCTCTCGTTTTACTTGAAGTTATGATGCTATTAACTTAAAAATCTTTTTATTAACTTTTAAGCATTCTAGTCTTAAAAATTATAAAATCGGGAGGTTTAAATATATCAGATCCTAAGCTGGCTATTTGCTTTATTAAAAAATTTAGAAATAAATAACTAAGCAATGAATTCTTTTGTGTGGAATATAAAAATCACAGCAAGACTCAAAGCAGGCACGACAACAATATTAAGATTGATATGTTAGTTACAATTTTAACGTTGTTATTGCTAACTACAATTATATTAACTGTAACAGATATAACAACAATAACAGACACTTTTAAACCGCCACCCCCAACTGTTACTTTAAGGAGAGTTCCAGAGATAATAGGAACATGTCCTCCAAGTAATACCACAACTTCTATCCAAACTTCTTCCTCGACTACTTATTCAACGGTTCCTCCATATCTTATAAGGGTACCACCTGATCTGGGTATTAGAATCTATCCTGTGTTAAAAGAAGGAAGTCGTTTGGTTTCATTTAAAGAAAAATCTGTTACATTGCATCTTACTATTGTTTTTGAATTCGTAAAAGGTTTCAATGAGACCGTTAAAATAAGAGGTTTAAAATATGGCCTAAATCCTATGTCTTTTTTTTGGCTGGAATGGAACACATTTTGTTTTTGGAGAACTTGAAAAACAATGCAAGTTTAGGCATGCTAGACCTGTTA
>OGCB01000074.1_pt1 | contig 29892 bp, 31 predicted proteins | sample 1570031 | NCBI WGS metagenome assembly OGCB01 (sample SAMN05518655, study PRJEB24509) | hot springs metagenome | isolation source: Octopus Spring Streamers, Yellowstone National Park, Wyoming, USA | place: USA:Octopus Spring Streamers, Yellowstone National Park, Wyoming, USA | collected 2011-10-11 | reverse complement strand
AGCTCCTGGAGGCGGGTCTCCTTAGACCTCAGGGCCTCCTCCAGGGCTTTGGCCTCCTCGGCCAGGGCCTTCCCCCGGGCCACCAGGGCGGGGCGGGCCTCAGGGGGGGCCTTGGGCACCTCCTTGGCGATGCGGTTTCTCTCGGTCTGGACCTCCTGGAGGCGGGCCTTGAGGCTTTGGACCTCCCGGTCCAAGGCCAAAAGGGCGTCTAGGTCCAGGTCCACGCCCTTCAGGGCGATGGCCTTGCGGAAGGTCTCCGGGTCCTGGCGAAGGCGCTTGAGGTCCACCATGGTCACTCCAAGACCGGGGGTACCCGGAAGAAGCCGTCTTCCCCGTCCGGGGCCACGGAAAGGGCCAGGGCCTGGGGAAGGGGCGGGGTTTCCACGTCCTCCCGAAGCCTGCCCGTGGCCTCCTCCTCGGCCTCCGCCTGCACCTTGGGCAAGGCGTCCACGAACTCCAGAATGCGCCTCAGGTCCTCGAGGAGCAGGGCCTCTTCTTCGGGGGAGAGCCTGAGCTTGGCCAGGCCCTCCAGCTTCTTGAGAAGCTTAGGGGAAAGCTCCATAGGGGTCATCTTAACTGAGCCAGTCGGCCAAGGCCCAGACCAGGGGGGCGAGGAGGAGGGCGGGTAGGAAGGCGGCCACCCGCACCCTGGTGAGGCCCAGGAGGTTGATGCCCACGCCCAGGACCATGAGCCCCCCCACCCCGGTCACCAGGAGGACCCGGGGGTCCTGGGCGGGGTCGGGGAGGACCTGGGCCAGGGTCCCCGCCAGGAGGGCCACCCCGCCCTGGTAGAGCAGGATGACCAGGACGCTGAAGCCCACCCCGATGCCGAAGGAGCTGGTGAGGGCGATGGCGCTCATCCCGTCCAAGGTGGCCTTGAGGAGGAGGAGGCTGGCGTCCCCGGTGAGGCCGTTTTGGATGGAGCCCAGAAGGGTCATGGGGCCCACGCAGAAGAGGAGGCTTGCGGCCACGAAGCCCTCGGTGAAGCTTCCCCCGCCCCGCACCGCCCGCTTGATCTTCTCCCCCAGGCCCTCGAGGGCCTCCTCCACCCCCAGGGCCTCGCCCACAAGCCCCCCCAGGACCAGGGCGATGAGGCCCAGGACCACCCCGTCCACCACCCCGCCCTTGGCCCGGCCCAGGGCTTGGGCCATGGAGAGGCCGATGAAGAGGGTGGTGAGCCCCACACCCTGGACCATGATGCGGGCCATGCGCTCAGGAAGCCTCCCCCGGAGGGCGAGACCCAGCCCCGTGCCCAGGGCCACGGTGGCGGCGTTGACCAGGGTGCCCGAAAGCTTATCCCAGAGGCCGAGCTCCATGGGGGGTATTCTAAGGGCCGGTGGAGTTTCGCTACACAGAAGACGGCACCCCCACCCTCTTCCACCCCGGCTACGGCGAGGCCTACCACCCCAGGCAGGGGGCCCTCCTGCAGGCCCGAAGGCTCTACCTGGAGAAGACCAGGACCCACCTCCACCCGGCCCCTCGGGTCCTGGAGGTGGGCCTGGGCCTTATGGTGAACTTCCGCGTGGCCCTGGAAAGCGCCCTGGCCCGGAGGGTCTTCCTCCGGTACCTGGCGGTGGAGAAGGAGCCCCTGCCCCGGGAGGTCATGGCCGCCATCCGCCTTCCTTTGCCCCTGGGAGAGAGGGTCTTTGGGGAAATCCTAAAGGCCTGGCCCGAGGAGCGGTTTGCCGGCCCCTGGGGGGAGCTAAAGGTGGTCTTTGGGGACATCCGCGAGGCGGCCCTTCCCACCCTCTGGGCCACGGCGGTCTATTTGGACCCCTTCAGCCCCCAGAAGAACCCCGAGGCCTGGGAGAAGGAGGTACTGAAGAGGCTTCGTCTGGCCAGCCGACGGGGGGCGGTCCTCGCCACCTACTCGGCCCAGGGGGCCTTTAGGCGGGCCCTGAAGGAGGTGGGGTTTCGCCCCCACCGGGTGCCGGGGGTGGGAAAGCGGGAGTGGACGGTGGGAATCGCCGTAGGAGCTCCTCGGTTTCCATGTAACGGAGGCTAGCCGCGGGCCTACGCCAGTTGGGGAGATCGCCCCGGTAGAGCCAGAGTTGCCACATGGTGGCCAAGGCCGCCACACGGGTAGCCCATGGGGGGAGAGGGTAAGGCCAGGGCTGAAAACCCAAAACCCGTAGGTCCTCCGCCTGGTAGCTGAAGCCGTAGAGGAGTTTGGGCCTAGGAATCTCGCCTCTTTCTATCATGGCCGCAAGCTCCTTCATCCCCTCCCGAATCTGCCTGAGGGCCTGGAAGGGGGTGAGCTCCACCACCCGTTCGGAGTCAAGGTGGAGTTCCAAAGCGGACTCCCCCTTGAACGGAGGCCAAGGAAAGGGTTTGGCTTCCACCTTGAGGAAGTCAAAGGGGCCGAGGCCCACCCTCTTTAGCCCGTGCGTCCGGTCATACCGCTCGTTGAACCCCTGAAGGCCCCTGATCAGGGCTAGACGAGGCCCTAGGGGTATAGGGGAGAGCTCGTCTAGGGTGACCGGCCGGTAGCCCAGCTCCAGCATCCTGGGGAGGGCCAGCTTTAGAAGCTCCGGGGTCCTCTCCGGGCCATCGTGGAGGAGGACCACGCTCCCCGGACGCAGGTAGTAGAGGAGCCGCTCGGCCAGGGCCTCGGGGGGGAGGTCCAGCCAGTCCTTGCTCTCCAGGTCCCAAAGGGCCACCCGCTTGCCCAGAATCCGGGCGAAGGGGCGGGTGAAGGGGGTGTGGAGGCCGTGGGGGGGGCGGTAGTAGCGCGCCGGGTTCTCGGCCATGTGCCGCCACTCCACCCAGGGCAGAAGGAGCTTCCAGGCCTGGTGGATCTGGCCGTGGTCCTCTATCTGGTGGCCCGCCTCCCTTATCTTCTCCACGAGGTCCGGCCGCTTCTTCGCCCTTTCGCCGGTCAGGAAGAAGGTGGCCTTGACCCCGTGGGCCTTGAGGAGGGCCAGGAGGGCCTCCGTGGTTTCCGAGGGGCCATCGTCAAAGGTGAGGGCCACCTTGGGCTCCCGGCGGCTTCCCCGGGCGTAGGCCCCAAGGCCCAGGAAGCGGAAGAGGATGTCCGAAAGGCCATAGAGCAAGAGTACCAGTCCAAGGGCTAGTTCCATGTGAACCTCCTTAGGGCCAGCGCATAGAAGAAGTAGAAAAGGCTTAGGCCAAGAAAGATGAAGCCCCCAACCAGGAAGGGGATGTGGGGGCCGAAGGCCTCCCAAAGGGCGCCCCCCACCACCGGCCCCAGGGCCACGCCCAGCCCCTCCACGGTCATCAGGCTACCCCAGATGGCGGCCCGGTTCTCCTGGGGCAGGTTTCTAGCCAGGAAGCCGTTCCAGCCGGACATGAAGAGGCTAAACCCCAGGCCCCCCAGGGCCGCAAGGAGGAAGACCTCGGCCAAAGAGGGCCCCTGGGCCAGGCGGAGCATGACCCCACCCAAGAGGGCTAGGCCCAGGATGAGGCTTGGGCGGTAGCCCCTCTTGTCCACCATTCTGCCGGTGAAGGGGAGGAGGCCGAAGGCGAGCCCGCCGCCCAGGAGGAGGAGCCCCCCCACCTCCAGGGGCTCGAGGCCCAGGCTCTCCCGGGCGAAGCGGAGGAGGAAGAGGGATACCAGGGCGGGGGCGAAGGTCTGGCCGAAGGCGGCGGGGAGAAAGAGGAGGAGGCGGCTTAGGGGGTAGCGCTCCCCCGTCCTCTGGGGCATGGGGATGCGGAAGCGGAGGAGGGAGAGGGCCAGGGCCAGGGCCGCTCCCTGAGCGAAAAGGAGCAGGGTGAGGCCTGCCTCCGGGTGCCGGGCCGCCACCTGTCCCACGCCCACCAGGCCTATGCCCACCCAGGGCATGACCAGGGTGAAGGTGAAGGAAAGGGCCCTGGCCTCCCTTCCCGGCACGGCGATGCGGCTGGCGTAGGTCATGAGCCCGGGGTAGAGGGTGGACATAAAGAGCCCCCAAAGGAGGCCCAGGCCCCAAAGGAGCCAGGCCCCCTGGGCCAGGGGGGTAAGGAGGAGGGCCAGAAAGCCCACCAAAGCAGCCAGGCTCAGGGTGAGGCCGAAGCCCACCCTCTCCGCCAGGAGCCCACCCAGGCTCTTGGAGAGGTTTTCCGCAAGCTGGTGCAGGGTGTAGGCCAGGGTGAAGGCGGTGGGGCCCAGGTGGAGCTTCTCCGGGGCGTAGAAGGGCAGAAGCCCGGCGAAGTACCCGCTCCGCACCCCCTCCATGAGCCCCACCGTCAGGATGAGGCGGAAGAGGACGAAGAGGCCTTCCCGGGCCCACGGCAGGTAGCAAAACACGCTAGAGTATACCCGTGCGCATCAGCGTGGTGATCCCCGCCCACAACGAGGAGGCCTACCTTCCCGGGGTCCTGAAGGCGGTGGCGGACCAGACCTTGAAGCCCCTGGAGGTCATCGTGGTGGACAACGCCTCCAGCGACCGCACCCGGGAGGTGGCCGAGGCCCACGGGGCCCGGGTGGTCCTCTGCGCCAGGAAGGGGGTGGCCTTTGCCCGGCAGGCGGGGCTTCTCGCCGCCCGGGGGGAGTGGGTGGCCATGACCGACGCCGACTCCCTGCCCACGGAGCGCTGGCTGGAGCGCCTGGCCGCCAGGGCCAAAGGGGCGGTGGCCCTTTACGGCCCCTTGCGCTTTTACGGGGTTTCCCCCCTGGAGGCGGCCCTTTCCGAGTGGGGCTACCGGGCTTTTCTCAACCTAGTGGCCCTCCTGGGGCGGCCCAATCTGGCGGGGGCCAACATGATGGTCCTCAAGGAAGCGGCCCTGCGCGTAGGCGGCTTTCCCGAGGTGGAGGCCAGGGAGGATGTCCTCTTGGGCTGGAAGCTGCAAAAGCTCGGCCCGGTGCGCTACGCGCCGGACGCTTTGGTCCTCACCTCGGCCAGGAGGCTCAAGGGGGGCTGGGGGCCATTTCTCTGGAGGCAGATTAAAAACCTCTTGGGCGATCCTCGAGGCTACTTCGGGGGAGGCGGGGAAAGGGAAAGATGAGCCTCTTGGGCTCGGCGCGGAGGATCTCGCTGGCCTCGTCGTAGACGGCCACGATCTTTTCCGCGATGCGCTCCGCCGAGCGCTCCATGGCCCAGGCCCGGGCCTGGAGGCTGAAGCGCTGGCGCTTTTCCTCGTCCCGAAGGAGCTCCAGGGCCTTTTCCGCCAGGGCCTTGGCGTCCTTTGGCGGCACCAGGTACCCGGTCTTCCCGTCCTCCACGCCCTCCAGGGTGCCTTCGGCCCCCACGGCCACCACGGGCACCCCCATGGCCTGGGCTTCCCAGATGACCAGGCCCTGGGTTTCCGTCTCGCTGGCGAAGACGAAGAGTTCGGCCAGGCGGTAGTAGCCGCCGATCTTGCGGTAGGGCACCGGCCCCAGGAAGCGCACCCGGTCGGCGATGCCCAGCCTGTGGGCCAGGGCCTGGAGGTGGGGGAGCTCCGGTCCTTCCCCAACGTGCACCAGGAAGACCTCGGCCTCCTTGGCCATCTCCGCCACGGCCTCGAGGACCACGTCAAAGCTCTTCTCCTTCCCCAAGCGGCCCACGGTGATGAGCCGCCTTTTCCCCTCGGGCCAAGGGGAAGGGGAGGGCAGGGGTGCCTCCTCCAGGAGGCGGTTGTCAATCCCGGTGGGGATGACCCGGATGGGCCTTTCTATCCCGTAGCTTTCCGCCAGGCGCTTCACGGGTTCCGTGGGGGTGATGACCACCTCCACCCGGTTGTAAAAGGCCTTGGCCAGGCGGGGAACGATGCCGGTGTACCGGTCCAGGAAGGCCAGCCCGGGCACGTAGTGGGCGTACTTCTCGTAGTGGGTGTGGAAGGTGGAGACGTGAGGCAGGCCCTTGTTGCGGGCGAGCCTCAGGCCCCAGACCCCCAGGGTGAGGGGGGTGTGGGTGTGGACGATCTCAAACTCCGTGGGCAGGTAGCGGGCCGAGGGCAGGGCGATCTGCTGCCCCTCGTAAAAGGGGTAGGCCACCGAGGGCACCCGCACCACGCCCTCCTCGTTCTCCGGGGCCTCGGGGTGGGCTGGGGCCAGGACCCAGGCCTCGTGGCCCATGCGCCTGAGCTCCCGCAGGAGGAGGTAGACGCTGGTGGTGACCCCGTTGGGGTTGGGGAAGTACACATCGGTGAAGAGGCCTACGCGGTAGAGGCGCATGCGTACCTCACTTCCTCCAGGATCCGGGCCAGCCTCTTGACGCTTTCTTCCAGGGTGTGGTGGGCGAGGACCTTCTGCCTTGCGGCCTGGCCCAGGGCCTGGGCCAGGTGGGGGTCTCGCGCCAGAGCCCAAAGCGCCTGGGCGAGGAGGTGGGGTCTTGGGGGTACGAGGAGGCCGGTGACGCCGTTTTGGATGAGCTCTTCCTGGGCGGGGATGGGGGTGGTGACCACGGGGAGGGCCGAGGCCATGGCCTCGAGGGTGGCCAGGCTCTGGTTTTCCCCCAAGGTGGGGAGGAGGACGGCGTCCGCCGCCCGGTAGAGCTCCGGCATGTCCTCCCGCCGGCCTAGGAAGCGCACGTTCCCAAGGCCCAGGGTCCTTTTCAAGCCTCGGGATAAGACGCCCAGAGGAGAGTCGTCGTCCCCGGCGAAGAGGAAGTCCATCTCCGGTACCTTTCGGGCGGTGAAGAGGGCGGCGAGCTGGTTCTTCTCCGGGGCGAACCGCCCGGGGACCAGAACCGTGAAGCGGCGGAAGCCGTAGGCCCTCCGTAGGCGGACCCGCTCCTCGGGGTCTGCTGGCCGGAAGCGGTCGGGGTCCACCCCGTTGGGCACCACCTCCGCCTCCAGGCCCAGTCCCCTCAGGAAGCGGGCGGCCCACCAAGAGACCGTGAGGATGCGGTCGGCCCCCTTGAGGGCGCTCCCCTTGCCCAGGCGATAAAGGAGGTGGTAGATCTGCCGAAGCCCCGCGGGGTAGCGGTAGTCCAGCTGCTCGTGGACCACTGCCACCTTGGGGCGAGCCAGGCGGGGGAAGAGAAGGTGGTAGGTGGTCTCCCGCCAGCCCTGGAAGACCCGGAGGGCATAGGGGGCGGTGGCCTCCAAGACCTCCCCAAGACGGGCGTAGCGCCGGACCCTCACCCCCTTCCTTTCCAGGACTTCGGCGAAGCCGTCCAGGTTGGGGCGCTGGGGCAGGAAGAGGGTGGGCCGAAGGCCTAGGGAATCCAGCCTGGGAAGCCTCTCCAGGAGCCAGATCTCGCTTCCCGCCACCCGAGGGGCGTCGGTGATGAAGGCGACCTCAAGCACGGATGGCCTCCTTGAGCGCGGCGGCCAGGGCCTCAGCGCTCCCCTCCAGGGTGTGGTGCCCGAGCACGTGGGCCCGGGCACGGGCGCCTAGGGCCTGTCCCTCCCCTTGGAGCCGGTTGAGCGCCTGGGCGAGAAGGTGGGGTCTTGGGGGTACGAGGAGGCCGGTGACGCCGTTTTGGATGAGCTCTTCCTGGGCGGGGATGGGGGTGGTGACCACGGGGAGGGCCGAGGCCATGGCCTCGAGGGTGGCCAGGCTCTGGTTTTCCCCCAAGGTGGGGAGGAGGACGGCGTCCGCCGCCCGGTAGAGCTCCGGCATGTCCTCCCGCCGGCCTAGGAAGCGCACGTTCCCAAGGCGCAAAGCTTGCGCCGTTTTCCGCCAAAGCCCCTCCAGCTCGCCCGTTCCCACAAGGAGGAAGTCTACCTCAGGGAGAAGCCTAGCGGTAAGGAGGACGGCCAGGTGGTTCTTCTCCGGGCTCATGCGGGCGGGGACGAGGATGGTGTACCGGTTCAGCCCGTATTGGGCCCGCAGGGTCTCCTTCTCACCGGGGGCGGGCGGGCGGAAGCGCTCCGTGTCCACGCCGTTAGGCGCCGCAAAGACCTTTTCCACTCCGTGAACCTCCCTTAGCCATCTCGCGGCCCATTTTGAAACGGTGATAACCGCTTCTGCCCGCCCGAGGTTGGGCACCTGGAGAAGGCGGTAGCCTAGGCGGTAGAGGTAGCGGCCTCCAAGAGGATAGAAGATTTCTATTTGGTCATGGATTAGGAGGATAAGGCGAGGGTACCGGGTAAAGAAGGTCCTATAGCTCTGGGGGTACCAGGCCGAGGCCACCACGCGGTCAAACCTTTGCGGTTGCGGTAGGCCTTTTAAGGCTTGGTAAGCGTGGACTGGGATTCCCTGGGCTAAAAGCGCTTCCCGGATGGGTTTGTTGCCTTCGGCCAGAGGCAGGGCGGCCTCGGGGCTTAGCCCCAGGTTTTTTAAGCGGGGAAGCATTTCCCGGAGGTAGACCTCGCTTCCTCCAATCCGCTTGGCGTCGGTGAGGAAGAGGACCCTCACAGGGCCTCCAGGGCGAGAAGGACGGCCCGGGCCTGGACCTCGAGGGGCACGTAAGGCCCGGGCTTGCTTAGGGCCAGGGTCTCGTCGGGGGGGAGGTGGATGAAGCCCACCGGGACCTCTTCAGGTAGGTGGAAGAGGGAAAGATAGAAGGCCTGGTTGCAGAGGTAGCTCCCGGCGGAGAGGCTTTGCCTGGCGGGAATGCCGGCCTCCCGCCAGCGCTTTAAGACCGCCTTGACGGGGAAGCGAGCCGGGAGGGCTAAAGGGGCGTTGGGGACGATGGGGATATCTTCCACGACGTTTCCGGCGTTATCCGGGCGCTCAAAGTCCAGGAGGTTCACCGCGAGCCTTTCCAGGGAGAGGAGGGGCCGCCCTTCCGCCAGGCCCAGGTGTAGGACGGCCTCCGGGCCTTCCTCCAAGAGGGCCTCGAGGGCCTCCTTTACCCTGGCGGTGTCCACGGGGAGAAGGGCCTTCCGGAGGCGCTTGCCGCCGATGGCCTCCGGTAGCAGGCCCAGGAGGGCCTCCGAGGGGTTGTGGGGTAGGCCCCCGAAGGGTTCAAAGCCGGTGACCAGGACCATGCCCAGCCATTATAAAGGCCAGTCCTTTGACCAGGTATAAGATGGGGGGCGTGGACCTGGGCCTTATCACCGACTCGGCTGCGGACCTTTCCCCCAAGGTGCTCCAGGAAGAGGCCGTGGGCCTGGTGCCCATCTGCGTCCGGTTTTGGGGGAGGCGGTACATGGACTGGCAGGAGCTTACCCCAGACGCCCTCTACCAGGCCATGCGGGCGGGGGCCGAGCCCGTAACCGAGCCGCCCGGTGTGGAGGACTTCGCCGAGGTGTACGAGCGGTACCTTCATACGACCGCCTCCTCTCCCTCCACGTCTCCGGGGAGCTTTCCAAGACCGTGGAGCAGGCCCGGGAGGCGGCCTTGAAGGTGGCCCCCACCCGCATCCGGGTGGTGGACTCGGGGATGGTCTCCGCCGGGCTTGGGGCCATGGTCCTGAGGGTGGTGGAGATGCTTAAGGGGGGCGCGGAGGAGGAAGAGGTGGTGCGGGAGATGGAGAGGATGAAGCGCTCCAGCCTTTACTTCAGCGTGGCCGACCTCTCCCACCTGGCCCGAAACGGCCGTCTTCCCCGCTTCGGCGAGGTGGTGGGGAACCTCCTGGGCTTGAGGCCCATCCTGCGCGTAGAGAAGGGGCCCATCCGCTTCCTCAAGGTGGCCCGGGAGAGCGCCGTCCCCGAGGCGCTTGCCCGGCTGGTCCTGGAAGAGTTCAGGGGCCGCGCCGCCCGCATCACCATCGCCCATACCGATGCCAAGGCCGAGTGGATTGAGGGCCTGAAGCGCGCTCTGGAGGGGGCGTTACGCCTGGAGCGGGGCCGCATCACCCGCTCGGGGGCCACCATCGCCGCCAACGTGGGCCTCGGGGCTTTGGCCGTGCACGCCTACGCGTTAGAATAGCTTCTGGCCCCTTTGGGGCTTTGCATGGAGACCGCTCAGGAGAAGCTTTACGGCCACCGGGTGGCCCTGCCCCAGGTGGCCTCGGCCTTGCTTTTCGCCCGGGAGAGACCTCCTGCCCTCCTCCTGGCCCCGGAAGAACGCCTAAAACGCTACCGGGATCTCGCCGCCTTCGGCGCGCCTGTCTACGTGAACCCGGGCCTCGAGGCCCTGGAGGAGCGGGCCCTCTTCGTCATGAGCTACGAGGAGGCCCTAAGCCCCTTCCCCGAGGACCCCGAGGCCTGGCGCCTGGTCCTCGAGGTGGGGCGGGCCTATTCCCGGGAAGGCCTTCTGGAGCGGCTTTGGAAGATGGGCTACGCCCGGGACGAGGAGGTGCGGGTCCTGGGAGAGGTCCTGGAGGTGGGGGAGGTGAGGCTGGAGTTCTTTGGGGAGGAGCTGGAGCGCCTCCTGGTTTCGGGGGAGGAGAGGAGGCGCCACGTCCTCCTGCCCAAGCCGGGAAAGGCCGAGGGCTTCACCTCCAAAAAGGTCCTCCACTTCCCCGGGCCCCTCTACCTGGACACCCCGGCCCTGGCCCCCAAGGAGCTCTGGCCTCTCCTTGCGGGGAGGCCTTTGGTGGCCCTGGGGGGCGGGGTGGAGCTTCCCCCTTTGGACCTCGGGGCGAGGCCCCTTCCCCCTTACCGGGGAAGCCTCAAGGCCCTGGAAAAGGACCTGGCCCGCTGGCTCAAGGAGGGCAAAAGGGTCCACCTCTTCGCCGGCCACGCCCGCACCCTGGAGTACCTGAAAAGGCGCCTCGCGCCCTTCTCCCCCCTGGTCCTGGAGCGCTACCCCGGGCCCAAGGGGCGGCTTTCCCTCCTCCCCGGGGCCTTTGAGGGCGGGGTGGAGTGGGGGGAGGAGGTCCTCCTCACCGAGGCCTTGGTCTTCGCCACGGGGGCGGTGCGGGCCAGGGTGCGCCTGGGGGAGGGGCTTTCCGACCCCGGCGCCTTAAGCCCCGGGGACTTCCTCATCCACCCCGAGCACGGCATCGGCCAGTACCTGGGCCTGGAAACCCGGGAGGTCTTGGGGGTCAGGCGGGACTACCTGGTCCTCCGCTACCGGGGGGAGGGGCGGCTCTACCTGCCCGTGGAGGGGCTACCCCTCCTCAAGCGCCACCCCGGCACCACCGACGACCCCCCGGAGCTCTCCTCCCTGGGCAAGGGGGAGTGGCAGAGGGCCAAGGAGAAGGCCAGGAAGGACGTGGAGGAGCTGGCCGCCAGGCTTCTCGTCCTCCACGCCAAGAGGAAGGCCACCCCGGGCCGGGCCTTCCCCGCCCTGCCCGAGTGGGACCCCCTGGTGGAGGCGGGCTTTCCCCACGAGCTCACCCCCGACCAGAGGCAGGCCCTCGAGGAGGTCCTCCGGGACCTGGAAAGCCCCCACCCCATGGACCGCCTGGTCTCCGGGGACGTGGGCTTCGGCAAGACCGAGGTGGCCCTGAGGGCCGCCCACCGGGTGGTGGGCCACGGGGCCCAGGTGGCCTTTCTGGTGCCCACCACCTTGCTGGCCGAACAGCACGGCAGGACCTTCCGGGAGCGCTTCCGCGGCCTCCCTGTCCGGGTGGAGGTCCTCTCCCGCTTCACCCCGCCCAAGGAGGAGGAGGCCATCCTGAAGGACCTGAAGGAGGGCCGGGTGGACATCGTCATCGGCACCCACCGCCTCCTCCAGCCCGACGTGGCCTTCAAGGACCTGGGCCTCCTCATCGTGGACGAGGAGCACCGCTTCGGCGTGGCCCAGAAGGAAAGGATCCGGGAGCTCAAGGAGAACGTGGACACCCTCTACCTCTCGGCCACGCCCATCCCCCGGACCCTCTACTCGGCCCTGGTGGGCCTTAAGGACCTCTCCAGCATCAAGACCCCGCCCCCGGGGAGGAAGCCCATCCGGACCTTCCTCGCCCCCTTTGACCCCCTCCTGGTGCGGGAGGCCATCCTACAGGAACTGGAGCGGGGCGGCAAGGCCTTTTACGTCCACCACCGGGTGGCCTCCATAGAGGCCAGGCGGCGCTACCTGGAGGACCTGGTGCCCGAGGCCCGGGTCGGCGTGGTCCACGGCCAGATGCCCGAGGCCCTTATTGAGGAGACCATGATGCTCTTCGCCGAGGGGGCCTACGATGTCCTTCTGGCCACCACCATCATTGAGGCGGGCCTGGACGTCCCCGAGGCGGGCACCATCCTCATTGAGCGGGCGGACCTCCTGGGCCTCGCCACCCTCTACCAGCTCCGGGGCCGGGTGGGGCGGCGGGACCAGGAGGCCTACGCCTACCTCTTTCACCCGCCCCGCCTCACCGAGGCGGCGGAGAAGCGCCTCCACGCCATCGCCGACCTCTCGGACCTGGGAAGCGGCCACCTCCTGGCGGAGAAGGACATGGAGATCAGGGGCGTGGGGAACCTTCTGGGTCCCGAGCAGCACGGCCATATCCGGGCCCTCTCCCTGGAGGTCTACACGGAGCTTCTTGAGGAGGCCGTAAGGAAGCTCAAGGGGGAGAAGGTGGAGGAGAGGCCCCACGTGACGGTGGACCTCGCCCTCTCCGCCCGCCTTCCCGCCGAGTACGTGGGGAGCCTCGAGGCCAGGAGCCGCTACTACAGCCGCTTCGCCGAGGCCAAGACCCTGGCGGAGGTCTCCCGCCTGGTGCGGGAGCTCAAGGAGCGGTACGGCCCCCTCCCCGAGGAGGCGGAGAACTTCGTCAACCTCACCCGGCTCCGCCTGGTGGCCGAGAGGAAGGGGGCGCTTTCCATCACCGAGGACCTCACCCACCTGGTGGTGGTCTTCCCCCGCTACCCCCTGGACTACGATGCCCGGGCCCTCAAGGCCCTGCCCCACCGCGTGGAGATCACCCAGTACCCCCCGGGCTTCCGCCTTCCCAAAAAGGGCCTGAGGCCCCGGGACTACCCCGAGGCCCTCATGGAGGTCCTCTACCTCTTCGCCGACCGCTAGGGGATCAGGTTGAAGAGCTTGAGGCGCAGGACCACCTCGGCCTGCTCCAGCGTGTACTGAACCCTATCGCCGGAGAGGCCGAGCCTGGCCCCGATGCGGAAGCTTCCTGCCTTCACCAGGTCGTGGGCGGGGTCGCCTGGTTGCAGGTCCACGCTCAGGTCTAGGGAGCCCGATTCGCCTGGGTTTAAGGCAATGGACACCCTTTTGACCTGGATGTCTCTGTTCCCATCGTACAAGTCCGTGTCGTCCCTGGGCCCCATGCGGACCTCGAGGCCAACGTTGGCGGGAAGCGTTCCTGGGTTTGTCAAGCCAACCCGGAGGGAGATTCGCCCGTCCACCAGGGCTTCCGCCCCGGGCACGGGGACTTCCTGGCCCGCTGGGTCATCGGGCACCCGGATTTCCACCTGGGTTATGTCCAGAGTGCCCGTGCGGTTCCCGGGGGAAACGAAGCTCAAGAGGTCCACCTCGAGGCGGTGCACTGTGTGCCCGCTGCAGGCGGCCAGAGCCAAGAGCAGGCTTGTCGGGAGAAGGGCGCGCTTCATCCCACACCTCCTAGAAGTTCACCGCTAGGGCGATGCCGTACACCGTGCCTCCCACCAGGGGGGCCTGGTGGGCGGTGAGGGCCAGGTCCAGGGCTAGGGCTTCCAAGTTCAACCCCATGCCCACGCCAAAGCGGAGGCCCCCCTCATAGCCGATCCCCGTCCGTAGGGCTACGGGACCCAGGGGGTACTCCAGCCCCAGGTGGAAGGCGGGGGCCGCGCTCCCAAAGCGGGCGTCCACCGCCACCAGGAGGTCGGTGCCTTCCATGCGGTACGCGCCGTTGACGAAGAACTCGGGGCTTGAGAAATCGCTCCGCTTGGTGGTGGGGGTGCGGGTCTCCGTCCCGTCCTGTACCTGGACCTCTAGGCCCCTCCACTCCGCAAAGCCCAGGAGGTTCCGCACCCCAAGGCCAAGGGCCCACCTGCCCCCGTCCACGGCCACCCCCGCGTCCCCCCGGAGGCCGTAGCCTATACCCCCGGCCCCCAGGCCGAAGCTCCCCTCTAGGTAGTTGGGATAGCTCACGAAGTGGCGGTACTCGTAGCTCACCCCGCTCAGGTTGCCGTCTTGGTCAAAGGTGGGCCGGGCCAGGGCCCTTCCCTCGGCGTAGCCCAGGCCGTAAAACCCCTCGCCCCTGACCCCCACGTAGACCCGGCCCAGCCCAGGCACCTCCGCCAGGGGCGCGGCGAAGCCCAGGGCCAGGCTGAGCCCGGCGCTGAAGGCACCGGCGCCTTCTAGGAGGCAAGGGGATGGGTCCTGGTTCTTGCACACGTCTAGGCTTCCCCCGGCCAAGGCCTGGGCCAGCTCCCGGCTGGGGGAAAGCCGTACCCCTTGGGTTCCGGCGAAGGCCCCGAAGGAAAGATAGGTCCCGGGGCCCAGGTCCAGGGCGATGCTGAAGAGGGGAGCGGGGATGAGGGCCTGGGGTTTTTCCGGAGAGGCCCCGGTCTGGAAAGAGGGGATCAGGTTCCGTCCTGAACCGTCGGTGATGCTGAGGCCATTGGCGCTCACCCGGAAGACCACCTCGTCGGGGCTTCGGGCAGGGTTGAGGAGAAAGCTGTGCAGGTGGCTTGCCTGGTCGTAGGCGCTGAGGAGGTCAAAGTTGGCCTTGAAGGCCTGGGGGTCGGTGAAGTAGGCGAAGGGGCTGGTGTCGGGGAAGAGGGGAAGGAAGCGCAGGAGACCGATGGGGAGCTGGATGCCTTCTTTGCCCCAGGTGTCCGGGAAGGCGGCGTAGGCAGGGTTGGCCCCTGCGTGGGCGGGCCCGGGGAGGGCCACGCCCCCCATGCCCAGGCTCCGCACCCCTTGGGCCAGGCCGATGCCAAAAAGCCCTACTGCCGCTAGCCAAAGGATCCTTTTCATAACGCGCTCAGTCTAAGCGCCCGCACTTTGGTTTCGCAACAGGGGGTGCTCAAGCCAAGGCTAAAGGCTTTCCTGGAGCCCCCACGGCGGCGAAAGCCGCGGTGGGGTACTTAAGGCCCTACCCCCCGGAGGTGTCAAGCCCCTTTGACAGGAGTGGGGGCGTGGGCGTAAACTTTGACTCAGTATAAGGAGGTGTCCATGATCAAGAAGGTAGGCGTGGTGGGCGCGGGGACCATGGGAAGCGGGATCGCGGCCCTCTTGGCCAGCGCCGGGGTCCCGGTGGTCCTTTTGGACATCCCCGGAAAGGAAGACCGGAACGAGTGGGCCAAGAAGGGGCTTGAGCGGGCCCTGAAGGCCAAGCCGGCGGCCTTCATGGACCCCGACCTCGCCCGCTATGTGGAGATCGGCAACACCGAAGACCACCTGGAGAAGCTCAAGGACTGCGACTGGGTGGTGGAGGCCATCATAGAGAAGCCGGAGCCCAAACAGGCCCTTTACGCCCGCCTCGAGGGCCTCCTCAAGCCCACGGCCATCGTCAGCTCCAACACCAGCGGCATCCCCATGAAGATCCTCCTGGAAGGCCGCTCCGAGGCGTTCCGCAAGCGCTTCCTGGGGACCCACTTTTTCAACCCGCCCCGCTACCTCCACCTCCTGGAGCTCATCCCCACCCCCGAGACCGACCCCAGGGTGTTGGCGGAGATCCGCCGCTTTGGCGAGCGCATCCTGGGCAAGGGGACCGTTCTCGCCAAGGACTCCCCCGGCTTCATCGCCAATCGGCTTGGGGTCTACGGCATGGTGCAGGCGGTCCGCCTCATGGAGAAGCACGGCCTCACCATTGACGAGGTGGACGCCCTCACCGGGCCCCTCCTGGGCCGCCCCAACTCGGCCACCTTCCGCACCGCCGACCTCACGGGCCTGGACGTGCTGAAGCTGGTGACCGAGGAACTGGCCCAGGCCACCGGGGAGGACTTCGCCCTTCCCGCCTGGGTCCTCCGCCTGGTGGAGGAGGGGCGCTTGGGGGAGAAGACGGGCGCCGGCTTTTACAAGCGGGTGAACGGGGAGATCCTGGTCCTGGACCCCAGGACCCTGGACTACGTTCCCAGGGCCAAGCTGGACCTCCCCGAGCTCGGGGCCATCCGGGACCTTCCCCTTTCCGAGCGCCTCCCCAAGGCCCTAGGGCTTCCCGGCAAGTACGGGGCCTTCCTCCAGGAGCTTTTCGCCAGGACCGCTCACTACACCCTGGAGAAGGCTCCGGAGATCGCCTACGACCTGGTCTCCGTGGACCAGGCCCTGGAGTGGGGCTTCGGCTGGGAGGCGGGGCCCTTCAAGAACATGGACGCCGTGGGCCTAGCCCGGGTGAGGGATCTCCTCGGGGCCCATGGGCTTTCCGTCCCCGAGCTTCTGGAGAAGGCGGACGGGGCCTTCTACAAGAACGGCGCCTTCCTGGGGTTTGACGGGGCCTACCACCCCCTGCCCAAGCGGGAAGGGGTCATCTCCTTAAAGGCCCTGAAGTCCGAGGGGAAGACCCTCCTGGAGGGCAAGGAGGCGGCGCTTCTGGACCTGGGGGATGGGGTGGCCCTTCTGGAGTTCCGCACCAAGATGAACGCCATCGGGGAGGGCGTGATCCGCATGCTCCAGAAGAGCCTGGAGTACGTGGAGGAGAAGGGCTATTTGGGGCTCGTCATCGGCAACGAGGACCCCAGGGCCTTCTCCGCCGGGGCCAACCTGGCCCTCATCCTTTCCCTGGCCCAGGAGGGGGACTGGGACGAGCTCTCCCTGGCGGTGCGGCAGTTCCAGAAGGCCTCCATGTCCTTGCGCTACAGCCCCTTCCCCGTGGTGGTGGCCCCCTTCGGCCTCACCCTGGGGGGCGGGGCCGAGCTCACCCTGCACGCCGATAGGGTCCAGGCCCACGCCGAGCTCTACATGGGCTTGGTGGAGGCCGGGGTGGGCCTCCTGCCCGCCGGGGGCGGCACCAAGGAGATGCTCCTCCGCTTCACCCAGGAGCTCGCCCCCTACGAGGGGGCGGACCCCTTTGAGGCGGTCAAGCGGGCCTTCAACCTGATCGCCATGGCCAGGACCTCCACGAGCGCCCTCGAGGCCAGGAAGATGGGCTTCCTTAGGGACCGGGACGGCATCTCCATGAACCGGGACTTCCTGATCGCCGACGCCAAAAGGCGGGTCCTGGAGCTGGCCCCCGACTACCGTCCGCCCCTGCCGCCCACCATCCGCGTCCTGGGGAGCGAGGCGCTTGGCAATCTGCGCTACGCCGTGTGGGCCTTCCGCGAGGCGGGGGAGATCACGGACCACGACATGAAGATCGGCCTGGAGATCGCCTATGTGCTCTCCGGCGGGGAAGGGCCGGCCCGGGAGGTCTCGGAGTGGGACCTCCTGGACCTGGAGCGCGAGGCCTTCTTGAAGCTCCTCGGCACCAGGAAGACCCAGGAGCGCATCGCCCACACCCTGAAGACGGGGAAGCCTCTTAGGAACTAAAGGGGGAGAAGATGCGGGAAGCGGTCATCGTGAGCGCGGTTCGGAGCCCCGTGGCCCGGGGCAAGAAGGACGGGGCCTTGGCCACCCTCCACCCGGTGGACCTCTCGGCCCAGGTGATGCGGGGGGCGCTGGAGCGGGTGGGCCTGGACCCCAGGGAGCTTGAGGACGTCCTCTGGGGCTGCGCCATGCCCGAGGCGGCCCAGGGGCTCAACATCGCCCGCTTGGCCCTCCTCCGGGCGGGCTTTCCCGTGGAGGTGGCGGGGGCCACGGTCAACCGCTTCTGCTCCTCGGGCCTCCAGACCATCGCCATGGCGGCCCAGGCGGTGATGACGGGGATGGCGGACGCGGTGTTGGCGGGTGGGGTGGAGATGATGAGCCGGGTGCCCATGTCGGGCTTCCACACCCGGCTCCACCCCGACCTCACCCCCACCAAGTGGAGCCCGGAGGCCTATTCCGTTTACATCGGCATGGGCTACACCGCCGAGCGGGTGGCGGAGCGGTTTGGCATCAGCCGGGAGGACCAGGACCGCTGGGCCCTTAGGAGCCACCAGAGGGCGGCCCGGGCCTGGGCCGAGGGGCGCTTCGGCGAGGTGGTGCCCATCCGGGTGCCTAAGGTCACCTACCAGGGCACCGAGAAGCGGGTGGAGGAGGTCCTCTTTGAGCGGGACGAGACCGTGCGGCCCGAGACCAGCCTCGAGGCCCTCTCCAAGCTCCGCCCCGCCTTCAAGAAGGGGGGCACGGTGACGGCGGGGAACGCCAGCCCCTACTCCGACGGGGCGGCGGCCGTGGTGGTCATGAGCCGGGAGAAGGCCGAGGCTTTGGGCCTTAAGCCCCTCGCCCGCTTGGTGAGCTTCGCCGTGGCCGGTGTGGAGCCGGACGTGATGGGCATCGGCCCGGTGAAGGCCGTGCCCAAGGCCTTGGAGCGGGCCGGGCTTAAGCTAGACCAGATTGACCTCATTGAGTTCAACGAGGCCTTCGCCGCCCAGGTCCTGGCGGTGATGCGGGCTTTGGAGATGCCCGAGGAGAGAACCAACGTCAACGGCGGGGCCATCGCCCTGGGCCACCCCCTGGGGGCCACCGGGGCCAAGCTCACCGCCCAGCTCATCAGCGAGCTTTCCCGGCGGGGCGGGGGCTACGGCCTGGTCACCATGTGCATCGGCGGCGGCATGGGGGCCGCCGGCGTCTTTGAGGTATATCCGGCGTGAGGAGGCGACCATGACCGAGGAGAAGAAGCTTTGGAAAAAGGGCGGCGGCTGGCTTCTGGAGAGCCCGGAGGCCATTTACACCCCGGAGGACTTTGACGAGAGCGTCAAGGAGATCGCCCGCACCGCCCGCACCTTCGTGGAGCGGGAGGTGCTTCCCCTTCTGGACCGCATGGAGCACGGGGAGCTGGAGCTCAACGTGCCCCTGATGCGTAAGGCAGGGGAGCTTGGGCTTCTGGCCATTGACGTCCCCGAGGCCTATGGGGGCCTGGATCTGCCCAAGGTGATCTCCACCGTGGTGGCGGAGGAGCTTTCGGGAACCGGGGGCTTTTCCGTCACCTACGGGGCCCACACCTCCATCGGCACCCTGCCTCTCGTCTACTTCGGCACCGAGGAGCAGAAGCGCAAGTACCTGCCGAGGCTCGCTAGCGGGGAGTGGATCGCCGCCTACTGCCTCACCGAGCCCGGCTCGGGCTCGGACGCCCTGGCCGCCAAGACCCGGGCCACCCTCTCGGAAGACGGGAAATACTACATCCTGAACGGCGTCAAGCAGTGGATCTCCAACGCGGGCTTCGCCCAGCTCTTCACCGTCTTCGCCAAGGTGGACGGGGAGCACTTCACCGCCTTTTTGGTGGAGCGGGACACCCCGGGCCTCTCCTTCGGCCCCGAGGAGAAGAAGATGGGCATCAAGGCCTCCAGCACCCGCCAGGTGATCCTGGAGGACGTCAAGGTGCCGGTGGAGAACGTCCTGGGGGAGATCGGCAAGGGGCACAAGATCGCCTTCAACGTCCTCAACGTGGGCCGCTACAAGCTGGGGGCGGGGGCCGTGGGCGGGGCCAAGCGGGCCCTAGAGCTTTCCGCCCGGTACGCGGCCCAGCGGGTCCAGTTCGGCCGCCCCATCGGCCGCTTCGGCCTCATCCAGGAGAAGCTGGGGGAGATGGCGAGCCGCATCTACGCCGCCGAGAGCGCCGTCTACCGCACCGTGGGCCTCATTGACGAGGCCCTTTTGGGCAAGGAGGGCGCCGAAGCGGTGATGGCGGGCATTGAGGAGTACGCCGTGGAGGCCAGCATCATCAAGGTGCTGGGCTCGGAGGTCCTGGACTACGTGGTGGACGAGGGGGTGCAGATCCACGGCGGCTACGGCTACTCCCAGGAGTACCCCATTGAGAGGGCCTACCGGGATGCCCGCATCAACCGCATCTTTGAGGGCACCAACGAGATCAACCGCCTCCTCATCCCCGGCATGCTCCTCCGCCGGGCCATGAAGGGGCAACTCCCCCTCTTCCAGGCGGCCATGAAGCTCCAGAAGGAACTCCTGGAGCCCAGCTTTGAGGAGCCCGAGGACCTGGAGCTCCATCAGATCGCCGGCCTCAAGAAGCTCTTCCTGATGGTGGCCGGCCTGGCGGCCCAGAGGTACGGCCAGGGGGTGGAGGAGGAGCAGGAGGTCCTGGCGGCCGCCGCCGACATCCTCATTGACGCCTACGCCGCCGAGAGCGCCGTCCTCCGGGCCAGGCGGCTTGGGGACCTGGCCCAGGCCATGGCCCGGGTCTACCTGGTGCAGGCCCTGGACCGAGCCCAGATGAGGGCCCTTGGCGTTCTGCCGCGGCTCGTGGAGGGGGACGAGGCCCGGGTGGTCTACTCGGCCGCCCGCAGGCTCACCAAGCGCGAGCCCGTGGACCTGGTGGCCCTGAGGCGGAAGGTGGCCGAGGCGGTCCTCGAGGCCCAGGGCTACCCCATCCCGCGCTAGGGCTCTTCTGGGGCCCCCATGCTGGCGCAAGCCAGCATGGGGTAGTATTACTGGGGCCCCCGCCGCGGCGGAAGCCGCGGTGGGGTACTTAAGCGCCCCGCCGCCAAGGGCGGGGTCATTTCACAGCGCCTCCGTGCGCCACCTGGGGCCTTCCTTGGTATCCTCCACGATGACCCCCAGGGCCTTGAGCCGGTCCCGGATTAGGTCGCTTTTGGCGTAGTCCTTGGCCCGCCGGGCCTCTTCCCTCAGCTCTAGGAGGAGGCCGATGAGGCCCTCGAGGAGAGGCCCCGAGATCTTCTCCTCCAGGACCCTTTCCGGGAAGAGGCCCAGGATCCCTTCCCCCAGGGTGTGGAAGGCCTCTTCCGCCCGCCTTAGGCTCTCCTCTCTGGCCTCGGGGAGGAGGCGGTGGAGCTCGGGGAGGAAGGTGAAGAACTGGGCCAGAGCCTCAGGGGTGGAGAGGTCGTCCTCTATGGCCGCCATGAAGCCCCTCTCCAGGGCCTCCAAAGCCCTTTCCAGCTCGGGGGTGGTGCCCTTGGGGGCGGTCTTCTTGCGGGCGCGCACCTCCCGGTAGGCGTTCAGGAGGCGGGCATAGCCCTTCTTGGCGGCCTCGAGGCCCTGAAAGGTGAAGTCCATGGGGCTCCGGTAGTGGGTCTGCAGGAGGTAAAAGCGCACGGCCATGGGCTCGTGGGCGCGGAGGAGGTCGTGGAGGAGGACCAGGTTCCCCGTGCTCTTGGCCATCTTCTCCCCCTCCAGGAGGACGTGGTTGTGGTGCATCCAGTGCCGGGCGAAGCGGTACCCCGCCGCCTCCGCCTGGGCGATCTCGCACTCGTGGTGGGGGAACTGGAGGTCAATCCCCCCGGCGTGCAGGTCAAACCCCTCCCCCAGGTACTTGAGGCTCATGGCGGTGCACTCAATGTGCCAGCCGGGGTAGCCCTCCCCCCAGGGGCTCTTCCAGCGCATGAGGTGGCCGGGCTCGGCCCGCTTCCACAGGGCGAAGTCCAGGGGGTCCTCCTTCTCCTCCCGGACCTCCACCCTGGCCCCGGCCCTGAGCTCCTCGGGCCTTTTGCCGGAGAGCTTGCCGTATTCCGGGAAGGCCCTTACCCGGAAGTAGACGCTCCCCTCCCGCACGTAGGCCACACCCCGCTCCAGGAGCTTTTGCGTGAGCTCCCACATCTCGGGGATGTGGCCCGAGGCCCTGGGGGCGATGGAGGGCCTCAGGACGTTCAGGGCCGCCATGGCGTCAAAGTAGCTCCAGGTGTACTTCTCCGCCACCTCCATGGGCTCCAGCTTTTCCAGCTTGGCCCGTTTGGCCACCTTGTCCTCGCCCTCGTCGTCCTCGGTCAGGTGGCCCACGTCGGTGATGTTGGAGACGAAGCGGACCTTGTAGCCCTTATGGAGGAAGTAGCGCCGCAAGACGTCGTAGACGATGGGGCCCCGGGCGTGGCCCAGGTGGGGGTCGGCGTAGACGGTGGGGCCGCAGACGTAGATGCCCACGTGGCCCGGGGTGGCGGGCGCAAAGGGGACCTTCTTCCTTTGCATCGTGTCGTAGATGACGAGGCCCATAGGGCGATTATAGGGGTTGTGGCAAAATGGCGGGGTATGGGGCGGATTCTGAGGGGACTTGCCGGGGACGGGAACCTGAGGGTGGTGGCGGCGGACACGACGGACGTGGTGGAGGAGGCCAGGCTTCGGCACGGCCTTTCCCCCACGGCCACCGCCGCCTTGGGCCGGGCCATGACCGGGGCCCTCCTCCTGGCCCAGCTCCTCCTCAAGACCCCCAAGGAGCGCCTCACCCTGCGCATAGAGGGCGCGGGGCCCCTAAGGGGCCTGGTGGCGGAGGCCGACGCCTTCGGCCACGTGAGGGGCTACGCCAAAAACCCGAAGGCGGAGGTGCCCTTGCGGGAAGACGGCAAGCTCAACGTGGGGGAGCTTCTTGGGCCCGGGGTCCTGCGGGTGGACCGGAGCCTCCCCAACGGGGAGATCTACACCGGCACGGTGCCCCTGGTCTCCGGCGAGATCGCCGAGGACCTGGCCCACTACCTCTGGCAGTCCGAGCAGATCCCCTCCGCCGTCCTCCTGGGGGTGCGGGTCCACGGGGAAGGCGAGGTGGAGGTGGCGGGGGGCGTGGCCGTCCAGGTCATGCCCGGGGCCCCCGAGGAGGTGGTGGCCTGCCTCGAGGCCAACCTGGCGGGGGTTCAGGGGCTCACGCCCCTCCTCAAGGAGAAGGGCCTGGAGGGGACTTTGGAGGCCATCTTCCAGGGCCTCGGCTACACGCCCACGGACCTCCGGGCCCTGGGCTACGCCCAAAACGAGATCCCGGTCCGCTTCCAGTGCCGCTGTAGCCGGGAAAAGGCCCTGGAGGCCCTGGTCTTCTTCACCCCCGAGGAGCGGGAGGACATGATCGTCAAGGACGGGGGGGCGGAGGTGGTCTGCCACTGGTGCGGGGAGGTCTACCGCTTTAGCCCGGAAGAGATCCGCTCCCTGGTGGCCGAGGTCCGCTGCCCGGACTGCGGGGCCCTTTGGCTCTACCCCCGGGCGGACGGGAGCGTTTTCCGCATAGAGGGGGAGACCTGCCGTTGCGGGCGGAAGGTGGAGATCCCCTCGGAGAGGCGGGCGGAAGCCTAAGGCTTGTGGGGTACAATGCGCCCATGTTCAAGACCATCCTCCTGGCCTACGACGGCTCGGACCACGCCAAGCGGGCGGCGGCGGTGGCCAAGGCCGAGGCCCAGGCCCACGGGGCGAGGCTTCTGGTGGTCCACGCCTACGAGCCCGTGCCCGACTACCTGGGGGAGCCCTTTTTTGAAGAGGCCCTGAAGAGGCGGCTGGAGCGGGCGGAGAGGGTTCTGGCCGAGGCCATGGCCCTGACCGGGGTTCCCCGGGAGGACGCCTTCCTTTTGCAGGGGCGGCCGGCGGAGGCCGTCCTCCAGGCGGCCATCGGGGAGAAGGCGGACCTGATCGTCATGGGCACCCGGGGCCTGGGGGCAGTGGGGAGCCTCTTTCTGGGAAGCCAGAGCTAAGTGCCCGCACTTTGGTTTCGCAACATGGGGTGTCCGAGTCAGAGCTGTGGAAAGGCTTTTCTGGGGCCCCCACCGCGGCTTTTGCCGCGGTGGGGCACTTAGAAGGTGGTGGCCGAGGCCCCCTGTCCCGTGCTCCTGGTGCGCTAGGGGGGCGGGATGGAGTACGAGACCCTGGCGGTGCACGCCGGCCTCCCCGAGGACCCCTATGGGGCCTTGGGGCTTCCCATCTACGCCGTGGCCGCCTACGGCTTCAAGACCCTGGAGGAGGGGGCGGAGCGCTTCGCCACCGGGGAAGGCTACGTCTACGCCAGGCAGAAGGACCCCACCACCAGGGCCCTGGAGGAAAGGCTCAAGGCCCTCGAGGGCGTGGACCACGCCGTGGCCTTGGCCAGCGGCCAGGCGGCCACCTTCGCCGCCCTTTTGGCCCTCCTGCGCCAGGGGGACGAGGTGGTGGCGGCGAGGGGGCTTTTCGGCCAGACCATCGGGCTTTTCGGCCAGGTCCTGGGCCTCATGGGGGTGCGGGTTCGGTACGTGGACCCCGAGCCCGACCGGGTGCGGGAGGCCCTTAGCCCCAGCACCCGGGCCATCTTCGTGGAGACCCTGGCCAACCCCGCCCTTTACATCCTGGACCTCGAGGGCCTGGCCTCCTTGGCCGAGGAGAAGGGGGTCGCCCTCATCGTGGACAACGCCTTCGGGGCGGCGGGGGCCCTTTGCCGGCCCCTCAGGTGGGGGCGCGTGTGGTGGTGCAAAGCCTTACCAAGTGGGCCTCAGGCCACGGCTCGGTCCTGGGCGGGGCCGTCCTCTCCCGGGACACGGCGCTCTGGGCCCGCTACCTCCAGTTCCTGGAGAAGGACCCCCGGGGCCGGGTGCCCTGGGAGGCCCTGGGAGGGCGGTGCTACCCTGAGCGGGTCCGTACCCTGGGCCTTTCCCTCCTGGGCATGGCCCTTTCCCCCTTCCACGCCTACCTCCTCTTCCAGGGCCTGGAGACCGTGGCCCTGAGGGTGGCGCGGATGAGCGAGACCGCCCGCTTCCTCGCCGAGCGCCTCCAGGGCCACCCCAAGGTGAAGGCCCTCCGCTACCCGGGGCTGGAGGGGGACCCCGCCCACGGGCGGGCTCGGAAGTACCTGAGCGCCTTCGGCCCCATGCTGACCCTGGACCTGGGGAGCCAGGAGGCGGCGAGCCGCTTCCTTAGGGCTATCCCCCTGCCCAAGCCCGCCAACCTGGGGGACGCCCGCACCCTCCTTGTGCACCCCTGGACCACCACCCACAGCCGCCTCCCCGAGGAGGGGAGGCTTCAGGCGGGGGTGACGCCCGGTCTGGTGCGGGTTTCCGTGGGCCTCGAGGCCCCGGAGGACCTCCTTGGGATGTTCCGGGAGGCCCTTGAGGTTGTATAGGAGAGATAAGGCACGAGCGGGAAAAATCGTGAATATTCGCACAAAAGCGCTTCCCCCGCCTTCACCCCAAAAGACGAAAAGGGGGCGGCCCCTTCTGGCCGCCCCGGTAAGCGCTTGGGCCTTTAGACGACCCAAAGCCCCCGCCGCATGAGGGGGACGCGGGTGCCGTCCTCGAGGAGGCCGTCCACGTCCACCTCCTCGGAGCCGATCATCCAGTCCACGTGGACCATGCTCTCGTTGCCGCCCCGGCGCCGGAACTCCTCCCCGCTGGGGCGGCCTTCCAGGTTCTCGGCGTAGGCCTGGCCGAAGGCGATGTGGCTGGCGGCGTTCTCGTCAAAGAGGGTGTCAAAGAAGACGAGGCCGGTCTTGGCGATGGGGTTGTCTGCGGGCACCAGGGCCACCTCCCCCAGGCGCCTCGCCCCCTCGTCGGTTTCCAGGAGCTTCTTGAGGACTTCTTCCCCCTTCTCGGCGCCCACCTCCACGGCCACGCCCCCTTCAAACCGGGCCCAAAGGCCTTCCACCAGCTGGCCGGAGAGGGCCAGGGGGCGGCTGGCGCGCACCACCCCCTCCACCCGCTCCCGGTGGGGGGCGGTGAAGACCTCCTCCGTGGGCAGGTTGGGGTTGCAAAGCCGCCCCTTCTTGGTGGGGGTGGCCCCACCCTGCCAGAGGTGCCCCTCGGCCAGGCCCACGGTGAGGTCGGTGCCGGGCCCCTGGAAGTGGAGGGCGTGGAAGCGCTTTTCGTTCAGGAAGGCCACCTTGGCGTGGAGCGCCCGGTTGTGGGCCTCCCAGGCGGCCACGGGGTCCTCCTGGTCCACCCGGGTGGCCTGGAAGATGGCCTGCCAGAGCCTCTGCACCGCCTCCTCCTCCGGGAGGCCGGGGAAGACGGCTTTGGCCCAGCCCGGATGGGCGAAGGGGACGATGGTCCAGTTGGTGACGAACTCGGTGATGGCGGAGAGGGCGGGCCTGTAGGCCCGGCTCTGGGCCTGCTGGGCCCGGCCCACCCGCGCAGGGGGAAGGCCCTCCAGGGCCTTGGGGTCGTTGCCGCTCACCGCCAGGCGGGCCGCGCCCTCGTGAAAGGCCTTGGCCATGCCCTCGTACAGCCAGGCGGGGGCCTTGTCCAGGTGGGCCTCCGGCACCAGGGCCAGGCGCTTCCTGGCGATGAGGTTATCCCCATAAAGAACGGTGAAGAGGCTTGCCCCGTTCTCGTAGGCCTTTTCCGCCAGGAGGCGCACGAAGTCCACCGCCTCTATGGGGGCGGTGGCCACGATCTCCTGGCCCTCTTCCAGGTTGAGCCCAACCCTGATGGCCAGCTCGGCCAGCTTGTTGAGGTTTTCCGTGAAGGCGTCCACGCCCTAAGTCTTGGCCCCCAGGGGGGTTTCGTCAAGGGCGGGGGCAGGACCTGGGCCTTCCCAGGAGGAGGGCGAGACCGGAGAGGAGAAGGAAGAGGGGGCGCGCTTCCTCCAAGAAGAGGGCCAGGAGGAGGAAGACCAGGGCCAGAAGGTAGCGCCAGGGACCCAGCATGCCCTCATCCTATCCCCGGGACATTCCTCACCCCAGGGCGGGGGTAGGGTAGGGAAGAGGTGAAGGTTAAGGGCCTTCGTGGAGGGGAGTACGGGAGCGTGGAGGAGATGCGGGGGGTGATGGGCTACCAGAAGGTGGCCGAGCCCGCCGCCTTTGAGCGGGCCAACTACCTCAAGGTTCTGGCCTCGTACCGCCTTCTTCCCTGAGGGCGTAAGGGCCCTCGCCCAGGGCCACCACCGGGCTCCGCTCCCAGCGGGCCAGGGCCGAGAGGCGCACCTTGGCGATCTTCTCCGGCTCCCGCACCTTTGCCCATAGGCCCGTCTCCTTCAGGTGGCGGCCGATCTCGGCGTAGTGCATGGGGCGGCCCGCCTCCTTGAGGAGGGCCACCACGGCTTTGCGGAAGCGGTCCGGCCTGGGCACCGCTCCAAGTATATAGTGAAGCCATGAGAAACCAGGAGCTGGCCCGGGTCTTTGAGGAGATCGGGCTCATGGGCGAGTTTCTGGGGGACAACCCCTTCCGGGTCCGGGCCTACTACCAGGCCGCCCGCACCCTCCACGACCTGGACACCCCCATAGAGGAGATCGCCAAGAAGGGTAAGGAGGCCCTCTTGGAGCTTCCCGGCATCGGCCCCGACCTGGCCGACAAGATCCTGGAGTTCCTGGCCACGGGCCGGGTGAAGAAGCACGAGGAGCTGAGCGGGAAGGTGCCGAGGGGGGTCCTCGAGGTCATGGAGGTCCCGGGGGTGGGGCCCAAGACCGCCCGAGGGCTCTACGAGGCCTTGGGCATAGACTCCCTGGAGAAGCTCAAGGAGGCCCTGGAGAGGGGGGACCTCCTTAGGCTCAAGGGCTTCGGGGCCAAGAAGGCCGAGCGCATCAAGGAGGGCCTCCTCCTGGCCCAGGCGGCGGGCAAGCGGCGGCCTTTGGGGGCGGTGCTCTCCCTGGCGCGAAACCTCCTGGAACAGATCCGGGCCCTCCCCGGGGTAAAAAAGGCGGAGCTTTGCGGCTCCGCTCGCCGCTACGAGGACACCGTGGGGGACCTGGACTACCTGGTGGCGAGCCTCGAGCCGGAGAAGGTGGTGGCGGGCTTCGTGGCCCTGCCCGGGGTAAGGGAGGTCTACGCCAAGGGCAGGGAGCGGGCCACGGTCTTTCTAAAAAACGGCCTCCAGGTGGACCTCCGGGTGGTGCCGGAGGAGAGCTACGGGGCGGGCCTCCAGTACCTCACGGGCAGCAAGGAGCACTCCATCCGCCTCCGGGCCCTGGCCCAGGGGATGGGCCTGAAGCTTTCCGAGTACGGGGTCTTCCGGGGCGAGGAGCGGATCGCCGGGGAGACCGAGGAGGGGGTCTACGCCGCCCTGGGCCTGCCCTTCATCCCCCCACCTTTGAGGGAGGACCACGGGGAGATTGAGGCGGCCCAGAGGGGGGCCCTTCCCCAGCTTCTGGAGCTTTCCCAGGTAAAGGGGGACCTCCAGGTCCACTCCACCTACTCCGACGGCCAGAACACCCTGGAAGAGCTCTGGCAGGCGGCCAGGGAGCTGGGCTACGAGTACCTGGCCGTCACCGACCACTCCCCGGCGGTGCGGGTGGCGGGGGGGCCCTCGGCGGAGGAGGCGTTAAAGCGGATAGAGGCCATCCGCCGCTTCAACGAGGCCCACGGCCCCCCCTACCTCCTGGCGGGGGCCGAGGTGGACATCCGGCCCGACGGCTCCCTGGACTACCCGGACTGGGTCCTGCGTGAGCTAGACATCGTCCTCGTTTCCATCCACTCCCAGTTCAAGCTCCCCAAGGCCGACCAGACCCGGCGCATTCTCAAGGCCCTGGAGAACCCCTTTGTCCACGTCCTGGCCCACCCCACCGCCAGGCTCATCGGCCGCAGGCCCCCCATAGAGGCGGACTGGGAGGCCATCTTCCAGAAGGCCCTGGAGCGGGGGGTGGCGGTGGAGATTGACGGCTACTACGACCGCATGGACCTGCCCGACGACCTGGCCCGCATGGCCTATGGGATGGGCCTCTGGATCAGCCTCTCCACCGACGCCCACCAGCTGGACCACCTCCGCTTCATGGAGCTGGCCGTGGGGACCGCCAAGCGGGCCTGGATCGGCCCGGAAAGGGTCCTGAACACGCTCTCCTACCGGGAGCTTACGGCCTGGCTCAAAGCCCGGCGAGGCGCCTAGCCAGGAGGAGGACCTCGAGGAACATCTCCCGGGTTAGCCTCCCCGTCTGGGTGTTCTGCCGGGAGACGTGGTAGCTGTCCACCAGGTAGCGCCCGTCTTCCAGGGGGTAGACCCGGCCGTGGGCGAAGGGGAAGTCCCGCTTCCTGAGGCCCAGGTGGGCGAGGAGGGCCTGGTGGGCGATGTGGCCCAGGGCCAGGAAGACCCTAAGCTCAGGGAGGAGGGAAAGCTCCGCTTCCGTCCAGCGGGCGCAGGTCCTGAGCTCTTCGGGGGTGGGCCGGTTGTCGGGCGGCGCGCACCGCACCGCGGCCGTGAGGTAGACCCCATGGAGCCTCAGGTCGTCCCCGGGGAGGCTTTCGGGCTTGCTGGCGAGGCCGGCCTGGTAAAGAAGCGGGTAGAGGAAAGCTCCGGAGGCGTCCCCAGTGAAGGGGCGGCCGGTGCGGTTGGAGCCGTGGGCCCCGGGAGCCAGGCCGAAGAGGAGGATCCTGGCCCTAGGGTCCCCGAAGCCGGGCACGGGCCTCGCCCAGTAGGTCTCTTCCCGGAAGGCCCGCCTCTTTCCCGCCACCCCTTCCCGCCAGGCCACGAGCCTGGGGCAGAGGCGGCACTGGGCAAGCTCCCGGGCGAAGGACTCCAGGTCCACGGCCTCCAGCATAAAAGAAGCCCCCCGGAAAGGGGGGGCTTGGTGGGGAAACCCCTTAGTAGGGGCTTGCGAAGGGGCAGGCCTCGGGGCCGGGCTGGACGAAGGTGCGGTTGTTGTTGGTCCGGTCAAAGGCGTTCTTTAGGGCCTCCTGGTAGCTCCGCCAGGGGTCGCCGTCGTAGGCCGTGGGGTGGGCGGCGAGTTCCGCGTTGGCCTCGCTGAGGAGGTCTTCCACGGTGGCGAAGCCGGCGGCGTTGGCGCTATTGGTGCCCGGGGCGTAGACCAAGGCGCTTGCGCTCACAAACCCGGCCCGCACGTTCAGGGACATGGCCGCCATCTGGGCGGAGAGCATGTAGGCCATGTTGGTGGTGTTGGCGGAGAGGATCCAGTTGCGGAACTCGGTGTAGCTACTGGGGTCAAAGGGGGAGCCATCCGCCTTGACCAGGTTCAGAGCCCTGAGCTCGCTCAGGGTGGCGGACATGCCCAGGCCGTTCAGGACGCCCTGGCCGTTTCGGTTGCTCCAGAAGCCCGGGGTCCGGCCGCCGCCCGCGCCTAGGCAGACGTTGCCGAAGTCGGGTCCGTGGACGTCCTCCGTCCCCACGGTCACCGTGCCGGAGGTGGGGGTGGTGTTGACCCACTGGCCCGCGGGCCACCAGCCGGGGGGCGGGGGCACCTCGGAGATGGTGTAGGGGCCGGAGCTTGCGGGCCCCAGGAAGCTGTACTGGCCGCTTGCGCCGGTGTAGGTCACATCGGAGGGCTCGGGGGGCACCTTCTCAATGCGCCAGCCGGGGATGGCGGGCTCGCCCTCATCCCAAACCCCGTTGGTGTTGGTGTCGTACCACTTGTAGCCGTAGATGGCCACGTTGGCGGGCCCCTCCCCCCCTGCCATGCCCACCTTGAAGTTGTCCGTCTTGCTCTTTAGGAGAGGAAGCGCATCCGGGCGAGCTCGGAGCGGCGCTTCACGCCCAGTTTCTGGAAGACCAGGCTGAGGTGGGCCTTGGCCGTCTTCACGGAGATGCCCAGCTCCTTGGCGATCTCCTCGTTGGTGAGGCCCAGGGCGGCCAGGGTGGCCACCTCCTTCTCCCTGGGGGTGAGGACGGGGGTGGGCTTTTCCAGGACCTCGGCCACCAGGCGGCGCTCGGCCTAGACCTCGCCCCGGGCCAGGGCCTCAAGGGCCTTC
>OGCB01000070.1_pt1 | contig 31076 bp, 38 predicted proteins | sample 1570031 | NCBI WGS metagenome assembly OGCB01 (sample SAMN05518655, study PRJEB24509) | hot springs metagenome | isolation source: Octopus Spring Streamers, Yellowstone National Park, Wyoming, USA | place: USA:Octopus Spring Streamers, Yellowstone National Park, Wyoming, USA | collected 2011-10-11 | reverse complement strand
AAGAAATCTAAAATTTAACAAAGATTCCCTAGGGGGTCTAATATTATTATTATGATGAAAAAATATGTTGGTCCAATGGGATACATGGAACCTCAAGATCAGCCTGGAGATTGTTTTGAATGCGGGATGAAACTTTTGGAGATGCAGACTATGCAGACTAAGCGCAGACTAGTCAGACAATATGAAGATCAAACTGACTTGACACAGACTACCCGGAATAACATTTCTGCTAAGTCTGCGTCATCTTCTGCTAAGTCTGGTATTTATATTTTATTGAAGGTCATATTCCAATAGAGGCTATTAATAAACTTTTAACTGAAAAACCTGAAATTAATGGTATTGCTCTACCAGAAATGCCTTCAGGTTCTCCTGGAATGCCAGGATTTAAAATTGAAAAATGGAAAATTCATTCAATCAAAAATGCTCAAGATCAAGGAATATTTATGGAAATTTAATTTTTAGTCGGTATATTGTATAATAATTTAAATAAAAAATGGATAAAACATTAAAAATAACAATTATTGTAGGAATTTTAATTTTTTCTTTTTCTACTCTTTGGTTTGTATATGAATATAGTAAATCAAAACCGGTATTAAGAACATTCTCTGTTTCAGGTGAAGGAAAAGAGGTTGTTGTGCCAAATATTGCTGAAGTTAGAATTGGAGTTATTAGTGAAGGAAAAGATTTGGCTGCACTTCAAAAAGAAAATTCCGAAAAAATGAATAGAATTATAAGTTTTCTAAAAGAGAAGGGAATTGATGAAAAAGATATTCAAACAGAAAATTATTTAGTAAGTCCAAAATATGATTATTCAAAATCTCCTTATAAAATTGCGGGTTATACAATAAATCAAGATTTAAAAGTTAAAGTTAGAGATTTAAGTAAAATTGGAGAAATTTTGTCGCAAGCAGTAAATTATGGAGCTAATAATGTTTCTGGACCAAGTTTTACTGTTGATGATAAAGAAGTTTATTTAGAAAAAGCAAGAGAAAAAGCAATTAAAAATGCCAAAGAAAAAGCAGAAAAAATTGCCAAAACAGCTGGCTTTAAATTGGGGAAAATTATAAATATTAACGAAATTTCTCCTTATGAAATCTATCCATTGAGTTTTGAAAAGGGAATCCAGGCTCCAACAGAATCTGGAGTATTTTATCCACAAATAGAGCCCGGCTCCCAAGAAATCAAAGTACAAGTAAATATAATATTTGAGATAAAATAATTTTTGGACGTACGACGTCCCATATAAAATTTTTTTATTTAAGTATGTGATAAAATTATAAAAACATAAGGTCGAATTAATTAACATTGAAAACAATTGCAGAACCAAGACCTCGCGAATTCCGCCAACCCCTAGAAAAAGAAATGCCCTACAGAGAGGAAATGGTGGAGGAAATATCAAGGTATTTGAGGTAAATTGAGGACATGTTTAGGAGGACTATAAGGCTACTCGGAGATGAAGATCTGAGGATGTTGTGAAAATATCTTGAGGAAATTTCGTCTATGTTGAGAGAAAAAGAGGGGCAAAATCAATAAAAATAATAAATTATTTTAAGAGCTCCCCTGATTTTGTATGCCCTTCGATGAGACGTATGAAAAAATGAAGGAAGTAGGTGAGATTATTGAGGAAGACTTTAATTACTTAAAAAATGAACTTGCTGAGGGCAAAGAGTATTTTTATTTTGAGAAATTATCCCTAGATTTAATTTATTAGATTTATTAGATTTAATTTATTCTTATGGAGCCGAACCTGCTTTTAAAGGATATAAAGCTTCTTTTGCAAATTTAAAATACCAATATGCTCTTTGTTTTTCGCCAAACGAAATTGTTGCCCATGGTTATCCAGAAAAAGGAAAATATTTGAAAGAAGGAGATGTAGCGAGTTTGGATTTATTGCATTAAATATCAAGTAGTTTATTCGGACGCGGTATTGACGAGTTATATTGGAAAAATTGATCAAAAGAAAAAAAGATTAATAGAGATTAAAAAAAAGCTTTAGAGAAAGGAATCAAAGTTGCTATGCCTGGAAATAGAGTTGGAGATATAAGTTGGGCTATTGAGAAAACGATAACTGACGCTGGTTTTAAGCCGGTTAAAAATCTTTGTGGTCACGATATAGGCGAATTCATTCATGGAGATTGGCAGATTTTTAATTTTGGTGATCCCGGAGAAGGAGATGTTTTGCCAGAAAATATTTTTTATGGTGGGAACCGATGGCGACTTTTAATTACGAATTAGCAGAACAAATAGACGATTATGTTTTTGTGACCAAAGATAGACCACCAGCAGCTCATTTTGAAGTGACAATTGTTTTATTTGAATAAAAAGAAAGAAGTTTTAACAAATATTTTGTAAAAAGTGACACGAAAAAACACGAAAATAATATGACACGAAAAAACACAAAATACAAAACTAAAAGTCAATATTCTATAGAATGTTAGACTGAATATTGTTTGGTATTAAAAAATTGAGTAAAATAGATATAAGGACAGAATATAGAGGATTTATGTTAAAATTTATAAAATGAAAATCATTTCCATTAATTTCTCAACCTCAAATAGAAACAGGGTCACAAGAAATAAAAGTTCAAGTTACTATTACTTATGAAATTAAATAATTGATAATAAAAAATGAACTATATAATTTTAGCTTTACTTTCTGCTTTAACTGCAAGTTTAGTGGCTATATTTGGGAAATTAGGATTAAAAAACGTTGATCCTACAATAGCAACAACAATAAGGTCTTTAATTATGGCTGGATTTTTAGTAATTGTAAGTTTATTTTTGAAAAAATTTGAAAACTTCTCTTTAAATCTTTTTACTTCTAAAGATGTGCTTTTAATTATCTTAGCAGGAATTTCTGGTGCTCTTTCTTGGCTTTTTTACTTTTTGGCACTTAAATTTGGCCCAGCATCTCATGTAGCAGTTATTGATAGATTAAGTTTAGTTTTTGTAATTTTACTTTCAGCATTAATTTTAGGAGAGGTTTTTAATTTAAAAGTTTTCTTGGGAATGATATTAATAGTTATAGGTGCTATATTAATAGTTTTAGGTAAATGATTGATTTTCATGCTCATTTAGATGATGAAAAAATTTTACCTTTTTTAGATGAAATTATAAAAAGAGCTAAAGACGCTGGTGTAAGTTTAATCATTTCTCCAAGTGTAAATTTAAATTCTGCGCTTAAAATAATTGAGATTTCTAAAAAATTTGAAAATGTTTTACCTATGATAGGAATTCATCCATCTGAAGTTGATAATTTCAAGGATGAAGACCTAAATCAACTAGAGGATTTTATTAAAAAAGAAAAAATAATTGGCATAGGTGAAATTGGTTTGGATTATACTTATAAAACAGATAAAAATAAACAAAAAGAAATCTTCGAGAAACAGCTTCAATTAGCAGAAAAATATAAATTACCTGTAGTTTTGCATATAAGGGAAACTTTTAATGATGTTTTAGGAATTTTGAAAAATTTTAAAGTTGTACCTATTTGGCATTCTTGCACGGGAAATTTAGAAGAAGTAGAAAAATTTTTAGAAATCGGAGGTTTTATTTCTTTTTCTGGAATAATAACTTTTAAAAAGGCTAATAGACTGAGAGAAATTGTAAAAATTTTGCCTTTAGAAAGAATATTTTTAGAAACTGACTCTCCTTATTTAACACCTGAACCTTATCGAGGCAAAATTAATGAGCCAGCTTATATTAAATTTGTCTATAAAAAAGTTGCTGAAATAAAAAATATAGAAATTGGGAAAATAAGCAATATTATTGGAAATAATTTTGAAAATTTGTTTAAAATATAATTTTCAAGATGCTAAAAGAAGTAAAGGGAGATATAACAAAAATTGAAGCAGATGTAATTATTAACGCAGCAAATACTGAGCTTATTCACGGAGGAGGCGTTGCTTTAGCGATTGCTAGAGCTGCTGGAGAAGATTTAGTTAAAGAAAGCAAAGAAATAGGTTTTGTGTCAATTGGAGATTTTGCTGTAACTACTGCTGGAAAACTAAAAGCAAAGAAAGTAATTCATATTCCGACAATTGATTATGTAAATAATAAAAAGATAACTTATAAAGAACTAGAAGAAGTTTTAGAAAAGGTTTTTAAATATTGTCGAGAAAATAATTTTTATAAAATTGCTACACCACTTTTAGGAACAGGTGTTGTTGGTTTAGAAAAAGAAAAAGTTAAAGAAATAATAAAAAATTTATCAGAAAAATTTAATAATTTAGAAGTCATAATTGTAGAAAAATAAAATTTGTGTTGAGTCCAAAAATCAATTAAAAGCGACAGGGAAGCTAGATCAAAATACGATCAAATTTGTGAATAATCTTATTAAATAATAGTTACCTTTATATTTCTCACGCGAGGACCGTCTAATTCTATTAAAATAATTCTTTGCCAAGTTCCTAAAATTAAATTTTTATTTTCAAATGGAACCAATAATGACGTACCTATAAGAGAGGAAAGAAAATGATCAGGAAAGTGTGAAGGATTATGAGGATGCCTAAAATTTAATTTAGGTACAATTTTTTCTAAGGTATCTAAATAATCTAAATCAGTACCAGGATCTAAATCAGCAGTAGTTAAAGCACAAGTTGTATGCAAAGCAAAAAGATGAACCAGGCCCGTATTTTTATCTTGTTTTTCGATAATTTCTTGTATTTTATCTGTAATATCTACAATTTCTCTCTTTTTATTTGTTTTAATTTCGATAATCATTGTATAATTATAAATTAATGAAAGAAATATTGAAAAAATTAGTAGAATTTAAAACAACGCATCAAGAAGAAAACAAAGAAGAATTTGATAAAGCTTTTGAGTTTATTATTTCTCAAATAAAAGACTTTGTAAAAGGTTATAAATTAGTTGAAAGTAATAGCTATAAAAGTTTAATTTTATGGAAAGAAGAAAAGCCAGAAATTGTTTATATGTGCCACTTAGATGTTGTTCCTGCAAGAAATGAAGATTTTATATTTAGAGAAACAAAAGGTAAATTTTATGGGAGAGGAGTTTTTGACGATAAATTTGCTATAGCAGTTTTAATTGAAATTTTAAAAGAATTGAAAGAGAAAAATATATCTTTTGGTGGTATTATAACTTCAGATGAAGAAATAGGTGGTTTTAATGGTGCTAATTATGTTATTAATAAATTAAAATTTTTAGGAAAAGTTTTTATAATTCCAGATAGCGGGTCAAACTTTAGTTTAGAAACAGAAGCTAAAGGAGTTTTACATTTAAAAATTACTCTTAAAGGCAAAAAAGCGCATGGATCAATGCCTTGGCAAGGAAAAAATGCTTTAGATGAATTTATTAAAGGATTTAACAAATTAAGAAAAATATTTCCTGAGTATAAAAAGCCTACATGGAAACCAACTTTGAATTTAGGGAAAATAACTGGTGGAGAAGCAGCTAATCAAGTTTGTGACTATATGGAAGCTTTATTAGATTTTAGATATCCATTTGGTTATAAAAAAGAAAAAATTTTAAGTATAGCTAAAAAGACATTCCCAAAAGCTAAAATTCAAATAATGGCAGAGGGTAATCCTATAAAAACTGATTTAAAAAATGAATATGTTAAAAAATGGATAGTAACAGCAGAAAAAATTCTAAAAAGAAAAATTAAATTTACTAAATCTTATGGAGCTACAGATGCAAGATTTTTAGCAGAGCATAATATTCCATTTATTATTACTGAACCAAAAGGAGGCAATTACCATTCAGATAACGAATGGATTGATATAAAATCTTTATACCAGTTCAAAGAAATACTCAAATCATTTTTAAATAAATAAAAATTTACTATTGACAAAATTTAAAAAAGTGTATATTTTTTATTGACAAAAAGTTTATACTATTTTAAAATTTTTTTATGCACACTAAAACAAGGAGGGATGTCGTATGTTGAGCCGTTCGTTTTTCGCTACATTAACAATTACAACATTAACATTAGTAGGATGTGGTGGGGGAGGTAAAAAACAACCTTCTCTGCAACCTCCCTTACCTCCCATAGAAAAAGGATATGCTAGGATAACTATTAATTGGTGGAATACACCTATTGATACATCAACATTAAGATCTCGATATATTCCAACTTCGGTAGACAAAATTACTGTTATAATTTATGATGCTAATAATAATATTAGCGGATCAGGAGTAATTCAACGACCAAATAGCGAAATTATAATAGAATTGCCTGTTGGTAATAATTATGTAGCTAGAGCTTCTGGATATGATAGGAATAATAATTTAATTGGAGAAGGTATATCTGATCCATTTAATATTAGTGCTTCTACAACAACTGATGTAAGGATAACTATCACCGGAATAAATGAGCCTCAAAATAATGATCAATCTGGAGCAATAGCGTTAACATTTATCAATAATCAAGCTTCGGGACGAGAAATATTCCATACTACAAAAGATAGAATAGACTGGTTTAGGTTCAGTTCAAGAAATGATAAAGCATACAGTATACATTTCAGTGTTTTAGAAAGTACGCAAGATTCTAATAATTGGAGAATAAAGATAAGTGTATACGACGGTAATACTTTAGTAAAAGAAGCTAACTCTCCCTCAGACGCTGTACCGCCTGCACCGGTTACAATATCTAAACCGGCAAGCGGTACAGTATATATAAAATTAGAAGTGTCTAGTGGCACTTTCAAGGGCTGGTACCAAGTGGATGTGTACCAGCTTGATCTTGGAAGTGCCAAAGTTACGATAGATTAGATAATAAATAAAAAAATTGATAAAAATTTTTAATAAGGCCCGTCAAAAAGACGGGCCTTTAATACTTGACTATCTATTTTTTATTTGTTATAATTTAAAAATCAAATAAATTTTAGTCGTAATTGATTTTTTTACTAAAATGACTTTAGAAATAGAAAATAAAAATGAAAAAAGGAAAAAAACCATTATTTTTGGTTTGTTGGCTTTAATTTTAATATTGCTTTTTATTATCCTTACAAAAACTCAAATAGCTAAAAACTTTAGGTTATATCTTGCTAATATTTTAAATCCATATAAAAGCGATTTAGAATTTAAGATAAATAATCATTCATATGATTTTGAAACAGAAGATAATGATTTAGAAATAAAATGGCAAGGGTCAAATGTAATCTTATGTGTAGCTTCTTCAAGTCCCGAATTAGAAGAATGGATAGGAGAAAAAGAAGTTAAAGGTGAAGAATCCCTTTCTATTAATACTTCAACTACTTTTAGTTTAACTTGTGCTGGCCCTAGTGGTTTAATTTCAAAAGAAATTACTGTAAAATTAATTTCTAAAAAAGCAGAATTAAAACCAATTTTCAAAAAGATAGAATTTCAAAAAGTTGAAGAAAAAAAGAAAGAATCAAAAAAAGAGAAAACTAAAACCAAAATTAAATTAACTACTTATAAAACAAAAACTTTAGCAAGAAAGACAGTAAATAGAAATCAAATTGTTGCTCAACCATCTTTAATTTTCAAAATAAATAATTCTGATAAAGAAATTAATGTAAAACCTGATGAAAATATAGCTATTAATTGGGAAGCTAAAAATGTAAATAAATGTGTAGCTTTCTCTCAACCAATAAATCCTGAATGGAATAATTTTATCAATCTTAAAGGATCAAAAACAATAGGAAAATTAAATCAGGATACTGTTTTTGGAATATTTTGCACTTATGACCAGGGTTATATCACTAAAAGTATAAAAGTTAATGTTTATATTCCAAGCCCATTAAAAGTTGAAATAAAAGTAAATGATCAAGCAGAAAGAGTTTTTGTTTTCTATAATTCAGGAATAACTTTATCTTGGAATGCAGAAAATGCGGAAAAATGTGAAGCCTTTTCTTCTCCAGAATTTGAAAACTGGAAAGGAGAAATTTCATTATCTGGTAAAAGATCTATTTTGAATATAACAAAAGATGCTAAATTTGGTATTAAATGTTCAAATAAGTATCAAACTGTAGAAAAATATGTGGAAGTGAAAATAACCTTTGGTGGAGGCGGAGGTAGTGGTGTAGTATCATCTGTAAGTAGCGGTGTTACAAGTGGTGGCGGTGGTTCTGGCGGTGGTTCAGCTACTACCCCATCTCTTTCTGTTAATTTGAAAGTTAATAACCAAGAAGGTCCTATAAATGTAAATATTGGAGATTCTATAACTTTAAGTTGGCAATCTACTAATGCAGAAAGGTGTACAGTTTCAGCAAGTCCTTATTATCAAGAATGGAGCGGTTTTAAGGAACCTCAAGGCAGTATGAATATTACCTTAACTAAAACAGGTACAACAACATTTTCAATTTCTTGTGTAGATAAAGATGGTAATGATGCTGTTGATCAAGTTATAGTGTATGTTAAAGAGTCAAGTTTGAATAAGTTTGTAGATATTAAAGTTAATGGTTTGGATAATGTTAGGGTTGCTCAAGGTGCCAATGTTAATGTAAGATGGGATTCTAATGGAATGAGTACTTGTACAGTTTCAGCAAGTCCTTATTTGCAAGAATGGAGCGGACTAAAACCTGTTAGAGGAGAAACAACTTTAGGACCTATTAATCAAAAAACCACTCTTTCAATAAGCTGTTTAGATGAATCAGGAAATGATTTTACCGATCAAGCAATAATTGATATTGAATAGTTGACATTTTGAGCGAATGATAATATAATTAAATTAGCAAAACTAAAAGGAGGTGCTGGATATGAAGAGTATGTTCCTAATTTTACCTCTTTTATTATGCATATATAGCTGCGGAGGAAATAATATTTCTAATCTGACGAGACCCAAAGAAACAATTGAAATAACAGTACCAGCAAATATAGAAGTTTCATACCAATTTGTAAATAATGGTGAGTATAAAAGAATGGTATTAAAAAGTGAAGATAAAGTAAATTTTGAAATTTGGGAGAATGAAAAGAAAATTTATCAAGGAGAAGGGAGCAAAGAATTTATTATAAATAATGGAATAATTGTAATAAAAGCTAAAAGTCAAAAAGAAAGTAAAATAAATATTTTTCTTTACTGAGAGATAAAAAATAATTTAGTCAGGGGCAGGCTTTTGCCTGCCCTTTTGTTTTATAATTTAGTTAATGAACTTAGTAATAGATATAGGTGGGACAACAACAAAATTTTCCTATTTCATCTCTTTAAATGATTTAAGAAAAAATTTTAAAAAAATTCCAACATTTTTTAATTACAAAAATTTTCTAAGCTTTATCGAAAATGAATTTAAAAACTTAAAAATTAAAAAAGCTTGTGTAGGTTTTGCTGGTATGATCGACAAAGAAAAAGGAAAAATTATAAAAGCTCCTAATCTTTTAAATTATGAAAATAAATTTATTAAAAAAGATTTAGAAAAGATTTTAAAATGCAAAGTTTACTTAGAAAATGATGCTGCCTTAGCTGGTTTAGGAGAAAGTATTTACGGAGCAGGTAAGAATTATAAAATAATAGCTTATATAACTTTAAGTACAGGTATTGGCGGAGTTAGAATAGTAGATAAAAATATAGATGAAAATTTTTGTGGATTTGAGCCTGGACACAGCTTATTTTTAATTGATTTTTCAAAAATAGAATTTGAAGAAGTAGAAAAAATAATTTCAGGAAAAGCAATTGAGAATATTTTTAAAATAAAACCTGAAAATATAAAAGATAAAAATTTTTGGAAAATGGTTAATAAAATTTTTGCTGGATTTTTAGTAAATGTAACTTTATTCTGGTCTCCTGAAATAATTATAATTGGCGGTTCACTGGTTAAAAGTTTAGATTTTGATCAATTAAAAATAAATTTTGAAAATTTAAAAACAATGCCTTTTAAAGTAAAGTTAGTAAAAGCCAAGCTTAAAGATTTATCATCCCTTTACGGAGGTTATTATATGCTAACTAAAAACAATTTTTAAATATCGTGTACTATAAGAACATATGTTTTGATAGTCCCATTTAATCGCAGAAATTTTTATATAATTTAATTATGAAGAAAAAAGTTTTTGTTTTAATGTCAGGAGGTGTAGATTCTTCAGTAGCAGCTTCTCTTTTGAAAAGAGAAGGTTATGATGTTATTGGCGTTCATTTAAAAATTTCTAAATATTGCAACCCTCAAGACGAAGAAGATGCCAGGGCAGTAGCTAATATTTTAAATATCCCATTTTATGTTATTGATATTACTAAAGAATACCAAAGCACTATTGCCTTAGATACTATTAAAAATTATGCTCTTGGATTAACTCCCAATCCAGATGCTTTGTGTAATAGATTGATAAAATTTGGTTATGTTTTTGATTTTTTAAAAAAATTAGGCATGGATTATATAGCTACAGGACATTATGCTAAAAAAGATAAAATAGACAACGAAGAAGTTATTAAAATTCCTAAAGATAAAAATAAAGATCAAACCTATTTTTTGTGGGGAATAAAGAGAGAAAGAATAAAAAGAATTTTATTCCCTTTAGGAGATTTAACAAAAGAAGAAGTTAGAAAAATTGCTAAAGAATTTAATTTACCTGTAGCTGAGAAAAAAGATAGTCAAGGAATTTGCTTTTTAGGCCCTATAAAATTGATAGATTTTTTAAAAGAATTTTTACCTGAAAATAGGGGTTTGATATTAGATACTCAAGGTAGAATTTTAGGTTATCATCCTGGTTATTATTTCTTTACTGAAGGCCAAAGACATGGTTTAAATATTAAAACAGGAGATGGACCGTATTATGTAGCCTTAAAAGACCCTAAAAAAAATTACTTAATTGTTGCAAAAGAAGGCGAATCCGTTTTATATTCTAGAAAAATTAAATTGAAAAATGTAAATCTTTTAGTGAGTAAAAAGTTTTTAGAGAATATTAAAGAAAATAATCAAATTTCCGTATTAGCACGATGCCGTTATAGACAACCTTTAACAAAAGCTATTTTTGATTTAGAAACTAAAATTTTAGAATTCGAAACACCAATAAAAGCTATAGCATTGGGACAAAGTGCTGTTTTTTATTATAACGATATTTTAATTGGCGGTGGAATAATTGCTAAAAGGTTGGAATGATTATATCTATGATATAATAAAAATTAAAATGACATCAGAGGAAATAAGAAAATACTTTTTGGAATTTTTTGAAAAAAGAGGTCATAAAATTATGCCATCCTCCTCTTTAATTCCTGATGATGATCCATCGGTGCTCTTAACTACAGCTGGTATGCAACAATTTAAAAAATATTTCACTCGTGAAAAAGATCCTAATATTGATTTTGGCACTCAAAGAGTAGCTTCAATTCAAAAATGTTTTAGAACCACAGATATAGATGAAATAGGTGATGAAAGACATTTAACCTTTTTTGAAATGTTAGGTAATTTTTCTTTTGGACCTGTTGTTAATGATGACCCGAATGATTATGGTAACGGTGGCTATTTTAAGAAAGCAGCTATTTATTGGGCTTATGAATTTTTAAAATCTCTTAATATAAATATAGATTTTGTGAGCGTTTTTAAAGGAGAAAATAATATTCCCTTTGATGAAGAAAGTTATAAAATATGGAAAGAATTAGGTTTTAGTGATGAAAAAATAAAAAAATTTGGTAAGGAAGATAATTTTTGGGGACCAACAGGTGATGAGGGTCCATGCGGACCCACAACCGAAATATATGCTGATAATATAGAAATTTGGAATTTGGTTTTTAACGAGTATTATCAAGATAAAAATAAAAAATTAGAAAAACTAAAATATCCAGGTGTAGATACCGGTATGGGCTTTGAAAGGTTAATGAAGGTTTTGCAAAAAACTCCTACAGTTTTTGAAACAGATTTATTTGAACCTTTAAGAAGCTATGTTTTAAATGAAAATTCTGAAATAGATGAAAGAGATTTAAGAATAATTTTAGATCATACAAGAGGTAGTGTTTTTCTAATAGCTGATGGAGTAAGACCAAGTAATCTAGAAAGAGGTTATGTACTAAGAAGAATCTTAAGAAGATTGATGTTAAAGTTAAAAATTTACAAAATCTTAGATAAAAAAGATATTTTTGTTAAAGCTGTGATTGAAAAATTTAAAGGTGTTTACAATGAATTAGAAAATTATGTTAAAATTAAAGAAGTAATTGATAAAGAATTTAAAGAATTTGAAGGGACATTAGAAAGAGGCTTAAGAGAATTTAATAAAAAAATAAAAGGGAATGAATCACAAGAAGAAATAGGAGAAAAATTATTTTTGTTATACACCTCTTATGGATTACCCCTTGATATTTCTAAAGAATTATTAAAGAAAATAAATATAGAAATAACCCCAAAAGCATTAGAAGTATTCGATAATTTATTTAAAGAACATCAAAAAATTTCTAAGAATGTAAATAGATAAAATGGTTCAAGAGGAAAGAGAATATTTATACCTAAAAGGGACAGAAGAACTTGGTGATGTTGTAGATGCTATAAAAAACGTAGAAAGCAAAGAAATAGTTTTAGTAGTTCCAAGAAATACTAAATGTTTACTCCATCCTACTAATTTGGAAATTTTAAAACATGAAGCTAATAAACACAGAAAAAAAATATATATAAGCACTGAAGATGATAGATTATCTAGCTTAGCAAAAAATGTGGGATTAGAAATTTTTCTTGAGGATTTTGAATATCAAGAAGCTTCAAAAATTGTTACAGATATTATACCTCCCTCAAAAGTTAAACCCAAAATAGTTATAAAAGAAGAAACCAAAACCAAATCTAGCTCTAAAAAGAGAAATTATAAAAAAAGCATATTAACTATTGTAATTTTATTAATAGTAATTACTGGAGCTTTAATTTTTCTATCTAATTTAAATGCATCTGCTACTATCGAAGTTTATCTTAAAAAACAAAAAATCCCATTTGAAGAAACTATTATTTTGGATCCAAATGCTACATCAGCTGATCTAGAAAAAGCAATATTGCCAGCAGAATTTGTGGAAATTACTAAAAATCATACAGTAAAACAACCTACTTCAGGTACAAAAGCTTCCAAACCAAAACCATCAGGTAAAATTGCGCTTATTAATGAAGATCCCCAAAATTCTATTTCTATAATACAAGGTACAAGAATACAATCAGAAAAAGGCAACATTTATAGAACTACAGAAAGAGTATATTTAGAGCCTAAATCATCAAAAGAGGTTTATGTAATTTCAGAAAAGGCTGGTTCTGAATATGAAATAACAGATCTTAATACGAAATTTACAATACCAGGATTAATAGGGACAAGATGGGAAAATTTGATAAAAGCTAAATTGGTAGAACCAATAATAACTGGAGAAAATACTACTGTTGTTACAGTAGATGATATTAATGAAGGGAAAATTAAATTAGAAAAAGAATTAAAGGAAGTAATACTTCAAGAATTAGCAATTAAGTACAAAGATTATATATTTCCAGATGACATAAATTTAGTTGATATTAAAATATTAGATATTTCCCATTCTGTAGGTCAGCCAACCAAAGAAATTTTAATTACTGGTAGTGGCAAATTGCAATCAATAGGAGTAAAAAAATCTAAATTTGAAGAATTTATTAAAGATTTACTTTCTAAAGCTAATTTAAAAGAAAATAAAGATTCTAATATACTTGATGTAAAGATAAATAGAATGAAGTTATTAAATTTAGAAATTAAATCAAAAACTGCTACAGTTTTAGTGGAAGGGGAATTAACAGCACAAGGTTATTTAAATACAAAAAAATTGGTTGAAGAATTAGTCGGTAAAAATTTAGCGGAGGCTAAGAATATATTTAATAAATATCCAGTAATAGAAAAAGCTGAACTTACAATAAAGCCATTTTGGCTTAATAGTTTGCCTTTTGACGCCTCCAAAATAAATGTTAAAATAAAATAAAAGAGAGTAATTGGTCGAATTAATTTATATATAGAAAAAATGGATAAACCAGTATATGTAGAGGTCTTAGAAACAATAGTTAAAAATTTAGTTAATAATCCAGATGCGGTAAAAATAACAAGGTCGTTAGACGAATTAGGTGTTCTTTTGAAAATTAAAGTTCATCCTCAGGATATGGGTCTTTTAATTGGTAGAAAAGGCGAAATGATTAAAGCTATTAAAACAATAATGAGAGCCGTAGGTATCAAAAATTATGCTCGTATTAATATAAAAATTGAAGAACCAGAGCCAGTTTCTCAGATGAAAACTTCTACAGATCAGATCATTGAAGAACTTAAGGAATCTTAATTAAATGCCTAAAATTCGTTTTGATATTTTAACTTTATTTCCTGAAGCATTTTCTTATTTAAATCAATCAATATTAAAAAAAGCACAGGAGAAAGGAATTATTGAAATAAAAATTTGGAATTTGCGTGATTTTGCTAGTGATAAACATAAAACTACTGATGATTATCCTTATGGAGGAGGTCCAGGTATGGTTCTTAAAATTGAACCTATTTATAATGCTTTAGAAAAAATTAAAGAATCATATAAAACCGAAAAGAGAAAAATAATCTTAACTGATTTAAGAGGAAAAATATTTACCCAAAAAATAGCAAAAGAATTATCCAAAGAAAAACAAATAATAATTATTTGCGGTCATTATGAAGGTATTGATGAAAGGGTTAAAAAGCTTGTCGATATGTCAATTTCAATAGGGAAATATGTTCTTACTGGCGGGGAATTACCTGCTATGGTTATAGTAGATGCAGTTGCTCGACATATAAAAGGAGTTCTTAAAAACCCCCTCTCTTTAGAAGAAGCTAGATTTAATAAATTATTAAGCGTTCCAGTCTATACTCGACCAGAAATTTTTGTTACGAAAGAAGGTAAAAAGCTAAAAGTACCTAAAATATTGCTTTCAGGAGATCACAAAAAAATAGAAGAGTGGCGCAAAAAACACGCAAAAGAAATAAAAATCTAATTTAAATTTATAATGAGCGGCCCTGATTTTGTATCTTGAAGATATATAAATTTTGATTTTAAGAAATCTCTTATCTTATCTGCTTCTTCATATTTTTTCTGATGACGTAGCCTCTCCCTTTTTGCTATAAGAGCTAATAATTTTTTATTTAACTTTTGCCAAGGGTATAAACATACAAATATTTGATCTAAATCCTGTAAAATTTTTGATAAATCTGGACCTACTTCTTGATTCCCTTCAATTTTATTTATTTCTTCAAGCAAAAGATTAATTACTTTTGAAGTATTAAAATCATCTTCTAAGGATTTTTGAATTTCTTTTTGTAATTTACTATATTTTATTTTTTTGTTAATTTTAAATTGCTTAAGTTTTGTTATGAATTCATTAATTTTTATATATTTATTCCAAAGATCATTTACGGTGTTTTGATTGTAATCTATTATTGCTCTCCAATGATGTGCTAAAATAAAAAATCTAAGAAACCGCAAAGGATAAATCTTACTAAAATCCCTAATAGTGATAAAATTACCTAAAGATTTTGACATTTTTTTACCTTCCACATACAAAAGATTAACATGCATCCAAATTTTGACAAAAGGTTTTTTGCCTGATGCTGCTTCTTGTTGAGCAATTTCACATTCATGATGAGGAAAGATTAAATCTATACCACCTCCATGAATGTCATATTGAACTCCAAAATATTTTTCTGTAATAGCAGTATCTTCTATATGCCAACCAGGTCTACCATATCCCCAAGGAGCTTTCCATACAGGTTCAAATTTGCTTTTTTCAGTTCTACCTTTCCATAAAGCAAAATCTAAAGGATCTTCCTTTTCTTCGCTTTTTTCTATATCTTTTAGCTGATTAATATCTTGCCCAGACAATTTGCCATAATCTTTAAATTTTTTTGTTCGAAAATACACTGATCCACTTTTAGTAACATAAGCATAAGATTTTTCTATTAATTTTTTAATTTGTTTGATAATTACATCAATATGCTGAGAAGCTCTTGCAAATTTGTCTACTTTGATTTTTAATAATTCGATATCCTTTAAAAATTCCTTTTCGTACTTTCTAGCAATATGAAATGGAGACTTATTTAATTCTTTTGCTTTATTTATAATCTTGTCATCTACATCTGTAATATTCATTAAAAATTTAACCTTATAACCATTTTTTCTTAAAAATCGCACAAAAGCATCAAAAAAAATATAAATTCTCGCATGTCCTATATGACTAAAATCATAAACAGTTGGGCCACAAACAAATAATTTCAAGTTCCTTTTTTTAATTATTGTTTTCTTTTTTGTTAAAGAATTGTAAATTTTTATCATTTTGATTTATAATTTTAAATAAATGGTAGGGGAAATTCAAGGCCTTAGAAAAGGAGAAAAAGAATTTTTAAAACATTTTGAAGAGCATCCACACTTTGAAACTTTAAGAAAAGAAGAGAAAAAGGAAGAAGAGGCAAAAAAAGAGATTTCAGAATTTTTAAAAAAATTAACAGAAGAAATAGAAGAATTACCAGAGGTAAAAAGAGAAGCTCAGATTCATCACGAATCATTAAAAAATATTTCTTCTACATTGGCTCAAGCAGTTTATGTAACTTTAGAAGAAGGTATTTTAGAAGGTATAGCGTTTATTAAAAAATTAAATAACCCACATTTGTTAGATCAACTTCATGATATTTTAGCAGGACATTTTTATGATTTATTAATAAAACAAGGTAAATTAAAACCAATAAAATGAATTTTATTCAGGAATTTATAGCTACACATAAAATTTCATTCTCGCCCGGTCTTGTATATTTAAGTGGTTTTATTACAGGTATTGTAGGTTTTTTGCTTATTTATTTTACAATACTTCTTTTAAAAAGATATATGGAGTATCAAAAAATAAGATTGTCATTAAATTACGCTTTGTTACTTGTAGAACTTCCTAAATATCATTATTTACCTAAAACTGAAGCACAGGTTAAAGTTATAGAAGAAATTAATAATTTTGAAAACTTTATAAATTCTCTAACCAATATAAAAAACCCGATTGTTTTTGAAATTGCTACACCTCATTATGGGGAAGAAATATTCTTTTATGTAAGCGTTCCTAAAAAATATGTTCAACAGATTCAAAAATCAATAAAGGCATTTTGGCCTGGTTCAGAAGTTCTATTAGTTAAAGAAGATTATAATATTTTCAATCCCGAAGGTATTGTTTTAGGATCTTATATAAAACTAAAAAATCATTATTTTAGACCAATTAGGACATACAAAGAAATTGCAATAGGTAATATAGATACCTTAGATGCATTTTTAGCAGCATTTAACAAGCTTAAAAAAGAAGGAGAAGGATTAGCCTATCAAGTAATTATACAACCTTTAGGTGGAAGAGAATCGAAAAAAATTAAAAAAGTAATAGAAAAATTAAAAGAAGGAAAATCATTTGAAGAAGCTATTAGCCATAAAGAATATTTAGAAATTTTTAAAACCAAAGAAGAAAAAGAAAAGAAGGAAATGGAAGAAAGAAAAAAAATGATTGACGAACATCTTATTAAAAATATTGAAAATAAAATGCTGAAACCATTTTTTAAAGTGAATATAAGAATTTTAATGTCAGCAAATAATATATTCGAAGCAGAAGAAATAATATCAACCATAGAATCAGCATTCCATCAATTTATTAATCCGGGCATAAATGAATTTACTATAAACAGGGTGAAAGGCAGAAGGCTCTCAAACCTTATTTACGAATTTTCTTTTAGGCTATTTAATTCTTCTCAAAGTGTAATATTAAATTCTGAAGAAATAGCATCAATTATTCATTTTCCAACTTCCTACTCTAAGTCACCTTTAATCCATTGGTTAGCTTCAAGATCAGCTCCACCTCCATCTAACTTACCATCAGAAGGAGTAATTTTAGGTGAAAGCATTTATCAGGGAAATAGAGTTTTAGTAAGAATAAAAAGAAACGATAGAAGAAGACATATATATGTAATAGGACAAACTGGGACAGGTAAAACAACACTTCTAAAAAATATAGCTATGCAAGATATGGAAAACGGCGATGGCATATGTTTTATTGATCCACACGGAGATGTTGCCCAGGAACTATTGGGATTATTGCCTCCTAATCGAATTGATGATGTTATTTACTTTAGTCCAGGTGACATTAAAAGACCAATTGGGTTAAATATCTTAGAATATGATCCTAATTTCCCAGAACAGAAAACTTTTATTATTAATACTTTAATTGAAATAATTGATAAAATTTACAACCTTCAACTCACTGGTGGCCCAATGTTTGAACAATATTTAAGGAATGCTTTACTTTTAATTATGGATGATCCTTCTTGGGGATATACTTTATTAGAAGTTTCAAGAGTATTTGTTGATGAAAGATTTAGAGAAGAACTTTTAAAAAAATGTAAAAATTATCCAGTAATAGAATTTTGGACAAAACAAGCTCCAGTAGTTGGAGGAGAACTTTCTTTGCAAAATATGATTACTTGGATAACCTCTAAACTTAATCCTTTCATTACCAATGATTTCGTAAGGCCAATAATAGCTCAGCCAAAATCAAGTATTAATTTTAGATATGTAATGGATAATCGAAAAATATTAATTGTGAATCTTGCAAAAGGAAAAATAGGAGAAACAAGTGCTTATCTTTTAGGTATGATTTTGGTAGCAAAAATATTATCAGCAACATTTTCTAGGGTAGATATTCCTGAAGAACAAAGAAAAGATTTTTATCTTTTTATCGATGAGTTTCAAAACTTTGCTTTTAAAGGAATCGCTTCAATTTTATCTGAAGCTCGAAAATATAGACTTTCAATGGTTTTAGCTCATCAATATATAAAACAATTACCAGAAGAAATTGCCTCTGCTGTTTTCGGTAATGTAGGTACTATAATGTGCTTTAGAGTTGGTACCGAAGATGCTGAGTTTTTAGAAAAACAATTTGCTCCAGTATTTACAAAAGTAGATCTAGTGAATATTCCAAACTATAATTTATATATTAAACTTTTAATTGATGGTTATGTCTCTGATCCTTTCAATATTAGAACATTACCACCTAAGCCCGTAGATTTTTCATTAGCAGAAAAAGTAAAAGAATTAAGTGCCTTAAAATACGGCAAACCATTAGAAGAAATAGAGGCAGAAATCCAAGAAAGATACCGTCATGTAAGGAGCGTATTTTAAAGATTTTTGCTTCTTGATTCTTTTTTGATTTTTGTTTATAATTTAAGAAGTCAATTAAAGTATTTTTGAATTTATCCAAAAATGCCTAAGCAGAAATTATATTTAGGTAGAGCTTGGTATGCCATTCATACCGTAATAGGTTTTGAAGATATAGTTGCTGAATCTATTATGAAAAGAGCTGAAGCTTTTGATATGAAAGATAAAATTTTTAATGTTTTGGTTCCTAAAGAAAAAGTTTGGGAAGTAAGAGGTGGCAAAAGGGAATTAGTTGAGAAAAAACTTTACCCTGGCTATGTTTTTATAGATATGATAGTAACTGATGATTCTTGGTATCTTGTAAGAAATACTCCTAAAGTTACCGGCTTTATAGGAGCTGGAACTACTCCTTTGCCTGTTGATCCTAAAGAAATGGAAGAAATCCTAAAAAGAGTTAAATCTGAAGAAGCTCCTGTTGAAATGGATATTAAAGTAAATGACCTTGTTGAGATTACCCAAGGTGTGTTTAAAGGATTGCAAGGTAAAGTAGTAGAAGTAGATAGAGAAAAAGGAAGATTAAAAGTTGTAGTTTCAATTTTCAATAGAGAAACACCGGTCGAAGTTGACTTTTTACAAGTTAAAAAATTATAAAAAATGGAAAAGCAAATTAAAGCAAAAGTAAAATTAATAATTCCTGCTGGTGAAGCTACTCCAGCTCCACCTATAGGTCCATCTTTAGCTCAATATGGAATTAATATTGGAGAGTTTTGTAATAAATTTAATGAAGCTTCTAAAGAATTTAAAGGTATGAAAATCCCTGTAGAGATTACAATTTATGAAGATAGAACATTTGAATTTGTTCTTAAAAAACCACCGGTTAGCGCTTTGATTAAAAAGTATCTAAATATTGAAAAAGGCAGCGGAGAAGCTGGCAGAAAATTTGTAGGGACATTGACAAAAGAAGATTTAAGAAAAATTGCTGAAGAAAAATTACCTGATTTGAATACCAATGATATAGAAAAAGCTATGAAAATAGTAGAGGGAACAGCAAGAAGTATGGGTGTGAAAATAGAAGGTTAAAACAAATAAGGGAGCGACAAAAGCGCTCCCTTTATTATTTGTATCAAACTTCTATCAATCTTTTTACTCCTTCTAAAATCCCATTAGCTACTTTTGTTAAGAATTTAAAGTCTAAAGTTTCTAAAGTATCAGTATATCTATGATAATTTGGATTTCTTAAAAATGAAGTATCTGTAATCATTATAGCTGGAATATCTATATCCCAAAACGGAGAATGATCGCTCATTCTCGTAATAGGGAAGTTATAACCTTTATTTTTAGCTAAAAAGTTAATAACTTTTACTTCATTACTTAATGTTTTTTCAAATATTCTTGCTAAGTCTTGAGAATTTTCGTCACCAACCACAGTAATAAAGTTATTTTCTAAAAATAAGTATTTAAGCAATAAATCCCAATATTTTATAAGAATCAACTTAGGAATAGTTCTTATAACTTTTTTCTTACAAGTATATCCCAACATTTCAAAAATAATTACATATTTCACAGGTAAATTTTTTTGTTGAATATAATTAGCTAAGATTTTGCTTCCTAACATATTTCTTTCTTCTAAATCAAAAGCTACATACCACAAAGCATATTTTTTATCTTTAAGATATTCTAAATTTATAAACCGAGATATCTCTAAAAGAACTGCAACTCCAGAAGCATTATCATCTGCTCCAGGCGAGTTTTCAATGCTATCATAATGTGCTCCAACTATAATAATAGGCTTTTCAGATTCTTCACTTTTAGCAATGATATTAATTCCTATTTTTCTTGTATTGTCTAAATCTAAATAAGGAAATTTATCTTCAATAACTATATAGCCTAATTTCTCCCAAAATTCAAAAATATACTTCTGTGTTTCATAATAATGTTTACTTCCAGGATTTCTTGGATAAAGAGACAAAAAATTAATATGCTTCCACAATTCTAATTCTTCAATCATATTTTCCACCTCCTAGTTGAAGGATTTAATACTAATTAAATTATATAAGATAAATCAAAAAACACCCCTATTATTGATTTATGAAGATAAAATTTTTACGAATTTCTTAATTTTTTTAAAATCAATAATAATTTCGTTGTCTCGTATAAGGCTTTAATTTCTATAAAATTAGGATAAGTTGAATATAGTAAATCTATTGCTTTTTCTATGTTTTTAAGATCAGCTCTATTATTTTACTATCTCTTGTTTTTTAGAGATTTCTATAGGTTTTATTGTTGCTATGAAGATAGTTACTAAGATAGAGATCATAGCTAAGACTATGATTAGTTCTATAAGGGTAAAAGATTTATTTTTGATGTTTTTGCTATTATTTTGATTTTTCATATATTTTTGATGGTTAATTAGATATATTATAAGGAAAGATTAAAAAATGCAAATTGTACTAAACATATGTTCAAATAGTGCAAAGATTAAATAAAATTTTTAAATATAGATTTGTACTATACAAACATATGTACAAATAGTGCAAAATATAAATAAGAAGTGTACTATAAGGACATATGTTCGAATAGTACAATGCAAAAATTTTTAAAAATAATTATGCACTATAAGTATGTATAATTTTGATTTTTGATTTTGAAATAACCTTACTGATTTCATATACAAAACTTATTCTAAAATTCTGCAGAATTTTGGAATATTGTTTTGTATTAAAAAACATAGTTTATTCGATTATTATATCAGTAATCTATCCGGTAATTATCTGTATATTATATAAATAATATAAATAAATTTTTACAATTCCAATTTCTTAATTTCTTAAGAAATTAAGAAAATGAACCTGTATAATAATGATTGCGCTATACGGACATATGTCCTTATAGTACAAGTACGAAACTGTTCGGACTATACACGGACTATTTCGGACAAATTTTTCTGACTATTTCGGATGAAAAAACATTAATGCGAGACTATTCGTACATATGTCCTTATAATGCAAATATGCAAATTAATTTACATCTTTAATATAAGTCATTTAAATTTAATAACTGGGACTATAAGAACATATGTACTGATAGTGCGATTTATGAGATAAAAATTTTTGAGTTTTATTTTGAATTATTAAACCGGAGATAATTGATTTTCTTATGGATGGAATTTTATGTATAATTTATATATAAACACTTGCGGCGGTAGTTCAGCGGTAGAACGTCTGCCTTCCAAGCAGAAGGTCGCGGGTTCGAATCCCGTCCGCCGCTCATTGTAGATAAAAGGTATTGACAAAGACATCTAAAATAGTTTAAAATTCTTTTAATATGCATAAAGAAATTCAAAAGGAAATAAAAGGATTAATTTTGTTTATTTTGTTGAAGGTCGGTAGCCGGCCTTAAGTTTTGATTTTGCAAAAATATTTTTTAAAGAACTTAAGGCCGGCTAAGTCGGCTTTTTTAAATTTATCCCTGAAAGAATCTTTAAAAAGATTTTTTCAGGGATAAAGCACACTTCAACAAGGAGGTGGTCGTTATGCAGAAATACGTAATGTGGGAATTACATAAATTAAATGACATCACTATCGCTATATATCCTAAAGAAAACATAATGCTAAGATTAGAAAGCAGTCCATTCTTACATGGGTGGTGGCCATTTATGCCCAATGCTGGTGAAGCGGTCATAGTTACAGGTGTATGTCTTTTTGATGCTAGATGGAGGGTTCGCTTTAAACCAGTTAAAATGGGACAAAAAGGAGCAGAAAGATCATTAGCTTTACCTCGTGAGAGAGAGGAAATATTAGAGATGATATCCAGAGGTAGAGAAATAGAAGCAGTCTGTTATCCTCCTTTCCCCACTTTATATGCTAACAAAATGTTAGAATGGCAAAAATGGGCTTTAGAATTTATGGAAAATTCCTGTGGTATAGAACCTATCAAAGTTTTATATCACGTACCCCTAAGAGAATATCTAGTATATTGCAGATTGCTACCGTTTAACCTAAAAAGTAAGATGGAAGAAATAATAAAAATAGAAACTGATAAAATTGTAGAAAACGTAAAAGGAACACTGTGTAATTGGACTATAGAATTCCATTTAGGAGAAGATGATCCTCCTGATAGTTTCGTTAGGCTATACTTGTATGCTTTAGAAAGATATAATATTTCAATCATAGGCTTAGAAGAGTTAGTTGAATTGAGGTTACCATTAGAAGCTATGAGAAAAACAAATCGTGTAATAACAACATTAGTAGGAATATTGGGGATTCCCCATCCATATTTCAGGCCAGAAAGGGGGAAAGAGGAAGTAATAGAATAATAAATATGAAATTATGTAAAAAGGTGGAGAATCTTACTTCTCCACCTTATTTTTTTATGAAAATATATGTTATGTTAAAATTTTTTTAAATTAAGTTAATTGAAGTATTAAAAATGCAAAAATTATATAAAGAAGATATAAAAAAATTGTTATGGGGTAGTTTATTCTATGGATGTGGTGGGGGGTTGTCCTATAAAGAAAGTTTAAAAATTGCAGAAGAAATTTTTAAATTTAAAAAATATATTGTTTTAGCAGATATAGAAGAATTCAAGGATACCGATTATATTATTTCGATATACGCAGTAGGAGATCCTTCTAAAGCTAAGTTAGATTTTAAATCATTAATTTTTGAAGCGTTCAAACATTATAAAAAATTAACTAATATACAAAAAATTTCGGGAATTATACCAGGTGAAATAGGAGCAGAAATATTAGCTTTTCAAGCATCAGCCTATCTTAATTTACCGGTTGTTGATACTGATTTAGTTGGAGGCCGAGCTGCTCCTGAAGTGCAAATGGATCTATTTAGTGTTTACAAATTAAAACTAACCCCATTTTTAGGTTATATTCGAAATAAAATTCTATATCTCGATGAAGATTTTAGCGCTCAAGAAATAGAAAGCATTGTTAGAAATTTTTTCAAAGATAAAGGCGCAGGAATTGTAATAGGATATCCTGTTAAGGTAAATAAAATTAAAAATAAATGCATTAAAAATACTGTTACAAAAGCTTTAAAAGTAGGAGAAATTTTAATAAAAAAAGATTGGAATGAATTGAAAAAGCTCTTAGGTAAATTTAAAGTTTTAGAAGAAACTTTTCAAAAAGCCAATTTAGAAAGCAAAGGAGGCTTTTTGGAAGGTTTTGTTATTTTTAAAAAACATAAAATTTATGTAAAAAATGAAAATATATACTTAATAGACGATAAAAACAGGATAAAATATAAAGCACCCGATTTAATTATTATTTTAGATGAAAAACTAAAACCTGTGCATAATACAGAATGGGCAAAAAGAAAAATAAATAATGTCAAAATTTTATTAATTCCTTCCGAAGGTTATTGGAAAACAAGAGAAGGTAAGAAATTGTGGAACATTCCTATTTATGTTAAAATAATAAATGTAAGGGCGGGTAGCTCAGTTGGCAGAGCGTCTCGTTGACGTCGAGAAGGTCACAGGTTCGAGTCCTGTCCCGCCCACTTTTTTAAAATTGCGGGGTGGTGTAACGGTAGCACAGCGGCCTTTGGAGCCGTTAGTCCTGGTTCGAATCCAGGCCCCGCAGCAAAAGATTAAAATAACTTAACTTTATTCTTTATAAAATAAAACGCTAATTGGAAGTACATTTCTATAGTTCTTTTAAGTCCTTCTTTGAATCCGTATTTTTTAATTTTGTGAACATTTCTTACTCCTTTCATCTTTACATAAATAACTCTTAAATTTTTCTTTTCCGCTTTTGTGTTAAGCTCATTTTCAATATTAAATCTGCTTTTTAATAATCTTTCGTATTCTTCATTGGTCTCGGGTTCTAATAAAAATCTTTTAAGGCATCTTAAACCGGAAAATTCTTTTTTAACAAAAGGAATATTGCATCCAATAGTCATATCTGCTTTATCTTCTAACACTGGCTTTATTAATTTTTCTAAATTTTCTTTATTTAAGCCTCTTAAATCTGCATCTGCTAATAAAATAATTTCTCCTTTAGCATATTTTAAACCTTCTATTATTGCGCCACCTTTACCAATGTTATTTTTTAGTTCAAGCACTTTTGTTACCTTACATGATCGAGCAACTTCGCCAGTATTATCAGTGGAACCATCTGAAACTACTATTATTTCATCTACCAAATTAGAATTTTTAATTGCATAAATAACATCTTTTATCCTTGTTTCTTCATTGTATGCTGGTATAATACAACTTATCATTTTTACACAATTTTTTAAATTATAAAATAATTCGGATGTATAATTTAAAAATATGGAAAAGACAAAATATATTTGGTTAAATGGGGAATTCGTTAAATGGGAGCAAGCCAAAATTCATATTTTAACCCATGCATTGCATTACGGATCAGGAGTTTTTGAAGGGATTAGATGTTATAAAACTAAAAAAGGACCAGCTATTTTTAGATTAAACGAGCACATAGAAAGATTATTTAATTCAGCTAAGGTTTTAAGGATCAAAATTCCATTTACTAAAACTCAGCTTAAAAAAGCTATTATAGAACTTATAAAAATTAATAAAATTGAAGAATGTTATATAAGGCCTATTGTTTTCTATGGATATGGCAAAATGGGATTAAATCCATTAGGAGCAGAAGTAAATTGTGCTGTGATTGTTTGGCCTTGGGGCAAATATTTAAAAGACAAAGTAAAAGTTAAAATTTCAAAATTTGTAAGATTACATCCCAAATCTGTAATTTCTTCAGCAAAAGTTTGCGGATATTATGTAAATTCTATTTTAGCCACTTTTGATGCAGAAGATTCAAAATTTGATGAAGCCATTTTGTTAGATTATCGAGGATTTATTGCTGAAGGGCCAGGAGAAAATGTTTTTATAGTTAAAAACAAAATAATTTATACTCCTAAGCTTGGTAATATTTTACCAGGTATTACGCGAGATTCAGTTATTAAAATTGCTAAAGATTTAAAAATCAAAGTTATTGAAAAAGATATTTCAGTTAAAGAATTTAAAAATTGTGACGAAGCCTTCTTTACAGGTACCGCAGCAGAAATCACGCCCATTTATCAGATTGATAATAAAGTTATAAACAAAGGAGGAATAGGAGAAATTACAAAAATTTTACAAGAAAGGTTTTATCAAATAGTGCATGGAGAAGATAAAAAATATAAGAATTGGTTAACCTATGTAAAATGAGTTTGGTCAAAATTAATTTACAATTAGATGAGTTAAAGAAAATATTAGATGAACTTGTTGTAAAAGAAGAAAGGCAATATAAAGTTGCTTTGGGAAAAACTGTAGCTTCAGCTTTAAGCGGCTTTTTGGCAGGTTTTATCGCTGGAATGTTTGTTCTTGCAGTATATGCAAAAATCCAAGAAATTAAGTGTATGCTCGGTTATTAAATGAAAACTAAAAATAAAAAAATTGTTTATCAAGGAATAGAAGGTTCATATTCTTATTTAGCAGGAATAAAATATTTTGGATCTAAAAATATTTTTATTGGTGTAAATAACTTCAAAGAAATTTTTGAAAAAGTAGAAGAAAGAAAAGCAGATTTTGGTGTTGTTCCTATTGAAAATTCTATAGCAGGTTCGGTCTATGAAAATTTTGATAATTTGAATAAATTTAAAGTTAAAGTGATTGGAGAGTGTTATTTAAAAATAGAACATCACCTTTTAGGAATTAAAGCTAAGTTACCTTTTAATTTAAGAATTAAATTTATTAAAAAAATTTATTCTCACCCAAAAGCATTAGAACAATGTAATAAATTTTTAGATAAATATCCTTATATAGAAAAAATAGCTTATTCAGATACTGCCTCAGCAGCTAAATTAGTTTCTGAACTAAATGATATTACTATAGCCTGTATTGCTAGTAAAGAATGCGCTAAAATCTATAATCTAGAAATATTAAAAGAGAATATTCAAGATAATAGAAATAATTTAACTCGTTTTTTAATTATTTCTTCAAAGCAAATTAATATTCCTAATACTAATAAAGCTTCTTTAATTTTTACCTTACCCCATATTCCAGGAAGCCTTTATAACGCCTTAAAAATATTCGCTGAATTTAAAATAAATTTAACCAAAATAGAATCAAGGCCTATTCCTGAAAAACCCTTTGAATACTTCTTTTTTGTAGATTTTATATTCCCTAAGGATGTGAATCTAAATTATGTTTTGAAAGAATTTAAGAAAAAAGTTAATAGAATTAAAATTTTAGGAATATATGAAAGTGGAGAAAGAAAATGAACTTAAAAAATTAAGAAAAGAAATCGATAAAATTGATAAAAAAATTGTTAAATTACTTGAAGAAAGGCTTAAAATTGCTGAAAAAATTATGAAATTAAAAGTCAAAAAGGGTCTAAATTTAACGGATAAAAAAAGAGAAAGAGAAATTATTGAAAATCTGACTAAGCAAACAAATGATTTATTGCTAAAAAAGTATTTATCACAGATTTACCGAATAATTTTCAAAATTAGCAAAGAAAAGCATAAAAAATTCATCAAAATTTAGCCGAACCAAAAGTTATCCACAATTTTAAAATTTGACTTTTAAAATTTTCTTTACTATAAAATTTTAATCAAAAAAGGTCGGATTTCTCCTTTTTAAAATATGCCAAAAAAGAACAAGAATAATTTTAAAAATAATCATAATTTCATCCAAAGATTTTTTACAAAAGAAGGTATTCATCCATATGATGAAGTAAATTGGATTAAGAGAACTGCAGAAATTCCTGGTTCAGGTTTTAAAATGGAAAATGTTGAATTTCCTGATTTTTATAGTCAAAATGCTGTCAATATAATTGCTGAAAAATATTTCAAAGTTAACAAAGGAAAACAAGAAACCTCTTTAAAAGAATTAATAGATAGAGTTGTAAAAACTTTTAAAAAATGGGGCTTAGAACAAGGCTATTTTGATGAAGAAGAGGCAGAAATTTACGAAAAAGAGCTAACTTATATTATTTTGCATCAATACGCAACCTTTAATTCTCCTGTTTGGTTTAATGTTGGTGTTGAAGGAAGAAGCCAACAATGCTCAGCTTGTTTCATCCTTGATGTTCAAGATGATATGGAATCAATTTTAGATTGGATAAAAATTGAGGGTTTGATTTTTAAAGGTGGCTCTGGTTCTGGAGTGAATTTATCTAAGTTAAGGGCCAAAGGAGAAAAACTTTCAACAGGAGGAACTTCTTCAGGAGTGATTTCTTTTATGAAAGCAGCTGACGCTGTTGCTGGAAGTATAAAGTCTGGAGGTTCAACACGTAGGGCGGCAAAGATGGTGATTTTAAATGCTGATCATCCCGAGATTATTGACTTTATAAGAGTAAAAGCATAAGAAGAAAATAAAGTAAGAGCATTGATGGAAGCAGGCTATGATATGACTGATATAAATAATCCCTTATGGCAAAATATTTTCTTTCAAAATGCTAATAATTCTGTGAGAATTCCAGATGCTTTGATGGAAGCTGCTATGAAAGATGGAGAATGGAAAACATATTATCGAACAACTGGCGAAGTGGCAAAAGTATATAAAGCCAAAGATATTTTGTGGGAAATTGCAAAAGCAGCTTGGGAATGCGGTGATCCAGGGGTTCAATTTGATGATATAATTCAAAAATGGCACACTTGTAAAAATTCAGGGAGAATTGAAGCAACTAATCCATGTAGTGAATATATATTCCTAAATTGGACGTCATGCAATTTAGCTTCTATTAATCTTCTCAAATTCTTAAAAGAAGATGGAAGTTTTGATGTTCCTGCATTTATTCATACTGCAAGAGTTATGTTTCTTTCTCAAGATGTTTTGATTTCTAAAGCAGACTATTCTCATCCCAAAATTGCTGAAGAGACTAAAAATATAGAACAATTGGTTTAGGCTACACTAATTTAGGAGCTTTAATTATGGCTTTAGGGCTTCCATATGATAGTGATCCTGCAAGAGATGTGGCAGCAAGTATTACAGCATTAATGACAGGAACGGCCTATAAGCTATCTGCTGAAATTGCAAGCAAACTTGGACCATTCCCAGAATATGAGAGAAATAAAGAACCAATGATGGAAGTAATGAAAATGCATAAAGATCATTTAAAAAATATTAAAGAAAATGAATTTAATAAAGAAATTTTAGAAAAAGCAAAAGAAGTTTGGGATGAGGTAATCGAACTTGGAGAAAAATATGGCTTTAGAAATGCACAAGCAACAGTAATTGCTCCAACTGGTACTATCTCTTTTATGATGGATGCAGACACAACTGGCATTGAACCTGATTTCGCCTTAGTGAAAATGAAACAACTTGTTGGTGGAGGATATATGAAAATTGTAAATAAAACTGTGCCTTTAGCTCTTAAAAGATTAGGGTATAGCGAAGAACAGATAAAGGATTATTGTTAAACATTTAGAAGAAACACAAAGTATTGAAACAGCGCCACATATTAAAGAAGAACACCTTCCTGTTTTTGATTGTGCTATAAAACCCCCAGGAGGGAAAAGATATATTCATTGGATGGGTCATGTAAAAATGGTTGCCGCAGTTCAGCCTTTTATTTCTGGTGGAATTTCAAAAACATTTAATATGCCGAATGAAACAACTGTTCAAGAAATTTATGATGCCTACTTTACTGCTTGGAAACTAGGAATAAAATGTTTTGCTGTTTATCGAGATGGTTCTAAAGTTACCCAAGCTCTTTATGTAGCCAAAAAAGAAAAGAAAATCAAAGAAAAAATTGAAAGAAGAAGATTACCTATTGTAAGACAATCGGAAACTCATAAATTCTCAATTGCAGGCCACGAAGGTTATCTAACTTATAGTATGTTTGAAGATGGTAGCTTGGGTGAAATATTTATTAGAATGTCAAAACAGGGAAGTACATTAGCAGGCCTTTTAGATTCATTTGCTATTGCTGTCTCTATCGCTTTACAGTATGGTGTTCCTTTGAAAGAACTTATAAGTAAATTCATTCATATGAGGTTCGAACCAATGGGAATTACTAATAATCCAGAAATTCCTATGGCAAGTTCGATTGTCGATTACATTTTCAAATATCTTGCTTATAGATTTTTAACCCCTGAAGAACTTAAAGAATTAGGCTTAGAAGTTCATGAAAGTAAATATCTCAAAGAACACCCTCAACTTTTTAGAGATACCACTCCAAACATTAAAGAAGAAAATAAGGAATCACCTGGAAGCTTAGCAGGACCTCCTTGTAAATATTGTGGTGGGATGACAACTAGAACAGGAAGTTGTTATACTTGTTTAGAATGTGGTGAAAGTTCTGGTGGCTGCGGATAAGTTATAATTAAATTAATGATTTTCTATACAAAAAAAGGTGATAAAGGCAAAAGTTATATAAAAAACAATTCTGTAAGCAAAAATCATGTTGTTTTGGAGGCTTTAGGAGAATTGGATGAGTTAAATAGTTTAATAGGAGTTGTTAAAAATTATGTTAAAGAATACAAAAAGAAACTGCAAGAAGTACAAGAAAATCTATTTATAGTTCAAGCTCAATTAGCATGGGTTTTATATTCTAAATTTGAAAAACCTAAATTATCTAAAGAAAAAATAGAAAAATTAGAAAAAGAAATTGATGAAATTGAAAAAAAGATTAAACCAGAAAGGAAATTTATAATTCCAGGGAAAGAAGTAAAGTCAGCTTGGTTGCATTATTTAAGAGCTGTTTGCAGAAGAACAGAAAGAAAATTAGTAAGTTTAAGTAAAAAATATAAAATAGAAAAAGAAACTTTAGCTTACATAAACAGACTTTCAAGTTATTTTTATGCTTTAGCAAGAATGATGGTCTATAAAAAGGTTTAAAAGAAGATCATCCTAAATATAAGTAACCTTTTAATAATTCTTAAGTCTTTTCGCTGCTAAATATAAAGCTTGAATTTCTAAAGGGGCCAAAATTCTAACAAGTAGGAGAATCATCTTTTAAGGAAATATAGACTATATTAGTTAGAAGCATAGTTTAGTTCATTAAAATTAGGATAAGTTGAATAGAGTAAATCTATTGTTTTTTCTATGTTTTTAAGATCAGCTCTATTCTTTTACTATCTCTTGTTTTTTTAAAGATTTAT
>OGCB01000068.1_pt1 | contig 31247 bp, 37 predicted proteins | sample 1570031 | NCBI WGS metagenome assembly OGCB01 (sample SAMN05518655, study PRJEB24509) | hot springs metagenome | isolation source: Octopus Spring Streamers, Yellowstone National Park, Wyoming, USA | place: USA:Octopus Spring Streamers, Yellowstone National Park, Wyoming, USA | collected 2011-10-11 | reverse complement strand
TTATTAGATCTGGAATTGATTGATTTGTAATATTATTAAAGCTATTATTGATGAAATTGAATGATTGATTTGATGCTGTATTTCCACCCAAAAATATTTTATATCCAAACATAACCGCTAAAACCAATATAACCAACGCAATAATTAGAATAATTACCATATCTATTGATATACTATTTTTCATATATATCTAAAAAATCTCACTAATTATAAATTTTATTCAAAAACTCTCTTTCTATAATAATACAAAATTATTCCAAGATTAATAATTAATATTCCATCTGCTACAAGACAATATACACATATTGAATTAATTAAAAAGAACATAGTATATAATGAAAATATTACAAATATTATACCAATTAACCTATACAATAAATTATAAATTATCTTTAACCTTTTCTTATACAACAAAAATATCAAAAATAAATCTATTATAAAATATACAATGGTATAAATTCCCAGAGATATTCCAAATAACTTTGAATATGGACTATTTAATACTTTTTCACAATCAATTAAAGTATTATTAACAGAACAAAAATATGGTAATGACCTACTTATCAGAACCGTATATTCTAGATATATGAATATAATTATACCTATTATTGAGAATATTGTCAATAAAAATAATCTTTTATCAAATTTTAAGTTCATAAAATGTAAATAAATATTATAGATTTATAAATTTTTGAATAAATAAACAAAAATGGGAAAATATTACCATTTATCATTTGAAAAAGAAGAAATTAACAAAAAAATAAAATTAGAAAATGAAGATCCATTATTTATTATTAGTTATAATCCATCAGCATATTCTTTTAGATATACATTTTTATTATATTTACTTTTTTGTATATATGGTATTGTATTTTCTATTTCAACATATTATAATCCAAACATAATGTCTTTTGTTTTATTATTTTTTATTACTTCAATTTTATTCTATATTGCACTTAAATATTATGAAATAGCAAAGAATCGTTATATAATATTTACAAATAAGAGATTAATATTACTTGAAAATGAAAATATAAGGTCAATAGATAATTCATACATAAATAATATAGAAATATATCAAAGCTTATATGAGAGATTTAAAAAATTATATACAATAAAAATTTATACCAGTACACTTTTATTAAATAAAAATATAAGCTTAATAATTGAGCTACCATTACTTAAGAAGGAAGATATAGAAAAAATAAGAGAAATTATTCTAAATAATATACTTAAGAAACCTGAGCAGGCGAAACCTGTTCCTTAAATTTTTCTAAATGTGCTGGATGAACAATTATAATTTTTTCTTTTCCTTTATCATTTACTAAAACTTCATAACAACTTCCTCTCTTTCCCAAAGTTATTCCAATCATTCCATGATACTTTGGATGTGGCATTGTTCTATTATATGAAGGATCGATCTTTATTACAACCTTATCGTTTATATTAAATTCTTGTAATATTTTCCTTATCTTTATTTTACCATGTTCTCTTATATGTAATGATAATTTATCCCTAGATTTCCTTCTCAGTCCCTTTCCCTTTCTTTCAGTCATTAAATTAAAAGTTCATGATATATTTTTAAATAATATTTAAAAAGATATATAAATGGAAGTATTAAACAAAAAGATTATAACACCAGCAAATGTTAAAAGTATATTATTAAAAAATAAAGAAAGAAGAAATTTATTATATATAGAAGAAAGAACACTAAAATTCCTTAATGATACATATAAATTAGATGAAAATGAAGAAAAAGAAATATTGGAAGCTTTAAAAGATATAAATTTACCTGATGAGGTAAAAATACAAATATTAGAAATGTTGCCAAAAAATGAAGAAGAATTAAGAGTAGTATTATATACACATACTTTAAGCAAACAAGATATGGAAAAAATATTAAATGTAATAAAGAAATATGGATAAAAAAGAAGAATATGCAGTTGTAATATATTATTTACCCGGAGGTGACCCAACAAAAAATATAAAAGAGCCAGTAGTATACGCGGTTGGGAGAGATTATTTCACATTATTATTATTAACATTAAAACCTGGTGTTACAGTAAATTTATTTGAAGAACTATATATTGGAAATAAACAAAGGGATAAAGTAAGATCAGTACTGAGGAGGTTATCATTTGATGAATTACCAGAAATTGCAAAAACAAATTTAGAAAAAGCAATAAAAGATTTAATAATAAAAAATGAGAAAAAATTTGTAGAATTCTTTAATAAAGCTGGTCCATTAAATATTAGAATTCATTCATTAGAATTATTACCAGATATTGGAAAAGTAACTGTACAAAAAATTATAGAAGAAAGGCAGAAGAAACCATTTGAATCATTTAAAGATATTGAAGAAAGAGTAAAGGGAATTAAAAATGTACAAAATATAATTTACGAAAGAATAATCAGAGAGTTATCTGGAAAAGAAAAGACAAAATTATTCACTATCTAACTTTATATTATTTAACTTTGCTTTTATCTTTAAATATTTTTCATAATTTGTTAATTCAATATTACTCTTTTCTTTTATACTGATTAATAATAATTGCTTCATGAATTTTTTCCATTTTCTTTTATTCATTGTAACATTTCTTAAATGTGATTTCATCAAATGTCTACTATATTTTTTACTATTTACAAATATATGACCACATAATGGGCATTTAAATATTTCTCTTCCATTTCTGTCAATTTCCCTTATAGCATGTAGCATTTTTTATATATTTATGATAACCTTTAAAAATTATTTATTTTGAACTAAAAACATCGAATGATCAATATGATAGGGCTCTAATCTTACTTCTTTTATTATCTTTAATCCATAATCTTCCAATTCCATTCTTACTGCCCTAAATATCTCTTTTGGATCTTTAGATACATCAATTGATCTGGCTTTTACTGCTAAAAATCCATATCCTTTATTCTTTAAATAGTATTCTATATTTTTAATAAATATTTTTACCTGATGTGGTTGAGCAACGTCTTGATATATTAAATCAACCTTTGTAACAATATGTAAATATTCCCATGGTTTATCTGCATCTGCTAATATTCCAATAATATTCTTTCTATTATATAATATTGGAACCAAATCTCTTAATATTCTTGAAGAAACATCTATACCAAATATTAATCCATTTTTATCAACTATATCAGAAATATGAGATGCTGTTGTACCAGAAGCAATACCTAAATATAATATTCTATCACCCTTATCAATTGGTACTTCTCCAATATTTTTCTTAATTGCTGCTGCTAATTTAGATCTGTTTACAATCCATTCCCTATATTCTTCATTATTATATTTAATCAACTTTTCTTCATATACACTCTTCCCAGGTACTAAATTTTTTGTATATAATCTCCCTCTCTCATCAATAAATATATTTTTATTTTCCTTTAATGGTCTTAATTTCATTTTTCAGATAACTCTCTAAATCTTTTATCTAATTCTTCCTTCAATTTATTATATATTATTTTTCCACTAAGATCTGCTTTTACTGCAATAGATATTTTTGATGCTAATGTTCTAGCCATTGCTCCTCTTCTTTTTGGTGGTAATCTTTGCAAATATGGATGATTAAATATTACACCATGCTTCGGGGGTTTTATACCCTTAGATAAATGTAAAAATAATGATTTTTCCGCACCTAAAACTTGTATTGTTGATGAAGGTAATAATGATAATTCTTTTAATCCACCGGCTAATAATATTAATCTTGCACCAATTTTTGGAGTAGCAATTTCTGATAAATTTGGAGCAATTTCCTTCATTAATTTTTCAATATAATTTTCTAAATCTTTTCTTAAATCATACAATTCCTTTATTTTTAATGATATTTCATTCATTATTTCTAAATCTTCCTTTTTAAATACTTTTCCACCCATTGTTTTGTTAATATTATATTTCTTCATCAATTCTTCCCTATCAGAATTTACAATTGCTCTTATAAATTTTTCATGATCTTCAATTTCTTGTGAAATTTCTGGAAAATATAATCCATACCATTCCCTAAATCTCTCCATAAATAAATTTAGTGATTTATTCAAATCATCAAGAAAACTTATTGCCTGAATTATTATTTCATCCTTACTTATAGAATCTGATATTTGTTCTTTTAATAAGTCAATAAATAATTTGTTATCAATTTTTTCTTCTCCAATTTTTTCCATTACCTTTCTTATTATACTTATATCTTCTGTATATTTATATCCATCAAATCTTTGTCCAATAAAGATATCATTTTCCTTTATATATTTCTTTACCTTTTCAGGTAATTTATTTTTATATATTTCCTTTAAATCATCTAAATTTAACTCAACATTAATTTGCTTAAAATTTTCTAAATTATCATCAAATATATATAATCCATTATACCTTAACAAAATATAACTCATTTTAATATCTTTAGAGATATTCTAAATCCTTTTGATGGAATTTGCATATTTATAAAATAATTTTTGAAAAATCTTTCATCATTCGCAACATCTAAAAATCTTCTATATATTCTTATTTGATATGTTTCATATATTTTTGTTCCTCTCTTTCCCAATGTTCTCATAGTTGGTATTCTAATTATTTTTGTTGGCAAATTAACAGGACCTCTCTTTTCAATACCCAACTGTTCAATTATCTTTAATAATTGATTAGTAAACTGATTCATTGTTTTTAAATCTGTTCCCCACATTTTAATCCTTATCATTGACATAAATTGATAATATATATTATATTTTTAAATACTTTCTACAGGCTCAATTTTTAATATATAAAATATTTTATCCAATACTTCTTTCGTTAAATATACTAAGAATATCCTATGTGGATATTTATCTTTATAATTTAATATTGGGACATTCTGATAAAATTCATTAAATGATCTAACCAAATCTATTAAATATCTATACAAATGGTTTAATTCTAATGATTTTTCAATATCATAAATTATATCCTTAAATTTAAATAAATTAATAATTAATTTCTCTTCATATTTATTTAATTCATTTATTTCAAATTCTTCAGGTATTTTATCAACTTTATTTAATAATGATCTTATCCTTGCATATGTATATAAAAAGTATATTACATTTCCCTCTTCCAAATTTAACATTTTATCAATATCAAATAGTATTGTAGTATTTCTATCATATTTTAACATTTCTAATGATATAAAACTTTTTACTATCCTTTCAGAAGTTTCTTTATCTTTAAATTTATCATATGCAATATTATATAATTTCTCATATAAATCGTCAACATTTATATATAACCCTTTTCTTCCAGACATTTTTATATCTTCATTTATTCCAAATATTTTTGCAGTATTTCTATGTAATCTAACCAATCCATATCCATAATATATATATTTAGATTCTTTATCAATCTCTTCAATTACCCTTTTCACCATTAATTGATTATGCATTTGTTCCATTCCAATTACATTTATTGAAATTTTACATGGTTCAATTTCCTTTCCATCATTATTTACTTCATATATATATTCACCATTTGGTTGTTTTATATATTCTTTAAATTTAATATTTGATCTAATTATACCATGCTTCCACATTGCATATGCAATATCTTTTGCAATATATGTAGTAGTTCCATTTGATCTTACAAGAACCTTTTCTTTATTTGAATATGTTCTATATATATCTTCCCATCTTGTTAAATCTAGAGAAATTGTACTATTCTTTTTTATCATTTTATTTTCTTCCAATATTTTTAATGCACTATCAAATAATTTATACCTTAATATATCGGATTCTCTAATAATTATATTAAAATATATATTAAATTTCCACAATGTATTTAACTGTTCATATAAAATTCTCTCAGATATTTTTTTAGATAAATAATATACTTCATTATTACCTTCTTCAATCATCTTTATAATATTATATTTGTATTTTTCCAATTCTGGAATTATCTCATATAATTTATTAACTACTACATATATAAAATCACCATAATAATGATCAAATTTTTCAGGAATTTCATATCCATATAAGCTTTTCAATAATCTCATTCTTTCCAAAAATATTTCTCTAATTTTTCCTTCATATTCTTCTCTATATATATTTTCTTTTATTAAAAACTCTTTGATATTGTTTATTACTTTTTCTAAGTTGAAATCTTTTGGTTCTTCAGGTATCTTTAAATAATATATTCCTAAAATATTATCACTAACCTGAACTCCTGTATCATCTATATAATTTATTACATGTATATCATAATTTAATGTTTTAAACAATCTATATAGAGAATCTCCAATTATTGAATTCCTTAAATGACCTATATGTAATGCTTTATTGGGATTTGCTGATGTATGTTCTAAAAGTATTCTAATATTCTTTTTTTCAAAATCAAACAATTTTCTATAATTTTCTAATAATCTTCTCTTATTTAATTTAATATTTAAATATCCGTTTATAAATTTGTAATCTAAAGCAAATTCTCTTATTTTTTCAATTATTTCGTTTATTAATATATTTATGTCTTTTCCTTTTTTCATTTCTTTGAACAATTTAATTGCTATATCATAATCTAAATTCTTTGGAGGTTCAGAAAATTCTATATCATAATATTTCAATTTTTCTTTTATTATCCACATAAAATTGATTTTTTATAAAAAGTTTATAAATATGGCAATTGTATAAAAATTTATGATAAAGAAAAGTCAATCCTTACCAATTAACACAATAGCTATATTGATATTAGTTCTTGTTGCTATAGTAGTTATAACCTTATTTTTTACAGGTACATTTTCTAAAGGTACAACTGGAGCAAATAATGTACTAGATCCTACATTAAATCAAACAAATCAAGTAGGTCAATTAATCAACAATTTATCAAATCAGATTAATGGTTAATCTAGTATATTCAATTAAAATATGAAAAGATCTGATGTTATTAATTTTATAATCTTTTTAATAATTGGGCTTGTTGTTTTAGCATTGGTTATAGTTTTTGTAGTTCCACAGACTATGAAAATAATGTCATCTCAACAAAATCTATCAAATGCGTCAAACAATGTTCTAAATCAAACATTTAGTAATATATCAAATATATCGATTAAATAAAAAATTTTTATGTAGTTTATATTTTTAACTTTTTCATTTTAGTTGTCTTAAAAATATTTTAACTTTGGGTCTTGGGCCCGGAGGGATTCGAACCCTCGCCAATGGGTCTGGAGCCCACCGTCCTGCCACTAGACTACGGGCCCTAAAACTCTTCTTCAATTTTTAAATATCCTTTCTTTTTTAACCATTCAACTTCAGCATCTGTATATGAATATAATATATCTCCTTTTTTATCTGATTGTAACTCCCAGGGTTCTACTAATACATATGTACCTTTTTTTAACCATATATTTCTATGCATTTTCTTATTCTGTGGAACTCTACATATTCTTGTTTTTCCATCAAAACATCTTACTCTTGCATGTGCCCAACCAACAACTTCTTCAATTATTCCTATAACTTGTCTACCCTTTGGAACTGGGATTCCTTCATCTTCTAAAAGAGACATTTAAAAAATACTATAAATTAAGCATTAATAATTTACCATTCTTCTTCCCATTCTTCTTCCAATTCCTCATCCCATTCTTCTTCATATTCATCCCATTCTTCTTCCCATTCTTCTTCCTCACCTTCATCCATTTCCCTCATCCTTAATTCTTTTATCCTATTTTTTAAGTCTTCCCAATCCATACCCTTTTATTATTATCTAAACTTTTATAAGATTTTTCATGAATCTTCATCACCCCTTAGTAATATTGTTACAATATATTTTTTATTTCCCTTATTTTTATCATAGCCAACTAATTTTTTACTTAATTTTACTTTTCCATATTTTTTTAATACGTTATAATAGCTTTTTACCCTATTTTTTCCTACATATAAATATATATCAATATCTTTTTCATTTATTTCATCCACTTTTTTTATTATATCTTTGTTTTTCTTAGCTACTTTTAATATTTCATCTTCAATAATTTTATTATATCCTCTTATTTGCAAAATTAAATTTGCTTTTCTAGTTAAACCCTTACATCTTGGACAAACAGTATATTCATACTCAAAATTATCAATATTAAAATTATTATACCATTTATTATGATATTTTACTCTTCCACAATATTTACATATATATACTTTTTTCTTCTTTTCTTCTTCCTTTTTATTTATTTTTAAATAACATTCATAACAAAGTCCATCGTATAATTTTTCAATTTCTCTTCCACAGGAAGGGCAAATTCTCTTCATAAATAAATAACAAAAGTATATGGTATACCAGCAATTCTCTTAATATCCTTTTCATCAATTATTTTCTTCTCTTTTAATATATTGATAGATTCTTCTCCAACAGCATATATAAAATATATATCTTCAAAATCATTTTCGTCCGTTTTTTCCCTTTCTTCTCCATTAAAAAATTCGTTTAGTTCTAATACAAATTCTCCTTCTTCAAATTTTTTTCCATATAAATTTTTATCACATAAAACCAAAACATATCCATAATTATCTCTATATTTTTTTACCAATATCATTTTAACCTATATATTACTGGACTTTCTGCACCACAAGCCAGACATTTAATAATATATACCCTTTCCCTCTTTTCCAATTTTGTATCTAACTTTTTACATATTAGACATCTAACAAATATATCTATAAATTTATCTATCTTTGCCTTTATTTTCTCAAATTCTATTTTTTTCTGCAATATTATTTTCTTATCTTCAACTTTCGATGCAACATTAAATTCCTTTCTTAAAAATTCTGCTAATAAATTTATATCTCTATTTATTATATCACAAATTGTCCCAGCATTTTCTATAGATGTCCATTTTCCAATATGATTTATTTTTGGTAATGGTACATTTATTGATCCTAGCACAGATCCATGTAAGACTTTCATACTACTCAATTTTTTATATGCTTCATCTAACATTTCTTCGTATGTTGGTATCATATAACTTTATATTTTTCTGGTGAAGATTCATAAATCTCTCCAGATGATAACAGATCTTTTATAATATTTAATAACTTTTCCTCATTTATATCAAAGAAATTTTCTATGTCCTTTAAAGATACACCGTCACCTTTATCATTATCTCTTATAAATTCCAAAATCTGTTTTCTTAATTTTGCTTCTTCCGGTAATTCTTCATAGTATATTTTTTCTTCTTTTTCATTTTCTTCATCAATTTTATCTTCTTTATTATTTTTCTTTATATTTCTTTTTATTTTTTTAATAAAGAATTTTCTCCATAGGATTTCTTCATCTTCATTTAATACACTTACATATCTTGCAATTACAGAAAAATTATTATTATACTCGGAAACTTTTCCTAGAATTAACAAAGTATCAAATAATTTAATATTATATACATCAAATAGAACAACATCAAAAAATCCAAAAGTATCCAATAATTTTAATCTAATTAATTTCTTTTCTTCCTGAATATCTATCACTTTTCCAATTAAACAAACCTTCTTATCCTTATGATTCTTTAAATCCTTTGAAAATACTGGCAAATACATGTTTATACAGCTTTATATTTCTTATCTCCAGATTCATATATATATCCTTCCTTCAATAATTTTTCAATTGTTTCTTTTACTTTTTCTTCTTCCAGATTATATTTTTTAGATTCATTTAATATTTCATTTAATGGAACACCTTCTGGAAAATCTTTTTGCAAATCCTTTATTATATCTAATACTTTTGATAGTTTTTGTCTTTGTGTAGAAGAAATTCCAGACATTATTATATCTATATCCAATTTATTAGTTTCTGGATTTATTCCAACCTCTTTTAAACTATATAACAATATTTCTTTTGCAAGATTTACATCATCTTCAGTAACTATTGGAGATAATCTTATCTTTGCAGAAGCCTCGGCTATTCTTATTATTGACATTAATTGTCTTGTAGTTATTGGTATTGTGCCTTCTCCAGAACTAGATCTTAACTTTATATAGAAATCTTTCACAATATCTAAAGCTGTGTTTGTCCATTGTGGCTCGATTTTCTTTGCATATATTATATATTTTCTTAATAAATCTTTATCTAATGGTGGCTTTCTTTCTTCTTTTAAACCCTTAAGCAATTCATTAACAATTGTTTCATCTTGTTGAGGGTTTGGTTCATCTATAAGAACAAATATTAAATCAAATCTATTAATTATTGTTGGTGGTAAATCTATTTGATCAACTATATTCTTCATTTTATCCCATCTACCAAACTTTGGATTTGCAGCTGCCAAAATTGATGTTTCTGTTTTAAGTGTTGCATGAATATTTGCTTTATCAATTGTTATTGTTTGTTGTTCCATTGCTTCATGTAAAGATTGTAATTCTTCTGTAGATAATTTGTCAAGTTCATCAATACATACAAGTCCACCAGATGCTAGAACCAATGCTCCAGCTTCTAAGACCCAACCACCCTTAAATATTTCATCCCTTCTAACAGAAGCAGTTAAACCCACTGATGATGACGTTACCCCAACCACATATTTTGATTTTGGAGCAATTTCAGATACATATCTTAATAATTTTGATTTTCCTACACCAGGATCTCCTAAAATTAATATATGCATATTTTTTCTTTCATCAACACTTCTCTTTCTTTTTCCACCAGATACCAGTTGTAATGCAATTGCTTTTTTAATTATCTCATATTGTTTTCCATATAAACCTGGAGCAACAGAATTAGCAATCAAACTTAATATATCCGCAGATTTTGCTAATTCTCTTATTTTTCTCTCATCTTCTGCGGATATTGATATATCTTCAACATCTCTATCCACAGGTTCAATATAAATTGCATCTATATATAAGTCTAATATTGCTTTTAAATTTGAACTTTTTAATTCTTTTACAACCCCATATACTTTAACCCTTATTCCAGGCAATGTCTTTCTTTCCATTCTTGGTTCACATAGATCTTCCTTCAATATTACAGTAATTTGGGCTGGTTGTTCACCTTTTTCAATTTGATCTGCAGGCTCTTCAATTAGCAATCTTTGTACATCAATTGTTTCATGATCTATTTCAATAAATTTTCCCTTTGTACCGCCACATACAGGACATTTTTTTGGTTTTTCTATTACAAAGTTTTTATTTTCAATCCAAAATTCTCCACCACAATCTTCATGTAAATATTTTGTTTTTATAATAAATGGTCTTACTTCAGAAGATATTTTTATTATACCCTCAACTTGTACTAATTTATCTTTATGTTCAGATCTAATATCTCTTATTCTTATATATCTTAAACTCTCTGGAAGATTCTTTATTCTTACCTTTACTTTTCTATCCAATCTTTCAGAAAAATATATACTTATTTGTTCCAGAAATTTTTCTGTTTTATTTAATAGAAGATCTAGTTGTTTATTATTTAAATATGATTTTATTTTTTCATAATCCAATATTACAGATCTTTCTTCTTCTCTAATAAATTTTTCAATTTCTTCTTTTGAAGCATCAAAAATTTGTCCGAGAAATCCAGCACCTAAAATTTCAATCTCCTTTACCTTATCCATATATCTTATATTACAAAAAACACATATAAGAAAAAATATAAAAAATTAATCAAATGAAAAAATATACATAGGGGCCCGTAGCTCAGAGGTGGAGCGCCGGCCTTATAAGGCTACGCTCCTAAGAAAGCCGGAGGTCAGGGGTTCGAGTCCCCTCGGGCCCAAAAATTTTTATAAAGAATTATTTAAATTAAAATAAAACTAAAAAATTATTTTATTTGTATCTGCTTTTCTTTTACACTTAATACCTGCCCAATTCCAATTGTTTTATTCATATCTCTAATTGCGAATCTTCCTAATGATGTGTTTGGAAAATCTTCAAATCTTTCTACTACTAATGGTTTTGTTGGTACAAACTTTATAATTGCTGCATCTCCTGTCTTTAAGAATTGTGGGTTCTTTTCAACTTCCTGTCCAGTTCTTGGATCTATCTTCGATTGTATTTCTACAATTTTACATGCTACTGCTGCAGTATGTATATGTATTACTGGTGTATATCCTACTGCAACTGCGGATGGATGATATAGTACATAAATTCTTGCTGTAAATTCTTCTGCTACTTTTGGTAATGGTTCTCCCGATTTTCCACATACATCGCCCCTTAATATATCACCACTTTCAGGTCCTTTAACATTAAATCCAATATTATCTCCTGGTAATGCTTCATCCAATTTTTCATGATGCATTTCTATAGATTTTACTTCGCCTACAACACCATTTGGTTTCTTTGATGGTAAAAATATTACCCTATCACCAGATTTTAATCTTCCAGATTCTACCTTTCCAGTTGGTACAAGTCCTACACCTTTAATATTGTATACATCGCCAATTGGTATTCTTAATGGTTTATCTACCAATCTTGGAGGTTCATCCAACATATCAAATGCCTCATATATTGTTGGTCCAGTGTACCATGACATTTTCTGTGATTTCTGTGTTACATTTTCATCAGATAAGAAAGCTGCAATTGGAACAATTGCCTTTATTTGTTTTTCTGTATAACCAATCTGCTTTGCCAATGTTAATACCATATTCTTTACCTGTTCATATCTTTTTTGATCATAGTTTACGACATCCATCTTTGATATTGCAATAATAATTTGTGGAATTCCCAACGTTCTTAATAATAATAAATGTTCTCTTCCCTGTCCTTCTGGGCCCAATGCTGTTTCTGCTTCACCTGGTGCCGCAGAAACTACCAATATTGCTGCATCAGATTGTGCAGTACCGCTAATCATGTTCTTTATAAAGTCTCTATGACCTGGAGCATCTAATATTGTTAATACATATTTCTTTCCAGGTATTTTAATTGCAGCTACATCAATTGTTAATCCTCTTTTTCTTTCTTCTATTGATTTATCTAATAAGAATGCTAAATAGTCTGATTCCTTTCCAAATTCCTTTGCTACATTCTTTAATTCTTCCAATACTTTCTGATCTATTAAATTCAAAGATACCATTAGCCTTCCTACTAATGTTGATTTTCCATTATCTACATGCCCTACTACTACCAAATTAATATGTGGTTTTTCTCTTGCCATTTAAGATTATATTTACAAAAAGATTTATATGTAATTCAGCTAGATACCAAAGGTTGCAATATACTATCAAATAAATTATATGGCAAAGCTCCTGAAAATACAAACATTATATATTTATAATCCTCTGTTGTATATACTGAAGGCCTTAATCCATATTGTCTTAATTGATTTAGTACATTATTAACCTGTTGAATTGTTTGGAATGTAATTGATGATGTCTTTACAACCATTATAAATGTTGGAGTTCCCCCAATTCCATATGTGTCTCTATAGTATTTCATTTCACTATCTATTTGATTATAGTATTTCGAACTATTTACACAAGATTCAATTTTATTAACATCCAATCCTAAAGATTGTGCCTTTTTATTAAATTCTCTATATACATCTTGTTGACTTGGTAAAGTACTCCAAGACACTCCTTGCATTTGATTACGCCAAGCCCATTCTGAAAATTTATCCCACATTTCAAATCCATACAATTTGTATACACATGTTAAATATTGTGCTGTTAGATTTGCATATGGGTGTATCTCATATAATGGGAAATTAACAAACACCCATGCTATTTTTCCATTATCTATATAATTTTGTCTAATTTGAGGAAATGTTTGTAAGTGAAATAGATTACAATATGGACATTGAAAATCAGAAAATTCATACACAATAACGTTTACATTGTTCGGATTTCCATATACCGGATCTATATCAGAAATATTCGGCAATGGTGCCTGTGGTAATGTTTGTAAATATGCTTGCAATTGATCTGAAGATCCACCAGATGATCCATATATTTTTATATTTGATATTGAATTGGCTATGACATAAGATCCTATAACTACTGAAATTGCCAAAATTATAAATCCGATTATTATTGATTTTTCCACATTAATATTAAACTTCCATTCTTTCTTTTCATTATTTTCTTTATTTTTTTCTTTTTCTATTTCCATTTAGAATATTTTAATAAGAAAGATTTATATTTGTTTAAATTACTTACTTTCAAGTAAATAAAATGTCCCCATTATAAATGGTGTTATTGATAAGCTTATTGAATATGTTAATAGATAAGTCAAAACTCCAAAAAAGATTATTATTCCAAATATTATCACATCCGTCCTATCTATTTTTACCATAATCACTATTGTAAAGAAACATTTTATATACCTTTGTTAAATATATAAAATTATGGTAGAATATCGGATCTATGAACATAAATTGGAATAGAAATATAGAAGAAGAGATAAAAAAATTCTGGAAGGAAAATTATATATATGAAAAATGGGTTTTAAAGAATGAGAAAAATAAAAAATACATATTTTTAGAGGGTCCGCCATATACAACCGGTTCTCCACATATGGGACATGCATATAATAGAACAATTAAGGATATAGTATTAAGATATTATCAAAAGAAAGGGGTTAATGTATGGAATCAAGCAGGTTTTGATATGCATGGATTACCAATTGAAGTAAAAGTTGAAGAAAAATTAAAGATTAGAGATAAAAGAGAGATAGAAAAAATTGGTGTTGATAAATTTATTAGAGAATGTTTTAACTTTGCATATGGATCAATGAAAGAATTTACAAAATTTTACGAAGATATGGCACATTGGCAAGATATAGATAATCCATATTTACCAATTAAGAATGAGTTTATTGAAAAAGTATGGGAGGCATTAGCAAAAGGTTATGAAAATAAATTAATATATAAAGAAAAGAAGCCCGTTTGGTGGTGCCCTCATTGTCAAACATCATTATCAAAACAAGAAATAGATTTAGGATATGAAGATCCTTTATATAGAAAAGAGATTTCAAACTCAATCTATGTAAAATTTAAATCAAAAGATATGGAAAATACATATTATATAATTTGGACAACAACTCCATGGACTTTATTATATAATTTAGGTATTATGGTAAATCCAGAATTAAAATATGTAAAAATAAAAGTTCCAAAGATATATACTGAAGAACTAGAAGTAGATTATAGTAATCATAAAATTATAAAAATAAATATAAAGAGGGAAGATGGTTATGAATATTGGATTGTTGCGAAAGATGCATTAAAAAAAATAATGAGTAAATTAAATATTGAATATGAAATAATAGATGAATTTTATGGAAAAGATTTAGAATTTAAAGAGTATGAACCTTTGTTCTATAATGAATTAAAAGATTATATAGAAAAGTTTAAATCAGAAAGTAGTGGAATATTTAGGATTTGGTTGTCTAAAGAATATGTAAATACTCAAGAAGGTACCGGTTTGGTCCATTCTGCTCCAGGCTGTGGTTTTGAGGATTATGAAGTTGCTAAAAAATATAATGTTCCACCATTCAATACAACTGATGAAACAGGAACTATTTTAGATATAAAATATTTTGAAGGATGGATTGCAAAAAAAGATGATTATAAATTTATATTAGAAGTATTAAAGAAGAAAGCTCTAGTATACTTTGATTTGTATGAACATGATTATCCAATATGTTGGAGATGTAGAAATAGAGTAATTGTTAGATCTCCAGAACAAATATTCATTAATATATCTTTAATAAAACCAAAAGCATTATTAGATATTGAAAATGTTAATTTTGTACCTGAAGCAGCAAAAAATGCATTCATAAATATTGTAAAATCCGCACCAGACTGGGTAATATCTAGACAAAGATATTGGGGGGTTCCAATACCAATGTGGATTGATAAAAATGGGCATGTAAAATTTGTTAGAAATGTTAAAGAATTGGAAAAATTAACTGGACATAAATTTAAGGAAATAATAATAGTAATAAAGTTTACAGATTATACTGAAAAACTATTGTCAAGATATTTTAAAGAAAGTAAGATATATTATGAGGGTGAAATAAATGATATAAATAAACTCTACGAAATATTTAATAAATATGAAAACAAATCTATAGTAATTGTAAATAAGTTTAAAGAAGATATATTAAACCAGATAAACGATCTATATTATGTAAGAACGTACGGATCAAGAGATTATGAAATAATATATTTATATAATTACAATTTACATAGACCATATGTAGATAAATTCACATTTAAATGTGAAAAATGTGGAGAAGAAATGAAAAGAATTCCAGATATATTAGATGTGTGGGTTGATTCTGGTTCAGCAACAGTTGCAACAGATATATATCCTGTAGATTTCATAACAGAAAATTATGACCAAATTAAGGGATGGTTTTACTCTTTAGCAATGATTGGAGAATTGTATTACAACGATATACCATATAAAAATGTATATGTTGGCGGATATGTTTTAGACGCATATGGAAGAAAGATGTCAAAATCATTAGGAAATGCCGTTTCTCCATATGATATAATTAATAAGTATGGGGCGGATACTATGAGACTATATTTGGGATCTATTGTAGAAGCTTATGAAGATATAAAATTAAAATGGGAAGATATAAAAGTAAAACATCAGGTATTAAATATATTATTAAATATTTCAACATATTTAGAAGAATATTCTAAATATTACAATATAAATCCAGCAAAAATAAATGTAGAAAATTTAAGATGGGAAGATAAATATATGTTACATTTCATAGAAAAAAGCAAAAAAGAAATATACAATGCATTAGATAATTATTTAATATGGAAAGCTGGAAGAATATTACAAGATATGATTCTAGAATTATCAAGATTTTATATAAAAGCAACAAGAGAAAGAATAAAGAGAGAACCTGAAAAAGTATTATTTGTAATATATAAATCTCTATATAATATAATAAATATAGGATCTATTATAGTTCCATTTATTTCTGAATATATTTATCAAAAATTGAGAAATTTATACAAATTGGAAGGTGAATCAATAATTTTAGAAGACTTACCAAAAGTTGAAGAACAATATATAGATGAAAAAATAGAAAAAGAATATGAATTTTTTAATACAATTATTGAAAATGCATTAAAATTAAGAAATATGATAAATATAAATATAAGAAGACCATTAAAAACACTATATTTATATAAAGATGATGGGAGTATTTTATTTGAAATTTTAAATAATAATGATATTGTAGAATTATTAAAAGATTACTTGAATGTAAAAGAAATAAAGATTAATAATGTAGAAATAGATTACGTAACTGTGCAAACTGATTATGGAACTATAAAAATAGGGTTTGATACCAAATATTATCCAGAATTGGAAGATGAATGGTTATATAGGGAAATAAGAAGAAGATTACAAGATATAAGAAAAGAAAACAAATTAAGAAAAGGTCAAAAGGCAAATATAGAGATATACGCTGATGAAAAGCTATTAAATATAATAAGAAAATATAAAGATATCTTAGAAAAGGATACAGATACCATAATAATAATAAAGGACTCAAAAGATGATTTAAACAATGTAGAGAGAATATATAAAATGAGTATATATTATAGGCTAAATATTTTATAAGTTTTTATTAGATTTATTAAAAATGGTTACATGGGATATTTCGAACGCTGTTGTTACAATATATTTTAATGTAAGATTACCATTAGATAAAATTGCTAATCTAATTCCTTATGCTCAATATGATCCAGAAACCTTTCCTGGATTGATTATACCATTAAAAGGAAGTGGAGATAAAGAAGAAAATATTAAAGCACTAGTATTTAATAGTGGAACAATAAATATATCTGGAATAAAAAGATTAGAAGATATAGAATATGTAGCAAAAAAGTTAAGGGAATTATTTAAACAAATTGATATAGAACTTCCAAAAGATTATAAAATAAAGGTACAAAACATTGTTGTAAATGGAAAATTTGATTATGATAATATAGACATAGTAAGATTGGCAGACGAGGTACAAGATTCTCAATATAATCCAGAAGCTTTTCCAGCTGTTACTGTTGTATTTGATGTATCTGAAAATTATAGAGTAAAATTTAATGTGTTCAAAAATGGAAAATTTGTATGTCCAGGATTAAAAGGAGAATTTAGTAGTTTTGATGAAATTAAACGACATGTAGATTATGTATTAAATTCATTCCAAGAAAAAGTAATAAAAAAATATGCAAAAAATAGCTTATAAATATATTTTATCATACATAAAACTATGACGGAATTATCAGGAACAACAATTGTTGCAATAAAATTTAAGGATGGAGTATTAATTGCATCGGATAAACAATCAACGGCAGGAATGGTAGTATATCATAAAAAAGTACAAAAATTGCATCAAATTACCGATAATATATTAATGGGGGCTGCTGGTTTAGTTGGTGATATTCAAGCTTTAGTAAAGCTATTACAAGCAAACTTAAAATTAAAATATTTGAGATCAAAAAACGCACCAATTGCAGAAGAAGCTGCAAATTTTCTAGCAACATTAATGAACTATTATAAATGGTTCCCATTCTTTTCAGAAGTAATAATTGTTGGAAAAGATAATGACGGTTACCATATATATTTAATAGATGAGGCAGGAGGGTTAGAAAAATTTGATAATTTTACATCTACAGGTTCTGGAATGATGTTTGCTTTAGGTGTATTAGAAGCAGAATATAAAGAGAACATGAATGAAGAAGAAGCAAAAGAATTAGCAAAAAAATCGATATTGTCCGCTATAAAAAGAGATTTGGGGTCTGGGTATGGCATTGAGATTTGGACATTAACAAAAGAAGGATCAAAGAAGGAGCTTTATGAGGTAAAAGAAGAATTGCAGAAAAAATAATTTTTTAAATTTTATAATTAATTATAAAAGGTATTTACATTATTTATGATGAACATTAAAGAAGAATTATTAAAGGACTTCCAATCAAAGGATATAAATAAGATAATATTTGAAGGACCAAAGATAGTAATATATGTAAACAATGTAGATTTATTTATTAAAGGAATTGATATAGGAAAAAATTTAGCACAAAAATATAAAAAAAGGATAGAAATAAGAGTAAATCCAAAATTATTGAAAAGAGAAGAATATGTTAAAGAAAAAGTAAAAGAAATATTAAATGGAATAAAAATAAAAGATGTTTACCTTGAAAGACATAGATCTGCATTATATATTGAAACTTATGAACCGGAAAAAATTGATTTAAATTTAATCAATAAATTAAGGGAAAAAACCCTATGTAATATTATAATACAGAGGGCTCCATTAAAATCCTCAAAAATAATAAATGTTATTAGAGCATATTTACATAAAAATTCTTTGTATAAATCTGAATTTTTAAATAAAGTTGGAGAAAAAATATTGGAAAGAAAACCACAAAGATTAGAACACTATAGAATTGCTTTTTTAGGTGCTGGAAGAGAAGTCGGAAGGTCTTCATTTTTACTACAAACAAAAGAAAGTAATGTTTTATTAGATTGCGGTCTGGGTGCTGGAAATTATTCAGAAGATAGATATCCAATATTAAATATACCAGAATTTGATATACAAAATTTGGATGCTGTATTTATTTCACATGCTCATTTAGATCACATCGGATTTATCCCATACTTATTTAGAATTGGATGGAGAGGACCAGTTTACTTAACAGAACCAACAAGAGATGTTACAGCTTTAGTTTTATTAGATTATTTAAAAGTGAGCAATAAACAGAGTAAAAACCCTATATTTACAACAAAAGAAATTAAATTATTTTTAAAACATTCTATTACATTAAATTATTCTGAAGTAACGGATATAACCAGTGATATAAAGATATCATTTCACAACGCAAATCATATAATCGGATCTTCAATGATTCATATAAACATTGAAGGAAAACATAACATACTATATACTGGAGATTATAAATTTAATAAAATGCCTTTATTAGAAAGACCGAACACTATATATCAAAGATTGGAAACATTAATAATTGAAAGTACATATGGGGGATTAAATGATAAACATCCATCAAGAGAGGAAACTGAAGCATTATTTATTCATGATATAAAAGAAACAATTGAAAGGGGGGGAAAGGTATTAATACCAGTACTGGCAGTAGGAAGGGGACAAGATGTTTTATTAACATTAATAAATGCAATTGAAAATAAAATACTGCCAGAAGCAAATATATATTTAGAAGGAATTGTTTGGGAAACATCAATGATTCATACAGCATATCCAGAATTTTTAAGTAGAGAAATTAGAGAAAAGATAGAATCTGGAAAAAATCCCTTTGAAAGAGAAAATGTAATAAGGGCAAGTAAACATGAAAGAGAACAAATTATAACATCAAAAGAACCTTCAATAATAATTGCAACATCTAGTATGATGCAGGGTGGTCCTATATTGGATTATTTTAGTTATGCTGCAGAAGATGAAAAAAATTTATTAGCTTTCGTTTCATATCAGGCACAGGGTACTTTAGGTAGAGCAATATTGGATGGTCAAAGAGAGATTGTATTAAATGATAAAAAAATAAATGTAAAGATGAAAGTAAATAGATATGAGGGTTTTTCGGGGCATGCAGATCATTTTGAAGCAACATCTTTTATTAAATATCTAAGACCAAAACCGAAACAAGTTATTACAGTACATGGCGAAATTCCAAAACCATATGAACTAGCATCAAAGATATATAAAAAGTTTGGAATATATTCATACGCTCCAAAAAATGGTGATATAATTAGATTATAAAATTTTTTTAAAAGAAGAATAAATGATTAAAAAGTATAGATATATTGCCATAGATGGTGTTGATGGATCTGGAAAAACAACAATTGCAAACTTATTATACAATGAATTATCTAAGAGATATAATAAGGTAATATTAGTGAAAGAACCATATGATAATGATTTATCTAAAAAAATAAAAGAAATAATTTCAAAAGAGCATGAAAAAATTTTAGATTATGGATATCTATTAGCATTATTATTTACTGCAGATAGAAGTATAAAAAATATTGATTTGAAGAAATATTTAAATACAGGTTATATTGTTATTTCTGATAGAAGTATTTATTCTACATTTTCTTATCAGATTTTATATGAAGGTATGGACATTGAATGGTTAAAATGTATATCGAAGTATATAATTAGACCCGATATTACCTTTATATTAGATATTGATCCGAAAATTGCAATAGAGAGAATAGCTTCTAGAGGCAAAAGTATTACAAGCTATGAAAATATTGAATTTCTAAAAAAGGTAAGAGAAAATTTCTTAAAATTAAAGGAAATATTTCCTAATGATAATATAATTTACATTAATGGGAAAGAAAAACCCGAAAAAATATTAGATAAAATATTAAATATAATAGAAAAATGATGGATTTTGATTATTTTCCAAAATATATTTTATTTATTTCCATTTTTATGTTCTGATAAGTTATTATCTACTTTCTAATATTCTAGATAATAAATGTTCATCTACAAGATGTTCTTCATCTCCTCTAAGTTTGATGGCATAATCTCTAGAACGTGAAGAAATATATAATTTTATTCCATTCTTTGTTTTTTTCATTTTTTAAATATATACAATATTCTCATTTTAAATATCTAACTTCCTCCTCGCCCCTTCAGGATAGGGAGAAGTCGGACCTTACATAAAATTTCTAATAACATATTTTCTAAATCGAAAGAGAAGATTATAACTTTTAGAACTTGTAAAGTTTGTCCTTATTTTATCTCAAGCACTTAGTACAAAAATCCTTTTGCTTAAGGTGCTTTTAGGACCAACTATCATAGAGTTTAAGGTTAAAATAGAAAAGTTTTTAACTATAGAATGAAAAAGAAATACATGGATACAGACATCGTAAAAAAGAGAGAGGGTAGCCTTACTAATTTTAGGATTTGTGACTTTTCTAATTCTTGTTTCTACCATTTTTGTTATGTTCTTAGAGAAATTTTCTAGCGATGCTATAAAATAGGGTATAATAATTATTTTAATAAGTATGATCTTAATTTATGGAATCAAACGAATAATAACAATAACACCCCCAGAACCGCAGATGTTCTTGCAGTTGAAAAATATGGGATTTTACCAACATGGTACTGGTATAACCAGAGTGGTGTGTGGAAAAACAATAAGAGGATTTTCTCATGGAGTGACGTAAGTGACATATTTATAATGAAGACATGGACCGAAACTAGTACATCAATAAAAACACATAATACTGTAGATGCTGCTACAGTAAAAACTTCTACATATACATTTGGACTAATTAGATTTGTACTAAAAAACGGAAAATATATTGATATAGATGGAATTGTAGACCCAGAAAAAGTAGTTTATTTTATAAAAAAGACGTATCTAAAACCTATCAAGAAAAAGCGATTTTTTTATGAAAAAGGCATCTAAAATCTAGACGTTAGTGGATTTTTCAACACTACGAAATCTTTTATGTGGTTTTATTGAAACAAATGTTAGATGTAATGAAAATCGCAAATTTGATCCCTCCAAGAACAGGCTTCACCAAAAAGATCACTACCCCCATCCTCATTGATTCATTCAAATATTCAAAGTGTTGATGTCAGCAGTATAAGACTTATAGCAGCTAATATTATTGCACATTTTATTGCACACTTCATGAATGTTGATACAACGAATATTAGATAGAATATAACGACATCAGTAGCATAATTAGATAATACTCTTGCAAAACCAAGTCATAATTCATTACCAAGACTACATATTGACCAGTATGTTGCTATAGATATTAACATTTCTCCAGCTATAGCATTTATATAGGATCATAACCGCACATTAATAAAAACAAATTTACCAAAACCATCTTATTTATTATTTATTTATTTTAATGTAGTTATCAATGGATTAAACAATCCGTAAAAATTGATTATAAAAGTGAAAAAATAGTAAAAAATATAAGATAAAATTATAGAAAACAACACATCTGATAACCAGTGCTTTATAGTAATAATTCTTAATATTGGAGTTATCAATACCAAAATATTACCTGTTATTATAAAGGATAATGTTGCAATTATTGTATGTTCACTTGGAAAAGAATGATTCTCATAAACCAGTATGGCAAATCTTTTATCAAAGAAATAATATGGTCTTTTTCTACTAAATATTAATTTCAATAAATAAGTTATTGCCGTAGATATAATAAAAAGAAAAACATAGCTAAAATCAATGAAAAATACAATATGTAAAATGAAATATAAATTTATTAAATATGAAATTAAATCAATTATATAAACAAACACCAATCTATCTTTTAATTTTTTATAGAAATATTCTGATATTTTATAATCAATTATAAATATTTTATTAAGCAATATTAAATTATTTCTCATAAATCTTTTATACAAACCCGTCTTTTATATGATTATAGCTATATTACCTAAAGATAAATTATGATCTATCACTTATGATTTATAGTTTATAAGTATTGTCTAACTATGTTGAAAACTTATAAATTCCAAAATATTATATTATAGGTTTAATTTTTCTGAAATTAAATTTTTGACCATATATATACTACTTTGAAATTTATAAGTTTTTATATAAATTAAACATATAAACTTTTTATTTTTAATTTATAAAATTTTGCTCATAGTAATGAGAAATACATATATTAGTAGCTACGTAGTAGTAGATAAATTCCACAAATAAAATAATTATTCCATAGTTATATTATAAGTTAATATTGACAGATCATAAAATGCTATCCAGTATTTTATGATTATATATAAGTTTGCCCGTTCAATAACCATTTCCACAATGGTATTAATTTTATTTCTTTATTATCTTTAATTACTTTATCTTCTAAATCCCATGTAATAATTTTTAAATCATTACAATTTAATAAATTAGATGCTTTAAGTAAAGATCTAATTTCTCTTTTGTCTATTTCATCTATATTATTTATATAAGAAACTTGGATCAGTTCTTTTATTATATTATTTTCTTTTATTAAAAAATCTACTTCTTGGCCTTCTGATTTTCCATATTCTTTCCAATAATAAAATTCTTTTTCTCTCCTTTTTAATTCAATTGCAACCAAATTTTCAATTAATTTTCCTTTTGTTTCAAATAACCTAAAACCAACAACATTTGATAAACCAGTATCTATTGAATATACTTTTCTTGGTGCTTCTTCTTGTTTTTTCAATAAAGGATGATACATCTTAACAAAAAATATTAAGAAAGACTCTACCATATAATTAGAAAATCTTTCTATTGTTAATTTATTTATTTTTAGAAAATCTTCTAAAGATGAAAAAGTAATTAAAGAAGATATATTAGATAAATAAAATTTTACTAGTATTTTTATTTTTTCTTTTTCTCTTATATTATATCTAAATATTATATCTTTCTCTATTATATCATCAAAATACTGCAATAAAATTTTCTTTTTAATTTCATCATCTTTTGATAAAACAACCTCAGGAAAACCACCAAACTTTAAATATTCCTCTAATTAAATTATTTAATATTTCTAATTTATCATCAGTGTTTATTTTATTTGCATAAAATATCTCTTCAAAACTAAATGGAAAAACGACTATATCTAAATGCCTTCCTGTTAGCAATGTAGATATTTTCCCTTTTAATAATTTTGCAGAAGAACCAGAAACAAGAATTTTTGCTTTTTTTAATTCATGCATTGTTCTTACCCATCTTTCCCATTTATTTATCTTATTTATTTCATCTAAAAATATTATAGGATTCTTTGGCTCTAATTCTTGTAAAAATATATTAAATATTCGATCTAATAAATCTATATTATATTCCCTAAATCTAACATCTTCAAAATTTACTATTAATATATCTTTACTATCTACTATATTCCTTTTTATTAATTCTTTTGCTATTTGTCTTAATAGAAATGTTTTTCCAGCTCTTCTTACACCATATAAACAAATAACCACATTTGAATTCATGTATCTTAAAGCCCTTTCTATATATTCTTTTCTTTCAATACCTATATCTATATCTTTCTTCCAGAAATTCTAATCTAATAATATACTTAATATTTCATCTTTATTCATTATATTGTATAATTTATATTACAATATTTAAAAATTTTGTCATATATAAAAAACAATATCGATAGATTTTGTTTCACAAATTATAACAGATTATACATCAAAGTTCTAAAACTTTTATATTACATTTTTTAGCTATTTTTTTCTAATCTTCATCATAAATAATAAATGAACAATTTAATCTCTTACAACTGATAATAAAATAAAATCATTTAAATTGCTTTTATTTAATTTTTTATTATTTTCCTTTATCATCTTTAAGGCCTCCTTAACATCTTTAATTTTTATGCTTTCTATTTCAAATAATTCTAAGTTATTTATTACTCTATAAATAGTATCAATATCATTCACATATTCTATTAAAATCCCTATAAATTCATAAATAACTACTTCTGGCAATATAATATCATAACTCGTTAATATGTCTAGACTCTTTTTATGATCTTCATAATCTTCAAATGTAGCCCTAACTAAAACATTTGTATCAACAACTATTCTTTCTTTTTCCATCTTTTTATTTCTGGATATTCTTCTTCAATAATATCTTTATCATGTTTTTCTATAGCCCTATTTATATCTTCTTGAGTTAACTTTTTACCTAATCTTAATTTTACCCATTCTATTGGTTTAATGATTATAGCACTATTTTTTTCATCTTCTTCTACTATTAAATATTGACCCTCCTTTATATTTAACTTTTTCCTAATCTTTGCTGGTATAGTTATTTGGTAATTTCTAGTAACCTTTACTTTCATACTATATTAATGTATACCATTATTTATAAATCTTATATCTATACAAAGTATTTTCTTTATTTACTTATTCCAAATTAAATCAATCTTATCGCCCAAAATTTTCTTTTTAAATGTTGAAAATAAATAATTAATAAACTAAAAAATTATATTCTGAATTTGTCTCTTTAACCTCCTGGATAATTTATATATCCTGGATATTGTTGTGATGGAATGCCTGGCTCTATCATTTGTCCTTTACCATAATTCATTGCTATTTCATTTAAATCCTTCTGAACTATATAAGGCATAATTATACCTACAAATAAGAATAGTATAAAATATATTATAGCCAGAATATGTTCACCATTGATATTAGAGCTATATAAATGATGATGTGTTTGCTCCTAATTCTTTCAATTCCTTTTCTGTCCTATAAAGCCAATACAAGAAATATATCCAAAGCACCACAAAACTCAATATATAACAAAAAGTATATTTCTTTCTTGTGCAGCATTTACTTTTCATTATTATTTATAAATCTTTCGTTAATTATTTTTTTATCTTTTTCTTATTTAAATAATATTTAATAAAATTATACAATTCTTCTCCAATTTTTCTCTCATTCTCTTTCATAACTTTAGACAAATCTTTTATTATTTCCACATTTTCTTTAATTATTCTTTCCTTTAAACTTATATCGGGTTTATTTTCTAATTTTTCCAAATTTTCTTCCATTTTTCTTGTAAAGTTTATATTTAAAATATCTGGATAATATCTTTCAAATATTTCAACAATTTTTTTTCCCAGTTCAGTGATCTTTATTGATTTACCTTCAACATATCTTCTCTTAAATAAAATTTCAACAATATCTGCCCTTGTACTTTTTGTTCCTAGATTTAATTCTTCCATTTTTTTAATTAAAGAAGCTTTGTTATATCTTGCAGGTGGTTTTGTTTTTCTTTTTAATATATTAACTTTATCTATCAACAACCTTTCTCCTATATTAAATTTTAAAGAAGCAAAATTGTCCTTATATATATTCCAATAAATATATAACCACCCTTTATATTTTATATCATAATGATTATAAATAAAATTTTCTTTCGTAATAACATTTATTTTATATACAATTGCGGGGTCATAAAATGTTGCGATGAATCTCCTAACTATTAAATCATAAATCAATTTTTCCTTATATTCTAAATATTCTGGAATATTTCCTGTAGGATGTATTGCTGGATGTACATCATCTTTAGATCCGTTGTTTGGTTTTAAAATTTGTTTTTCCAATAAAAGAATTATATATTTTTTGTAAGAATTTATTAATGATAAGTTTGATAATATTTCCCTAAAATTAATTGTTTCAGGTAATTTTTGAGATGATGTTCTTGGATAAGATATGTAACCTTTTTCATACAAAGATTGCAAAATATCTAAAGTTCTCTTTGGACTAATTTTATAATATTTATACGCATCCATCTGTATATCTGTTAAATTATATGGATGTGGTGAATTTATCTTTTCCTCTTTTTTATCTACATTGCTAACAATTAAATATTTTCCCAAATTATTTTTTATTTTATTTGCCTCATCTTTATCTTTTATTTTATCTTTTATATATGAAAATTTCAATTTTTTGTCACCCTTTATAACTAAAGCTTCAACTTTATAGTATTCTTCTGGTTTAAAGTTTTTAATTTCATTTTCTCTATTAAATATTAACATTAGTGTTGGACCTTGGACCCTCCCAATACTTAAAACAAATTTTCTAGTATAATAAAGTAAAGATCTTGTTAATGCTCTAGATAGATTTATACCATATAACCAATCAATTATATGTCTAGTCTCTCCAGCAAATATATATCCAAAATTTAGGCTTTCTTTCCTATTATTAAAAGCTCTAACTATATCTTTATATGTTATAGCAGAAAATATCATTCTACTCGCATTTTCTTTATTTAATATATATCTTAAGATGTTATAACCTATCAATTCTCCTTCTATATCATAATCTGTCGCAATTATTATATCATTCTCATTCCTAAATTTTCTAAACATCTCAATATAATATTTTTTTGCAATAATTCCATCCTCAAAATATGATGGAACCCATTTATAATTAAATGTAGGATAGTCATATTTTTTATCTAAATCTGATAATGTAAATAAATGGCCAATTGCTGGAACAACATATATGTTCTTTCCTTCCAGATTAAGATGATAATAGTATATATTTTTTGAAAATCTTATTGTTTTATACCTATTATTTGATAAAAATGATGAAATCTTTCTAGCCACAGAGGGCTTTTCTGTAATTATTAACATAAAAATACTTTTATTAATTATATTTTTGAATTATTTATCTTTCTATATCATAATCTTTTTGAGTATTATAATACCAAATCAATATATCTTTTTATCAAAATTTTAATATCTATAAGTGTTGGTATTCGTTTACTACTTATAAGTTTAAACACACATTCATTTATTTCTTGAAAGATTCTTTATATTAATGAATAAATTATATAGATATATAATTATACATTTATCATCCACTTTAACCCCAGTAATTCCTTTTCTTATTTTATTAATAAATAATGAATTCGTATCTCCTATAACTTTGATTATATCATCATTTCCAATAATTATTTCTTTTATATTTTTATCCTACCTATTTAGAGATTCCATTACAAGAGATCCTAATCCAATGGGTATTTTTTACTATATATCTAAATTATCTAAATATTTATTGCCAACCTTTGGGTTCTTTTATTACTTATCAATAATATCTTTTATTTCTTCAGAATTATTATTAATAGGTAATTATTTTAAAATAATACATTCTTTTTCATTTTTAATACCATATATAATAATATTTACTTTTTTATTATTTAATTTACTTAACATAAACATTGAAAGTAAAATACAGGAAATTATTTCTTATACTTCTGTTATATCTCTTATTATTTTAATTTTGCTTTTTGCATTTCCAATAGATATAAATATTCAATATAATTATATAGATCCCTTTTTATTTATAATAGCATATAATATATCGGTATTTTCCGGTCTAGATATACTCACATATTATTCTAATTATTCAAATAATAGAAAAACCGGAAATGCTACTTTTTATGGAACAATACTTTTGTCAATAATTTCCATATTTTTATACATAAGTCTATTAAATATTAAAATAAAAAATCTTAGCAACATAGTTCTTTTAATATTTTTACCAATTAGTATATATTCTACATATATATGGTTTTATACTGCAAACAAGATATTAGAAAATATATCAGAAAATAGACTATTACCATACTTCTTTAGAATAAAGAACAACAAGAATTCTCCAATTTTTAATATCTTTCTATCTACATCTATTATTTTAATATTTCTATTTTTAAATGACTTTAGTCATTTGTTATCTTTCTTCTCCTCCTTTACAATTATTATATACATACTATATGTAATATCTTATATAAAAATTAAAGTGGAAGGAAAAAACTTACATAAGTGGAGATTAGTAAAAATATTTATTGCTGTCTTTTTAATGACAACTTTATTCTATATGTTATTATATAATTTCCTAAATAATATATATGCAGTTATACTTACCTTTTTTATATCCTTTATTGCATTAATAATAACGTTAAAAATAACATGGAAAAAAGATATAAAACTTATAGAATTATACTTTTCCAAATTTCATTTTCTTCCATATTTAATTAGAAAATTATGGTATAAAGAAGATATAAAAATAATTGAGTACTATATAAAAGATGGATATAAAATATTGGATTTTGGTCCATTCCTTGGTGATATAGCTATAAATATTGCAAGAAAATATAATGTAAAGGTCTATGCTCTAGAAATATCCCAAAAAATAGCAAGAAAATTACAGAAAAAAACAAAAAATATGGACAACTTTTTTGTATATATTGCAAAAAAGGATGAAATTCCGAAGATATTTTATAACAACATTGATTTAATAATTATATATGAAACTTTGAAATTCATTGTAGATAAAAATAAATTTGCAAAAAGTATATATAGAACTTTAAAAAACAATGGATATTTAATATCAATAACTTATGCAGACTTTCTAGAAAGAAAGGATGTAGAAGATGAAATTAAAAAAATGAAAGAATTACTTGAATATCATAATATAAAGACATTATTGATAAAATCTCATAGAGGATTGTATACCAAATATATATTAATAGGTAAGAAAATTTAATATTATGATAAATTATTTCGAATTAAAGAAATGGAACAATGACAATGATGAAAAAATAAATAATTCCATAGTAAAAAACATATATAATATTGAAGAGGGGGTTGTTTTTGAATTATATAAACCAGGTTTAGAAAATAAATTTTTATATATAATCCCAGGAAAAATTATTTTTCTATACAATGTCAAAGAAAAAGAAGAAATAAATAAATTTACACTAAAATTAAGGAAAGATTTTAATGAGACAAAGATAAATATTGAAATTGATAATAGTGATAAAATTATTATAATAAAAAATAATGAAAAAAGATTATATGTAGAGCTTTTTCCAAATGGATTATTAATTGTAACTGATTATAATGATACAATTCTATATGCAAATCAATATAAAAATTTTGGAGTAAGAAAAATATTTAGAAATGAAAAATATATAAAGCCACCAGGTTCTATAATGATTATAAATAATATAAATGAATTTTTTGAAAAGGTAAATAATACAAATAAAAAAGATGTTGTAAGATTCTTAGCAATAGATCTATCATTGGGAGGAAAGTATTCTGAATACATAGTAAAAAAAGCAAATATTGAAAAAAACAAAAGCCCAAGAGAATTAAATAAAGAAGAAATAGAAAAAATATATAACATTTATAATGAAATAGTAAACTTAAAGATTATAATAGATGAAAATGAAAATATTATCGAAGATATTAATAAGTATTTCATAAATCTTTATTTAAATAGTAGAGAAAATAAAAGAATTAGAAAATTAAATGAAGAAAAAGAAAAAATAAAAAGAATAATAGAAGAGCAAAAAAAATATTTGGGGGAAATTAATAAAGAAATTTATAAATTAGAGAAAATTGGTGAATTTTTAAACATATATTCCTGGATATTTAAGGACTATGACGTAGATAATATAATAAAAAATTTTAGAGAAATTAATATCAATATAGATATTAAAAGGGATAATAAATATTTAATTATTAATATAGATGATAAATATTTAGAGAATAAATAAATTCTTTTTTCTTTTATTTCTTATAGAATTTCCTCTTTTAAAATTTATATATTTACCCAATAAATATATAAATTTTTTCAGTAAAAATTATTAATGGCAGAGCAATATATGGCATACTGCGTCAGATGTAAGAAAAAGGTACCAGTACAGAATCCACAAAAAACTACATTAAAGAATGGAAGAACAGCAATAAAGGGAACATGTCCACATTGTAAGGGAACAGTATATGTATTTGTTAAGTCTG
>OGCB01000035.1_pt1 | contig 41585 bp, 40 predicted proteins | sample 1570031 | NCBI WGS metagenome assembly OGCB01 (sample SAMN05518655, study PRJEB24509) | hot springs metagenome | isolation source: Octopus Spring Streamers, Yellowstone National Park, Wyoming, USA | place: USA:Octopus Spring Streamers, Yellowstone National Park, Wyoming, USA | collected 2011-10-11 | reverse complement strand
CCGCTTCGCCTACCGGTCCCTCTTGGAGAAGATTCACTCCCTCGCCCGAAAGCGGGGCGTGGAGGTCCTGGAGGTGAACCCCCAGGACACCTCCACCATCGGGATGCTCAAGTACGCCCCGCAGCTTCGCCTCTCCAAGGACGTGGCCGCCGCTTACGTCATCGGCCGTAGAGCCTTGGGCTTTGAGGAGAAGCTTCCCAAGAGGTACGAGGCGCTCCTCAAGAACGAAAGCTTCTTCGCGTACACCGAGGGGTTCTACCAAACCCGCCTTCAGGAACTCCAAAAGCTCAGGGAGGCGGAGAAGAACCCCCACCTCAGGCGGAAGCTTTCCCGGGACATTGGGAAGACCAAGGCCGCCCTCACTCTCGTCTCAAGCCTTCAGGGCTCGCCGGGGAGCCGGAAGGGGTCTACCAGCGGAAGGAACCCCTCCGGCGCCCATCCCTGGCGGGTCCTGAGGGTAGGCCTTTTCCTTCCCCTTCTCGGGCTTGAGGTGCCCAGGGACCTTTCTCCCCTCAAGCCCATCCTGCACGGATCGTGGAAGGGGTGGAAGATAGGCTCAGGTCCTCATCCTGGTGGGGGGCCGGGGTGCACTAATGTGCACTTCAAGTGACCAGGCAAGGCTTCCGCCATGGCCCCAGTATGGGGTAGCCTGAAGGCCAGGACAAGGAGGGAAGCATGTGGACCTACCTGATCCACGGCGAGCCGACCCCGGGGGTGGCGAGGCTTCTTGAGGGCGTGGGGCGGGCCCTCGAGGCCCGGGGCTTCCGCCATAGCCCCGAGGCCGAGGCCCCCAACCTGGTCCTGAACGCCATCACAGAGGAGAACCCCAAGCCCTACCGCCGCCGGGCCCAGGCCACCTTCGTGGCCTCGGTCCTGGAGCTTCCCCGCTTTCCCGAGGAGCCCATCAAGGAGCTCTACCCCTACCTGGTCCGATCCCTATCCAACGTCCTCCTGGCCTACGTGCCCGGCGAGGGGGTGGCCTTCCTCACCCTGGAGCTGGGCCACTACCGGGAGAAGGAGGGGGAGGGGTTTTACGAGCGGGTGGCGGAGCGCCTGCTGCCCATCGCCTGCAGCCGCCTGGTCATTGACAACATCTTCGTGCCCGACCTGGAGCCGGAGCTCTGGGAAGGGGACGAGCTGACCGAAAGCATGTACCGGGCGGGCAGGAAGCTCAAGGAGTGGGACCTTCTGCCCGCGCCCTTCCCCATTGAGGAGATCCTCCCTCCCGAGGACCTCCGCCACGTGAAAAGGCTCTACGGCATCGGCGGGCTTTCTTACGGCAACCTTTCCGTGCGCAAGGACGAAAGGCGCTTCTGGATGTCGGCGAGCGGCGTGGACAAGGCCAACCTCAAGGTGGTCGGCCGGGACATCCTCATGGTGAAGGACTACGACCCCGAGAAGAACGCCATCCTCCTCTCGGTGCCGCCCCACGTGGAGCCGAGGCGGGTCAGCGTGGACGCCATTGAGCACTGGATGATCTACCGGGAGCACCCCGGGGTGGGGGCCATCCTCCACGTCCACGCCTGGATGGAGGGAGTGCCCGCCACCCCCTTCAACTACCCCTGCGGCACGTATGAGCTGGCCCAGGCGGTGGCGGAGAAGGTGCGGGAGGCCCCAGACCCCACCCGGGCGGTGGTGGGCCTCAAAAACCACGGCCTCACCATCACCGGCCGGAGCCTGGACGAGATCCTGGAGAGGATAGAGGGGAAGCTGGTCCGCACCGTACCCATGTCATGAAGGCCCTCCGCTACACCCCCTCCCTCCCCCGCTTCTTCGGGGCCAGGCTTTTGGGAAAACGCTTTCCCAAGGGGCTTCTCCCCCTAAGGCTGGAGGAGGTCCCCTTGCCCGAGAGGGCGGGCTTCCTCAAGGTCAGGGTCCTGCTCTCCGGGGTCTGCGGCTCGGACCTGGCCCTCCTCTACGGGAAAAGCCCCCCCACCATAAGCCCCTTCTTCTCCTTTCCCGCCGTTTTGGGCCACGAAATCCTGGGGGAGGTGGAAGGGGAGAGGGTGGCGGTGAACCCCCTCCTCGCCTGCGCCGACCGGGGCCTTCCCCCCTGCCCCATGTGCCAGAAGGGGGAGGAGGGCCTCTGCCAGAACGTGGCCGAGGGCGGCCTGGCCCCGGGGATGCTGGGCTACAACAAGGACCTCCCCGGGGGCTGGGGGGAGTGGGTTCTGGCCCGGGAGGAGCGCCTCTACCCCATCCCCCAAGGGGTCCCGGACGAGCGGGCGGTCCTGGCCGAGCCCCTGGCCGTGGTCCTCCGGGGGCTGGGGAAGTCAAGGCCCTGGCCGGAGGAGGTTCTGGTGCTGGGCATGGGGACCATCGGCCTCATGGCGGTCCGCCTCCTAAGGGCCTTGGGGTATTCGGGCAAGGTCCACGCCGTGGCCAAGTACCCCCACCAGGCGGAGCGGGCCAAGGCCTTCGGGGCCGAGAAGGTCTACGGAAGCGCCAGGGAGGCCCTCCTAGAGAGGGCCAGGCGCTACCGCTACCTCCTCTTTGAGGGGTACCGGGGGGGCTACCCTTGGGTGGTGGAGGCCTCGGGGAGCGGGAAGGGCTTCCGGGAGGCCCTCGCCCTGGCCGAGGAGGGGGGAAAGGTCCTCCTCCTGGGGGCCCCGGGCCTGGAGTGGGCCGATCTTTCCCCCTTCTGGTTCAAGGAGGTGGCCCTTGTGGGGAGCTACACCTACACCCGGGAGGAGTTCGGCGAGGCCGTGGCCCTCCTAAGGGAGCTTCAGGGCCTCGAGGGCCTCGTGGGCGGGGTCTTCCCCCTGGAGGCCTGGCAGGAGGCCCTCACCGCCCGGGGCAAGGCCCTCTTCCGGCTAGATGGGCCCTAAGGGCAAGGGCGGACGGGCGCACCTCTGCCCGCATGCCCTTGCCCTGGCGCCCCACCCCTTTGGGGCAAGGGAGTGCCATCCACGCCACCTTTCCCAGACCCGCCCCCCCTTAGGCTTAGGCTGTGCGCACCCTCGCCCTTCTCCTCTTCCTGGGCTTCCTCCGGGCCGCCGCCCTCGCCCCCGGGGACAAGGCTCCGGTCCTCGAGGCCAAGGACAGCTACGGCCGCCCCGTGGACTTCCGGGGTAGCTACGTGGTCCTCTGGTTCTACCCCAAGGCCAAAAGCCCCGGGTGCACCGCCCAGGCCAAGCGCTACTCGGAGCTCTACCCCGAGTTCCAGAAGCTTGGGGCCCGGGTCTACGGGGTGAGCCGCGACCCCGCCCAGGAGCAGTGCGACTTCGTGGAGAAGCTGGCCCTCAAAGGGGGGATGATCCCCGACCCCGAGGGCCGCCTGGCCCGGGCCTTCGGCGTGCGGAGCCTCTTCGGCTTTTACAGCCGGGACACCATCCTCTTAAACCCGGAAGGCCGGATTGAGCGCATCTGGCGGAACGTCAACCCCTTCCAGGACGCGGACACCGTCCTGGCCTATTTGAGGGGCAAGGCCCGCTAAAAGCTTCTGAAGGCCGTAAGATAGGGGGCGTGTACGCCCTCCGCGAGGCCTTCAGGCAGGTCCTCCGCCACCCCACGGCCAGCCTGGCCACCTTCTTCACCGCCTTGGTCTCCTTCGCCCTCCTCTACTTCCTGGGCCTCCTCCTCTGGAACCTGGAAAAGGTGGTCCAGAGCCTGGAGCGGGAGCTGGAGGTGGCCGCCTTTCTGAAGGACGGGGCCAACGTGGAGGCCCTCCTCGCGGAGATCCAGGCCTGGCCCGAGGTGGGGGAGGTGCGCCTGGTGACCAAGGAAGAGGCCCTGGCCCGGCTGGTCCTGGACTACCCCTACCTGGCCGAGGCCAAGGACCTGGTGGAAAACCCCCTCCCCGACACCCTGCGCCTGAGGCTCACGACCCCGGAGGCGGTGCGGGAGGTGGCCCTGCGCCTCAAGGCCCTTCCCGGGGTGGAAGGGGTGGAGTACGGGGGGGAACTCACGGAAAGGCTGGTCCAGGTCCTCTCCGGAAGCCGCCTGGCCATGTTCCTGCTGGCGGCCCTCCTTCTCCTCAACACCTTCTTCAGCGTCATGGGGGCCATCCGCCTCTCCGTGGAAAGCCGCAAAGAGGCCCTGGCCATCATGCTTTTGGTGGGGGCCACAAGGCGCTTCATCCAGGCCCCCTTTGTCCTGGAAGGGGTCTTGCTCACGCTGAGCGCTGGGGTTCTCGCCGTTTTGGCCGGGGGTGGGCTCTACCTGGCCCTGGGGCGGGCGGCCCAGGGGCTTCTCCCCTTCCTGCCGGTCCTGGAGCGCCAGGACCTGGTGAGGACCGGGCTTCTCGTCCTGCTGCTTTCGGCCTTCCTGGGGGCGGGCGGGGCCTACATGGCCAGCCGGGCCCACCTGAAGGAGGCCTAGGATGCGGCTTTTGGCCTGGCTCCTTCCCCTCTTCGCCCTCCTGGCCCTGGCCCAGGACGTGGCCACCCAGGAGAAGCGGGTGAGGGACCTCGAGGCCGAGGCCGCCCGGGCCAAGGCCCTGGAACAGGAGGCCCAGGCCCGCATCCAGAGGCTGAACCAGGCGCTCGCCCGCCTCTCCAAGAGGGTGGCGGACCTCCTCCAGGAAAAGGCCCGCCTGGAAAAGGAGATCGCCCGCCTGGAGGCGGAGCGAATGGCCCTCCGCCAGGAGATCGCCCGCCTGGAGGAGGCGGTGCGGGAGACCGAGGCCCGCATCGCCAAGCTGGAAAAGGACCTGGCCGCCCTTAAGGAGCGCCTGCAGGCCCTCATGCGAAGCCTCCACCGGGAAAGGGCCGGGCGCTACCTACCCCTCCTCCGGGCCCAGTCCTTCACCGACCTGGCGGTGCGGGCCCGCTGGGTGGGGTACATCTCCAAGCAGGACGCCGACCTGGTGCGCCAGCTCCAGGCCACGTTGAAGGCCTTGGGCGAGGAGCGGGAGCGCCTCAAGCTCCTCCTCCAAAGCCTCTCCGAAAAGGAACGGGCCCTGGCCGAAACCCAGCGGAAGCTGGAGGCCGAGCGGCAGAACCTCCTCACCACCCTGGCCTCCCTGAGGAAGGAAGAGGAGGGCAAGAAGGCCCTCTTGCGGGACGCCCTAAGCGAGCGCCAGCGCCTGCAAAGCGCCCTGGCCCAGCTCCAGGCCCGGGTCCTGGCCGAAAGGCAGAGGCTTCTTTTGCTCAAGCGCCAGGAAGAGGAGCGCAGGCGGCAGGAGGAGGCCCGGCGGAAACAGACCGCCCTAAGGCCTTCTCCGGCCCAGGTGGTGGTCCCCCCACCCCCCCTGCCCGCCACCGTGGGCCGGCTGGCCTTCCCCGTCCCCGGGGGCCGGGTGGTGGTGCCCTACGGCCAGGAAGGCCCCTTCCAGGTCATCGCCGGACCCGTCCCGGGAAGCCCGGTCCAGGCCGCCGCCGATGGGTACGTGGCCGGGGTCCTCTACCTGCCCAACCTGGGCTACACCGTGATGCTGGTCCACACGGAGACCTTGTCCACCGTCTACACCAACCTCCAGGAGCCCCTGGTGGCCGAGGGCCAGAAGGTGAGCCGGGGCCAGCTCCTGGGCTACACCGGGGGCGGCCTCCTCATCCGCCCCGAGGAGCTGGAGTTCCGGGTGGCCGCGCGAGTGGGGGAGGAAACCCGCTTCGTGGACCCCGCCGCCTACTACTAAGCGCCCGCGCTTTGGTCTTGCACCATGGGGTGCCCAAGTCGGGGCTTTGGAAGGGTTTTTCTGGGGCCCCCACCGGGGCGAAAGCCGCGGTGGGGTACTTAACCCCGCCGTGGCCTTGGCCAAAGCGGGCCCATGCCTGGTAACTCCCTAGGAACCTTTTGCCGGGGCCCCCATGCTGGCCCAAGCCAGCATGGGGTGGTATTAGAGGCTCAGGCGGGCTCAATGAGGCCGTAGTTCCCGTCCTTGCGGCGGTAGACCACGTTGATCTCGTCGGTCTTGGCGTTGCGGAAGACGAAGAAGTCGTGCCCCAGGGCCTCCATCTGGAAGACGGCCTCCTCGGGGTCCATGGGCTTCATCTCAAAGCGCTTGACCCGGACGATCCTGGGGCCTTCCTCCTCCTCGGGCTTGCGCAAGGCTTCCATGTCCCGCACCTCAGGGGGAGGGGGGCCCTGGTAGGAGTGGCGCTTGCCCACGAAGCGGCGCTCCCGGTAGCGCTTGAGCTGGACTTCCAGCCGGTCCACCATGCGGTCAATGGCGGCGTAGAGGTCCTGATCCTCCTCCTCCACCCTGAGAAGCCCCCCGGGGAGGTCCAGCTGGACCTCGGCCTTGGCCCGCTTCTCCACGTGGGGACTACCCGCCAGGGAAAGGACCACCTTGGCCATGAGCTCGCCGTTTTGGTAGCGGTCCAGGCGGGAGAGCTTCTTCTCCACGTAGTCGCGGATGGCGTCGGTGATCTCCAGGTTGCGGCCGACGAGCTTGTAGACGTTCATGCCTCCTCCTTTCCGCCCCGATCAGGGCCCTCCCTTACCCTTATGCTACCACCCTCCTCGGGACGCTCGTCCCGCACCACCTGACCCGCCTTCAGGGCGATGACCCGGGCCGGATAGGCCTCCAGGAGCTCCCGGCTGTGGGTGGCCACCACCACCGTGGCCCCCCGCTGGTGGGCCGCCTTGAGGATGTCCAGGACCTGGAGGGCGTTTTCCGGGTCCAGGTTGCCCGTGGGCTCGTCGGCCAGGATCACCGGAGGGTCCAGGAGGAGGGCCCTGGCCAGGGCCACCCGCTGGGCCTCCCCCACGCTAAGCTCCTCGGGAAAGGCCCGCTTTTTGTGGAAAAGCCCCACCCGGCGCAGGGCCGTGGCGATGCGCTCCGGCCACTCCCTGGGCGGAACCCCCTGGACCTGCAGGACGAACCTGAGGTTTTCCTCCACCGTCATATCCGCGAGGAGGCGGTGGTCCTGGAAGACCATGCCGATGCGGCGGCGGTGGAGGGCGATGCCGTCCCCCTTCAGGGCCTTCAGGTTCTGCCCGGCGAAGTAGACCGCCCCCTGGGTGGGCACGAGCCGCCTCAGGATGAGGGAGAGGAGGGTGGACTTCCCCGCCCCCGAGGGGCCCACCACGTAGACGAACTCCCCCTTCTTGACCTCGAGGCTCACGTTGTAAAGGGCCTTGGTCCCCGTCCGCGGGTACGCCAGGCTCACCCGGTGGAAGGCGATCATGCCCCCACTATAAGGCGGACCACGTTCTCTTCTCATGGAGACACGCTATAGTGAAGGCGAGTGAGGGAGAAGATGAAGCGACGCGCGTGGTTTTTGGTGGGGCTTGGGGTGCTCCTGGCCCTAGTCTACGCCCAGCTCCCCCGCCCCCAGGCGGAAAACCTTCTGCAAAACCCCAACGGCCAGGCCCTCCTGGAGGTCTACCAGAGGATCCAGCAGGACTACCTGGAATCCCTGCCCAGGGAGAGGCTCAACGCCCTTCTGGAAGGGGCCATCGGCGGGATGGTGGGGGCCCTCAAGGACCCCTTCACCAGCTACTCCCCGCCCCAGCGGGCAAGCCTTCGGCAGGAGGACCTCCGGGGCGAGTTCTTCGGCATCGGGGCCACGCTTACCCCCGCCAACCCCGACGGCACCGGGGCCAAGATAGAGGGGGTCATGAAGGGCCTCCCCGCCCAGCGGGCCGGGATGCGGGCGGGGGACGTGATCCTGGAGGTAGACGGCGAGGACGTGACCGCTCTCCCCCTCCATGAGGTGGTGGCCCGCATCCGGGGACGGGAGGGGACCAAGGTCACCATCAAGGTGCGCCGGGAGGGCGTGCCCGCCCCCCTGGTCTTTGAGCTCATCCGGGAGAAGGTGGAGATCATCTCCGTCTCCGTCGGGAAGATTGGCGACGTGGGCTACGTGGCCCTGGAGACCTTTGGCAACTTCAAGGTGGAGGACCAGCTGAAGAAGGCCATAGAGGGCCTGAAGGCCCAGGGGGTCAAGAAGCTCATCCTTGACCTCCGGGACAACGGCGGCGGCCTCCTGGACCAGGGGTGCGCCGTGGCCAGCGCCTTTTTAAAGGAGGGCCCCATCGTCTACACCCGCACCAGGAACCTCACCCGGGTCTGGTGCGAGGCCTCGGGCAGGCCCCTGTGGGACGGCCCCATGGTGGTCCTGGTGAACGGCAACTCCGCCTCGGCCAGCGAGATCGTGGCCGGGGCCCTGCAGGACTACGGCCGGGCCCAGGTGATCGGGGAGAAGACCTTCGGCAAAGGTGTGGGCCAGACCCCCTACACCCTGGCCAACGGCGGGGAGCTCACCCTGGTCACCTTTGAGTGGCTCACCCCCAAGCGCCGGGCCATCAACAAGGAGGGCCTGAAGCCCGACATAGAGGTCAAGGACACCCGCTTCCCCACGCCCTTCTCCTTCCAGGGGGCCGGGGCCCCGCCAGGGGCGGAGGTCACCGTGACCCTAAACGGCAAGACCGTGAGGGTGAAGGCCGACGCCGAGGGCAAGTTCTCCTACGCCGAGCCCCAGAGGAGCCGCCCCCTGCCCGAGGAGCGGGGCCAGGCGGTGCTGGACCCGGAGGGGGACGCCATCCTGAAGAAGGCCCTCGAGGTCCTGGGGAAGTAGCGGAAAAGCGCCAGGGGCCGGGGAATCCCCGGCCCCTTTCCCGTACCCCTTACTTGGGGATGGGGATGTTCCGCCAAACGATCCTTTGCCAGTCCTTGCCGTCAAATACCTCAAACTCGGTGTAGAGAACGGTCATGCCCCTGGGATCCTCTACTGGCGAAAGAAATTTTAAGGACACCAAGAGGGGTATGCCCGCGATGAAATCGCTTCTACCCCCGCTCACTTCCCAGTAACCGCCTGTGCGCTGCCGGCCGTCTTCCAGAATGGTCCTGGTATTGTCAAAGCGAATCTGGAGATTGGAATCGGTAGAGGAAGTAACCCTGTAGTTGAAGACTATCCAAGTACAACATTCGATTGTGATTGACTGCAGCTCAAACGTGAACGGCCCCACCACGAAGCGCTTCCAGGGCTCGGCGGTGTCGGCGGGAGCGGCGGGCCGGGCCTGGGACGCGGGAGCCTGGGCCTGAGGCGGGGGCGCTTGGCCGATGGGGATGCCCCGGAACTCCATGCCCCCAAAGTAGAGGGCGGCGAAGAAGGTCTCCTCCTGGGGAACGTTGGGGAAAACCAGCTTCCCGGAAGCCCTTCCCCCGGCGGGTAGGGCGAAGGTGGACTTGGTGGCGTCCACCTGCCCCCCTTCCACCGTCAGGTAGCCGGGGTAGCTGAAGCCCCGGGCGGAGATGGCCCTCACCCCTTGGTGGGGCACGGTCACCTGCTGGTTGGTGCGGGCCGTGCTCTGGATCTGCACGGCGCAGACCACCTTGCCCTCCTGATCCCGGGCGCACCCCTGGATCTTAAAGGTGGCGGACACGCTAGCCGAAGCCACCTCTACCACCGGCCCCGAGGGCTTGGGCAGGTTTACCTGTTGCGCCACGCCCAGCGCGGCCAGAACCCAAAGAAAGGCGAGCGTTCTTTTCATGGTAACCTCCTCTAGCCTGACCGCAAATGAGCCAGGCTTTTTCTAAGATAGAGGCGTCTTCCGGCAAAAAGATGAGAACCGGGTTAAGAGCGCCTTAAGCCTAGCGCACCACCGCCCCCGGAGGAATGTCCCCGTCTACGGTGACCAGGACCAGGTCCTCCCCCTCCTGGGCCGCCAGGATCATGCCCTGGCTCTCCACGCCCCGGAGCCTGGCCGGCTTGAGGTTGGCCACCAGCACCACCTTCTTGCCCACAAGATCCTCGGGGCGGTACCACTTGGCGATGCCGGAGACCACGGTGCGCTCCTCGTTCCCCAGGGAAAGGGTGAGGACCAGAAGCTTGTCGGCGTTGGGGTGCTTCTTTGCCGCCACCACCTGGGCCACCCGGAGCTCCACCTTGGCGAAGTCCTCTATGGTGATGGGCTCCCTCTTTTCCTTTTTCTCCACCTTCCCCTCCTTGGGGAAAAGCACCGGAGCCTCCTCGGGGATGGGCCCGGGCAGGGCGAGCCCCCAGCGCTCGGCCTCCTCCAGGCGCACCTCCTCCTTAAGGCCCAAAGCCCGCCTCAGCTCCGCCATCTTGCCCGGCATGGCGGGGGTGAGGAGGATGGAGGCGATCCTGAGGCCCTCCACCACTCGGTAGAGGACCGCCTGGGCCTCCTTCGGGTCCTTCTTGTAAAGCTCCCATGGCCGCTTCTCGTTGATGTAGCGGTTCAGGGCCTTGACGTAGGCCATGGCCTCCTCGAGGGCCACGTGGAACTTAAGCTCCCGTACCAAAGCGCGGAGCCGCCCGGGAAGCCCAACCCCCTCCTCAAGCTCCTCCCCGGGAACGGGCTCGGGAACGCGCCCTTCGGCGAAGCGGAAGAGCATGGCCCGGGTGCGCTGGACCAGGTTCCCCAGATCGTCGGCCAGGTCGGATTCATACCGGGTCCTGAGGGCCTCCTCGCTCACCGGGGTGTCCTGGCCGTAAGGGATCTCCCTAAGGAGGTAGTAGCGGAGGGCGTCCCGCCCGTAGCGCTCCGCCAGGGAGAAGGGGTCCACCACGTTGCCCAGGGTCTTGGACATCTTGCGCCCATCGGGGCCCAGCAAAAACCCCCCCACGTTCAGGTGGCGGTACATGGGGATGCCCGCCGCCTTCAGCATGGTGGGCCAGAAGACGGCGTGGGGCTTCAGGATGTCCTTGCCGATGAGGTGCCAGGCGTGGGGCCAGAAGGTCCGGTACTTCTCCCCGTCGGGGTAGTCCAGGGCGGAGACGTAGTTGAGGAGGGCGTCAAACCACACGTAGGTCACGTGCTCCTCGTCCCAGGGGAGAGGGATGCCCCAGGGAACCCGGGACTTGGGCCGGGAGATGGAGAGGTCTCCGATGGGCTCGGAGAGCATGGCCAGGACCTCGCTCCGGTACCCCTCGGGGCGGATGAGGTCGGGATGGGCCTTCAGGTAGTCCAAAAGCCACTCCCGGTACTTCTCCATGCGGAAGAAGTAGTTCCCCTCCCGCCGCCTCTCCACCGGGCGGCCGTGGATGGGGCAAAGCCCCTCGGAGAGCTCCTTTTCTGTGTAAAACCGCTCGCAGGCAACGCAGTAAAGCCCCTCGTACTCGCCGTAGTAGATGTCCCCCGCCTCGTAGACCTTCTTGAGGACCAGCTGCACCACCCGCTTGTGGCGCTCCTCCGTGGTGCGGATGAAGTCGTCGTAGGCGATGCCGAGAAGCTCCCAGGCCTTTTTAAAGCGCTCCGAGACCCGGTCCACAAAGGCCTTGGGGTCCTCCCCCGCCCTCTCGGCGGCCCGGTAGACGGTCTCCCCGTGCTCGTCGGTGCCGGTCAGGAAGTAGGTGCGGTAGCCGTCCAGGCGGTAAAAGCGGGCCAGGAAGTCCGCCACCACCGTGGTGTAGGCGTGGCCCAGGTGGGGCTCGGCGTTCACGTAGTAGATGGGGGTGGTCACGTAAAAGACCTTTTCCATGCGCCCTCCGAGGAAGCTTGGGCACGGGTTCCCCGCATGCCCTTCAGCACCAACATGGTACACTTCACCTACGCCTGCCGCAAAATCTTCGCCACCTCCGGCTTCAACTTTGGGACCTCGCTCTGAGCGATGTCCCAAACCAACTCCAGGTCTATCCCAGTCTCTCCGCAGTTCCCCAAGCGCTACGAGATGCGCCCCTACCCCGACGGGAGCCGGGCGGTGGTGGCGTGGGACCTCGAGGCCCTCGAGGTCTGGTACAAGCGGGTGCTGAGGGGCTAGCCCAGGGGTAGGCGCCGCACCCGCACCCTCCGGTCCTCCACCACCAAGGCCCCGGCCCGCAAGTCCTCCTCCAAGCTCTTCAGAACAGCTAGGAGGCGTGGTCCCACCGCCTGAGGCCTTAGGTCTCCGGTGCGGAGCAGGATGACGCTGGGGCGGCGGCCCTTGCCCAGGGCGAGCAGGGTCCCCATGTCCTGGTCGTGGGTCAGGAGCACATACCCCCCCTCAGCGGCGGTTTCAAGGAGCCTCTCGTCTGGGGCCGTAAGAGGGCCAAGGGCCGACCAGTGAACCGCCTCCACGCCCCTCTCCTGAAAGAACTCCACCCACCTTGGCGTGAGGTTCGCGTCCACCAAAAGCCTCAGACGGCCATCTCCCGCTCGTCGGCGAGGTGGGCCGCGTACTCCAGGGCGGCGTCTATGTCCTCCCGCTCCAAGTAGGGGTAATCGCGAAGGATCTCCTCCGGGGTCTGATGGCGCAACAGGGTGAGGATCGTCCCCACCGTGATCCGCATGCCCCGGATGCAAGGCCTCCCCCCCATGACCTGGGGGTCAAAGGCGATGCGCTCACGCCAGCCCACGGTTCCATTGTAGCTGAGGCGGCCTGGGGCGCGGTCTGATCAAAGCGCTCAGGGGTAGACTTCCCTCGTGCGCTTTTTCGTGCCCAGGGAAAAGTTGGTCGCCTATCTCCTAAACCCCAAGCATCCTGAGGGGGGTAGCAAGGCCCGCTTCTTCATGGCCTTGGGCTTTGCCCCAGACGCCCCGGAGGCGCTGGAGGTGGCCCTGCTCCAACACGCCCAGGAGGCAGAGGAGGTGAGCCGACAGCCCGACCACCTGGGCCAGGGGCTCGTCCTGGTCCTAAGGGGTCCCCTCCGAGGACCCAGGCGAAGGGTCATCTCCAGAGCGTCTGGTACCTTGAGGGAGAGGTGGCCCGTTTGGTGACGGCGTACCCATGGAGGGGGCGATGATCCGCGAGCACGACCTGGTAGTCCTCAGGCGGGACAAAAGGGAGTGGGGCCTCGAGGCGGGGGATGTGGGGACCTTGGTCCTGGTCTACCCCAAGGGGGGGTACATGGTGGAGTTCGTGGACCACGAGGGGAACACCCTGGCCCTCCTGGACCTTGCCGAGGAGGAGGTGGAGCCTCTGAGGGGCCCCGCCCTTCTTCGGGCCAAGACCGCCTGAGGAGCCTCTTCTTTAGGCCCGGGAAGCCCATTTGGACCCGGCTCCCGTAGCGACGTTCCCCGACCCAGGTTGACCCCAACCCCTGGGATGTGAAAAAAGAGGGGGTGCTACGGCAAGAGCTCCTCCACCCCCATGGGCCCCCCGATCAGGGCCCGGGTGGCCAGGCCCACAAAGATCCCCGTTTCCACCACGCCGGGAATCTCCAGGAGGGCTTTGTGCAGGCCCAGGGGGTCCCCGATGGGGCCGAAGCGGCAGTCGGCGATCAGGTGGCCGTTGTCGGTGAAGTAAAACTCGTCCCCGTCCATGCGCAAGGCGGGCTCGCCCCCCAGGTGGGCGATGGCCCTAAGGGTGGCTTGGTGGCCGAAGGGGACGATCTCCACCGGCACCACGCCCCGGCCCAGGACGGGAACCTTCTTGGTGTGGTCGGCCACCACGATGAACTCCCCCGCCGTGGCCTCCACGATCTTCTCCCGGAGGAGGGCCCCGCCCAGGCCCTTGATGAGGGAGAGGTCGGGGGCGATCTCGTCGGCCCCGTCAATGGCCAGGTCCACCCCCTCCGGCGGCAGGTCTACGAGGGGAATCCCCTCCTTCAGGGCCAGGTCCCGGGTGGCCTCGGAGGTGGGGACCCCCCGCACCGCCTTGAGCTCCCCCTCCCGGAGGCGGCGGGCCAGCTCCAGGACGGCGTAGCGGGCGGTGGAGCCGGTGCCCAGCCCCACCACCATGCCGTCCTCCACGTAGGCCACGGCGGCGTGGGCGGCCTCCTTCTTGTAGGCCTCGAGGGGCCTCTCCACTACTCCCCCCTTGCCTGGCGCAGGGCCTCCGCCACCTCCTCGGCGTGGCCCTCCGGGGACACCTTGCGCCACACCTTGGCGATTCTGCCCTCAGGGTCTATGAGAAAGGTCTGCCGCAACACCCCCTCGTACTCCTTCCCGTAAAGGTTCTTCTTCCCCCAGGCCCCGTAGGCCAGGATGGCCTGGCGCTCGGGGTCGGCGAGGAGGGGAAAGTTGAGGCCGTACCTCTCGGCGAAGCGCTTGTGGCTCGCCACGTCGTCGGCGGAAACCCCAAGGACCACGGCCCCCAGAGCCTGCAGGTCCCCCATGCGGTCCCGGAAGCCGCAGGCCTCCTTGGTGCAACCGGGGGTGTCGTCCTTGGGGTAGAAGTAGAGGACCACCCACCGCCCCCGGTAGTCCGAAAGGCGGTGGACCCTGCCCTCCTGGTCGGGAAGGGCGAAGTCTGGGGCTAAGGTGCCTTCCATGCCGGGCATTATAGCTTGTAGCCGAAGCGGCGGAGGAGGTCCTTACGCCAGGCCACCTCGGCCTCGTCCTCCACGCCCAGGGGCTTGAAGCCGTCCATCACGCCCAGGATGGCCCTCTGCTCCCCCTCCTCGGCCACCACCACCTGAAGGGGGTTGGCGGTGGCGGCGAAGATCCGGACCACCTCGGGGCAGGCCTTCACCGCATGGAGGACGTTGATGGGGTAAAACCCCTCGCCCAACACGATGAGGAAGGCGTGGCCCGCGGCGATGTTGAGGAGGTTCCTGACGGCGAGGTCCGTAAGGGCCTCGTCCGTCCCCGAGCGGCGGATGAGGCGCTTCCCGCTGGCCTCCGAGAAGGCGAGGCCGAACCTGATGCCGGGCACGGCGGTCACCAAGGCCTCGTGCAGGTCCTCCACCGTCTTGATAAAGTGGGCCTGGCCCAGGATCACGTTCAGGTTCTCCGGCTTCTCCACGGGGATCAGCTTGAGCTCCATGCCCCGATTTTACCGGAGGCCACCCTGGCCCCGGCAAAGGGGGTGTAGCATGAAGGGCATGGACGTCCTGGAGAAGGCCGTGGCCGGGGAGAGGCTTTCGCAGGAGGAGGTGCTAAGCCTCTTTGACCTCCCCCTCCCCGAGCTCGCCGCCGCCGCCCACGAGGTCCGCCTCAGGAAGACCGACCCCGAGGTGGTCACCTTCCTCATAGACCGCAACATCAACTACACCAACGTCTGCACCGTGGCCTGCGCCTTCTGCGCCTTCTACCGCACCAAGAGGCAGAAGGACGCCTACACCCTGAGCTACGAGGCCATCGCGGAGAAGATTGAGGAGCTCTACCGGGTGGGGGGAAGGCGCATCCTCCTCCAGGGCGGGGTGAACCCCGAGCTTCCCCTGGAGTGGTACCTGGACCTCCTCCGCTACCTCAAGGGCCGCTTCCCCGACCTGCGCATAGACGCCTTCAGCCCCGAGGAGATCCTGGGCCTGGAGAGGCTCACCGGCCTCCGGGCCGAGGCCATCCTGGAGAGGATGAAGGAGGCGGGCCTGGACGGGATGCCGGGAGCGGGGGCGGAGATCCTGGTGGACGAGGTGCGGCTCAAGGCCGCCCCCGCCCGCATAAGGGTGGCGGACTGGTACCGCATCGTGGACGCCGCCCAGGCCCTGGGCCTATACACCCTGGCCAGCATGGTCATCGGCTTCGGGGAGGGGAAGGAGGAGCGCGCCGCCCACCTCCTGGGCCTAAGGGCCCAGCAGGACCGGGCCCTGGAGCGCCACAAGAACGGCTTCGCCGCCTTCGCCCTCTGGACGCTCCAGGTGGAGCACACCCGCCTCAAGGGCAAGGCCCCGGGGGCCACGGCCCACGAGTACCTGAAGACCCTGGCCGTGGCCCGGCTCACCCTGGACAACTTCGCCCACTTCCAGGCCTCCTGGCCCACCCTGGGCTTCAAGGTGGCCCAGACCGCCCTCTACTACGGGGCCGACGACTTCGGGAGCACCATGCTGGAGGAGAACGTGGTCTCGGCGGCAGGAGGGCACGGGCGCACCCACGCCACGGTGCGGGAGATCGTGCGCCACATCGTGGACGCCGGGTTCCGGCCGGCAGAAAGGGACCCCCTTTACCGCATCCTCCGCTACCCGGACCCCGAGGCCATCCTGAAGGAGCCCGTGGAGCTCCCCATGGCCTAAATACCCCACCGCGGCTTTCGCCGCGGTGGGGTACTTAGGAGGGGACGGGCCGCCTGAGGCCTTCCCTGATCTCCTCCAGGAGGGGCCCTAAGGGGCAGCCCGCCTCGAGGGCCTGGATGAGGGCGCTCCCCACCACCACCCCGTCGGCCACCGCCGCCTGGGCCGCCGTCTCCCGTCCCGAAACCCCAAAGCCCAGGGCCACCGGCAGGTCGGTGGCCGCCTTGATGCGGGCCACCAGGTCCCTGACCTCCTCGGGAAGCCTCTCCCGGGCCCCCGTGACCCCGGTCACGGAGACGGCGTAGACGAAGCCGGTGGCGTACTGGGTCACGGTGCGGATCCTGGCCTCCGTGGAGGTGGGGGCCAGGAGGAAGACCGTCTCCAGGCCGATCTCCTGGGCCAGGCGCACCAGAGCCGGGTCCTCGTCGGGGGGGAGGTCGGGGAGGATCAGGCCCGTGGCCCCGGCCTGCCGGAAGAGGCTGAAGAAGCGCTCCGGCCCCCAGGCCAGGACGGGGTTCAGGTAGGTCATGAGGAAGATGGGCTTCTCCGTGAGGCCCCGCACCTCCTTGACCAGCTCCAAAACCCCCTGGACGCTCATCCCCTTCCTGAGGGCGGCCTCGCTGGCCCGCTGGATCACCGGCCCGTCCCCCAGGGGGTCCGAGTAGGGGAGGCCGATCTCCAGGAGGTCGGCGTAGGGCAGGACCTCCCTCACCGCCTCCAAAAAGCCCTCCCGGCCGGGGAAGCCGGCGGTGAGGTAGGGGATGAGGGCGGCCCGGCCTTCCGCCTGGGCCCTGGCGAAGGCTTCCTTGGTGGTCACAGCTCCCCTCCCAGAAGGCGCATGACCTCGGTCACGTCCTTGTCCCCCCGGCCCGAGAGGTTGATGACCACGATCTCGTCCTTCCCCATCTCCGGCACCACCTTGGCGGCGTGGGCGACGGCGTGGGCCGACTCCAGGGCGGGGATGATGCCCTCGAGGCGGGCCAGGAGCTTGAAGCCCTCCAGGGCCTCCTCGTCGGTGACGGCGGCGTACTCGGCCAGGCCGGAGTCGGCGTAGTAGCTGTGCTCCGGCCCCACCCCGGGGTAGTCCAGGCCGGCGGAGACCGAGTGGGCCGGGGTGATCTGGCCATCGTGGTCGTAGAGGAGGTACATGTAGCTCCCGTGCAAGACCCCCCGCTTCCCCGCCCCGATGCTGGCGGCGTGGCGGCCGGTGCTAAGCCCCTCCCCCGCCGCCTCCACCCCGATGAGCCTGGGCCTTTCTCCCTCGGGGAGGTAGGCGAAGGGGGCGAAGAGGCCGATGGCGTTGGAGCCCCCGCCCACGGCGGCGATGAGGGCGTCGGGGTAGCGGCCGAAGCGCTCCAGGCTCTGCCGCTTCACCTCCTCCCCGATCACGCTCTGGAAGTCCCGCACCATCATGGGGTAGGGGTGGGGGCCCACCACCGAGCCCAGGATGTAAAAGGTGGTGCGCACGTGGGTGATCCAGTCCCGGATGGCCTCGTTGGTGGCGTCTTTAAGGGTGCGGCTCCCCGAGGCCACCGGGCGCACCTCGGCCCCCAGAAGCTTCATGCGGAAGACGTTCAGGGCCTGCCGCCTGACGTCCTCCTCGCCCATGTAGACCACGCACTCCAGGCCGAAGAGGGCGGCCACGGTGGCCACGCTGACCCCGTGCTGGCCCGCTCCCGTCTCGGCCACCACCCGCCTCTTGCCCATGCGGCGGGCCAGGAGGGCCTGGCCCAGGGTGTTGTTGATCTTGTGGGCCCCGGTGTGGAGGAGGTCTTCCCGCTTCAGGTAGACCTGGGCCCCGCCCCAGTGCTCGCTGAGCCTCCGGGCGTGGAAGAGGGGGGTGGGTCGGCCCGCGAACTCCCTCAGGTAGTACTCCAGCTCGGCCAAGAAGGCGGGGTCCTCCTTGGCCTCCCGGTAGGCGGCCTCCACCTCCTCGAGGGCCGGGATCAGCGTCTCCGGCACGTACCGCCCCCCGTAGGGTCCAAAGCGGCCCCTCGCGTCCGGTAAGGGAAAATCCGGCAAGGTCAGCATGCTCCTCTCCAAAAAAGGCGCCAGGCGCCCTCAGCCTCTCCATCCTAAGCCCCGGGCCGAAAAAGGCCAAGCCTAGGCTCGGTAGCGGCCGCGGCGCCTTTTAAGGGCGAAGGGCGTCCTCTTCCGCATGCCCTAAGGGTAGCGGGGGCGAGGGCGTTAGGCAAGTAGACTGTGGGCATGGACTTCATTCCCGTACTGGACAAGGGCTTCGTGCGTCTGGTGGAGGTCATGGGGGGCGACCATTCCATCGTCCAGGCGGCCCGGGTCTCCTACGGCCCGGGCACCAAGACCGTGCGGGAGGACCGGGCCCTCATCGACTACCTCATGCGCCACCGCCACACCAGCCCCTTTGAGATGGTGGAGTTCAAGTTCCACGTGAAGGCCCCCCTCTTCGTGGTGCGCCAGTGGTTCCGCCACCGCACGGCCAGCGTCAACGAGACCTCCGGCCGCCACTCCGTCCTCAAGGAGGAGTTCTACGAGCCCGAACTCTGGCGCCAGCAGGCCGGGAAGAACAAGCAGGGCTCGGAAGGGGCCTTCCCCGACGAGGAGGCGGATGGGCTCCTCCGCCAGGTGGAGGAGGTGGCCTACGCCGCCTACCAGGCCCTTCTGCAAAAGGGGGTGGCCCGGGAGATGGCTCGCATGGTCCTGCCCCTGAACCTCTACACCGAGTTCTACTGGAAGCAGGACCTCCACAACCTCTTCCACTTCCTCACCCTCCGCCTAGCCCCCGAGGCCCAGTGGGAGATCCGGCAGTACGCCAGGGCCATCGCCGAGATCGTGAAGGCCCACGTGCCCATGGCCTGGGAGAGCTACGAAGAGCACGTCCTAGGGGGGCAAAGCCTCTCCCGCACCGAGCTCATGGCCCTAAGGGGCCTCCTCACCCCGGAGGTGTACGAGAAGGCCCTGAGGGAGCTTGGGCTTCCCGAGTCCCGGGTCCGGGAGGCCTTGGAGAAGCTCTTCGGCGGACCGCCTAGGCCGTGAGGGCCCTTGGGTCCTTGCCCGTCCTCTCCTCAATGAGGCGGTAGAGCTCCTCCTCGCTCAGGGTGGGGACCCCCAAGGCGCGGGCCTTTTCCAGCTTGCTCCCCGGATTCTCCCCCACCACCAGGAAGCCCGTCTTGCGGCTCACCGAGTCCGTCACCTTGGCCCCAAGCCGCCTAAGGAGGGCCTTCACCTCCTCCCGGGGCCGGGAAAGCTCCCCGGTGATGACGAAGGTGAGCCCCTTCAAGGCCTCGCCCTCCCGCTCCTTGGCCTCCATCTCCACCCCGGCCTCCTTCAGGCGGCGCACCAGGTCCCGGAACCCCGGGTCCTTTAGGGTATTCAGGATGGCCCAGGCGGTGAGCTCGCCCACCCCCTCCACCTCCAGGAGGTCCTCGAGGCCCGCCCCCAGAAGGCGGTCCATGTGGCCGAAGCGGAGGGCCAGGCTCCGGGCCAGCACCTCCCCCACCCCGGGAAGGCCCAGGGCGTAGAGGAGGCGCTCCAGGCCGCGGCCCTTGCTCTCCTCTATCTGGCGGAGGAGGTTCTCGGCGCTCTTCTCCCCCATGCGCTCCAGGTCCAAGAGGTCCTCCTTCTTCAGGCGGTAGAGGTCGGCCACGTCCCGGACCAGGCCCTTTTCCAGAAGCTTTTCTACGAGCTTCTCCCCCAGGCCCTGGATGTCCATGGCCTTGCGGGAGGCGTAGTGGCGGATGGCCTCAAAGCGCTTGGCGGGGCAGAGGGGGTTGGGGCAGCGGTGGACCTTCCCCTCCTTGAGGAGGGCGTGGCCGCACTCGGGGCAGTTCTCGGGCCAGAGGATAGGCTTCTCCTCCCCGGTACGGCGCTCTTTCAGGACCCTCAGCACCTCGGGAATCACCCCGCCCGCCTTGTGGACCAACACCCAGTCGCCGATGCGCACGTCCAGCTCCTCAATGAAGCTCTCGTTGTGGAGGGTGACCCGGCTCACCTCGCTGCCCTCTATGAAGACGGGCTCCAGAACGCCCACGGGGGTGATGCGCCCGGTCCGCCCCACCTGGAAGGCCACGGAGAGGAGGCGGGTCTCCTTCTCCTCGGCCGGGAACTTGTAGGCGAGGGCGAAGCGGGGGGCGCGGGCGGTGTAGCCCAGCTCCCGCCAGAGGGTGAGGTCGTCCAGCTTGACCACCACCCCGTCGGCCTCAAAGGGAAGCTGCCGCCTCTCCTTGAGCCAGGCCTGGTAGACCTCCTCCACCCCCTCCGCCCCCAGGGCCCGGGTGAAGCCGTGCTCCACGGGAAAGCCCCGCTCCTTCAGCCAGAGGAGAAGGTCGTGCTGGCTTTTCAACCCGGTTTCCTCCAGGCCCAGCCCCAGGGCGTAAAAGGTGGCCCTCAGGCCCCGCCTGGCCGTGACCCTGGGGTCCTTCTGCCGCAAGGACCCGGCGGCGGCGTTCCTGGGGTTTTTGAAGATGCGCTCCCCCGCCTCCTCCAGCTCCTGGTTGAGCCTGAGGAAGGCCTCTATGGGCATGTAGACCTCGCCCCGGACCTCGAGGCGGTCCGGAACGCCCGTGAGGCGGCGGGGAATGGTGCGGAGGGTGAGGAGGTTCTGGGTCACCTCCTCCCCGGTCTCCCCGTCGCCCCGGGTGGCCCCCCAAACCAGGATGCCCTCCTCGTAGTAGAGGTTCACGGAAAGACCGTCCACCTTGTGCTCCACGGTGTAGAGGAAGGGCCCCTTCCGCCCTAGGGCCCGCTCTATCCGCTCCTCAAAGGCCCTCACCTCGTCCAAGGAAAAGGCGTTGTCCAGGGAGTACATGCGGGTGGGGTGGCGCACCGGGCGGAAGGTGGACTCCAGAGGCCTCGCCCCCACCTGTTCCGTGGGGGAGTCGGGGCTTTTGAGCTCGGGAAAGCGCTCCTCCAGCTCCTTAAGCTCCCTAAGGAGCCGGTCGTACTCGGCGTCGGAGATCTCGGGGGCGTCCAGGACGTAGTAGCGGTAGTTGTGGTAGCGGATCAGGTCCCTGAGTTCGTTGACGCGCCTGCGGGCCTCCTCCAGGGTCATGCCTTGAGTTTACCCGGCCGGGTATAATAGCCCCCGGCGAAGAGCCATGGGAGGTGAAGATGAATCGGGTTTTGACGCTTATCGCGGTGCTGGCCATGGGCCTGAGCCTGGCCCAGATTCGGGTAGGGATCGCCTTTGACGCCGGCGGCAAGTTTGACCGCTCCTTCAACCAGTCCGCCTGGGAAGGGGCGCAGAAGGCGGCCAAGGAGCTCGGGGTCAAAGTCTTTGACTTTGAGCCCGCCGACCCCTCCCAGGTGGGGCAGGGCATCCGCACCTTCGCCGAGGAGGGGTTTGACCTGGTGATCGGCGTGGGCTTCGCCAACGAGCCCGCCATCACCGCCACCGCCAAGGAGTTCCCCAAGGTGAAGTTCGCCGTCATTGACGCCGTGCCCGGGGAAGGGAAGCTACCCAACGCCGTGGGCCTGGTCTTCCGCGAGCACGAGGGGAGCTTCCTGGTGGGCTACATCGCCGGCAAGATGACCCGCACCGGGGTGGTGGGCTTCATCGGCGGCATGGACATCCCCCTCATCCACAAGTTTGAGGCGGGCTTCCGGGCCGGGGCCGAGTACGCCTTCAGGGAGGACAAGATCCAGGGCAAGGTCCTGGTGGGCTACGTGGGCAACACCCCCGCCGCCTGGAACGACCCTGCCAAGGCCAAGGAGATCGCCGCCAGCCAGGTGCGCCAGGGGGCCGACATCATCTACGCCGCTGCCGGCGGCTCGGGCCTGGGCCTCATTGACTACGTGAAGCAGGCCAAGTGCCTCAAGGAGGGGGGCAACGTCCGGTTCGTCCGCAAGGCCGACCCCTACGCCAAGGTGCCCAAGTACGCCGACTACGAGAAGACCTGCGGCAAGGACGGCACCAAGGCCACGCCCCTCTTCTTCATCGGCGTGGACGCCAACCAGAACTACCTGGGGGACACCGACAACAACCCCGCTACCCTGAACCACGGCCTCACCTCCATGCTGAAGCGGGTGGACGTGGCCACCTACGAGGTCATCAAGAGCGTGGTGCAGAGGACCTTCAAGGGCGGGGTCAGGGAGTTCAGCCTCGCCAACAACGGGGTGGGCTACGCCCTGGACCAGTACAACAAGGCCCTGATCCCCGCGGGCGTGGTCAGCAAGCTGGAGCTCCTGAAGCAGCAGATCATCAAGGGCCAGATCAAGGTGCCCGAAAGCCGCTAAAGGAACCCCTGGCCGGGGGCCTCTGGCCCCCGGTTTTTGCCTTATACTTCCGCCGTGGCTAAGGCGCTTCTCCTCAAGGACATCACCAAGCGCTTCCCCCTGGTCCTGGCCAACGACCGCATCAGCCTGGACCTGGAGTGGGGGGAGGTGTTGGCCTTGGTGGGGGAAAACGGGGCGGGCAAGTCCACCCTGATGAAGATCGTCTACGGCCTCCAGCCGGCGGACGAGGGGGAGATGTGGGTGGACGGGAAGCCCTACAAACCCAGAAGCCCCCAGGACGCCATCCGGGCGGGGATCGGCATGGTGCACCAGCACTTCATGCTGGTGGAGCCCTTCACGGTGCTGGAGAACCTGGTCCTGGGCCTGGAGCCGGGAAGCCCCCTCTTCCTGAACCTGGAGATGGCCCGGGAAAAGGCCCAGAGGCTCATGGAGGAGCTGGGCTTCCAGGTGCCCCTGGACGAGAAGGTAGAGAACCTCCCCGTGGGCCTGCAGCAGCGGGTGGAGATCCTCAAGGCCCTCTACCGGGAGGCCCGGATCCTGATCCTGGACGAGCCCACCGCCGTCCTCACCCCCCAGGAGGCCGAGGAGCTTTTCCGCTTCCTCAGGACCTACGTGGCCAAGGGGAACGCCGTCATCTTCATCAGCCACAAGCTCAAGGAGGTCCTGGAGGTCTCGGACCGCATCACCGTGGTCCGGGACGGCAGGGTGGTGGGCACGGTGAGGACGGAGGAGACCACTTTGGAGGCCCTGGCCCGGATGATGGTGGGCCGGGAGGTGGTCCTCAGGGTGGAAAAGGGGCCGGCCAGGCCGGGGGAGGTGGTCCTGGAGGTGGAGGGCCTCGAGGCCCCGCCCCGCCTCAAGGGGGTGAGCTTCAGCGTGCGGGCCGGGGAGATCGTGGGCATCGCCGGCGTGGAGGGCAACGGCCAGACGGAGCTGGTGGAAGCCCTCACCGGGCTCCGCCGCTACCGGGGGGTGGCCCGCTACCTGGGCAAGCCCCTTCCCCCCTCGGCCCGGGAGGTGCGGGCGCTTCTGGTGAGCCACATCCCCGAAGACCGCCTGGCCCGGGGCCTGGTCCTGGACTTCTCCGTCAGGGAGAACGCCATCCTGGGGGACCAGCACCGCCCTCCCTTCCGGGGCTTCCTGGGCTTCCTGGACGAAGGCGCCATGGAGGCCCACGCCAGGGCCCTGGTGGAGGAGTTTGACGTCCGCCCCCGCTCCACCGAGCTCTCCGCCAGGCGCTTCTCCGGGGGCAACCAGCAGAAGATCGTGGTGGGGCGCGAGCTCCTCAGAGGCCCCAGGCTCCTCATCGCCGCCCAGCCCACCCGGGGGGTGGACGTGGGGGCCATTGAGTTCATCCACAAGGAGCTGGTGGCGGCCCGGGACCGGGGCCTGGCGGTGCTTCTGGTCTCCGCCGACCTCTCCGAGATCCTGGCCCTCTCCGACCGCATCCTGGTCATGTACGGGGGCCGGATCATGGGGGAGCTCACCCCCCAGGAGGCCACGGAGGAGCGCCTGGGCCTCTTGATGGCAGGCATCTCCGCCTAAGTGCCCGCGCTTGGGTTGCGCACCATGGGGTGCCAAGTCGGGGCTGGGGAAGGGCTTTTTTGGGGCCTCCACCGCGGCTTTCGCCGCGGCGGGGTACTTTAGTCGCGGAACTCCCCCTGGACCCCGAAGAGGACCACCACCTCCCCTGTCCTCAGGCTGTAGCGGACCCTTTCCCCCCGCACGAACCCCTTCTCGTCCCGGCTCTCCACCCCGCCAAAGAGGTAGGCGTACCCCTCCTTCTCGCGAAGGAGGGCCCTTTGGGCCTTGGTGGTGCGCCCGCCCTGGGTGAGCTCCACGCCCCCCAAAAGCCAAAGCCGGTCCTCGTCCAGGAGGTAGCGGAGGCTTCCCGCCCGGCCCTTTAGGGGCTTCTCTCCCTCCCTTTGGACCTCGAGGGGGCCTTCCAGAAGGGCCTCCCCGGTCTCATTCCGGTAGAGGAGGCGGCTTCCCTTGACCCGCACCGCCCCCTGGGCCACCAGGACCTCCCCGGGCCTGGGGTCCACCTGAAGCCGCCCCTCCTCCTCCAGGTACCGGGCCTCCCCGCCGGAGAGGAAGAGGTTCTCCTCCCCGCCCCGCTCCACCACGCCCAGGCTCCCCCGGGCCTCCACCTCCTCGCCCAGGCGCACCTCCACGCCCTTAGGGTCGTAGAGGACGAGGCGCAGGTAGCGCTCCCCCTCCTTCCCCGCCCGCCTTAGGCGCATGAGGTAGGGCAGGCCCTCCCGCTCCCAGTCCGGGTTGTAGGCGGCCTCCACCTCCTCCCCCACCCGCAACCCTTCCTCCACGGCGCTTCCCCCATCTCGGAAAAAGACCCTCTCCCCCACCTGCACCCGGTCTTCCGAAAGGGCAAGGAGCGTTCCCCGGTAGAGGTCCCCGTAGTCGGCGTAGAAGAGGCTTCCCTCCTCCCCGCTCACCCAGGCCACCACCTTCTTTTCCCTGCGGGTTAGCTCCACCTGGGGCCGGAAGACCTCCTGGGCCAAGGCCAGAGCTACGACCAGGGCGAGAAGGAGGATTCGGCCCACTACTTCTCCCCGAGCTTTTTAAAGTCCTCGAGGGGCAGGCGGAAGGGCTTGCCGTAGACCCGAACCTGGTGCCGGTTCACGTTGTGGAGGAGGGTGGAGCCGGAAAGCCTGAAGCCCTCCTTCTTGTTCTCGCTCACCGCCGGCCTGCCCAGGACGATGGCCTCCCCGGTGGTGTCGTCGTAGTACAGGCTATCCCCGGTGGTCAACAGGTCCCCGTCCTGGAGCCGCACCCCCCCGGTGGCGATGAGCCTCTTGGGCCCGGTGAGGCTTCGCACCTCCTTGGCCCGGATCACCAGGTCCCCCTCCCTGCGCTTGCGGGTGAGGACCACCTCCTTGGCATCGGTGAAGACGGCTAGGCCCTTCTCCTCCTCGTAGTAGACGAAGCCCGCCCGGCCCTCCTGGTTGCCGCTTTTTAAAAGGGCGTTTTCGCTGGTGGAGGTGTCGGTGTCCACCTGGAAGGTCATGCGGTCCGCCGCCACCTCCACCGGGTCTTCCCCGGGCTTGGGTTCCTGGCGCATCCTGGCGGGGCCTAGAAGCTCCCCTTCTCCGGTCGCCTCCCGGTAGACCAGGGCGGGCCCCCGGGCCTCCACCCGGCCCCTTCGCACCACCACGCCCCCCTCAAAGCGGGCCTCCCTCTCCCCTTCCGCCTCCTGCATGGTCTTGCCCTTGGGCGCGAGGAGCGTGGCCCTGGGGGCCTGGATCTCCAGGTCCTTGACCCGCCCCCTCACCCCCCCCTCAAAGGTCCAGGGGCCAAAGCGCAGGTCCCCGGAAAGCCTTCCCCCCTCCACCTGGATGACCCGGACGCTGGAGGCCGCCAAACTGACGCCGAAAAGCAACAGCCAGAAGGCCTTTCTCATGAGCTTCCTCCTTCCACGGCGCAAGGACCAAACGCGCCCCCTGCGGGGAACTCAAACCGGGGGCTCGCCGCCTCTATCCTCTGCAGGGCGAAGTCGGAGCGGAAGTCCAAGGCCTCCCCCCGGAGGTTGGGGGCCTCTATCCGCACCCAGGGGGCGACGAACCCCTCCTTCTGCCGGATGAGGACCTCCCCCCTCCCGGGGGCGGAGAGCTCCAGGCGGTAGCACCCCTTGAGGATCTCCACCCGGGCGTAGGGGGCGCGGAGGTTGTCGCCCGCCTCCACCACCACCTCGGGGGCGAAGAGGCGGAGGTCCAGCCGCCCCTCCACGTACCGGGCCCCGGAAAGCCCCCCCCGGATGCGGAAAAGCCCCTTTTCCTCCACCATCTCCTGGGCTGTGAAGCGCCACTCCACCCCCTTTTCCTCGGGGAAAAGGGTGAACTCCACGCCCAAAAGGCGCACCTCGGGTCGCGCCTCGGGCGCCTTGGGAGGGCGGGCCAAAAGCGCCAGGACCAGGGCGAGGAGAAGGGCCAGGGGGAGAAGATAGCGCCCCACGCCCCTCACCTTAGCCCAAACTCCTTGAGAAACATGACGCCTAGCCCAACACGTCCCTGGGATTCCCCCGCACCCGCAGGTTGACCCAGGTCTTGCGCAGGCGGAGGAGGGCCTTCAAGGGACGGTAGAGGGGGGAAAGGGGCAGGGCGTAGGCGGGGAACTGGACCCTTTGGCCCCCGAAGCCTTCCTTGAAGCGGTAGATCCCCTCGGCGTGGCTCCCCTCCGGGTTTCTGGGCACCCCCCAGAGGTCGTAGACCCGGTAGCCCCGGGCCAGGCCGTGGCGGATGGCCGCCAGGTGCATCCCCATGGGGGCCTTGGCCTCGAGGTGCTTGCGGGCGCTTCCCCCATAGAGGTAGTCCACCTTGCCGGCGAAGGCCACGAAAAGGCCCGCCGCCAGGGCCTCCCCGTCCTTCCTGGCCAGGGCCAGAAAGGCCTCGCCCAAAGGCTGGTTCATCTCCCTCAGGACGGCCCGGTAGTAGGCCTCGCTGTGCTGGAGGAGCCTGGCCCGGCGGTTGGTCTCCTCAAAGAGGCGGAAAAACTCGGGGAAGGCCTCTTCGCCCTCTATGGAAAGCGCCACCCGCTTCAGGGCCAGGCGGGCGTTCCGGCGGTGCATCTCCTTCATGCCCTTTAGAAGGGCCTCCTCCCCCTGGGTGAGGTCCAGCCAGAGGGAGTAGCCGGGCTGGACCGGCTCCTCGGGCAAGAGGCCCGGGAAAGCGGGTGGGGCCTCCCCGGCGGGAAGGCCCGCCTCCGGCTCCAGGACCAGGTGGGTGCCCCTCACCCCCTGGGCCAGGGCCCGGGCCACCCGGGGAAGGTCCTCCAGGGCGAGGAGGGCGGGCCCCCTGGGGGCGTAGGCTAGGCAGAGACCCCCCGGCAAAGCCTTGAGGAGGACCTGGGCGGCCCCTATGGGCCTTCCCTCCTCCAGGACCAAAAGGCGCTTGGGCTCCCAGCCGGAGAGGCGCTTGACCTCCCCCCAGCCCCAGGACTGCAGGGCGCTGGTGATGGGGAAGCCCGCCACCACCTGGTTCCAGGCCTCGGGTTCGCGGATCTCCAAAAGCTCCGGCACCCCTCAAGCATAGAGAAGGGAGGCCAGCTCTTCCACCAGGCCGTTCCCCTCCAAGGGAAGCCTCTTGGCCTCCAGGTAGGCCTTCAGGGCCCCGGCCAGGCGGGGGTCCTGGACCCTGGCGGCCCGCTCGGCGATGGGCACCAGGGACCAGCCGTAGGCCAGGTGGCCCAGGAGGTCGTAGAGGTCGTAATCCCCGGGGAGGATCCGCCTCACGAGGGCCTCGGTCCATCCCTTGGCCATGAGGTTCTGGAGAAGGGCCTTTCGGCTTGCGGTCTTGCGCCAGAGGGCCTGGAAGCGGCCCTCCTCGGGCATGGCCTGGCGCAGGCGGGCCCGCACTTCCTCCAAGGAGGCCGCCCGCTCCCCGCCGGGGAGGAGGTAGCCCTCCCGGGCGAGGAGGCCTTCCACCGCCTGCTTCAGCCCGCGGCCCGAGATGGGCTTTTCCAGAAAGAGGTCGGCCCCCAGGGCCTTGCCCACCCCCTCCAGCTCCCGCCCCCCGCCCGTGAAGAGGATCACGGGCACCTCGGCAAGCCGCCGCACCGCCCGGATGCGGCCCAGGAGGGTGAGGCCGTCCATGTCCGGCATCATGATGTCCAGGATGATGAGGTCCGGGGTCTCCTCTTTGAGGCGGGCCAGGGCCTCCCTGGCGCTTTCCGCCAGAACCACCTCGTGGCCCGAGCCCGAAAGGAGGACCTCGAGGAGGTACCGGATCCCCGGATCGTCGTCCACCACCAAGAGCCTCGCCACCTCCTCCATGGTATGAGGGAAAAGGCGGAGGCGCAAAGAAAGGGCCGTGTACCATGGAGGGTATGAGGATCGCCTTCCAGGGCACCGAGGGCGCCTACAGCGAGGAGGCCCTCCTGAAGACCTTTCCCGGGGCCATGCCCCTGGGCTTTCCCACCTTCCACCAGGTCTTTGAGGCGGTGGAAGGCGGCGAGGCCGACCTGGGCGTGGTGCCCGTGGAGAACACCACCGCCGGCAGCATCAACCAGACCTACGACCTCCTCCTGGAAAGCGACCTCCACGTGGTGGGGGAGATCGTCCACCGGGTGGAGCACTGCCTCCTGGCCCCCAAAGGCACGGAGCTCAAGGACCTGAAGGCGGTGAAGAGCCACCCCCAGGCCCTAGCCCAGTGCGACGGCTTCCTGGCCCGGCTCCGCCTCACGCCCATCCCGGTCTTTGACACCGCCGGGGCGGCCAAAAGCCTGGCCGAGGCCCCCGAGCCCGGGGTGGGGGCCATCGCCTCGAGGCGGGCCGCCGAGCTTTACGGCCTGGAGGTCCTGGCGGAAGGCATTGAGGACTACCCCCACAACTACACCCGCTTCTTCGTCATCGGCCGGGAAGAGGCCAAGCGGGGGGAAGGCCCCTACAAGACCAGCGTGGTCTTCGCCGTGCGCCACCGCCCCGGGGGGCTTTTAGAGGCCCTCTCCGCCTTCGCCGAGGCGGGGGTGAACCTCACCAAGCTGGAGTCCAGGCCCAGGCGGGACAAGCCCTTCAGCTACCTCTTCTACCTGGACCTGGAGGGCCACGTGGAGGACCCGGGGCCCGCCCAGGCCCTCCTCACCCTCCTCCGCCGGGCCGCCTTCCTGAAGGTGCTGGGCTCCTACCCCGCCAACAAAAACGGGGGCTAGCCGGGGCGCACGTCCACCACCCGCTCCCCGGCGGCCTTCAGCCTCTCCGGCACCCCTTCCACATCCTCACCCACCACCCGCATGACCAGGCGCTGGTACCCGTCCAGGTGGGCGGCGGTGGCGATGGAGACGATGTTGGCGGGGGGAACCGCCTGGGCCATCTGGGCCAGGGCCCCGGGGACGTCGGGGATGTCCACGGTGATGCGCAGGCCGCCAAGCCGGAGGCCCAGCGCCTCAATGAAAGCCCGGAGCACATCGGTGACGGTGATGATCCCCACCAGCCTGTCCCCTTCCATCACCGGCAGGCCCCCGATTTTCTTCTCCTCCATGATCAAAGCGGCCTTCTCCATGGGCTCGTCGGCCCCCACGGTGACCACCGGCTTGGCCATCACCTCCTCCACCGTGAGCTTGGAGAGGAGGTAGTTCATCTCCCAGACGGAAAGGGTGGTGGCCTTGGAGGGCATGGCGTCCTTGAGGTCCTTGTCGGTGACCAGGCCCAGGAGCTTCCCGTCCTTGACCACCGGGAGGCGGCGGAACTTCTTCTGCCGCAAAAGGTTTATGGCTTCCAGCACCGGGGTATCCGGGGTGACGGTGAGGGGGTCCTTGGTCATCCAGTCCCTGACCAGCATGGTTCACCTCCAGCCCCAGTTTACCCGGGCTCCCTGCGAAAAATGTCCCGCCCGGCTTTCCCGGGCGGGCCTCACCCCTGGACCCCTGAGTGCCCGCACCTTGGTTTCGCAACATGGGGTGCCCAAGTCTGGGCTAAGGGCTTTTCTGGGGCCCCCACCGCGGCGGGGTACTTAGCGCAGGTTGGCCCCTAGGACCGTCCGGCCAAAACGCCCGCCGCCGAAGGCGTAGAAGTACTCCCCGTCCAGGAAGATGCCCGTCCTGGAATCCAGGAGGACCTCCACCCCCAAGGAGAGCTGGAGGCCCACCTCGGGGCTGCCCCCGGGGATGAATACCCCCAAGCCGCCGCCAAAGTAGGGCCGGATCCCCTTGAGGTTCCGGTCCACCTGGCCCAGGTCGGGCTTGAAGAGGACCTCCCCCGCCAGGAGGAAGCTAGGGCCCGAGGGGAAGAGGTCCCCATAGCCCCGGAAGGCCAGGTTCCGCTCCAGGGGAGCCTCGAGGCCCACCCCCAGGCCCGCCGGGGGCAGGGAGAGGCGGAAGGACACCGCCCGCTGGGCCAAGCCCATGCCGCCTAGGGCCAAAAGGGTGAGAAGAACCAGGGTCTTGCGCATCCCGTCACCTCCTATGGCATCCTACTCCCTCCCCCCCCTCAAAGGGAAGGAAGCCTCTTCTCACCTCCGGCTAACCCTTGGCCCGTAAGCTTAGGCTCATGAAGTGGCTTCCCTTAGGGGCCCTCTTCCTGGCCTTGGGCGCTCTCCTCACCCCCATGCTGGCCCAGAACAAAAACGTGGCCACCCGCGTGGGCTTCGTGGACGCCGACGCCCTGGTCCAGGCCCACCCCGACTACAAGAAGGTGCAGGACGTCCAGGCCCAGGCCCGCAAGGAGCTTTCCCCTCTGGAGGAGAGGCTCAAGCCCCTGGACCAGAAGGTGCGCAGCGGCCAGGCCAGCGCCAAGGAGCGCCAGGACTACGAGGCCCTGGCCAAGACCTACCAGGACACCCTGAAGAAGTGGCAGGACCGGCAGAACACGGTGCTGAAGCCCATCCTGGAGGACGTGGACCGGGCCATCGCCAAGGTGGCCAAGGCCCAGGGCTTCGCCGTGGTCATGAGCCGCCAGGTGGCGGCCCAGTCCGGGCTGGTGGTCTACGCCGACGAGGACACCGACCTCACCCAGGCGGTCATCCGGGAACTCAAGCGCTAGCCCCCTCCTTCCTTCCCCCGGGGCATCCCTTTTCCCCGGGGGGCTTTATATAATGACTCCGATGGCCAAGCGGAAGCCCGCCGTCAAACCCAACCGCGACCTCGAGGCCCACGCCGCCCTCATAGGCGCGGTGGGCTTCTTCCTCCTGGCCCCCCTCTTCCTCCCCACCGCCCTCTTTGGCGCCTTTCTGCGGGAAAACCTCTACGGCTTCCTGGGGCTTCCCGCCTACCTCCTTCCCCCAAGCCTCTTCTTCATAAGCTACGCCCTCCTCCGCCACCGCCCCTTAAAGCCCCTCCTTCGCCACCTCTTTTTGGCCCACCTCCTGGCCCTCACCCTAACCCCCCTCCTCCCCCTGGGAAGCCTGGGCCTGGGGCTCAGGCGGGCCCTCGACGCCCAGGCGGGGGCCCTGGGCCTCCTCCTCCCCCTCCTCCTCGCCAGCCTGGTCCTGGACCTCTGGCTGAACAAGCGCCCCTTCCACCTCCTCCTCACCCTCTTCCGCCTGGGGGTAGAGGGCGTGCGCCGGGTCCGCTACGCCTTGAAGACCCTCCTCCTCAGGGCCAGGATCCACCGGCTGGCCCGCCTCTACCCCGAGCATACCGCCCTCAAGGCCTTGGCCAAGACCCTCTCCCCCGAGGAGCTCCCTGAGGTGGAAAAGGCCCTCGAGGCCTTCCTGGAAGAGCGGGCCCGGGAGCTGGAAAAGCGCCTGGCCGAGGAAGCGAGGCCCCTGGAGCCCAGGCTCCAGGCCCTCCTCCAGGCCCTAAAGAACCCCATCCCCCGGGAAGGCCCCCTGAGGGACGCCCTAGAGGAAAGGCGGGCCGCCCTTCACCTAGAGGCCCAGGCCCTCATGGCCCGGCTCAAGCGGCTCCAGGACCCTCCCAAGGTGACCCCCAGCCTGCGGGGCCTCCTGAAGGGGCGCCGCCTCTTGGAAGAAAGGCGGGCGCTCTGGGAAGAGGCGGCGGGCCTCCTTCAGGACCTGGAGGCCCGCCAGGGTGAGCTGGCCCGCTTCCTCCCCTACCTGGAGGCTTCGCCCCAGGTAGCCAAGGAGGCCCTGCGGGCCCTCCTCACCGGAAGCGAGCCCCCCACCATCCCCAAGGCGGAAGCCCCCCCTCCGGAGCCCTTTGACCTGGACCTGGTCTTCCCCGAACCCGAGCCTAGGCCCAAGGAGGCCAAGCCCAGGCGCCAGGAGGCCCCCGCCGCCGTGGCCAGCCTGGCCCTGCCCACGCCGGACCTCCTGGACCCCCCCGAGCCCAAGGCCAAGAGCCGGGCCCTGGAAGAGGAGGCGGAGAGGATGCGGCAGGCCATCGCCGAAACCCTGAGGCAGTTCGGGGTCCAGGCGGAGGTGGTGGGGTACGCCCGGGGTCCCTCCGTGACCCGCTACGAGCTCCTCCCCGCCCCCGGGGAGAAGATCAGCCGCATTCAGGGCCTGCAGAACGACCTGGCCCGGGCCCTGGCGGTGGGCGCGGTGCGGATAGAAGCCCCCATCCCCGGCAAGAACACCGTGGGCCTCGAGGTCCCCAACCCCAAAAGGGAGTTGGTCCGCTTTTCCGAGGCCGTCCTCTCCCCCGCCTTCCAGAACGCCAAGGGTCTCCTGCCCCTGGTCCTGGGCAAGAGCATTGAGGGGGAGATCTGGGTGCGGGACCTGGCCAAAATGCCCCACCTCCTCATCGCCGGCTCCACGGGAAGCGGCAAGAGCGTGGCCATCAACACCCTGATCGCAAGCCTCCTCTTCAAGCACCTCCCCACCTCCTTGCGCCTCCTCCTCATTGACCCCAAGATGGTGGAGCTCACCCCCTACGAGGGGATCCCCCACCTGGTGCGCCCGGTGGTGACGGCCCCCGAGGAGGCGGCCGGGGTCCTGCAGGGGGCGGTGGCCCACATGGAGAGGCGCTACCGGCTGATGAGCGGGGTGGGGGCCAGAAACCTGGAGCAGTACAACGCCAAGGTGGGCCCCGAGGAGGCCTTGCCCTACCTGGTCATCGTGGTGGACGAGCTGGCGGACCTCATGATGACCGCCCCCAAGGAGGTGGAAAGCGCCATCCTGCGCTTGGCCCAGATGGCCCGGGCCACGGGGATGCACCTCATCCTCGCCACCCAGCGCCCCAGCGTGGACATCCTCACCTCCCTCATCAAGGTCAACATCCCCGCCCGGCTGGCCTTCGCCGTCTCCAGCGGCTTTGACTCCCGCACCATCCTGGACGCCCAGGGGGCGGAGAAGCTCATCGGCCAGGGGGACGCCCTCTTCCACCAGCCGGGCCTGCCCAAGCCCGTGCGCCTCCAGGTGCCCTACATCTCCGAGGAGGAGGTGGCCCGCCTGGCGGGCTTCCTGCGGGCGCAAAGCTACGAGGACCGCTTCGCCGAGGCCTACGCCGCCGACTTTGAGCCCCCCAAGGCCCCCGAGGGCGCCGTGGGCGAGGTGGACTTCTCCGACCCCCTGCTCAAGAAGGCGGCGGAGATCGTGGTGGAGGAGGGCTACGGCTCCGTGAGCCGCCTCCAGCGGAGGCTCTCCATTGGCCACGCCCGGGCCGGGAAGCTCATGGACGCCCTCGAGGCCATGGGCATCGTGGGCCCGGCCCGCGGGCCCAAGCCCAGGGAGGTCCTCATCACCAAGGAAGAGCTCAAGGACTTCTTCGGCTAGTGTGCTAACATGGGCCCTTGTGGAAACGGTGCCGGGCGGGCGCTGGGTGGCGGAGATCTACGGGTGCGACCTGGACGTGCTGGAAAACCCCAGGATGGTGGAGGCGGCCCTTTTGGATGCGGTGATGCGCCTGGGGGCCCCCAAGGGCTCGGCCCAGTCGGTGGTCTACAAGTTCCACCCGCAGGGGCTCTCGGCGGCGGTGGTGAGCCCCGTGGCCGCGGTGATGATCCACACCTGGCCCGAGGACAACGCCTCCGCCACCTTGGACCTATACTTCTACCGGGACGGCGTGGACCCCGAGGAGGCGCTGAAGGGCCTCTCCCGGGCCTTCGGGGCCAAGGAGGAGTCCGCCTTCCGCTACTGGCGGGGCACCGAGCACGCCATCAAGCGCCGCGGTTTTGGCGGGAAGGAGGGTTAGCCATGGACTACGGCATGCACTTCTTTGAGCACATCACCCCCTATGAGACCCTAGTGCGCCGCATGGAGCGGGTCATCGCCTCGGGGCGCACCCAGTACCAGGACTACTTCCTCTTTGAGACCAAGGGCTTCGGCAAGGTCCTGGTCCTGGACAAGGACGTGCAGAGCACGGAAAAGGACGAGTACATCTACCACGAGACCCTGGTCCACCCCGCCATGCTGGCCCACCCCGACCCCAGGCGGGTCCTGATCGTGGGGGGCGGGGAGGGGGCCACGCTAAGGGAGGTCCTCAAGCACCCCAGCGTGGAACAGGCAGTCATGGTGGACATTGACGGGGAGCTGGTGGAGGTGGCCAAGGCCCACATGCCCGAGTGGCACCAGGGGGCCTTTGAGGACCCCCGCACGGTCCTGGTCATTGAGGACGCCCGGGCCTACCTGGAGCGCCACGAGGACACCTACGACGTCATCCTCATTGACCTCACCGACCCCGTGGGAGAGGACAACCCGGCCAGGCTCCTCTACACCGTGGAGTTCTACCGCCTGGTGAAAAGCCGCCTGAACCCCGGGGGGGTCATGGGCATGCAGGCGGGGATGATCCTGCTCACCCACCACCGCGTCCACCCCGTGGTCCACCGCACGGTGCGAGAGGCCTTCCGCTACGTCAGGAGCTACAAAAACCACATCCCGGGCTTCTTCCTCAACTTCGGCTTCCTCCTAGCCTCGGACGCCTTTGACCCGGCGGCCTTCTCCGAGGGGGTCATAGAGGCCCGGATCCGGGAGCGGAACCTGCCTCTGCGCCACCTCACCTCCCGCTACCTCGAGGCCATGTTCGTCCTGCCCAAGGACCTGGAAGAGGCCATCGCCGAGGAGACCCTGGTCTCCACCGACCAAAACCCCTTTTACGTCACCCCCGAGGGCGAGGCCCGGCAGGCCCCTTACCGGGGCTAGGCGTGGTAGAGTGAGCCCATGCCGCGCGCCATAGTGGCCGTAGTGCTCCTCCCGGCCCTTCTGGGCCTGGGCTGGATCTTCTTTGGACCTAAGGGGAAGAACCTGGACCCCGCCCAGGGGGCCCGGTTCGCCCTGGGCCGGGAGGACGCCCCCATCGTGGTGGTGGACTTCTCCAACTACCTCTGCCCCCACTGCCAGGACCACGCCCTAAACGTCCTTCCCCGCCTCAAGGCCGAATACATAGACACCGGCAAGGTGCGCTACCTCTTCCGCGACTTCCCCTTCCCCGGCCAAGACCACGTGGTCCGGGCGGGCGAGGCCGCCGCCTGCGCCCACGAGCAGGGCCGCTACTACGAGTACCACGAGGTCCTCTTTCGGGCGGCCCAAGCCTGGGGCAACCTCCGGGGCCAGGCCCTGGACCGCTACCTGGTGGATCTGGCGGGCCAGCTGGGCCTGGACGCGGGGGCCTTCCAGAGCTGCCTGGCCTCGGGAAGGATGCGCCAAGGGGTCCTGGCCGACCAGAAGGCGGCCACGGACCTGGGCCTCACCGGCACCCCCACCTTCTTCATCGCCGGGGAGAAGCGCACGGGCTTCATGCCCTACGAGGAGTGGAAGGCCCTCCTGGACCAGGCCCTGGGGAAAAAGCCCTAGCCCTTTAGGTGTAGGGGCGGGGAAAGCGCACCCCCGCCCCTATGGCCTTTCTCTGCTACCCTTGGGGCATGGAAGCCCTCTGGGTGGCCGCCGCCTTCGCCCTCGGCCTCCTGGCCAACCGCCTGGGCCTCCCCCCCCTGGTGGGCTATCTGGGGGCGGGCTTCGGCCTGCACGCCCTGGGCTTCCGGGAGACCGAGTTCTTGGCCCACGCCGCCGAGATGGGGGTTCTCCTCCTCCTCTTCAGCGTGGGCCTGAAGCTCAGGCCCAAGGACCTCCTCGAGGCCCGGGTCCTGGGCGTGGGAGGGCTTTCCCTCCTCCTCTTCAGCCTCCTAGCCCGGCCCCTCGTGGGGCTTTTCCCTCTGGCCCTGGCCCTGGGCTTCTCCAGCACCGTCATGGTCCTCAAGCTCCTGGAGGACAAAAGGGAGCTCACCGCCTACCACGGGCGGCTGGCCATCGGCATCCTCATCCTGCAGGACCTGGTGGCCGTGGGCCTTCTCGCCCTCTACGGGGCCAGGGCGGTGAGCCCCTGGGCCCTCCTCCTCCTCTTCTTTCCCCTCCTGCGCTTCCCGCTGGCCTGGCTCCTGGAAAAAAGCGGCCACGACGAGCTCCTGGTCCTCTTCGGCCTGGGCCTGGCCCTCCTGGGCGGGGAGGGCTTCCGCCAGCTCGGGCTTTCCCCCGAGCTGGGGGCCCTCTTCGTGGGGGCCCTCCTCGCGGGCCACGCCAAGGGGGCGGAGATGGCCAAGGCCCTCTGGAGCCTCAAGGAGGCCTTTTTGGTGGCCTTCTTCCTGGAGATCGGCATGAAGCAGGGCCTGGCGGGCGTGGAGGTGGGGCCTCTCCTTGGGCTTCTCCTCCTCTCCCTCCTCAAGGCCCCCCTCTTCTTCCTCCTCTTCCTCCTCCTGGGCCTCAGGGCCCGCACGGGCTTCGTGGCCGGGGTCTATCTGGGCAACCACTCGGAGTTCGCCCTGATCGTGGGCGTGGCCCTGGAGCGGGCGGGGCTTCTGCCCCTGGGCCTGGCCACCCTGGCCCTGACGGTGGCCCTTTCCATGGTGCTCTCGGCCCCCCTGGCCCGCTACAGCCACTCCCTTTACCGCCGTCTGGAGCCCCTCCTCCTCCGCCTGGAGCGCCGAGGCCCCCACCCCGACCAGGAGCCCCAAGGCCTGGACGGGGCCACGGCTCTCATCGTGGGCATGGGCCGCACCGGAGGGGCCGTCTACCGGGTCCTGGAAGCGAGGGGGGAAAGGCCCGTGGGCCTGGACGCCGACCCGGAGAAGGTGGAGCGCCACCGGGCCAAGGGCCGGAGGGTCCTCTACGGCGACGCCGAGGACCCGGAGCTTTGGGAGAGGCTGGACCTCTCGGGGCTCAAGGCGGTGGTCCTGGCCCTGCCCGACCTGGAGGCCAAGCTCCTCGCCGCCCGCTGGATAGAGGAACGGGGCTTCGGGGGCCTGGTGGCCGCCACCAGCTTCCACCCGGAGGAGGACCCCGCCCTGAAGGCCGCCGGCGTGGACCTCCTCTTCCACCCCTTCCGCGAGGCGGGGGAGCGCCTGGCGGAAAGGGTTCTGGAGGAGCTCGGTATAATGGGGGAGGTGAGCCATGGCCGGTCATAGCAAGTGGGCGCAGATCAAACGCAAAAAGGCCGCCAACGACCTAAAGCGCGGCAAGATCATCTCCAAGCACCTCCGGGCCATCCAGGCGGCCGCCCGGGCGGGGGGAAGCCCCTACCCCCAGGCCAACGTCCAGCTCAGGAACGCCATCGAGGCCGCCCGGGCCGACGACGTGCCCATGGAGAACATTGAGCGCCTTCTCGCCAAGCTCCAGGGAGGCGGCGAGGGCGCCGAGCAGTACGAGGAGATCGTCTACGAGGGGTACGCCCCGGGGGGCGTGGCCGTCTTGGTTTACGCCCTCACCGACAACCGCAACCGCACCGCCGGCGAGGTGCGCCACGTCTTCGGCAAGTACGGGGGCTCTTTGGGCACCTCCGGGAGCGTGGCCTGGCAGTTTGAGAAGCGGGGGGTCATCGTCTCGGAGAACACCGAGGCCGCCCAGGAGGCCGCCATTGAGCTGGGAGCTTTGGACCTCGAGGAGGAAGGGGAAAGCCTCACCATCTACACCGAGCCCGGCGAGGTCTTCCGCATCGCCGAGGCCCTGAAGGCCCGGGGCATCCGGGTGGAGGACGCCGAGGTCATCCAGCGTCCCCAGAACGTGGTGGCCCTTCCCCCCGAGGAGGCGGCCAAGGTCCTGCGGCTGGTGGAGGCCCTCGAGGACCTGGACGACGTGCAGAACGTCTACACCAACCTGGACCCCGAAAGCCTCCAGGTGGAGGCCTAATACCCCGTCCTGGCTTGCGCCAGGATGGGGATCCTGGGGGGCTACCCCTTCTTGCGCTTCTTCTCCTCCCGCATGAGGCGGCGGCGCTCCGCCCGGGAAAGGCCCGGCTGGGGCGGAGGCGTGGTGGGCCGCTTCCGCTCGGTGAACCCTTCCGCCTGAGGCCTGGGCTCCGGCACGGGCACGTAAGGGGCCTCCCGCACGGGCCGCACGGGCTCGGCCTCCACCTTGAGGCGGAAGAGGAACTTGGCCACCTCGGTTTTAATGGAGCCCACCATCTCGTTGAAGAGGCGGGTGGCCTCAATCTTGTACTCCTGGAAGGGGTCCTTCTGGCCGTAGCCCCTGAGGAAGATGCCCTGCCGCAGCACGTCCAGGTTGTGGAGGTGCTCCTTCCAGGCCGAGTCCACCACGTTGAGGATCACGAAGCGCTCCACGGCCCGCATCAGCGGAGGGGAGAGCTCCGCCTCCCGGGCCTCGTAGGCCTTGAGGGCCGCCTCCACCAGGCGCTCCACCCCCTCGTCCGACTTCAGCCCCCTAAGCCCCTCAAAGGGGAAGTCCGCAAGCTGGGGCACCACGTCCAGAAGGGCGGTCTTCAGGCCCTCGAGGTCCCAGTCCTCGGGGTGGACCTGGGGGTTTAGGAAGTTCTCCGCCACGGAGGCCACCGTCTCCTCCACCATCCCCAACGCGGCCTCCTTCACCTCCTCGTCCTTGCCCAGGAGGATCAGGCGGCGCTGGGCGTAGATGACCTCCCGCTGGCGGGCCATCACGTCGTCAAACTGCAAAAGCTGCTTGCGGATGGCGAAGTTGCGGTCCTCCACCCGCTTTTGGGCCCGCTCTATGGAGCGGCTCACCATGGGGTGCTCAATGGGCTCGGAGTCGTCAAAGCCCATGCGGTCCAGCATGGCGATGACCCGGTCCGAGGCAAAAAGGCGCATGAGGTCGTCGTCAAAGGAGACGTAAAAGCGGCTTCCCCCCGGGTCCCCCTGGCGCCCGGCCCGGCCCCTCAGCTGGTTGTCAATGCGCCGGGACTCGTGCCGCTCGGTGCCCAGGATGAAAAGCCCTCCCAGGCTCCGCACCCGCTCCTCGTCGGCCTTGCACTCCTCCCGGATCTGGCGGATCCTCTCTATAAGCTCTTCCCGCACCCCAAGCTCCTGGGCTAGGGCCCGGGCCTCCTCCTCATGCCCCGCCACCATCTTCTTGATGAAGAGCTCCACCTTCCAGTCGTAGCGGTCAAAGCCCTCCTTCTCCAGGAGGGCGGCGGCCAGGTATTCGGGGTTCCCCCCCAGCTTGATGTCCGTGCCCCGACCCGCCATGTTGGTGGCGATGGTGACGGTCTTGGAGCGGCCCGCCTGGGCCACGATCTCCGCCTCCTTGGCGTGGTGCTTGGCGTTCAGCACCTGGTGGGGGATGCCCTGGCGCAGGATGGCCAGGGTGTGCACCGCCCGCTTCAGGGCCTCCCAGGCCGTGCGCAGGTTCCCCTTCCTGGGGATGAGCTCCTCAAAGGGGGCCAGGTCCTCGTCCTTGAGGGCCGTGGGCCTCTCCAAGAGCTTCCTCAGGCGGTCCCAGGCCTCCCCCTGCTGCTTGGCGCTGGCCTTTTTCAGGAGCTCCACCCGCATCTCCAGCCGGGGGAAGTAGAGGCGGGGCTCTTTCAGCATCTGGGAGAGCCTCTCCGACTTCTCAATGCTGATGGTGCCCACCAGCACGGGCTGGCCCCGCTCGTACTTCTCGGCGATCTCCTCCACCACGGCATAGAACTTCCCCTTCTCCGTGCGGTAGACCACGTCGGGGAAGTCCTGGCGGATCATGGGGCGGTTGGTGGGCACCACCACCACGTCCATGCCGTAGATCTCCTGGAACTCCTTCTCCTCGGTCTTGGCGGTGCCCGTCATCCCCGCCCGCTTCTCGTAGAGGCGGAAGAAGTTCTGGTAGGTGATGGTGGCCAGGGTCTGGTTCTCCCGCTCAATCTTGACCCCCTCCTTGGCCTCAATGGCCTGGTGGAGGCCCTCCCCATAGCGCCTCCCCGGCATGAGGCGGCCGGTGAACTCGTCCACGATGATGACCTGGCCGTCTTGGACGATGTAGTCCCGGTCCCGGTGGTAGAGCTCCTTGGCCCGGATGGCCTGGATCAGCATGTGGGCCAGCTCCATGTTCTCCGGGCTGAAAAGCCCCTCCACCCCAAGGAGCTTCTCCGCCTTGGCGATGCCCTGCAGGGTCAGGTGGACGGAGCGGTTCTTCTCGTCAACGGTGTAGTCCCCCGTGGGCTCCTTGCGCACCCCAGGCTCGGGGGGGAGGCCCCTTTCCAGCTTCTTGGCGACCTCCGCCATCTTGTAGTACATGTCGGTGGCCTTCTCGGCGGGGCCGCTGATGATGAGGGGCGTGCGGGCCTCGTCAATGAGGATGGAGTCCACCTCGTCAATGATGGCGTAGTGGAGGGGGGTGTCGTGGCGCAGGACCAGCTGGTCCGGGCTGATGGCCATGTTGTCCCGCAGGTAGTCAAAGCCCAGCTCGGAGTTGGTGACGTAGGTGACGTCGCAGAGGTAGGCCTTGCGGCGCTCCTCGGGGGTGGAGCTATGCTGGATGACCCCCACGGAAAGGCCCAGGCCCCGGTAGACAGGCCCCATCCACTCGGCGTCCCGCCGGGCCAGGTAGTCGTTCACCGTGACCACGTGGACGCCCTTGCCGGTGAGGGCGTTGAGGGCCACGGCCAGGGTGGCCACCAGGGTCTTCCCCTCCCCGGTCTTCATCTCGGCGATCTTGCCCTCGTGGAGGACCGCCCCGCCGATGAGCTGCACGTCAAAGTGGCGCATGCCCAGGTAGCGCTTGGCGGACTCCCGGGTGAGGGCGAAGGCCATGGGCAGAAGCTCGTCCAGGCTGGCGCCCTGCTGGTGCTTCTCCTTAAGCTCCCGGTAGGCGGCGGCCAGGTCGGCGATCTTCTCCACCTCGGCCTCGAGGCGGTTGGTGGGCTCCACGACCTGCTTGTAGTAGCGGGCGATCTCCCGCTCGTTGTTGTCAAAAAGCTTCCGTATGAGGCCCAGCATCCTAAGCCCGATTGTACCCCTCTTGGATGAGAAACCCTTCAGGGGGCCTCGAGGGGCCAGTAGGCGGTGGCCCCCAGGGAGAGGGGGCTTGGGGGGAGGCCCACCCGGAAGCACCGCCAGGCGGCCAGGGCGATCATGGCCCCGTTGTCCTGGGAAAGCCCCTTGGGGGGGAAGTGGACCTCCAACCCCGCCTCCTTAAAGCGGGCCTGGAGGGCCTGGTTGGCCGCCACCCCTCCGGCCACCAGGAGGACCCGGTGCCCCGTGTCCCGGGCCGCCTTCAGGACCACCTGGGCCAGGTGGCCTATGGCCGCCTCCTGGAAGCCCCGGGCAAGCCCCGGCTTGGGAAGGCCCTTTTCCAAGAGCTGCAGGGCCTTGGTCTTGAGGCCGGAGAAGCTGAACTCGTACCCCTCCTGGTCCTTGAGGGGGAGGGGAAAGGGGACAGGCTCCTCCGCCTCTTGGGCCAGGCGCTCAATCTCCGGCCCCCCGGGAAAGCCGAGGCCGAGAAGCCGCGCCACCTTGTCAAAGGCCTCCCCGGCGGCGTCGTCCCGGGTGGCCCCGAGGAGGCGGTAGTGCCCCAGGTCCAGGACCTCGTAGAGGTGGGTGTGCCCCCCCGAGGCCACCAGGGCCAGGAAGGGGGGCTTGAGGCCCTCGGGCCAGGCGGCGGCGATGTGGCCCTCGAGGTGGTGGATGGCGTAGAAGGGGCGCGTGAGGGCCCAGGCCAGGCCCTTGGCGAAGGTGTAGCCCACCAGGAGGGCCCCGATCAGGCCAGGCCCGCGGGTGGCGGCGATCAGGTCCAGGTCCTTGGGGCCGATCCCCGCCCGCCTCAGGGCCTCCTGGGTGAGGCGGGGGAGGACCTTGAGGTGCTCCCGGCTCGCCAGCTCCGGCACCACGCCGCCATAGGCCTCGTGGAGGGTCTGGCTCTGGACCAGGTTCACCACCACCTGGCCGTCTTGCACCAGGCCCACCCCGGTGTCGTCGCAGGAGGTGTCTACGCCCAGGACCCACATCCTCCCCGCACTCTAGCAAAGCCGTTCCGCAACCCATCGTCATCCGTTTCACCCCCCAAGGGGTTGACGACGGGTTGCTTCCCCCTTCAGCGACCCATGGCTCGTAGACCAGCCCAAGAGGGCTGTTCCGCCGCCAGAGGAGTCTCCAGGGGC
>OGCB01000034.1_pt1 | contig 41818 bp, 48 predicted proteins | sample 1570031 | NCBI WGS metagenome assembly OGCB01 (sample SAMN05518655, study PRJEB24509) | hot springs metagenome | isolation source: Octopus Spring Streamers, Yellowstone National Park, Wyoming, USA | place: USA:Octopus Spring Streamers, Yellowstone National Park, Wyoming, USA | collected 2011-10-11 | reverse complement strand
CCCCAAGGCCCAGGAAGAGGCCAAAGCGGTGCGGGTGGCCAAGGAAGCCCTGGAGGCCATCACCCACGTGGCCTTCCTGACCGCCGAGGACAAAAGGCTCCGCATGGGCCTCTCCCCCAGGGGGGCCAAGGCCTGGCTGGCCCTGGCCAAGGCCCTGGCCCACCTCCGGGGGAAGCCCCTGGTGGACTGGAAGGAGCTCAGGGACGCCGCCTTTTTGGCCCTCCCCCACCGCCTCTTTCTCACCGAGGAGGCCCTTTACGAGGGAGAGAGCGCCGAGAAGGTGCTCGCGGAAGCCCTGAGGAAAGGAGGCGTGCCGTGAAGTGGATCCGGTTTTTTCATGCTGGCTTCGGGCCTGGACGGGGACTCGGAGCGGGTGGCCCACCTCTTTGACGAAAGGGGGGAGACGGTGAAGGCCCTGTGCGCCATGCTCATTGAGAAGGCCCACGCCAAGGGCAGGCCCGTGGGCATCTACGGCCAGGCCCCTTCCAACTACCCGGAGTTCGCCGCCTTTTTGGTGGAAAGGGGGATTGACTCCATAAGCCTGAACCCCAATGCCCTCCTGCGCACGGTGAAAAAGGTGGCCGAGATGGAAGAGGCCCTTTAGGCTGGGCGGAAGCGAAGCCAAAAGGGGCCGGGTTCTGCCCGGCCCCGGTCCCTCAGGCCCCTACCGCTCCATGTCCGGGGGCGGTACGTCGTCCGGTAGGTGGTCCAGAATGCGCAAGGTACCCAGGCTCTGAACCTGGAAAACGGAGGTGGAGCGCACTGAGGCGTTCACCTGCTTGCCCAGCTGGGCGGGGAGGTTGTAAAGGTCCACCACATCCGCCTCAAAGGCGAGGACCCAGGCGCGGTAGTAGTTGCCTTGGGGAAGATTCAGCTGGTTGAACTGAACGGAGGTTCCGTTGGTATACCAGCCACGCACAAACTCTTGTCGGGAGCCTTGAGCATCGGTCCGCCAAAGTTCTACGTAATACGCTTTAGCCCCGGAAACGGGTGCCCAGCTTATGGTGGCCGAGGTCGTGCTGGCCGTCAATTGCGGGTTAGGCCGACCCAAGACCTTGCTGGGATCTACAGGTATCTTGTAGGTTTTAGACCCCCAGGGCCAATCCGCGATTACCGAATAGGTACCGCTCTTTGCAGGAATAGTGGACGAAGCCCACCAAAAACTGCTAGATTTGAAGGAAATCCTAAGTTTGGAGCTAAAAACGGTGTTTCCGTCAGGGTCCTTCAAAACCGTGTCAAAGCCATCAGGGGTGCTGGTCTGAGGTGGATTTGCCGCCAAAAGCCGAACAACCCCAGGGGGATTGGTGTCGCTCCAGTTATAGGTGCCCACCGAAGCGTTGTCTGTGGGCACACCGGCCCCACCCCCGCAGGCGGCTAGGATGAGGCCGAGGCCCAACAGCAGAACCTGGAAGGTGGCTTTCCCTTTTCCCTTCATACTTGCCTCCTTTCAAGGGCTAGGATGATGGACTGGGATTTTTGCCCTTGACGGGTTCAGTCTAGCTCATGTAGGCCGGCTTGGCAAGCCCTAACTTTCTCATGAGAAAGTGAGCTACCATGGGGATATGGAACCCCCTCTGATCCTGATCGTGGAGGACGAAAAGGACATCGCCCGCTTCATAGAGCTGGAGCTTCAGGCCGAGGGCTACCGCACCGAGGTGGCCCACGACGGCATCACCGGGCTTTCCAAGTTCCGGGAGGTGAACCCCAACCTGGTCATTTTGGACCTGATGCTCCCCGTCGTGGACGGGATTGAGGTGGCCAGGCGCATCCGCAAAACCTCCAACGTGCCCATCCTCATCCTCACCGCCAAGGACCGCATTGAGGACAAGGTCCAGGGCCTGGACGCCGGGGCCGACGACTACCTGGTGAAGCCCTTTTCCATTGAGGAGCTTCTGGCCCGGGTGCGGGCCCACCTGCGCCGGGTGACCCCGGCCATCACCGGGGAGATCCGGGTGGCGGACCTGGTCATCAACCTCGAGGGCCGGGAGGTCTTCCGGGCCGGGAGGCGCATCGAGCTCTCCAACAAGGAGTTTGAGCTTCTGGAGCTTCTGGCCAAGAACCCGGGCAAGGTCTTCACCCGCTACGAGATAGAGGAAAAGGTCTGGCCCGGCTACCAGGGCGGGAGCAACGTGGTGGACGTCTACATCGGTTACCTGCGCAAGAAGCTGGAGGCGGGCGGGGAGCGCCGCCTCATCCACACGGTACGGGGCGTGGGGTACGTGCTGAGGGAGGACTGAGCACCCCGGCGGGGCGCTTGCCCCGGTAGCCCCACATGACCCTCAGGACGCGGATCACCCTACTCACGGCGGGCCTTCTCCTCGTCACCCTACTCCTTTTGGGCTTCGCCCTAGAGGGGCTTCTAAGGAGCTTCCTCTACCGCAACCTGAGGGCGGAGCTTCTGGAAGCGGGCAACCAGGTGGTCCGCCTCCTGAACCTAGGCGGGCAGGCCCTCCTGGAGGCCGGCCTTCCCCCAAGCCTCTACGCCGAGGTCCAGCTCCTCCCTGAGGAGGACCCCGCCCTACTGGCCAAGGAGGGGGGCATCAGCCTGCAAAAAAGCCCGGCTCTGGGAAGCCAGCGCCTGGTCCTGAAGGAGAGGGAGTACGAAACCCTCCTGAAGGAGGGGGAGGTCTGGGCGGAGGTGGAGCTTCCCCGGGAGGACCGGCCCCTTAGGCTTCTGGTCTACGCCAGGAAGGTGGAGGTGAACCTGGCCGGGGCGGTCTGGAAGGGGGTCTTCCTGGTGGGCAAGCCCACGGAGGACCTGGAGGCCACCCTGGAGCAGTTCGGCCGCATCTACGCCGGGACGGCCCTTCTGGTCCTCCTTTTGGCCCTCCTCCTGGCCCGGAGCCTGGTGGCCCGGGCCCTGGAGCCTTTGGAGTGGCTCGCCCGCCGGGCCGAGTCCATGCCCGACCGCCCCGAGCCCCTCCCCGAGCCCGAGGGCAACGACGAGGTGGCCGCCTTGGTGAGGGCCCTGAACGGCATGATCACCCGCATGCAAAAGGCCCTCGAGGCCCAGACCCGCTTCCTCCAGGACGCCTCCCACGAGCTCAGGACCCCCGTCACCGCCATCCTGGGGCACGTGGGCTACCTCCTGCGCCGCACCCCCCTGACGGAAACCCAAAGGGAGAGCCTGGAGATCGTGCGGCGGGAGGCGGAGCGCATGGGCAAGCTGGTCTCGGACCTCCTGGAGCTTTCGCAAAGCGGCACCTGGCGCATAGAGCCCGTGCCCATCAGGGTCCTGGACCTTTTGGAGGAGGTCAAGGAGGAGTTCGCCCGAAGCTTTGAGGGGGAGATCCTGGTGGAGGCCCCGGAGGAGCTTTACGTGCGGGGGGACCCGGACCGCCTCCACCAGGTCCTGGCCAACCTGGTCTCCAACGCCCTCAAGGCGGGGGCTAAGCGGGTGTGGCTCAGGGCCTTTGACCTGGGGGACCGGGTGGTGGTGCGGGTAGAGGACGACGGGGAGGGGATCCCCCCGGAGCACCTCCCCCACCTCTTTGAGCGCTTTTACCGGGTGGACAAGGCCCGGGACCGGGAGCGGGGGGGCTCGGGCCTCGGCCTGGCCATCGTGAAGGCCATCCTCGAGGCCCACGGGGGCGAGATCTGGGTGGAAAGCCAGGTGGGCCAGGGCACGGCCTTCAGCTTTTCCCTTCCTTCAGCCGCGCCACCGCCTCCTCCACGCTGATCTCCCCCCGCCTCAGGGCCTCGAGGACCTGAAGCCTATCCCCTTCCTCCTCCCCAGCCTCGTAGCCCAGGGCCTTCAGGAGAGCGTCCAGCCTGGCCCGCACCGTGGGGTAGGAAACCCCTAGGATGCGCTCCACCTCCTTCAGGTTGCCCCGGGTCTTCACAAAAAGCCGGAGGAAGTCCAGGTGCTCCCGGGGAAGAAGGGCGAACTCGTTGGGCAGAAACCGCCCAACGACCTCGGTGCCGCAGGCCTCGCAGTAAAGGGCCTTCACGGAAAGGGGCCCCTCGCAGGCGGGACACCGCACCGGCATGGGCTTTTTCACCATAGTCCCACCTTCAGCCGCACGCCCTCGGCCTCCAGGGAAAGGAGGGGCGTGGGGGGAAGCCCCCGGAGGGCAAAGACCTTAAGGAAGGGCACCCTGGGCCCCGGCCTTCCCCTAAGGAGCTCCCGGGTCTTCCAGAGAAAGAGGAGGAGGAGAAGCCCCCACTCCAGGAAGAAGAGGGGGAGGGCCAGGTAGAGGGGAAAGGGCCGGGGCCCCCAGACCGCCAGGTAGAGAAACCGAGGCCTCAGGGGCGGCCTCACGCCACCTCCACCAGGATCCGGACGGGCCCCTCTTCCTCCTCGGCCTCCACCTCCACCAGCTTCCCCTCGGGGACCCCCTCCTTGAGGAGGGCCAGGAGGTCCTTGAGGTTCACCCCCTGGCGGCCCAGGGTGAGCTTGGCCTCTTCGGGCAGGAAGGACTCCACCAGGGGGGCCAGCGCCAGGGGGAGGTTGACGTGAATCTTCACGGGCCGCCCCTTCTCCTCCGCTTCCACCCGCACCTTGAGGAGCCGGGCCGGGGGCCTGGGCTCGGGCCTCGTCCCTTCCAGGGCCGAGAGGAGGTCCATGGCCTCCTCTACGCCGATCGCCCCCGCCTGCAGCATCTCCAGCACGCGCCTTTTCTCTTCCATGTCTAGGCCTCCACCTCCAGGTTGCTGGCGAAAGCCCTAACCCTAAGGACCGCCCGCCCTTCCCCAAGCCGGTACCCACCCGGCGCCCGGGTCCAGGCGCCCTCTACCTCCAGCGAGGAAAGCCGGGCCCCTACCTCCAAAAGGAGGTCCGAGCCGGGGAGGAAGCGGAGCTCGGCGTTGGCCGCCTTGAGGTCCAGCCCGTGGCGCCCTTCCTTGAGGAGAAGGCCCGCCTCCAGGTTCCCCGCCACCAGGCGGAGGTCCAGCCCCAAAAGCTCCTCCCCTTCCAGGTTGCACCCATGGGCTTGGCCCGAGAGGGCCACTCGGGAGAGCTCCAGGTTGCTCCCCTTGGCCTCGAGGCGGACGAGGCTCCCCTCGGGGACCCAGAGCCTACCCTCCTCCCCTACGCCTAGGCGGAAAAGGTGGCCCTCCCCTTCCTGCCGGAACTCCCCGCCCTCCGCCCGGGGCGAGGCGAGGCCCTTCTCCCCCACCACCCTCACCTCCGCCCCCTGGGCCACCAGGCGGACCAGGGGAGGGGTTAGACCCTCCTCGGCCCGCCCCTCCTCCCGGTCCTCCAGGACCGCAAGGAGCTCCAGGGCCTCCTCGGGGCTCAGAACCCCTTCCCGCACCATCTCCAGGATGCGCCTCCTATCCTCCATAGGCCGCCTCCTTCCCCCGCCAGGCCTCCTCCGGGGCCAGCCAGGCGGAAAGGGCCAGGAGGAAACGGGCCAGCCGCCTGCGCCAGCCCCGCCTTAGAGGCCTAAGGAGCCTTTCCCGCGCCGCCTCCTCCAGAAGGGCCTGCTGGTGGAACCGCGCCGCCTCCCAGGGCACCCAAGGACCCAGCATCCTCTCACCCCCTGAGGGGATTGTAATGCCAAGCTTTACATTTTGTCAAGTTTGGTTTTCCATTCCTTAAAGGGGGAGCCTCGAGGGGTGCCGGGACCCCAGGAAGGGCGCCCCCAGAAAGGCGAAGAGGAGCAGGGCGTAGGCGAGAAGAAGGAGCCCGGCCCGGGAAAGCCCTTTAAGCCGTTCCTCCAAGAGGAAGTAGGAGGTCAGGGAAAGCCAGCCCAGAAAGGCCGAAAGCTCCTTGGGGTCCAAGGCCAGGGGGCTCCCGAAGTAGCCCCAGGCCCAGGCCATGCCGCTTCCCAGGCCCAGGGTGGCCGCCAGGTAGCCCACCCGCAGGTACCCCAGCTCCAGGCGCCTGAGGCTCCAGAGGGGGGCGCTCCGCACCGCCTTCTCCGGGGAGCGGCGCAGGCGCAGATCCTGCAGAGCGCCCATCACCCCCGCCCCCACCCCCACGGCTAGGGCCAGGTAGGCCAGGAGAAAGGCTCCCCCATGGAGGAGGGTGAGGGCGAGGGGGAGGGCTTCCCCAGGGTGGTCCAGGGCCTTGAGCGCGAAGAGCCCCAGGAGAAGGGCGAGGAGGAGGAGGTACCGCCGCAGAGGGGCCATCCAGGGCCTAAGGAGGAAGCTTTCCCCCCTAAGGGCGAGAAACCCCCCAAGGAGGAGGGCGGGCTGGGCGGGTCCCGAGAACACCCCCTTGGCTAGGGCATCCGCCAGGGCGGCCGCTAGGTAGAGAAGGGCCCCCAGGTGAAGGGCCCGGGGCCAGAAGAAGCCCAGGGCCAGAACGAAAACCCCTAAGACGGCCAGGAGGCCCGAGGTCATGACCAGGCCTGACCCTTCAGGGCCAGGATCAGGGGATGGGCCCGGCGGCCCGCCTCCTTGCGCCAAAGAGCGGGGTCCCCTTGAGGAAACTCTTGGGCCACCTCGCGGAAGATCCGCTCCTCTAGGGCCTTGATGGCCTCCCGCACCCGGTGGCCCGCGTACCACTCCAGGTAGTCGGCAATGGCCTTCTCCACCAGGGCCTCCACCTTGGGGACCTCGCCCCTTCTGGCCTCCACGTTCTTCTCCACCACCCGCTTGAGGTCGTCCAGGTTGTAGAGGTAGGCGTGGGGGAGGCGGCCCGCCCGGGGGTCAATGTTGCGGGGAAGGGCGATGTCTATGAGGAAAAGGGGCTTGGGCCGCCGGGGCAGGTCCTCGGGCCCCACCAGGTAGCGGTTGGCGGCGGCGGAGGCCACCACCAGGTCCGCCTGCCCGAGGACCTGGGGCAGGGCGGCAAGGGGGTAGGCCTCCCCCCCAAACCGGTCCGCCAGGCCCCTGGCCCGCTCCTCGGTGCGGTTCACCACCAGAACCCTCCCCACCCCGTGGGCCTTCAGGTGGGTGAGGAAGAGCTCCGCCATCTCCCCCGCCCCCAGGACGGCCACCGCCAGGCCGCTTAGGTCGCCAAAGACCGCCAAGGCCAGGTCCAAGGCGGCGTAGGCCACGCTCACCGCCCCGGCCCCGATCCCCGTCTCGCTCCGGGCCCGCTTCCCCAGGGCGATGGCCGACTGGAAGGCCTTTTCCAAGAGGCTTTCCGTGGCCCTGTGCTTGCGTGCCAGAAAGAGGGCCTCCCGCACCTGGCCCAGGATCTGGGCCTCTCCCACCACCAAGGAGTCCAGCCCGGCGGCCACCCGGAAGAGGTGGCGGAGGGCCTCCACCCCCTCCTTCTGGTAGAGGTGGCGGGGCTCCACGCCCCTTTCCAGAAGGAGGTCCCGGGCCTTGCCCGGGTCCCCCACCCCGTAGAGCTCCGTACGGTTGCAGGTGGAGAGGACCACCCCCTCGCCCAGGCGGGCCAGGGCCGCGGGCAGGGCCACCGCCGGGTCCAAGGCCGCCCGCTCCCGCACCTCCACCGGGGCGGTCTTGTGGGAAAGGCCCACCAGATAAAGGGGCAGGGCCATACGCTTAAGAGAGTATACGCCGGACCAGGGAGGACAAAAGCCCCTGGCTAGAGAAAAGGCCCCGGGGGACTAATGGGGCCCTCGCCGCGGCGGGGTGCTCAATGGGAGAGGGCCTCGAGGATGGCCCTAAAGAGGCCCTCCAGGCCCGGGGCCTCGGCCTCCCAGACAGGAAAGCCGAGCCTCCTGGCCTCCTCCGCGGTGCTGGGGCCGATGCAGGCGGCCCTGGGGCGACGATCCGTCCAGCGGGCGAAGGCCCTGGCCCCCGAAGGGCTGAAGAAGGCCGCCACCTGGGCCCTCTCTAAAAGGGCCACCTCCTCCGGGGAGAGGGCCCTTTCCCGGGTGGCGTAGACGGGAAGGCGCTCCACCGCGATCCCCCGGGCCAGAAGGCCCCTCTCCAAGTCCTCCCCCGCCAGGTCCCCGGCCACAAAGAGGACCCTTTGGGCCTCGGGAAAGCCCTCGGCCAGGTCCTTGGCCGTGGCCCTCCCCGGGACGAAGGCCGGGGAAAGCCCCCCCTCTTTGAGGACCTCCGCCGTCCCCTCCCCCACGGCCGCCACCCTGAGGGGGGGCCTCCCTGCCTGCTCCCAGGCCAGGAGGAGGCGCCTAGCCCCCTCTTTGGAGGTCACGGCCACCCAGTCCGCCTCCCCCAGCTTTTCGGGCAGAAGGGCCATGGCGGGCAGGTCCACCTGCTCCAAAAGGGCCACCTCCGCCGCCTCTATCCCCAAGGCGGCGAGCCTTGCCAAAAGCGCCCTATCCTTCCCCCTCGTGAGGAGCACCACGGCCCTTGAGCACAGCGTGAAAGAGCTTCATGGCCGCCAGGGCCCGGGGGAAGCCCAGGAAGAGGGCGGACTGCAAAATGGTCTCCCGCACCTCCCCTTCCGTGGCCCCCACCCTGAGGGCCCCCTCCAGGTGGGTGGCGAGCTCCTTGGGGCTTCCCAGGGCGATGAGGGCGGTGATGGCGAGAAGCTCCCTGGTCTTCAGGTCCAGACCCGGCCTCGCCAGGACCTCCTCGTAGGCGAAGTCGCAGATGTAGCGGAAGAGGTCGGGGTCCACCTCCTCCAGGCTCTTCTCTATGGCCGCCCGCTTCTCCCCCCAGATGGCCTCCCGGACGCTCATGGGAGGTAGTCTAGCACGGCGGGGAGGCGGTGCAGGGCCTCGGGGTTCTCCCCCGTGGGGTCAAAGAGGAGGGCCCGCATCCCCGCCCCCCGGGCGCCCAGAAGGTCGGCCTCGGCATCCCCCACGTGCAAAGCCTCCTCCGGGGCCACCCCGAGGGCCCTGAGGGCCTCTTGGAAGAGCCTGGGGTCGGGCTTGGCCACCCCGGAAAGGGCGCTCACCGCCAAGTGGTCAAAGTAGCCCCTCAGGCCCACGGCCTCGAGGATCTCCGGCAAGGAGGCGTCCCAGTTGGAGACCACGGCCAGGGGGTAGCCCCGCTCCTTGAGGGCCTTCAGGGTCTCCTCCGCCCCCGGGGCCAGGGGCCAGAAGGACGGGTTCAGCCAGTTGGCCACAAGCTCCCGGGAAAGCCGCTCCGCCTCCGCCTCGAGGCCCATCCCGGCGAAGAGCCTCCGGTGAAACTCCCGCCAAAGGCCCAGGGCGCTTTCCAGGTCCCGGGCCAGGAGGTGGTTCGCCTCGTAAAAGCGGAAGGCCTCTAGGGCCGCCTGCCGCACGTCCCCCCTGGGCTTTAGGCCCCGCTCCTCCAGAAAGGGCAAAAGCCAGAAGCGGGGGCTTGCCAGGATCAGGGTGTTGCCCACGTCAAAGGTGAGGGCCCGGGTCATGGACCCAGTGTAAACCAGGGGGCCTCTAACCCGCTCCTAACCCCGTCCTGCTACGCTTTCCCTAGCGCTAAGCGAGGAGGTGGTAGCCGTGCGGTGGTGGATAGGAATCCTGGCCCTTCTGGTACCCGCTTTGGCCCAGAGCTTTGAGGTGGTCTCCGGGGAGGCCCGCTACCGGGTCCGGGAGCAGTTGGTGCAGATCGGCATCGCCGACGCCGTGGGCACCACCAAGGCCGTGAAGGGCGAGGTGCGCCTCCAGGGAGGCCAGGCCACGGGGAGCTTCACCGTGGACCTCAGGGAGCTCAAGAGCGACCAGGCCCGGCGGGACAACTACCTGCGCCAGAACACCCTGGAGACCGACCGCTTCCCCACGGCCAGCTTCCGCCCCAAGCGGGTGGAGGGGCTTCCCAACCCGCTGCCCCAAGGCGGCAAGTTCCCGGTGAAGGTGGTGGGGGACCTCACCATCCGGGACGTGACCCAGGAGGTGGTCTGGGAGGGGGAGGTGGAGTTTTCCGGCCAGGAGGCACGGGTCCTCTTGCGCACCGAGTTCCCCTTTGAGAGGTTCGGCCTGGTCCAACCCCGGGTGCCCATCCTCCTCAGCGTGGAAAACCGCATCCGTCTGGAGGTGGACCTGGTCTTGAGGCGGAAATGAAGCGCCGCGCCCTCCTCGGCCTTTTCCTGGCCCTGCCCCTGGCCCGGGGGCAGGCCTGCACCCCCACCCCCGCCCTCGCGCAAGGCCCTTACTACCTCCGGGACGTGCCCGACAGGGAGGACCTCCGGGAGGGGCTTCCCGGGGCGCCTCTTCGCCTGCGGCTTCGGGTGCAGGACCGGGCCTGCCGCCCCCTCGTGGGGGTCCGGGTGGACCTCCGGCACACGGACGCCCTGGGGCGCTACTCCGGGATAAACGCCCCCGGGACCTTCTGCCGGGGCTTCCGGCGCACGGACGCGGAGGGCCAGGCGGCCTTCCTTACCCTCTTCCCCGGCTGGTACCCAAGCCGCACCCCCCACCTGCACCTCCGGGTGGAGGCGGGGGCTCAGGTCTTCGCCACCCAGCTCTTCTTCCCCGAGGAGGTCCAGCGCCAGGTTTACGCCCTCCCGCCCTACCGGGAGCGGGGGATGCCCCGGGTGGGCAACCGCCAGGACGGCCTCTTCCGGGCGGACCTCCTACTCAGCCTCACCCCTGCGGGGGAAGGGTACGCGGCCAGCTTCTCTCTGACCCTGCCCTAGCCCGCAAAGAGGAAGCCGCCCAGGCCTCTCCAGCGCCGGTCCAGCCGCCAGAGGCCCAAGGAGCGGGCCATGCGCCGGGCCGCCTCCACCTCCTCGGGGAAGACCCTACGGCCGATCTCCCGGTAGCGGGGGTCCTCCCTGGCCTTCCAGGCGGGGTAGTACTGGCCCATGAGGTTCACGTAGGTGTCCCGGGAAAGCTCCGCCAGCCAGCGGAGGATGGCCTCGCTTTCCTCTAAAAGCCCCGGCATCACCAGGTGGCGCACCAAAACCCCTCGCACCGCCAGCCCGTCCTCGTCCACCTTGAGCTCCCCCACCTGGCGGTGCATCTCGGCGATGGCCCGGCGAGCGGCCTCGGGGTAGTCGGGGGCCAGGAGGTACTTGCGGCTTAGCTCCGGGCTCCAGAGCTTGAAGTCCGGCAGGTAAACGTCCACCAGGCCCTCCAGCACCCTAAGGGACTCCGGGCTGTCGTAGGCGCTGGTGTTGTAGACCAGGGGCAGCCTAAGGCCCATCCCCACCGCCAAGGGCAGGGCCTCCACCACCTGGGGCACCACGTGCTCTGGGGTCACCAGGTTGATGTTATGGCAGCCCATCTCCTGCAGGCGCACCATGAGCCGGGCCAGCTCCTTGGGGGAAACCTCCTCCCCTTCCCCCCACTGGCTGATCTCAAAGTTCTGGCAAAAGACGCAGCGGAGGTTACACCAGGAAAAGAAGATGGTGCCCGAGCCCCCCCAGCCCCGGAGGACATCCTCCTCGCCGAAGTGGGGGAAGGCGCTGGCCACCCGGGCATACCGCCCCGTGCGGCATACCCCGAAGGCGTTCGCCAGCCGGTCCACCCGGCACCCCCGGGGGCAGACCCGGCAGGAGGGGCCCAGGTGGGAAAGGGCCTCCTCCACCTTTTCCTGCAGATGCCCTTCCTCAAGGGCCTTCAGGTAGGCGGGGACAAAGTCCTTTCGGCGGATGAGGAACCGTCCGTCCCCGTGGACCTCCCGCGGCACCTTCCAGGACCTCATGCCCATACTTCGGCATCCTTTAGCTTAACCCAAGTTGCTACCTACCCCCTGGGCCAGAAAAAATAGAGGCCGCTATGCTTTCGCGTGCCATAGCGGCCTTTTGCATCATAGACGACGCCCTCCAGGCGATGGGCCACAAGGACGACCCCCAGACCAAGGTTCCCTCCAGCGTCATCCTCGCCCTCGCCCTACTCGCCGCCATGGAACTCGGTGGCAAGCACAACAAAGCCCTGGCCCTCGCCAAAGACCTGAACCTCTTCACCCACGTCCCCTCCCCAAGCCGCTTCAACCGCAGGCTCCATGCTCTCTACCCCCTCCTCTTTGGGGCCCCTGCACCCCGAATGAACCTCTTGCCCCTTCTCCATCTCTTGGCCTAGGCCTGGAAGAACCTCCACCAAGCCCAAGCCTACGCCCTGGACACCTGTCCCCTCCCTGCCTGTGAAAACACCCGCGCCCCCCGCTCCCACCTCCTCCCGGATAGGGCCTACCGCGGCTTCATCCCCAGCAAGCGGGTCTACTTCCGCGGCACCGAGCTCTACCTCCTGGTGGACGACGGGAAGTTCGTCCCCGAGTTGAACCTAACCCCGGTAAGCCTCCACGACCTGGTTTCCCTACTCCTGCTTCCCCTGGACCTTTCCGAGGGAGCGGAGCCCTACCTGGACCAGGGGTACGAGAGCCATCTGTACGCTGCTTTCCCGTCAGGGAAACACCTGGAGGACCTCCTTCGGGAGGCCCAGGGGGTTGTTCCCATGATCATCCGCAGGAGAAACAGCCGGCGGTATCTCCCTTGGCTGCAGTACCTGGCCATCGTGGGACAGGGGGTGGTGGAGACGGTGGGGGGGAATGCTTCGCGCCTTGTTTCCCCAGCGCATCCACGCCGTGACCCAAACGGACTTCGTCATTGAGGTCCTCACCTTCGTCCTGGCCCACAACCTGAACCTTCTGGACCACAACCTGAAGCTTCTAGCTCAGGAAATGGCTTAGGTAGCAACTTGGGTTAGAGTAGTTCATGGGATCTGAAATGGAAATACCACTTGAGATTTTGACCGTTTTGACCGAGTCGGCCGAACCCCCCCATCTCTGGACCTCAGAGAAGCCCTGACTGGAGCCGAGCGGTCCCTCGAGGCCGCCCTCGCCCAGGGGGCCGAAACCTTCGTCCTCACCTACTCCGGGGGCAAGGATTCTACCGCTACCGCTGTTCTCACCCTGGAGTGGTGGAAGCGGCGGGGAAAGCCCGTGGAGGTCCACGTGGTCTACGCCGACACCGGACTGGAGATCCCCACCCTCCACGCCCAGGCCCTGGGGTTCCTGGAGGCGGTGAAGAGGCTTCACCCCAAGGTCGGCATCCATATCGCAAAGCCCCGCCCGGAGGAGAGCTTCTGGGTCCAGCTCATCGGCAAGGGCTACCCCCCGCCCCACAACCGCTTCCGCTGGTGTACCAGCAGGCTGAAGATCGCCCCCATGGACCGCCTGGTCCAGAGCCTTCCGGGGAAGAAGGCCATCCTCACAGGGGTCCGCTTCGGGGAGTCGGACGCCCGGGACGGTAGGCTCCTTCTCTCCTGCTCCCGGGGCGGGGAGTGCGGTCAGGGCGTGCTCTTCCAGGAGGCCAAGCGCCTGAACGCTCTCTACGTGGCCCCTATCGCCTTCTGGCGGGAGTGCCTTGTGTGGGACTACCTGAACCTGGTGGCCCCCTCTCTGGGCTATCCCACGGGCGCCCTGGAAGGGGTGTACGGGGGCCGGGACACGCGCTTCGGGTGCTGGACCTGCACCGTGGTGCGGCGGGACAAGGCCATGGCGCGGGCCTTGGAAAACGGCCACGCCCACCTGCGCCCCCTCTACGAGTTCCGGGAGTGGCTGTGGTCCTGGACGCGGGACCCCGGGACCCGGGTGAAGCGGAAGGACGGCAATCCGGGGCGGCTCACCCTGGAGGCCCGGCGGGAGATCTACCGGAGGCTAAAGGAGGTGGAGGAGCGGGTTGGGGTGAAGCTTGTGACCCCTGAGGAGGAAGCGCTTATTCGGGGGTTTTGGAGGTCCAAACGGTATAATGGAAAATGCAGGTGAATCCCTATGCCCTACTCCGGAGAAAAGAGTAACCCCCTAGGTCTCAAGGGCTTCCTGGATGATTTCGAGCTGGACCACTACGAGGAGTTCTTAAGCGAGCTAGAAGAACTTTATGGGGAAGTCAAAGAAGCCCGCCGCATACCCCTAGATCAGGAGGTCGGGGAAAGCTACCCCTCCTTACCCTCACCGTGGACGGAGGTGAGAGCCTCGCATTTGAGGAACTCCCCCTGCTTTCCCTTGGCCTCGTGCGCGTGGCCGCCGTGGGCGTGAACGGGTTTCGTCTCCCCTCGATTTCCCACCTCCTTCCCGGGTACGCCGTGTTGAAGGACCCCCGGAAATACCTCGAGGACCTCCTGGCCCGCTCCCGAGAAAGCCCAGCTTCTGATGCGCTAAACACCCTCTTTCAGGCGACGGGCATCTCTTTAGAAGACCTGGGAGAGCACTACGCCAAGGACCTCAAGGCCTTCGTAGGGGTCTTTCGTGACGTTCTCGAATGGGCCTATCTGGTCTGGGTGGTGGAGAGAGTATTGGTGAAGGATTACCGGAAGTACCTCTTCGTCAAGGATGGGCGCCTGGCCCAGATGGGCGTTAAGGATGAATTCCGCACAAAACTCCAAAAGTACTTCAAGGAGAAAAATCTCCTTCTTGTAGGGGTCTCCAAGAGGTCACGTCTCCTTGCGGAAGGCCTTACTTCCTTAGTGATGGCGAAGCTCTTCGCCGAAGTGAGGGGGACTTTTTTGCTCCAGGTCCCGGAGGCTCTCATGGAGAAGGCCTACCGTTATGAGCGCCAGTGGGACGCCGACTTCCAGGGGGCCTTCGTTATGGGAACGCGTTGCGTGGCTCGCCTCTTTGAAAACACGTTTAGTCCACGAGAAGGCATAGCCATTCTTGACCTTCCTCCTCATCTAAACGAAAAAGATGCCATCCGGGTGGCCAAAAGCCTTAAATCCCACCGGAGCGTCCTCTATAAGGGGAGCCTAGGCCCCATTGTTGAGGCCCACGGGAAGGCCTCTGTAGCCAAGCCCCTGGCCACCAGTATGGAGGACGAAGTGCTTGCCCGTCTCAGGGAGAGCTTTGGCGAAGAGTTTGCCAGGAAGATCGCTGAGTGGCTGAGGCTTGCGGAGAGGGAGGTGGGCCGTGGATAGGAAGCCCATCGGCGTGGTGGTGGCTTCCAGGCGGAATGGTCCCTGGACGGAGGTGGTCTTGGTCCTAACCCCCGAGGAGCTGGACCGGGGCGAGCGCCTCCTCCTGGGGGAGTTCGTCTGGGTTTCCTTCGATGGGAAGGACTACGTGGGAATGGTTCTGGATGGGTACTATGAGCCCGTGGCTACGGCCGATCCAACCTACGAGCTGGCCCTGGCCCACGTGAACCAGGTAGACCTCGAAAGGGAGGACCCTTGGGCTCGAAAGCGGATCAACTTTTACCATCACCGGATCGCCATCTTGGGGAGGGTTCTAGAGGAAGGGGTTTTCGCCCCCTCCACCCGCCTCCTCCCGCCCGTGGTGGAAGCCCGGGTTTACCGCATGGACGAAAGGGAGCTAGGTAGGCTCCTCGCCGCCGAAGTGAAGGCCCAAGGGAAAGGGGAGCGGGAAGGGGAAAGGAGGTACGCCTTTGGCCATCTGGCCTACGGCCTTGAAGAAAAGGGGGAGCACCCAGAGGCGGTGAAGGAGGTGGACCCCCGGCTCTTCGTGGGTAAGAGGACCGCCAATTTTGGAAAGACAGGCTTCGGGAAAAGCAACGAAAACAAGGTGATCCTCACCCTTCTGGCCCACGCCTTTCCCGAGGTGGGGATGCTGATCCTAGACCAAAACGCCGAGTACCTCCTGCAGACGGAGAGCACCACCTCCCAGGGTCTCGCCCAGGCCTTCAAGGCCCTTGGGATCAAGGGCCGAATCCGCTTCTACACCAAAAAAGAGGAAGCTTGGGAGAAGCGCCTGAGCGGCCACCTAGGGAGCGACTGGGGGGAGTACGTGGAGATTCGCCCCCTCAAGGTAGATTTCTACCGGTTCCCCGACTTGGCCATAAGCCTCGCTTACCACAGACGATAACTCGAGGGGACCACGCCTCCCCAGTACTTGGAAAACGCTTACCATAACATTGAAGACTGGAAGGGAATACCTAACCGCATGGCCTACGTTTACGGGGCCTTCCGCAAAGCGGGGCTTATTCCCGGGGAGGGAATTAGAGTCAGGTACGGCAATGCGGAGTACGACCTTGCGGACAACGAGGCGTGGAGGAACCTTAAGAAGAGTCTGGATTTGGGTAGCCAGGGAGGGAAAAAGGGAAGCTCAAGCGAAGACGAAGAAGGGGGCGATGATGGAGGGGCCAGGAAACTCTACACCTGGGCCAAGGCTTTCTCCTTCCTCAAGGCCTTCCACGCCCCGGGAAGAGAGGGGAATTTCATCGAAACCGTAGTAAGGGACCTTCTCGAAGAGGAGGGAAAGGTCGTGGTCCTCGACCTCCCCTCCCTAGGGGATGGAGCCACCTTCTTCGTTCAGCGCCTCATGACCTCTCTCTTTGAGAGGGCCATAGAACTCTATGGCGAGCGCCAGGCTAACTTCGTGGTGGTCTTAGAGGAAGCCCACAACGTCCTTGAGGAAGAAGGGAGCATCTTTTACCGCGTGGCCAAGGAAGGGAGGAAGTACGGGATCGGCATGCTCTACTCCACGCAGTCCCCTGCGAGCATCCCTATGGAGATCCTGTCTCAGACGGAGAACTTTCTGGTCAAGCACCTCTCCAGCGAGGAGGATGTCAAGGCCCTAAAGAAGGCCAAAGCCCCCTTCGCCTTCGTGGCCGACTTCCTTCTGTCCGAGCCCATCATTGGCTACTCCTACGTGTACTTTGAGCCGTACCAGCCATTTGTGGTCCCGTTGCAGGTAAAGCTCTTAGAAAGCGTTCTGAAGGAACTTGGAGAGGGGGTAAGTTAAGACAAGAGCCTTCACCTCCCATCCCCCTTCCCAGACCTTTTCCCAGGGGATGAAGTGGCCCTTAACTCCCCCTGGGCGTGGGAACCAAAGATGGCTAGCTCCCACACGCTGAAGCTCCGGCCTGTATCAGGCTAGGAAACGCCGGAACTCGCCCAGGATCCTCGCAATCTTACCCCCAGAGGGGCGAAAATACCCGGTAACCTCAACCCTGGACCCTTTCTTCGGGAAGCCCCCCTTCATTACCTGGTACCCTAAGGCCATGATCGCCCGCTACCAGACGCCGGAGATGGCCGCCCTCTGGTCCGAGGAAAGCCGCTACCAGACCTGGGCCCTGGTAGAGGCCTACGCCCTCGAGGCCTGGGAAGCCCTGGGCCAGGTGCCCCGGGGGCTTTCCCAGAGGCTTTTAAAAAAGCTCCAGGAAAAGCCCCTCACCGAGGCCTTCGCCCGCATGGTGGCCGAGCTGGAGGCCTCCACCCGCCACGACGTCGTGGCCTTCACCCGGGCCCTGGTGGCCTGGACCGAGGACGAGGAGGTGGGCCGCTACCTCCACCTGGGCCTCACCAGCTCCGACGTGGTGGACACGGCGCAAAACGCCCTCCTCGCCCGGGCCCTGGACCTGGTCCTGGCGGAGCTTGAGGAGGTGGAGGAGGCCTTAAAGGCCCTCGCCCTCCGCTACCGGCGCACCCCCGCCATCGCCCGCACCCACGGGGTCCACGCCGAGCCCACGGCTTTCGGCCTCCGCTTCCTGAGCTTTTACGCCGCCTTCCAGCGGGACCAAAGGCGGCTTAAGGAGGCCAGGGAGACCATCGGCGTGGCCATGATCTCGGGGTCTGTGGGCAACTACGCCCACGTGCCCCCGGAGGTGGAGGCCCACGTGGCGGGGAGGCTCGGCCTCCGCCCCGAGCCCATCTCCACCCAGGTGGTGCCCCGGGACCGGCACGCCGAGGTCCTGGCGGCCCTAGCCATCCTGGGGGGGAACCTGGAGCGGGTGGTGGTGGAGCTAAGGCACCTCCAGCGCACGGAGGTCCTGGAGGTGGAGGAGCCCTTTGCCGAGGGCCAGACCGGGAGCTCCTCCATGCCCCACAAGAAAAACCCCGTGGGCCTGGAAAACCTGACGGGGGTGGCGAGGCTTTTAAGGGGCTACCTGCACCCCGCCCTGGAGGACATCGCCCTCTGGCACGAGCGGGACATCTCCCACTCCTCCGTGGAGCGGGTCATCCTCCCCGACGCCACCACCCTGGCCCACTACGCCCTGAGGCGGCTCAAGGGGATCCTGAGGGGCCTGGTGGTCCTCGAGGCCAACCTGGAGAAGAACCTGAACCTGACCCGGGGCCTCATCTACTCCCAGCAGGTCCTGAACGCCCTCATCGCCCACGGCCTCCCCCGGGACCGGGCCTACGCCATCGTCCAGCGCAACGCCCTAAAGAGCTGGGAGGAGAAGCGGCCCTTCGCCGAGCTTCTGGAGGAGGACCCGGAAAACCCCCTTAAGGGCGAGGCCCTCAAGGCCCTCTTTGACCCCGCGCCCTTCCTGAGGCACGTGGACGCCATCTACGCCCGCTTCGGGCTTTAGGCCTTACCAGAGGGGGGGAAGCCAGAGGGCGAAGCCGGGAAGCTCCGGCTCCAGGGAAACGGCCTCCACCCCCTGTAAACGAAGGGGCTCCTCTTGGGGGCGGTAGACCTCCACCGCCCGGGCGCAGGAGTCCACCAAAACCCCAAGCCGTACCCCGTTCTTTAGGTAAAGGGCCATCTTGGACCTGAGCTCCTCCAGAGCCTGGGAAGCTGAGCGGATCTCAAACACCGCCTCGGGAGCGATGGGGGGGAAACCCTCCCTTTCGGCCTCGGAAAGGGCCTCCCACACGGCCCGCTCCACGAAGGCGGCGTCAGGGGAAAGGATGGAGCCATCCGGCAAAAGGAAGCCTGTGGAGGAATCAAAGACCACGCCCAGGCCCTTCTCCTCGTTCCAGCGGGCCAGCTGATAGGCCAGCTGTAGGCTCCTCCGGCCGCTTTCTCCTCCTGTAGGGCTCACCCAAAGCCTCCCTTCCGGCGAACGCTCCAGCTGGTACCCGGGATTGAGCTCGGAGAGGCGGCGGAGTTCCGCCTCCGTGATGGGGTGGGCCAGGTCCAAGACCAGGGCCATGCCTGTCCCCATTGTGGCACGGAGGGGCTTACAATGGGAAGAAGGGGCCAAGCGCCCACCCAGGAGACGCATGGAAAAGCTCTACGAGGGCAAAGCCAAGATCCTCTACCCCGATGGGGAAAACCTAAGGGTCTACTTCAAGGACGAGGCCACCGCCTTCAACGCGCAAAAGCGGGGCCTGATCCCCGGCAAGGGGGTGGTGAACAACAGGGTCTCCTCGGCCCTCTTCCGCTACCTCCAGGCCCACGGCATCAAGACCCACTTCATCCGGGAGCTCTCCGACCGGGAGATGCTGGTGAAGCGGGTGGAGATCCTGCCCCTCGAGGTCATCCTCCGCTATCGGGCGGCGGGGAGCTTCGCCAAGCGCTACGGGGTGGAGGAGGGCACCCCCCTCAGGGCCCCTTTGGTGGAGTTCTCCCTGAAAAGCGACGCCCTGGGGGACCCCCTCATCTGCGAAAACGCCATCCTGGCCCTGGGGCTCGCCGAGGAGAAGGAGCTTTCCGAGGTCCAGGCCACCACCCTTAAGGTGGGGGAGCTCCTCAGGGCCTTCTTCGCCGAGAGGGGGCTGGACCTCTGGGACTTCAAGCTGGAGTTCGGGCGCCACGGGGGCGAGATCCTTCTGGCCGACGAGATCAGCCCCGACACCATGCGGCTTCGCAAGAACGGGGAGCCTCTGGACAAGGACCGCTTCCGCAGGGACCTGGGGGGCGTGGAGGAGGCCTACCAGGAGGTCCTGAAGCGGGTTTTGGGGGAGTGACCGTGCCCAGGTACCAGGCCACGCTGCTCATTGGGCTAAAGGAAGGCATCTTGGACCCTCAGGGCCGGGCGGTGGAGGGGGTCTTGCGGGACCTGGGCCACCCGGTGGAACGCGTCCGGGTGGGGAAGGTGCTGGAGGTGGTCTTCCAGGAGGAGAACCTGCTGAAGGCCGAGGAGAAGGCCAAGGTCCTGGGCCAGACCCTGGCCAACCCGGTCATGGAGACCTGGACCCTCGAGGCCCTGAAGGAACTGCCATGAGGTGGGCCGTCGTCCGCTTCCCCGGCTCCAACTGCGACGAGGACGCCCGCTTCGCCCTAAAGAAGGCGGGGATAGAGGCCCGGTTCGTCTGGCACACCGAACGGGAGCTAAAGGGCTTTGACGGGGTCTTCCTCCCCGGGGGGTTCAGCTACGGGGACTACCTGAGAGCGGGGGCCCTGGCCGCCAAAAGCCCGGTGATGGAGGCGGTGCGCCGCTTCGCCCAGGAGGGCCGCTATGTGGTGGGGGTCTGCAACGGCTTCCAGATCCTCACCGAGGCCGGGCTTCTTCCCGGAGCCCTCCTCGCCAACCTCAACCTCCACTTCACCTGCAAGGAGGTGGGGGTGCGGGTGGAGCGCACCGACCTCCCCTTCACCCGGCTTTACGGGAAGGGCCAGGTCCTGAGGCTTCCCATCGCCCACGCCGAAGGCCGGTACTACGCCGATCCCGAGACCCTGGCCAGGCTTGAGGGCGAGGGCCTGGTGGTCTTCCGCTACGCCCCCCTCAAGGGGGAAGAGGACTACAACCCCAACGGAAGCCTCCACGACATCGCCGGGATCGTGAACGAGAAGGGCAACGTCCTGGGCATGATGCCCCACCCCGAGCGGGCCGTGGACGAGGTCCTGGGCAACACCCACGGGCTTCCCTTCTTTCTGGGACTGGTCAAGGAGGTCGCGAGATGAAACCCAAAGCCATCACCTTTGACTTCTGGGGCACCCTTTTCACCGAGGGGCAGGCGTTTATGGAAAGGGTCATGCCCGCCCGGTACGAGATCCTCCTGGACGCCCTATCCGAGGCGGGCCACCCCGCCGAGGAGGCCGAGGTGCGGGAGGCCTACCGCCAGGCGGCCCTGGCCTTTGAGGAGGCCTGGAAGGCGGGGGAGCACATGAGCGTGTACGACCGGGTGGCCCGCATCTTCGCCCTCCTCGGGGCCCCCCACGACCCCGGCCTCATCGCCCTCACCGCCAGGAGGTTGGAGGAGACCTCGCTCCTTGCGGACCTCGAGGCCCTGCCCGGGGTAGCGGTCCTGAAGGACCTGGCCAAGAAGTACCCCCTGGCCCTGGTGTCGGACACAGGCATGACCCCGGGCCGCCTCATCCGGGAGCACCTTAAGCGCCGGGGCCTAGACGTCTTCCAGGCCTACAGCTTCTCCGACGAGACGGGCTTCGTGAAGCCCAAACCCGAGGCCTTCCTCACCGCCCTTTCGGCCCTGGGGGTGGCCCCGGAGGAGGCCTTGCACGTGGGGGACCTGCCCCAGACCGACATCAAGGGGGCCTTCGGCGCGGGCTACCCCTGGGCCGTGCAGTACGTGGGCCTGAGGGAGGTGAACGGGGAGGTGAAGCCCACGGCCAAGGTGAAGGACCACCGGGAGCTCCTCCCTCTCCTTACGTGATGGAAGCCTCGGCCAAGGAGATGGGCATCCCCGAGGGGGAGTACCGGGAGATCCTGAAGCGCCTGGGGCGGGCGCCCAACCGGGTGGAGCTCCTCCTCTTCAAGGTCATGTGGAGCGAGCACTGCGCCTACAAGAACTCCCGCCCCCTCCTCAAGGAGCTTCCCAAGGAGGGGGAGGCGGTCTTGCAGGGCCCGGGGGAGAACGCCGGCGTGGTGCGGATCGGGGAGGGGTGGGCGGTGGCCTTCAAGATAGAGAGCCACAACCACCCCTCGGCGGTGGAGCCCTTCCAGGGGGCGGCCACCGGGGTGGGGGGCATCATCCGCGACATCATGAGCATGGGGGCGAGGCCCATCGCCCTTTTGGACTCCCTGCGCTTTGGCCCCCCAAGCCACCCCAGGAGCCGCTACCTGCTAAAGGGCGTGGTCTCGGGCATCGCCTTCTACGGCAACGCCATCGGCGTGCCCACGGTGGGGGGGGACCTCTACTTCCACGAGGGCTACGGGGAAAACCCCCTGGTGAACGCCATGTGCCTGGGCCTTTTGCGGGAGGAGAAGCTCAAGCGAAGCCGGGCCTCCCTGGGCCGGCCCATCTACTACGCCGGGGCCAAGACGGGCCGGGACGGGATCGGCGGGGCGGCCTTCGCCAGCCGGGAGCTCAAGGAGGAGAAGGAGGAGGACCGCCCGGCGGTCCAGGTGGGGGACCCCTTTTTGGGCAAGCTCCTCCTGGAGGCCACCCTCGAGGCCATAGAACTGGACCTGGTGGAGGGCGTCCAGGACATGGGGGCGGCGGGGCTCACCAGTAGCCTGGCCGAGCTGGCCCACAAGTCCGGCCTGGGGGTGGAGGTGGACCTGGACCGGGTCCCCACCCGGGAGGCGGGCATGACCCCCGAGGAGCTCCTCCTTTCCGAAAGCCAAGAGCGCATGGTCCTGGTGCCAAGGGAAGGCAAAGAGGCCGATCTGGAAGTGGTCTTCAGGAAGTGGGGCCTGGACTGCGTCCCCGTGGCCAGGACCATCCCGGAACGGGTCTTCCGGGTCCTCTACAGGGGCCAGGTGGTGGCCGAGGTGCCCACGGAGGCCCTGGCCGAGGCCCCCGCCTACGTGCGCCTGGCCCAGGAGGACCCGGGAATCCGGGCCCTGAGGGAAATCCCCCTCCCCCCCCTGGAGGTGGACCCCAAGGAGGCCCTCCCGAGGCTCCTCGCCTCCCCCAACCTGGCAAGCCGGGAAGCGGTTTACGAGCGTTACGACCACCAGGTGGGAACCCGCACCGCCCTGGTGCCGGGCAGGGGGGACGCCGCCATCCTTTGGGTCAAGGGGACCCGGATCGGCGTCGCCGCCAAGGTGGACCACAACCCCCGCTATAGCCGCCTCCACCCCCGCCTCGGGGCCATGCACGCCCTGGCGGAGGCGGCCAGGAACGTGAGCGTGGTGGGGGCGAGGCCCCTCGCCTACACCGACGGCCTCAACCTGGGAAGCCCGGAGACCCCCGAGGGCTATTACGAGCTCCAGGAGACCGTCATGGGCCTGAAGGAGGCGAGCCTCGCCCTGGGTATCCCCGTGGTCTCCGGCAACGTTTCCCTGTACAACGAGTCCGGGGGCCGGCGTATCCCCCCCACGGCCATGGTGGGGGTGGTGGGGGTCTTGGACGTGGAAAAGCGGGCGGAGATGGGCCTCAGGCGACCCGGGGAGGCCATCCTCCTCATCGGGGAGGAGAAGGGGACCTTCGGGGCCAGCGAGGCCCTCTACGTCCTCCTGGGCCTCGAGGCCGGAAGCCCCCCGCCCATAGACTGGGAGCGGGAAAGGAGGGCCCAGGAGGCCATCCGGACCCTGATCGGCCGGGGCCTGGTGAAGACGGCCCACGACGTGGCCGAAGGGGGGCTTCTCGTGGCCCTGGCGGAGATGACCTTCCCCCACGGGGTGGGGGCCACGGTGGAGGTGCGGGAACGGGGCCTGGAGGCCCTCTTCGGCGAGGCCCCAAGCCGCATCCTCTTCACCGTCCCCAAGGAGGCCCTGGGGGAGGCCACCCTCCTCCTGGAGGCCATGGGCCTTCCCTACCGCATCCTGGGGGAGACGGGCGGGAAGACCCTCACGGTCCTCACCCCTGAAGGGGTGCTAGAGTGGGAGGTGGAGGCGCTTCTCGCCGCCTGGAAGGCCCCTTTGCGGGAGGTCTTGGATGGATAAGCCCAAGGAGGAGTGCGGCGTCCTGGGCCTCTGGGCCGAAACCCCCCTGGACGTGGCCGGGATGCTCCACCTGGGCCTTTTGGCCCTCCAGCACCGGGGGCAGGAGGCCGCCGGCATCGCCGTCAGCGACGGGAAGACGTTTCTGGTGGAGAAGGACCTGGGCCTGGTGAACCAGGTCTTCACCGAGGAGCGCCTGGCCCGCCTCCGCCTCCCCGAAGCCCGCCTGGGCATCGCCCACACCCGCTACTCCACCACGGGCTCCAACCTGCGCATGAACGCCCAGCCCCTCACCGCCAGGACCGTCCACGGGGTCCTGGCCATCGCCCACAACGGCAACTTCGTCAACGCCAAGCCCATAAGGGACCGCCTCCTCCTGGAGGGGGCCACCTTCCAGAGCACCTCGGACACCGAGGTCATGCTCCTCCTCCTGGCCCGCCTGGGCCACCTGCCCCTAGAGGAGGCCGCCGCCGAGGCCATGAAGGCCCTGGAGGGGGGGTACTCCATCCTCCTCATGGACCGCAGGACCCTCCTGGCCCTGCGGGACCCCCACGGGGTGCGCCCTCTGGTCATCGGCCAGGCCCCCTGGGGCTACGCCTTCGCCTCCGAGCCCCCGGCCCTGGAGATCCTGGGGGCCCGCTACCTGCGGGACGTCCGGCCCGGGGAGGTGGTCTGGGTGGAGGCGGGGGAGCTCAAGAGCCTCCAGGTTCTCCCCCCAAGCCCTACCCCTTGCGCCTTTGAGTGGATTTACTTCGCCCGGCCCGACAGCCTCCTGGAGGGCCAGGAGGCCTACCAGGCCCGGGTGCGGATGGGGGAGGAGCTCTTCCGGGAGGCCCCGGCGGAGGCGGACATCGTGGTCCCCGTGCCCGACTCCGGCATAGGGGCCGCCGTGGGCTACGCCCGGGCCAGCGGCCTCCCCCTGGAGTACGGCCTTTACAAGAACCCCTACGCCGGGCGCACCTTCATCCAGCCCACCCAGGAGCTCAGGGACCTGAAGACCCGTCTCAAGCTCTCCCCCACCTCGGCGGTGAGGGGCAAGCGGGTGGTCCTCATTGACGACTCCATCGTCCGGGGCACCACCAGCAGGCGCATCGTGGGCATGTTGAAGGAGGCGGGGGCCAAGGAGGTCCACTTCCGCGTCAGTAGCCCCCCCATCCGCTTCCCCTGCTACTACGGCATAGACACCGCCGCCAGAAAGGAGCTCATCGCCGCTGAGAAGGGCCTCGAGGAGATTCGGGCCTACATCGGGGCCGACTCCCTGGCCTTCCTCTCCGAGGAGGGGGTCAGGCGGGCTATCGGGGGGCCGGTGTGCCTGGCCTGCTTCAACGGCCGCTACCCCGCCGGGGTGCCCCAGGAGGGGGAAAAGCTCATCCTGGAGATAGGCTAAGGAGAGAGCTTTTGGGGCACTCATACCCTTGTTCACTGTTTCCTTCGGCCGACCATGCCTGGTAACTTCCCCGGGAACCTTCTGCCGGGGCCCCCATGCTGGCGCAAGCCAGCACGGGGTGGTATCAAGCCCGCCTCATCAGGAAGAACGCAAGCCCCAGGCCAAGGAGGAGGCCCAGGAGGAAGAAGGCGAAGGCGAAGGCCCCGGTGGAGGCCAGGTGCCAGCCGAAGAACCAGTAGCTGCACACGGCGTACCGCTCCACCTGGACCCGGACCAGCTCGGGCAGGTCGCGGCTGGTGGTGAAGTTGATGAGGAGAATGGTGAGGAGCAGGACCACCAAAGTGACGACGACGCCCCACTTGAGAATGCTCCAGGCGCTAGCCTTCATGGCCTAAGTTCATGGCCTAAGCTTACCAGCCCTTTCCCCCAAGGCCCTATAATCGGCTTATGGTCAGGACCATCCTGAGGGACGAGGCCATCTTCAGCCTCATCGCCTTGGAGGAAAAGCGGCAGCGGGAGGGGCTGGAGCTCATCGCCAGCGAGAACTTCGTCTCCCAGCAGGTGCGGGAGGCGGTGGGCAGCGTCCTCACCAACAAGTACGCCGAGGGTTACCCGGGGGCCCGGTACTACGGCGGGTGCGAGATCGTGGACCAGGTGGAAAGCCTAGCCATAGAGCGGGCCAAGGCCCTCTTTGGGGCGGCGTGGGCCAACGTCCAGCCCCACTCCGGCTCCCAGGCCAACATGGCCGTCTACATGGCCCTCATGGAGCCCGGGGACACCCTGATGGGCATGGACCTGGCGGCGGGCGGCCACCTGACCCACGGCTCTAAGGTGAACTTTTCCGGGAAGCTTTACAAGGTGGTCTCCTACGGCGTGAGCCCGGAGACGGAGCGGATTGACCTGGAGGAGGTGCGGCGCCTGGCCCTCGAGCACCGGCCCAAGGTGATCGTGGCGGGGGCCAGCGCCTACCCCAGGGTCTGGGACTTCCAGGCCTTCCGCCAGATCGCCGACGAGGTGGGGGCCTTTTTGGTGGTGGACATGGCCCACTTCGCCGGGCTCGTGGCGGCGGGCCTCCACCCGAACCCCGTGCCCTACGCCCACGTGGTAACCAGCACCACCCACAAGACCCTGAGGGGGCCCAGGGGCGGCCTCATCCTGAGCCAGGACCCGGAGCTAGGGAAGAAGATAGACAAGCTCATCTTCCCCGGCATCCAGGGCGGCCCCCTGGAGCACGTGATCGCCGGCAAGGCGGTGGCCTTCTTTGAGGCCCTGCAACCGGAGTTCAAGGAGTACAGCCGCCTGGTGGTGGAAAACGCCAAGCGCCTGGCGGCGGAGCTGGCCGAGCGGGGCTACCGCATCGTCACCGGTGGGACCGACAACCACCTCATGCTGGTGGACCTGCGCCCCAAGGGCCTCACCGGCAAGGAGGCCGAGGAGAGGCTGGATCAGGTGGGCATCACCGTCAACAAGAACGCCATCCCCTTTGACCCCAAGCCTCCCAGGGTCACCTCGGGCATCCGCATCGGCACCCCGGCCATCACCACCCGGGGCTTCACCCCCGAGGAGATGCCCCTCGTCGCCGACCTCATTGACCGGGCCCTGACCCAAGGCCCCTCCGAGGCCCTGAGGGAGGAGGTGCGCCGCCTGGCCCTGGCCCACCCCATGCCCTAGGGCCTCACCCTACGGACAAAGTCCCCGGGGGTAAGGACCCTTGGGGGCAGGTCCTCCCGGGCCATGAGGGGTGCGAAGTGGCGCAGGTCCCCGGTAAGGAGGTGGGTGGCCCGGGCCGCCACCGCCGCCGCCAGAACGGGCACGTCCTTTTCCGGCAACAGGTCCGCCATCCAGGGCTCGGGCCTGGCCTCGGGGACCAGCCTCACCCACTCCAGGATGCCCTCTAGGGCCTGGCGCCTCTCAGGAACTTTGAGCTCAACGTTGCGCCAGGCCTCCAAGTAGCAGAAGGCGCGATATAAAGCGACAGCTTAACAAGCTGGCTCGCGTCTTTCCCCACCAGAAGGGAGAGCGGATTCGGGTCAGGGAGGAAGAGTTCACCCTGGGCGCTGACCTACAATGAGGGGGATGCTTCAGCGCCTCGAGGTCCAGAACCTGGCCGTGATCCGCGAGGCGGTCTTGGAGCTCGCCCCGGGCCTCAACGTCCTCACCGGGGAGACGGGGGCGGGGAAGAGCCTCCTGGTGGACGCCCTGGCCCTCCTCCTGGGGGCGAGACCCGAGGGCATGGTGGGGCCTTTCGGGGACAGCCTCCTGGTCACGGCCTTCTTCCAGGGGCCCGAGCCCAAGGTCCTCTCCCGGAGGGTGGGGGGGCGCTCCACCCCCCGGATTGACGGGGAGGTGGTGAGCCTAAAGGAGCTGGAGGAGGAGGCCCAAAAGCGCCTCTCCCTCCATGCCCAGCACACCGCCTTGGCCCTCCTCTCCCCCAGGAGGCAGCGGGAGATTCTGGATGCCCTCCTGGACCCCGCCCTCCTCGCCCGCTACGCCGAGGCCTACGCCCACCACCAGGCCCTCCTCGCGGAAAAGGAGGCCCTGGAGGCCGCTTTGCGGGAGAGGCGGGCCCGGGAAGACCTCCTCCGCTTCCAGCTTGCGGAGATCCAGGGGGCCAGGGTCCAGCCCGGCGAGGACGAGGCCCTTCTGGAGGAGGCCCGGAGGCTTCGCCACCTGGAGGCCCTCAAAGAGCGGGCGGCCAAGGCCCAGGCCCTCATGGAGGAAGGGGCCTTGGAGGCTCTGGAAGCCGCCTTCCGCGAGCTCAGGTCCGGGGCCCGCTACGACCGGGCCCTCGAGGCCCTGGCCCAGGACCTGGAGGCGGCTTTGGAGGGGGCGCGGGCGGTGGCGGCGGAGCTTTCGGCCTACCTGGAGGGCCTGGAGGGGGACCCGGAGCGCCTGGCCCAGCTGGAGGAGCGCCTTGGCCTCCTGGAGCGCCTGAAGCGCAAGTACGGCCCCACCCTGGAGGAGGTCCTGGCCTACGGGAAAAGGGCGGAGGAGGAGCTTGCCCGGCTGGAAGGGGGGGAGGCCCGGCTTGCGGAGGTGGAGCGGGAGCTCCAGGTGGCCCAAGAAGCCCTCCTCCAGGCCGGGGAGGCCCTGAGCCGGGCCCGGGAGGAGGCGGCGAGGAGGCTTATGGCGGGCATGGAGGGGGAGCTAAAGGAGCTTGGCTTCCCTAGGCCCCGCTTCTTGGTGGACCTGAAGCCTTTGCCGGAGCCTGGGCCCTCGGGCCTGGAGGAAGTGGCCTTCCGCTTCTCCGCCAACCCCCACCTCCCCCCCGCGCCCCTGAGCGCCATGAGCGGCGGGGAGCTTTCCCGGCTGGCCCTGGCTTTAGCCCTCCTGACCGGGGCCGAGGCCCCCACCGTGGTCTTTGACGAGGTGGACACGGGGCTAGGGGGGGAGACCGCCTGGAAGGTGGCCGAGCGCCTAGCCCGCCTGGCCCAGACCCGGCAGGTCCTGGTGGTCACCCACCTGCCCCAGATCGCCGCCAAGGCCCACCGCCACCTGCGGGTGGTCAAGGAGGGGGAGGAGGTGCGCCTAGAGGTCCTGGAAGGGGAGGAGCGGGTGCGGGAGCTGGCCCGCCTCCTCTCCGGCCAGTACACGGAGGCCGCCCTCTCCCACGCCCGGCTTCTTCTGGAGGCGCCGTGAACCTAGCGGGACCTGGCCTTCCGCCTAGGCGGCGACGAGTTTGTGAGCCTGCACCCGGGCCTAAAGGGCGAGGACGCCCCCGCCCTGATGGCCAGGCTCCGGGAAAGCCTGCCCTACAGCGTTGGCCGCCGGGAGCCTGGAGGTGAGGGCGGAGAGCCTGGAGGCGACCCTGGCCGAGGCGGACCGCCGCATGTACCGAAACAAGCGGGCTAAAGGAGGCCCTTGACCCCGCCCGCCACGTACTGCACCGCCAGGGCCGCCAGGAGGAGGCCCAGGACCCGGGTCACCACGTTGACCCCAGTCCGCCCCAAGGCCCGGCGCACGCTGGCCGCTGCCCGCAGGAAGAGGTAGGCCAGGGCCAGGACCAAGAAGGCCGTGAGGAGGACCACCCCCACGCCCACGGGGGCCCGCCCCGCCTCCGCCCCCAGGACCAGGAGGCTCGCCAGGGCCCCGGGCCCGGCGATCAGGGGGATGGCCAGGGGAAAAACGGAGATGTCCGCCCGCTCCAGGGCCTCTTTGGCCTCCTCCTCCGTCTCCCGCTCGTGGTGGGCGAAGACCATCTCGGTGGCGATGCGGAAAAGGAGGATCCCCCCCGCTACCTTAAGGGCGTCCAGGCTGATGCCCAAGTAGGCCAGAAGCTCCCGCCCGAAGAAGAAAAAGAAGGTGAGGACCGCCCCTGCCACCAGGACCGCCTTTCTGGCGATGCGGGCCTGCTCCCTGGGGGGCCGGTCCCCGGCCAGGGCCAAAAACACGGGCACCAGCCCCACCGGGTCTATGACCACGAAGAGGGTGAGGAAGGACTTGAGGAAGAACTCCACGTCACCTAAGGCGCTTGCCCGCCACGAGAAGCTCCCCGAACTCCTCCTCCAGGGCCCGCGCCGCCTCCTCGGTCCGGGCCACCACCAGGATGGTGTCCTCCCCCGCCAGGGTGCCCACGATCTCGTCCCGCCGCAGGCGGTCCACGAGGAGGGCGATGCCGGAGGCGTGCCCCTCGGCGGTCTTCACCACCAGGATGTTCCCCCCCCGGTCCACGTCCTTCACGAAGAGGCCAAACTGCCGCTTGAGCTCCTCGTAGATGTCCTCGGGAAGCTCCAGGGAGGGCAGGACGTACTTGTGCCGCCCCTTGCCCAGGGCCACCCGGGCCAGGCGCAGCTCGGTGATGTCCCGGCTCACCGTGGCCTGGGTCACGTCAAAGCCCATCTGCCTGAGCCTCTCCACCAGCTCCTTCTGGGTGCCGATCTCCTCCCGGCGCACGATCTCCTGGATGGCGCGGTGCCGCTCCTCCTTGCTTCGCATACGCACCTCAAGGTTTCCAGAACTCCTTGACCAGGTCCAGTATACGGTGGGCCGCCTGGCGTTTTTCCATGCGGGGTAGCTCCAGAACCCGTCCATCCCGCGCGATGAGGACCACCTCGTTCTCGGGGGAGCCGAAGCCCACCCCTTCCCGGTTCACCCAGTTTAAGGCAATGAGGTCCAGGTTCTTGCGGCGGAGCTTTTCCTGGGCCCGCTCCAGGCCAGAAGCGGTCTCCATGGCGAAGCCCACCAAGACCCTACCCTCCTTCCGCTCCCCGAGCTCCTTGAGGATGTCGGGGTTGGGAACGAGGCGGATGGTCTTCTCCGCCTCCGCCTTGGGCTCCTTGTCCTTGAGGACCTCCGCCGGGCGGTAGTCGGCCACGGCGGCCGCCATGACCACCGCCTTCGCCCAGGGGTAGCGCTCCAAGATGGCCTGGCGCATCTCCAGGGCGCTTTCCACCCGGACCACCTCCACACCCCAGGGGGCCTTCAGGCAGGTGGGGCCGCTGACCAGGACCACCTCCGCCCCCCGGTCCCGGGCGGCCTCGGCCACGGCGTAGCCCATCCTCCCCGAGGAGGGGTTGGAGATGAAGCGGACCGGGTCCAGGCGCTCCCGGGTGGGCCCGGCGGAGACCAGAAGCCTCAGGCCCAGGAGGTCCTTGGGGGCGAGGAAGGCCTCGAGGCGCTCCAAAAGCTCCTCGGGCTCCAGCATCCGCCCCCACCCCTCCCCCTCCCCCACCGCCGCCAGGGGGCCGTAGCCGGGGCCGAAGACGGCGTGGCCCAGGGCCTTAAGCCTCTCGGCGTGGCCCTGGGTCTGGGGGGCAAGCCACATGGCCTCGTTCATGGCCGGGGCCCAGGCCACCCGCCTGGCCCCCGCCAGCAAGGTGGCGGAAAGGAGGTCGTCGGCCAGGCCCAAGGCGGCCTTGGCCATGGCCTCGGCGGTGGCCGGGGCCACCAGGACCACCTCGGCCCAGCGGGCCAGGTCTACGTGGAGGGCCCGGCCGTCGGGGCGGAACCAGGCCTCCTCCGTGGCCACCTCCCCCCCGGCGGCCACCGCCAGGGAAAGGGGGGTGATGAACTCCAGGGCCCTGGGCGTGGCCAGGACCCGCACCTCGTGGCCGCGGGCCCGGAGGAGGCGGAGGAGGTGGGGGGCCTTGATGGCGGCCACCCCGCCGGTCACCGCCACCAGGACCCGGGCCACTAGGCCTCCTCTTCGGTGGGGTAGAGCCTTTCCATCTCCTTCTGAAGCCGATCCTCGGGCACCAGGTTCTCCCCGAAGACTAGCCCCCCCGTCAAAAGCTCCTTCATGGCCCAGGTGACGGCGTTGGGGTCGTCAAAGAGGCCCTCGAGGGTGCGCATCTTGGGCCTCTCCTCCGGCTCCAGAACGGTGTTCTTAAAGCGGTGGCGCAGAAGCTGCTGGGCCCTTTTGGCCACCACCACCGTGAGCCGGTACTTGGAGTCCACCATGTCGAAGAGCTTGTCAATGCCCGGTTCCGCCATAGTTCCTCCTCAAGATCTCGTCCAGATCCCTTTCCAAAACCTCGTCCCGCTCCAAGGCCTTCCGCAAAGCCTCCCCCATGCGCTCCCGGCGGCGGCGCTCGGCGGTAATGATGGCCAGGAAGTCGGCCACCGCCTCCTCCAGCACGTCGTTGACCACCACGTAGTCAAAGAGGTGGGCGTTCCTTATCTCCCACTCCGCCTGCTCCAGGCGCCTCGCGATCTTCTCGGGCCCGTCGGTGCCCCGGAAGACCAGGCGCCTCTTGAGCTCGGAGAGGGAGGGGGGAAGGAGGAAGATGAGGACCGCCTCAGGGATCTTGCCCTTCACCTGCAAGGCCCCCTGGACCTCAACCTCCAAGAGGACGTCCTCCCCCCGCTCCAGGGCCCGCTCCACCGGGGCTTTTGGGGTGCCATAGAGGTGGCCCACGTACTCGGCGTGCTCCAGAAACCCCTCCTCCTTGAGGAGGGCCTCAAAGGTGGGACGGTCAACAAAGTAGTAGTCCACCCCGTGCCGCTCCCCCGGGCGGGGGGGACGGGTGGTCATGGAGATGGAGTAGAAGAGGCGGGTGCGCTCCAGCACCTTGGCCCGCACCGTGCCCTTCCCCACCCCGCTAGCCCCGGTCATCACGAAAAGCCGCCCCCGCATACCCTCCACCCCGGAAGGATACCAGAGGGGGCCCCATGGGGCAAGGATTTTTGTGACCCAGGCACCTTTTTCCTGTGGTACGCTGGCCCCCGTGGCCTGGTACGAGGGCGCCTTCTTCTATCAAGTCTTTCCCGACCGATTCTTCCGGGCAGGCCCGCCGGGCAAGCCCGCCCCCACGGGGCCCTTTGAGCCCTGGGAGGCCCCACCCACCCTGCGGGGCTTCAAGGGGGGCACCCTCTTCGGCGTGGCGGAGAAGATCCCCTACCTGGTGGACCTGGGCGTGGAGGCCCTCTACCTGAACCCCGTCTTCGCCTCCACCGCCAACCACCGCTACCACACCACGGACTACTTCCAGGTGGACCCCGTGCTGGGGGGTAACGCCGCCCTAAGGCACCTCCTGGAGGTGGCCCACGCCCACGGCATCCGGGTCATCCTGGACGGGGTCTTCAACCACACCGGGCGGGGCTTCTTCGCCTTCCAGCACCTTCTGGAAAACGGCCCGGAAAGCCCCTACCGGGACTGGTACTACGTGAAGGGCTTTCCCCTAAACGCCTACAGCCCCCACCCCAACCCCCAACTACGAGGCCTGGTGGGGCAACCCCGAGCTCCCCAAGCTGAAGGTGGAAACGCCGGCGGTGCGGGAGTACCTCCTCGGCGTGGCCGAGCACTGGATCCGCTTCGGGGCCGACGGCTGGCGGCTGGACGTCCCCAACGAGATCCCAGACCCCGAGTTCTGGCGGGCCTTCCGCCGCCGGGTCAAGGGGGCTAACCCGGAGGCCTACATCGTGGGGGAGATCTGGGAGGAGGCGGACTTCTGGCTTCAGGGCGACATGTTTGACGCCCCCATGAACTCCCCCCTGGCCCGAGCCGTCCTAGGCTTCGTGGGCGGGGAGGCCCTGGACCAGGAGCTTTCCGGGCGCACGGGCCTGGGGCGGATAGAGCCCCTCCAGGCCCTGGCCTTCAGCCACCGCCTGGAGAACCTCTTCAGCCGCTACCGCCCGGAGGTGGTCCGGGCCCAGATGAACCTCCTCACCTCCCACGACACCCCCAGGCTCCTCACCCTCCTCAGAGGGGACGCCGACCGGGCGAGGCTGGCCCTCTCCCTCCTCTTCCTCCTTCCGGGAAGCCCTACGGTCTACTACGGGGAGGAGGTGGGCCTCGAGGGGGGGCACGACCCGGAAAACCGGGGCGGGATGATCTGGGAGGAGGGGCGCTGGAAGAAGGAGATCCGGGAGAGCGTGAAGCGCCTGGCCCGGCTCCGCAGGGAGCACCCCGAGCTCCGCACCGCCCCCTACACCCGCATCTACGCCGTGGACGGCCACCTGGCCTTCACCCGGGGACCCTACCTGGTGGTGGTGAACGCCACCCCCTTCCCCTTCCGCCAGGACTTCCCCCTGCACGGGGCCCTGCCCCGGGGCTCCCAGGCGGTGGACCTCCTCTCCGGGGCGGTCTGCACGCCCATGGGGGGGCGGCTTTGCGGCCCCGAGCTTCCCCCCTTCTCCGTGGCCGTCTGGGTGGAGGTCTAGAGGGCCCCCTCAAAGCGGAGGAGCCAGAGCTTGAGCCCATCCTGCCCGGCGAAGCCCCCAAGCCGCCCGTCGGCGTGGATCACCCGGTGGGCGGGGACCAGGAGGAAAAAGGGCGAGGCGCGAAGGGCCATGCCCACCGCCCTGGCGGGCAGGCCCAGCTCCCGGCCCAGGGCCCCGTAGCTCCTGGTGGTGCCGTAGGGGATGCGGCGGGTGGCCTCGTAAACCGCCACCCGCCAAGGGCTCAAGCCCGAATAATCCAGAGGGATGCTCAGGAAATCCGGCCTTTCCCCGCGGAAGTACCGGGCCACGCCCTCAGCCACCCGCTCCGCCAAAGGCCCCTCCGCCTCCTGACCCCGGGGAAAGAGGACAGGCTCCAGACGCCGCACCCCTTTTGCGGAAACCTCCAGCCAAAGGGGGCCGATGGGGGTAGGAAGAAGCATGCTACGTATCGTATCGGGGGGCTCAGCGCAGGGCTAAGGCAGGAGGGGAAGCCTGGCCGATGAGGAGGTCGGAGAGGGAGGTGCCGGGGAAGTAATGGCCCAGGATCTCCCGGTAGCCGAAGCCCGCCTCCGCCATCCCCCTGGCCCCCCACTGGGAGAGGCCCACCCCATGCCCCACCCCCTGGCCCAGGGCCTCAAAGCCCTGGAAGTCCGCCAGGGCCGAGGGCAGGCCCACGAGGCGGAGGAGGCGCTGGGCCTCGGGACCCCGCACCTCCACCCCCATGAGGCGCACCCGGAAGACCCGGCCCGAGGCGGTCCTCTCCAGCACCTGGGGCGGGTCCTGGCTCCTAGGGGCGAGACCAAGGGATCTAAGGGCCCTTTCCGCCTGGGCCGGGCTCACCTGGTACCGCCAGGAGGTTTTGCGGGTGTAGGGGTCGGGCCGGGGGCGCAGGTAGGGAAGGGCCTTCTGGAAGATCTCCTCGCTCCCCGCCGTCATGCCCCCGGAGTCGGCGTGGTAGAGGGCGGTGATGGCCTGCCCCCCGTAGCTTAGGACCTGGCCCCGGGTGGCGGCCACGGCCTCCTGGTACCGGGGCTTCTCGGCGGAAAGCCCCAGGTAGACCTGGCACCTTTCGTCGGCGCAGAGGTCGTAGGGGGCCCTGGGGTCCAGGCGGCTTACGGCGAAGGTGCGGGCCACCACCGCCTGGGCCTTCAGGGCCTCGAGGGGGAACCCCTCGGGCATCTCCCCCGGCAGGACCCCCAGGAGGTAGTCCTCCAGAAGGACCAGGTTCACCACCAGAAGCCTTCCCCCCTGGGGAAGGAGGCGCACCCCACCCCGGTAGGCCCGGCCCCCCAGGGTGAAGTGGGGCACCGGGAGGTCCAGGTAGGGGTAGGCCCGGCCCTCCACCACCACCCCCTCCCCGCCCAAAAGGGCCCGCACCTCCCCTTCCGGGGTCTTCAGGACCACGGTCTCGCCCCGGGGCGCCTCCCTGAGGAGCACCCGGAGGAGGAGGTCCTTCTCCTGGGTCCTCCCCGAGGGAAGGAGGGCGAGGGGAAGGAAAAGGACCAGGAGGAGAAAGGCGAGGCGCTTCATACTCTAGCCCCATTTTATACACTCCCCCCTTCTTTGGCCCCCATGCTGGCTTGGGCCGGTATGGGGCCAATAGGCTCTGGTACGTCCTTTTGGGACCCACGGCGGGGGACCTATCACAGCGGGGTCACCGCCCGCCCCTCCAGGGGGGCCTCCTGGAGCCTTGCCAGGGCGTTCCCGTGGCGCAGGGCGTACATGGGGAAGGGGTAGACCCGCTCCTGGGGAAGGCCAAAAGGCCTCAGGTGGCGCTTAAGCCGCTCCAGGTGGTGGAGGAGGGTGGCGTCCTTGGCTAGCCTGGCCCGGAGGACCTTCTTAAGAAGCCTCTCCCCTTCCCCCTTAAGCCGGGCCCCGAAGCGGCGGAAGGGGCGGTCCAAGGTGGGCTCCAGGGCCCGGGCCCTTTCCCTTAAGGCCTCCACCTCCTTTTGGAGGTGGGCCAAGGCGCTTTCCACCTCCCGGAAGCCCTCGAGGGCCCCTCTGGCCGCCTCCAAGAAGGCCTCCTCCCCCCGGTCCACGAAGGCCCAGGGGTCCAGGGCGTAGCGCTCCAGGATGCGGCGGATGGGGGGTTCCAGGACCACCCCCTGCATCCTGAGGAAGAGGGCCGGCATGGGAAGGCCATAGAGGGCGTAGACCCGGGAAAGCTCCGCCACATAGCGGAACTCGTTGGGCCCCACCACGAAGCCCGCCGTGGGCAGGACCAGGTCCTGGAGCACAGGCCTCAGGCCCGCCGCCGGGGTGAGGCGGGCGGGATCGGCCCGGAGGATCTCCAGAAGCTCCTTCTTGCTGTAGCGGCGGACCCCGTCGGTGAAGCTTCCTTCGCTGTAGTGGAGGAGGCGGCGGGCGTCGGTCTCCAGGAAGAGGTTGGTGGCCCCGGGCTTCCGCCCCAGAGGGGGCTTGCCCCCCAGGGCCCGGATCCGGGCCGCCTCCTGGTTGATGGCCTCGGCGCTGGCCAGGGGGTCGGAAAGCTCCCGCTCTAGGGCCTCCCGAAAGAGGGGGGCGAGCTCCTCGGCCATGGGGTCAAAGGGGATGAGGCCCCGCTCCCCCAAAAAGGCGAGGAGCACCCGGGCGAAGAACTCGGAGAGGGTCTGGCCCTCGAGGGCGTAGGCCACCCGCTCCTCCCTGGCCCAGGGCCCCAGGAAGGCCACCAGGGCCTCCCGGTAGGGGGCTAAGGGGATGCGGCCCGAGGGCAGGGGGGGCAGGGGGAGGGAGAGGGTGCGGACCTCCTCGTCCAGGAGGAGGTGGAGGTGGCGCACCTCCTCCACGTCGTGGTCCTGGGAGGCCACCCAGAAGACCCCCGCCGCCCCCACCCGCCCCGCCAGGCTCAAGGCGGTGTGGGCCTTGTAAAAGGTGAGGGCGGGGCCACCGAGAAGCCCCGCCTGCTGGCCCGTGACCACCGCCCCCACCTTCAGGGCGGCGAGGGCCTTCAGGACCGCCTTGGGGGCAGCGAGGCGCTTGAGGTAGGCTTCCAGGGCCCCGTTAAGCCCGGGGTGCCCCTCCCGGCCCAGGCGGGCCCTCAGGGCCTCCTCCCCTTGGGGAAGGTCCAGGAGCCGGGCCAAGGCGGCGGGTTCCACCCTTCCAAGCCTATAGGGCCTCGCCCAGGCGGGCAAGGGCCTCGGGGTCCAGGACCTGAAGCCGCCGGTAGCCCAGGTCCACCACGCCCTTAAGGGCCCACTCCCCCAGGAGCTTGGTCACCGTCTCCCGGGTGGCCCCTACCATCCGGGCCAGGTCCTGGTGGGAAAGCCCCACCTCGCCCGGCCCAAGGGCCAGGAGGAGGCGGGCCAGGCGCTGGGCCACGGAGAGGTGGCGCGCCTCCCAAAGCCGCGCCTCCGCCGCCTTGAGGCGGGCGTAAAGGGCCTTGAGGAAGAAGCCCTGGGCCTCGGGGAAGGCCTCGAGGAGGGCCGCAAGCTCCTCCTTGGGGGCGAAGAGGAGCTCGGCGTAGGTGAGGGCCGTGGCCCCCAAGGTGCGCGCCCTTTCCCCCACCAGGGCCTCCTCGCCAAAGAGCCCCCCGGGCCCCACCACGCCCAGGGTGGCGGGCTCCACCCCGGCGTCCCCTAGCCAGATGAACCCCTCCCGCACCAGGTAAAGCCCTTCCACCTCGTCCCCTTCCCGGTAGAGGACGCTTCCCCGCCGCACCCTTAGGGGCCTGAAGGCCCGGGCGGCCGCCTGGCGGGCTTTGGGGCCAAGCTCCTGGAACATGCCCTGAGTCTACAGAAAGAGGGGGGCCGAGGAGGAGGGCAAAAGCCCCCGGGCCTCGGCCTCGGCGAAGAGCCTTTCCACCGCCCTTTGCCCTTCCTCCCCCACGTCCAGGGAGTAGGCGTTCACGTAGGTGCGCACGTGGGCCCAGATGACCTCCTCGGAGAGCTCCTGGGCGTGGGCCTTGAGGTAAGGCAGGACCTCCTCGGGGTGGGCGTGGGCGTACTCTAGGCTCCGCCGCACCGCCCCGTCCAGGGCGCGGATGAGCTCCTCCCCCAGGTCCCGCCGGGCCAGGATGGCCCCAAGGGGCAGGGGCAGGCCCGTCCGCTCCTCCCACCACTCCCCCAGGTCCAGAAGCTTCACCAGGCCGTACTGGGGGTAGGTGAAGCGGCTTTCGTGGATGATGAGGCCCGCCTCCACCTCCCCCCGGGCCACCATGGGCAGGATCTGGTCGTAGCGCACCTCCACCGGCAAAAACCCCTCCCCGTAGAGGGAAAGGAGGAGGAAGGCCGTGGTGTTCCGCCCGGGGATGGCCACCCGCGCCCCCCGGAGGTCTCCCAAAGGCCCCCGGGCCACCAGAAGGGGTCCCACCCCCCGGCCCAGGGCCCCCCCGCTCCTCAAGGCCACATACCTCTCCCGCACCCGGCCGTAGGCGGCGTAGGAGAGCTTGGTGAGGGGAAGCCTGCCTTCCAGGGCCCAGCGGTTCAGGGTCTCCACGTCCTCCAAGACCACCTCCACCGGGCGGGGCGTCGCCACCAGGCCGTGGGCCAGGGCGTAGAAGATGTAGGTGTCGTTGGGGCAGGGGGAGTAGCCCAGCTTCAGAGCCTCCACAGGCCTCACTGTACCCCCTTGAGGGCCTTCTTGAAGATCTCCGGGGCGAAGGCCTTGAGGGCCCTCAAGAAGCCCGTGCTCCCCCGGGCCCGCCCAGGGATGACGTGGACGGGAACCCCCAGGCGCTCCGCCTCGAGGCGCACCGGCTCCGAGAGGTCGTGGCCCACGTAGCTGGAGACGATCATGAGGCCGTGGGCCTTCTCCAGGCGGCCCAGGATGCGCCGTAAGGCCTCCTTCCCTACCCCGGCGGTGTCGGCATCGTACCAGTCCACCTTGAGGCCCCGGGCCTCCAAGAGGGGGGTGAGGCGGCTCCGGAGCTGCGTGTGCCCCCCCACCACCACCAGGTGCTCCCCGTGGAAGCGGGGCAGGGCCTCCTCCACGAGGGCCTCCTTCCCGGGAACCTGGGGGGCCTCCTCCCCAAGGGCCTTTAGGGCCTGGCTCACCTCCCTAAGCTCCTCCAGGTAGAGGGAAAGGCTCTCGTCGCCAGGCCGCAGGAAGAGGAGGTTCTTCAGGATCTCCCGGGCCTGGGCCAGGTCCTTCTCCCGGTAGAGGGCCACCTCCAGGGCCTTCTGCCAGTACTCCGCCGCCTTCTTCCACTCCCCTTTGGCCTCGTGGTGCTCCGCCAGGTCAAAGAGGACCTCCAGGGCCTGGGGGCGCTCCTGGTGCTCGGCCAGGAGAACCCTTTCCGCCTCCTCCACCCGGCCCGCCCCGTAGAGGGCCGCCAGGTACTGGCCCCGCACCGCCTCCGCCTCGGGGCTTTCCGGGAAGGCGCGGGAGAGGCGGTAGGCCAGGGCCAGAAGCTCCAGAGGGGGACTCGGCGTGCGGGCCAGGGCCTGGTAGAGCACGCTGAAGGCGGCGAAGGGCCCCTCGAGGCGCTCCAGGAGGGCAAGAAGCCCCTTGAGGTCCGCCTCGGCCACCTCCTCCAGCCCCGCGTCCCGGGCCCGGGAGAGGAGTTCCCGGGCCAGCACCTCCTCCCCGCCCTTTAGGGCCTCCTGGGCCAGGCGGAAGAGGTAGGGGGCGGGGTAGGCCTTGAGGGCGTGGGCCCGCTTGTGGTCCCCCAGGACCTCCTTGAGGGGGCGCCTGAGGGCCCGCTTCACCTCCGCCAGGTGGTGGAAGGCCAGGCCCGCCACCTCCCCCTCCCCGTGGCGGCTTGCCCGCTCCAAAAGGCGCAGGGCCTCGTGAAGCCGCCCCTCCCGGCGGCGTAGGATGCCCAGGAGGAGAAGGGCCTCGGGGATCTCCTCCCGGGCCAGGGCCTCGGTCAGGTAGGGCTCCACCGCCTTCAGGTCCTCGCCCCGGTATTCCAGGGGGGAGCGCAGCCGAAGCCCGGCCAGGGCCAGGCCCAAAAAGCCCTCGGCTTCGCCCAGGTCGGCGAGCCTTCTGGCGTACCGCTCGGCCCGGGCGAAAAGTCCCTGGAGGAGGGCCGCCTTAAGCCCAAGCCGGAGCATCTCCCGGGTGAGGAGGCCCGGGGAGAGATCCTCCACAAACTCCGCCCGGCGGCTCACCTCCGCCCACTCCCCCTCCCTGGCGAAGCGGCGCATCCGCTCGGCGATGCGCTCCAGGGCCTCCCTGGCGTAGACCTCGGCCTCGGGAAGCCCGGACTCCACGAACTGCCTGAGGGCATCGGCGTACCGCCCCTCTGCCAGGTAGACCCGCCCCAGGGCCAGGCGGTACCGCCCGCCCCGGGGGGCCAGGCCCTCGAGGCGGCGCTTGGCCCGCTCGTACTCCCCGAGCTCCACCAGGACCAAGGCCCTCAGGTCCTCAGCCTCCTCGGAAAAGGCCCGCTTCAGGGCCTCCTCCGCCTCGGCGTAGCGAGAGAGGGCGTAAAGGGCACGCCCCCGTAGGTAGGCGGCCTCCCCTTCGGCCTCCTCGGGGACCCGGGCCAGGACCTCCTTGTAGGCCCCCTCTTCCAGGAGGGCCCGGACCTCCTCCAGGTCCAGCCCCCGAGCCATGACGGGCACAGGCTCGGCGAAGGGCTCCTCCAAGGCCTCCTCTTCCAGGAAGGCCTCCTCCAGGACCTCGGGCTTGCGGGCCAGGACCAGGAAGTACTCCCCCTCCCCCACCCGCTCCACCTGCCAAAAGCCCAGGCGCCTCAGCCCCTCCTCCACCCCTTCCGGGCTCTTCCCCAAAAAGGGGCCGTGGCCGTAGACGAGAAGCCCCCCCGGCCTTAAGAAGCGCACGAGCTGGGGCGGGCGCGCAAAAAGGAGAAGCGCTTCCAGAAGGCCTCGGGGGGCAGGCGGCTCTCTAGCTCCTGGTCCACCAGGCCCTCGGGAAAGACGGAGAGGAGGAGGGTGTCCACAGGGGGGAGGTCCGCCTCCTCCGCCCAGCCCAGGTGCCAAGAAACCTCCGGCACCCGCTTCCTGCCGGCCTCCACCGCCTCTTCCACCCCGTCCAGGGCGTGGAAGGCGAGCTCCGGGCGCTTTAGCTTCAGGTACCCCACCAAAGCCCCGGTGAAGGCCCCCACCTCGAGGACCTCCCCCTCTAGCCTCCCCGGCACCTCCCTGGCGTAAAACTCCAGGAAGGGGAGGTGCATGCCGTAGACCAGGGCCTCCCCCTTGGGGACCTTCAGCACCTCCCGGTAGAAACTTCGCACCGCCTCCCTCCCCCCGCCTGAGAGGTAGGCCCGCCAGGCTCTGAGGAGGGGCTCCCGCTTGGCGGGGCTCCCCACCCTTTTGGCCACCTCGGCTTCAAACCGCCCGGGGGAAAGGGCGGCGGAAACGCCAAAGCGCTCCTTCAGGTAGGCCTTTAGCTCGTCGGGCATTTGCCAGGAGTCTACCAAAAGAAAGGGGGGCGGTAAAGCCGCCCCCAAAACTTGCCGCGGCGGGGTGCTTGAGTGCCCCACCGCGGCGAAAGGTCGTGTAAGCATTTATGTGTAAGGGTCCGTGTTTAATAGGGGGGCACACCTTGGAACGAGGAGGTGCCCCATGGACCGGGATACCTTGCGGTTCTTGCTGAGGGAAGCGGTGCGGGAAACGGTGACCGAGGTCCTACAAACCGTCCTGGAGTTGGACCGGACGGCGTTCCTGCAGGCACACGGAGGCCGCAGGAACGGCTACTACCCCCGCAGGCTGGAGACCACCTTCGGCCGGGTGGACCTGAAGGTCCCTAGGGACCGGGAGGGCCAGTATTACCCGGCTTTTCTCAAGCCCTACGCCCGCCGCCTGGTGGACGTGGGGGGTCAGCCGAAGGCTACGTTCCAGTGGCCGTAGCCCTTTACGCCGCCGGGGTCAGCCAGCGCAAGGCGGCCGAAGTGATGAGCTTCCTCCTGGGCCACCGCTACTCCCACGAGACCATCAGCGCCATGACCGAGGAGGTGCTCCAGGGGGTGGAGGCCTTCCGCAGGCGGCCCTTGCCCGAGGAGATGGCCTTCGTCTACCTGGACGGCCTGTACCTGAAGCTTCTGAGGGAAGGGGAAGGCGTGGTCAGGGAAGTGGTGTACGTGGCCCTGGGGGTCACGCCTTCCGGGGAGCGGCGGGTCCTGGGCTACGGGCTCCTGCCGGCGGAGAGCGCCCTGGGGTGGGAGGGGGTCCTGGGGGAGCTGTGGCCGCGGGGGCTCAGGCGGGTGCTGCTCTTCATCACCGATGGGCTTCCGGGTCTACCCGAAGCCATCCGACGGGTCTACCCTCAGGCGGAGTGGCAGCGGTGCGTGGTGCACGGGGTGCGGTGGAGCCTGGGGCAGGTGCGGGCCAGAGACCGGACCCTCTTGGCGGAAGACCTGAGGCGGGTGTACGGGGCGGAGAGCCGGGGGGAGGCTCTTGAGGCCCTGGAGGCTTTGAGGGAGGCCTGGGGTGCGCGGTACCCGGGGGTGGTGGCCCTGTGGGCTGGGGACTCTGGGGCCTTTTTGCGGTTCTACGGCTACCCCAAGGTGCTTTGGCCGTACTTGCGGAGCACCAACCTGATGGAGAGGTTCATTCGGGAGATCCGGCGGGGGACGAAGGTGCGCGACCACAAGTTTCCCAGCGAGGAGGCGGTGTACAAGCTCCTGTACCTGGAGTCGGAGAGGCAAGAAGGGAGGTGGGCGGAGCGAAGGCTCAAGGGGTTCTCGGAGGCGAGGGAGACGCTGGAGAAGATGCTTCAGGAGCGGTATGCCCCCCGTACACAAACGCTTACACATACATCTTGACACGACCATTCTAGGGGTCCATATTCACGCGAAAAGAAAGAGCCCTTTTGGAAGA
>OGCB01000028.1_pt1 | contig 46955 bp, 42 predicted proteins | sample 1570031 | NCBI WGS metagenome assembly OGCB01 (sample SAMN05518655, study PRJEB24509) | hot springs metagenome | isolation source: Octopus Spring Streamers, Yellowstone National Park, Wyoming, USA | place: USA:Octopus Spring Streamers, Yellowstone National Park, Wyoming, USA | collected 2011-10-11 | reverse complement strand
GGCGGCGAAAAGCCCCGGGGCCGAAAGGGGCAAGACCACGCGGAAAAAGGCGCCGAGGGGCGTGGCCCCGTCCACCTGGGCCGCCTCCTCCAGCTCCTTCGGAAAACCCTGGAAGAACCCCATGAGGAGCCAGGCCATGAAGGGGAGGGCGAAGGCCAGGTGGGCGAGGACCAGGGCCTTCAGGGAGCCCGAAAGGCCCAGGGCCCGGAGGAGGGCGAAGAGGGGGAGGGCGAGGACGATGGGGGGGAGCATCTGGGTGGCCAGGACGGCGAAGCGCAAGGGGTGGCCCCCGAGCCGGTAGCGGGCCAGGGCGTAGCCGAGCCCCGCGGCGAGAGGGAGGCCCAGGAGGACCACGGAGGAGGCCACCAGGAGGCTATTGAGGAACGCCCTTCCCAGGGGCCCCACCAGGACCTGGCGGAAGTTCTCCAGGGTGAGGGGCCCGAAGACCGGGGGCAGGGCGTAGGCGAGCCCCTCGGGGAGGAGGGCGCTCCTTAGGGTCCAGAGGAGGGGAAGGAGGAAGACCAGGGAGAAGGCAAAGAGCAGGGCGCTCGCCAAAAGGCGGAGCCCCCTAGAAGATCCAGGCGCCACCGTTCACCTCCAAGGCCTCCCCGGTGATGAAGTCCGAGTCCGGCCCCGCCAGGAAGGCCACCGCCTTGGCCACGTCCTCAGGGGTCTCCAGGCGGCCCAAGGGGGTCTGGCGGATGTAGTCCTCCAGGACCTCTTCCGGTGTGATCCCCTTTAGCGAGGCCTCCCAGCGGGCCTCCCTTTCCTGCATGGAGGTCTTGACGAAGCCCGGGTTCACCGCGTTCACCGTCACCTTGTAGGGGGCGAGCTCCTTGGCCGCCGCCTGCACCAGGCCTAAGACGGCGAACTTGCTGGCGGAGTAGTGGGCGAGGAGGGGGGCGGCCTGCCTCGCGGCCATGGAGGCGATGGCGATGATCTTGCCCCGGAGCTCCCGCCCCGGCATGAGGTCCTGGGCCACCATGGCCCGGGCGAAGGTCTGGAGGGTGAGGAAGGTCCCCTTGGCGTTCACCCGGAAGTTGAAATCCCACTCCTCGTCCGTGAGGTCCAGGAAGCGGTTCATGGTGGACACGCCGGCATTGGCCACCAGGACGTCCAGGCGGCCATCCTCGGCGTAGACCCGCTCCCGGGCGTCCTCCAGGGCCTTTCGGTCCGTCACGTCCAGCCCCAGGTGGGGCATGCCCAGGGGCTCGGCCGCCTTCCGGGCCGCCTCCGGGTCCAGGTCCGTGACCCAGACCCTAAAGCCGTCCCGGGCGAGCCTTTCGGCGATGGCCCGGCCGATTCCCGTTCCCGCTCCCGTCACCAAGGCGTTAGGCATGGGCACCTCCTAGGCTTGGGTAGAGGTCTTTGAGCCTGCGGTAGACCTCCCGGTAGAGGGGGTAGAGGTGGCGGTAGACGGGGGTCCAGCCGGGCTCGGGCTCGGTGAGGCCCGCCACCTCCCGCTTGAGGTCTTGGAAGCCCCAAAGCCCCGCGGCCACCCCTGCCAGGAAGGCCACCCCGTAGGCGCTTCCCCGTTCTCCCCCCGCCAGGTGGGCCAGGGGCGCCTCGAGGACGCTCGCCAGGATCCTCCGCCAAAGGGGGCTCCTCGCCCCCCCGTCCATGACGAAGTAGCGCTCCACCCGGTACCCCCCCCTCTCCAGCACCTCCACGTGGTGGCGGTAGGCGTAGGCCACGCCCTCCAAAAGAGCCCGCCACAGGTGGGCGGGGGTGTGGCTCAGGGTGAGGCCCACCACGGTGCCCCGGGCCTCCGGGTCGTGGATGGGGGTCTTCTCCCCCAGGAAGTAGGGGAGGACCAGGAGCCCTTCGCTCCCTGCCGGGACCCCTTCCGCCTCGAGGTCCAGCTCGGCGAAGGCCGCTCCGGGGCGGAAGGCGTCCCGGAACCAGCGGAGGAGGCTTCCCGTGGTGGCCATGCACCCGTTGAGGACGAAAAGCCCGGGCACGTCGTGGAAGTCAATGAAAAGCTCCTTTAGGGGGGCGAAGCGGTCCAGGGCGTAAAGGAAGTCCCCGGCCCCACCCAGCTTGATGACGGCCTCCCCCGGGGCGAGGAGGCCCGCCGCCAGGGCGGCGGCGATGTGGTCGGCGCTCCCCGCGATCACCGGGAGGCCCGCGGGAAGCCCCGTGGCCTGGGCGGCCTCCTCCGTCACCTCCCCCGCCACCTCCAGGGGCCCCCGCACCGGGCCGAAGAGGTCCGGAGAGGCCCCTATGGCTTCCAGGACCTCCTCCAGCCAGCGCCCCTCCTTGGGGTCCCAAAGCCCAGACTCCAGGGCCCAGTTGGCCTCCTGGTACCGGGCCCCCGTGAGGCGGAAGGCCACGTGCTCGTAGGAGCCCGAGACCCAGCGGGTCCTCGCCCAGACCCCCGGCCGGTGGCGGCGGAACCAGAGGAGCTTGGGGGCCACCACCTGCTGGTTCCAGGTGGCCCCGGTGCGGGCGAAGAGCCACTCGTCCCCGAAGCGCTCCTTAAGCTCGCGGATCTCGGCCACCGCCCGGGCGTCGTTCTGCAGGGGGGCGGGGGCCAGAGGCCTTCCCCTCTCGTCGTGGAGCACCAGCGCCGGCACCATCCCCGAGACCCCGAGGGCCCGCACCCCCTTGGGGTCCAGGCCCCTCAGGGCCTCCCGGATCCCCTCCACCGCGCCCCGCCACCAGGCCTCGGGGTCCTCCTCGGCGAAGCCGGGGTGGGGGGAGAGGAGGGGGTGGGGGCGCTCCGCCGCCCGCAGGGGCCTCGCCTCCCCGTCCAGGAGGAGGACCTTGACCGCGGTGGTGCCCACGTCCACGCCCAGGACCACGCCTACCCCCTGAATCTCCGAACGATTTCCATAAAGCTCCGGGCCCGCTCGGGGTCCACCTCGTTCCAGGTCACCCCGTCCCGTTTGAGGGCCGTGCCCACGATGACCCCGTCCGCCACCTCCAGGATCTCCGCCACCGTCTCGTGGCGCACGCCGGTGTTCGCCAGGACCGGCACCCCGGGGAGGGCCTCCTTCACCGCCTTCAGGTGCTCCAGGGCCACCCCCTCCCCCGTCATGGGGCCCGAGACCAGGACGGCGTCTGCGAGGCTGGAGAAGACGGCGCTTTTCGCCCGCTCGGGAAGGGGCCTCGCGTCCAGGGGCGAGGCGAACTCGGCGGAGACGTTGTAGAGGAGGAAGAGGTCGTCCCTCTGGAGGCGCTTCCGGTAGCGAAGGGCCTCGGCGGCCCGGCCCTCCCAGAGGCCCATATCCGAGCCGTAAAGCCCGGTGAAGATCTCCCGGGCGAACCGGGCCCCGGTGGCCGCCGCCAGGGCCATGGTGGCCAGGGGGTCCCAGAGGACGTCCACCCCGAAGGGGACGCGGATGTGGGACTTCAGGCGCCCGATCACGTAGGCCATGGTCGCCACGCTCGCCCGGTCCACGGAGAGCTCGTAGGGGCGGTCGTTCTCGTTGCCGAACATCACCGCGTCCACCCCGGCCTCCTGGAGGGCCAGGAGGTCCCTTCGGGCCGCCTCCACGATGCCCTCCAGGTCCCCGTCGTAGAGGGGCGTCCCCGGGAGGGCCTTGAGGTGCACCATGGCGATCACGGGCTTTCGGCCGAAGAGGGCTTCAAAGCGCTCCATCCACCACCTCCACCTTGACCAGGCCCTCGAGGCCCGGCTCCTTGAGGTCGGTGATCACCCGCTCCAGCGCCGTAAGGGGGGCCACGTAGGCGGGGGCGCGCTTCCCCCACTTGCTGGCGTCGGCCAGGAGCACGGTCCTCCGGCTCACCTCCATGGCCTTCCGCTTGACGGCCGCCTCCTCGAAGGTGTGGTTGGTGATGCCCTCCAGGTCAAAGGCGTCCGCCCCCAGGAAGAAGAGGTCGGCCCGCACCTGCGCCAGCGCCTCCTCCGCCCACGGGCCCACCAGGCTGTAGAACCCGTTCCTCACCCGCCCGCCTACCGAAAGGACCTCCGTCTCCCCCTGGGCCAGGGCCTGGGCCACGGGAAGGTCCAAGGCCACCGCCCGGAGGGGCCTCCCCGCCAGGAGCCGGGCCAGGGCCAGGGCCGTGGTCCCCGAGTCCAGGACCACCGTGGCCCCGTCGGGCACCAGGGCCGCCGCCCTTTGGGCGATGGCCTCCTTGGCCCTCTGGTTCCGCTGGAGCTTCTCGGCGTAGGGGGGCTCGGCTTCGGGGAGGAGGGCTCCCCCGTGCTCCCGGCGCAGGAGGCCCTGGCGGGCGAGGAGGGCCAGGTCGCGGCGCACCGTGGCCTCGGAAACCCCAAGGCGCTCGGCCAGCTCCCGGGTACCTAGGGCCCCGTGGTGGCGGAGCAGGGCCAAAAGCCGTTGGCGGCGTTGCGCAGCTAGGGGCATGTTCTTGCTTGAATGTAGGCGAACCTGCGTAATTCTGTCAAGGCCGGGGGTGGTGGCCCCTGGAAAGGGACCCGCCCCCTTCAGGGGGCGGGCACTTAGGGCGCTTTCAGCGGAGCCGTTCTGGAAGCTCCACCAGCCAGAGCTTGGTGGGCTTGTCCTCGGTGACGGCGAAGTCGTTGTCCGCGATGATGGCCAGGGTCTTGCCGTCCTCCAAGAGGGCGATCCCCTCCAGCTTGTCGGCGTCAAACTCCTTGAACTTCCAGGTTTCCAGGAGGAGCCGCCTTTCGGGGAGGCGGATGCCCAGCCGGGCGTAGTCGGTTCCGGCCTTGTCCAGCTCGGGGCTTTCCCCGTTGGGCCACTCCAGGAGGTTGGTGGCCCCCTTGAAGTCCACCAGGTAGATGCGGGCCCAGCCCTCGGCCCGCTCCAGGAGGAGAAGCGTCTCCTCCTTTACCCAGAAGGCCGCCGAGTACTTCATGTCCCTGGGCCGGTTGGGCTTGGGGTAGTCCTTGGGGTCGGAGAAGGGGACCAGGTACATACCCGTGGCCCGCACGTTCAGGGGGTCGGAGACATCCAGCCGCACCGCCCGGGCCACCAGGCTCCCGTCAGAGGCGGGGTCTCTGGTGCTCCCGATGGGGCTTTGCAGGATGGCCCAGGCGGTTTTCCCGTCGGACGAGAGGGCCAGGTTTTCCAGGCCCCGGTTGTTTCGCCTCTGGGCCAGGATGCCGGGGAGGGCTTCCTTGACCGGGTAGTCCGCTTCCAGACGGACCCCCTTGGGCACGAAGCGGGCCCGCACGACGCCCTCCAGGTCCACGTAGACCACGGAGGGGGCGTACTCCTCCACCAGGAGGTAGCCCCTGTTTTGCGGTAGGACCACCACGTCCTCGGGGTCCAGGCCGTTTGGGTCGTAGGCCAGGCGGGCGGTGCAGGAGGTGTCCAGGAAGGGGAGGTCGTCCTGGGGACGGTTGGGAAGGCCCGTCACCGGCCTGCCCTTGGGGGTGTAGAGGGGGAGGCTCCGCTCCACCCAGGCCTCCCGGCCCTCGAGGCGGAAGTAGACCAGGCTCGGGGTGAAGCGGGGGACGGGGAAGACCTTGCCGCTTCCCCGGGCGCAGTCCAGGTTGGGGCCCCGGTCCGTGAGGCCCAGGAAGCGGTTGCCCCCAAGGGGATAGAGCCCGGAGCCCAAGGAGGGCAGGTCCAGCCGGGGGAAGCCCGCCGCCTGGGCCAGGGAAAGCTCCTGGGGCAGGAGGTAGGGGTTCAGGGCGGGGAGGGGCGTGGGGGTGAGGGTGTAAACCCCCACCACCTTCTGGGCCAGGGCGGCGCTGAGCCAAAGTCCCGCTAGGATGAAGCCTTTTCTCATATTCACCTCCGTGCGAAGGCCCTTGGGGCCTCCGGAGCCAACGTGGGCGAGGCGTGTCATGGGGCGGTCAAAAGCTAAGTGCCCGCGCTTTGGTTTCGCAACATGGAGTGCCCAATTCAGGGCTTTGGAAGGCCTTTTCTGGGGCCCCCACCCGGCAAAAGCCGCGGCGGGGCACTTAAGTATCCCGCCGTGGCTCTTGCCACGGCGGGGGTCCCAAAAGGGCCTACCGCCCCGCGCTGGCGTTGTACCTGGCCAGGGCCTGGTCGGCCTTGGCCTCGGCCAGGGCCTCCCTGGCGGGCCTGCCCCGCAGGACCTCCTCCCAGGCCGCGGCCACGTGCTGGCGGATCTCGGGGGAAGCTCCCCATGAGGCACCCGGCGGAGATGTTGTTCACCTTGGAGGTGGAAAGCTGCCGGATGGCGGTGGTGAGGTTGGGGTTCTTCACGTGGGCCTGGCGCACCTCGGGGAGCCCGTCCACCCCCTTGACCACGGGGAAGTAGCCCGTGGCGATGTGCCACTTGGCCTGGGTCTTGGGCTCCAAGAGGAAGCGCACGAAGGCCCAGGCCGCCTCGGTCTCCTCCGCCGGGAAGCCCTTCAGCACGTAGAGGGCGGCGCCGCCGATGGCCACCCCGTTCCGCTCCTTGAGGCAGGGGAAGAAGGCGGTGCGCAGAAAAGCGTCATCCTACCCTTGACCTTCCCCTGACGGCGGGGGGCTACCCTCGGCCCGTGGACCTTCGCCTGAGCCTCAACGTGCGGGACCTCAAGGCCATGGCCCCCCGCTTGGAGGCCCTGGGCCTTGGGGCCGAGGCCTACCTGGACCCGGAGGTGCTGGAGGACGACGAGCTCTTTTGGAATGCGCCCCGCCTCCGCCTCCCCCTCTCCGTCCACCTGCCCTTCTGGAACCTGGACCTCCTCTCTCCGGACCCCGAGGTGGCGGGCCTCACCTTGAGGCGCCTCCTCTTTGGCCTGGAGCGGGCGGTGGAGCTGGGGGCCGACCGGGCGGTGCTGCACTCCGGCATCCCCGCGGGCCGCACCCCGGAGGAGGCCCTGGAGCGGGCCCCGGTCTTCGCCGAGGCCCTGAGGCCCGTGGTGCGCCGGGCCCGGGCCCTGGGGGTGGCCCTCTTCCTGGAGAACACCCACGAGCCCGACCCCGCTTCCCTCAAGGTGGTCCTCGAGGCCCTCCCCGAGCTGGGCTTCTACTTTGACGCCAGCCACGCCCAGGTCTTCAGCCGCACCCCCCTTCCCGAGCCCTGGTTGGCCCTGGCCCCGGACCACCTGCACCTCAATGACCACGACGGGGCCTACGACCGGCACTGGAACCTGGGGCGGGGCATCGGCCACCACGAGGACTGGCTGGGGCGCTTCCTAGAGGCCACCCTGGTCCTGGAGGTCCGGGGGGACCCCACCCCTTCCCTGCGCTGGCTGGAGGGGTTTCTTGACCGAACCCTGACGGAGGCCCTGTAGCCTTGGGCCATGCGGAAAATCCTGGTCAGCAACGACGACGGCATCTACAGCCCGGGCCTCTGGGCCCTGGCGGAGGCGGCGAGCCGCTTCGGGGAGGTGGTGGTGAGCGCCCCGGACGCGGAGCAGAGCGGGGCCGGGCACGCCATCTCCATCGCCCACCCCCTCAGGGCCTACCCCCATCCCGCCCCCTTCCCCGCCTACCGGGTGCGGGGGACCCCGGCGGACTGCGTGGCCTTGGGGATGCACCTCCTGGGGCCCGTGGACCTGGTCCTCTCCGGGGTCAACCTGGGGAGCAACCTGGGGAACGAGATCTGGCACTCCGGCACCGTGGCCGCCGCCAAGCAGGGCTTCCTCCTGGGGGCCTCGGCGGCCGCCTTCAGCGTGCCCATGAACGGGGAGGAGCCCGACTTCGCCGCCCTAAAGCCCTGGATAGAGGACGTCCTGGAGGTCCTCCTCAGCCTCGAGGCGCCCTTTTTGGTCAACGTGAACCTCCCCCTCACCCCCAAGGGCATGCTCTGGACCCGGCAGTCCGTGCGCCACTACGAGGGCCTGGTGGTCCCCGAGGAGGACCCCATGGGGCGGAAGGTCTACTGGTTCGCGGCGAGGCCCCTCAGGGAGGCCGAGGAGGGCACGGACGGCTGGGCGGTGGAGCAGGGCTTCGTGAGCCTCACCCCTCTTCGCCTGGACCTCACGGACGAGGCCAGGCTTTCCCCCGGCTACCGGCATGGGGCCCACCCTTAGCGTGGTCATCCCCACCAGGAACCGGCCCCACCTCCTCCGCGGGGCCCTCCTGAGCCTCCTCCGCCAGACCTACCCCGCCTTTGAGGCCGTGGTGGCCGAGGACGGGGACGGGGAGGGCCTTGGGGTGGTGGAAGCCCTGGGAGACCCCCGCCTGAGGGGGGTCTGGTCCGGGGGAAGGGGGCAGGTCTGGGCCCGGCTGGCCGCCCTGGAGGCGGCCCGGGGGGATCTGGTCCTCTTCCTGGACGACGACGACCTCCTCCTGGACCCCGCCTACCTCTACCGGGTGGCCCGGGCCCTCAAGGGGGGCACGGGGGTGGCCTACTCCGGGGGCCTCTTCCTGACCCCGGGCCAGGACATCCCCTACGAGCCCGGCCCCCTGGGCCCCTGGCTCCTAGAGGACAACCGCATCCTGGCCTCGGGGACCGCCCTTTCCCGCAAGGCCCTCCATGACCTCGGGAGGCTGGACCCCCAGATGGGCCACTACTGGGACTGGGACCTCTGGCTTAGGGCCTACCGGGCGGGGCTTCCCTTCCGCTACCTGCCGGGGCCCAACGTGGGGGTGCGGGTCCACGGGGAAAACCAGAGCTACGGGGCGAACCTTGAGGAGAGGCGGAAGGACCTCGAGGCCCTCATGGCCAAGCACGGCCTCGCGGGCATCGCCCTAAAGGACCACCTCCGGCTGGCCCTGACCGGCCTCTGACAGAGGTGTGCTCCAATGACCCGTGGAGGTGATAGGGATGAAAAGGAGGGACCTCCTCAAGACGGCGGCGCTTCTGGGAAGCCTCAGCCTCGCCCCCAAGGGCCTGGCCCAAGGCGCCCCCCAGAACGCGCCCGCCCTAGGCCGCAGGTACCGGAACCTGATCGTCTTCGTCTACGATGGCTTCTCCTGGGAGGACTACGCCATCGCCCAGGCCTACGCCAGGAGGCGTCTGGGCCGCACCCTGCACCTGGAGCGCCTCCTCGCCCGCTACCCCAACGGCCTCATCAACACCCATAGCCTCACCAGCTACGTCACCGAGTCCAGCGCCGCGGGCAACGCCTTCTCCTGCGGGGTGAAGACGGTGAACGGGGGGCTGGCGGTCCACGCGGACGGCACCCCCTTGAAGCCCTTCTTCGCCGCCGCCAAGGAGGCGGGGAAGGCGGTGGGCCTGGTGACCACCACCACGGTCACCCACGCCACCCCGGCCAGCTTCGTCATCTCCAACAAGGACCGGAACGCGGAGAACGAGATCGCCGAGCAGTACCTGGCCTTCGGGGCCGAGGTCTACCTGGGGGGCGGGGACCGCTTCTTCAACCCCGAGAGGCGCCCCGACAAGAAGGACCTCTACGGGGCGTTCCAGAAGGCGGGGTACGGCGTGGCGCGCACCCCGGAGGAGCTCAGGGCCAGCAACGCCTCCAAACTCCTGGGGATCTTCTCAAGCAGCCACGTGCCCTACGAGGTGGACCGGCGCTTCCAGGGGGTGAAGGTCCCGAGCCTTAAGGAAATGGTCCAAGCCGCCCTGCCCCGGCTGGCCTCCTACCGCAACGGCTTCGTCCTGCAGGTGGAGGCGGGGCGGATTGACCACGCCAACCACATCAACGACCCCGCCGCCACCCTCTGGGACGTCCTGGCCGCGGACGAGGCCCTGGAGCTCCTCACCGCTTTCGTGGACCAGCACCCGGACACCCTCCTCATCCTGGTCTCCGACCACGCCACCGGGGTGGGAGCCCTCTACGGGGCGGGGCGGAGCTACCTGGAGAGCTCGGTGGGGATAGACCTCCTCGAGGGCCAGAAGGCCAGCTTTGAGCACATGCAGAGGGCCCTGGGGAATAACCCCGACGCCGCCCAGGTCAAGGAGGCCTTCCGGGCCATGAAGGGGGTCAGCCTCACCGACGAGGAAGCCCAGATGGTGGTGGAGGCCCTCACCAAGAAGGTCTACCGCCCCGACGGCATCCGCTACGGCATCCAGCCCGCCAACACCATGTCCTGGGCCATGGTCCAGCGGAACGCCAGCAAGCCCGACCGGCCCAACATCGGCTGGAGCTCGGGCCAGCACACGGCAAGCCCGGTGATCGCCCTCCTCTACGGGCAGGGGCTCCGCTTCCTCCAGCTCGGCCTCATGGACAACACCCACATCTTCCGCCTCATGGGCGAGGCCCTGGGCATCCGCTACCAGAACCCGGTTATGTCCGAAGAGGAGGCCTTGGAGATCCTCAAGACCAGCCCTGTGGGGATGCGCCACCCTGCGGACGTCTGGGCCTAGCCAGCCCTCCTCCTTCCTTTCCCCCCGGGGAGCCCCGGGGGTTTTCGCCTAGCCCTGACCGCCCTCTGACCGAAGGGCTTTACATTAGAGGGGGTGAACGAAGATGGCCCCTTCCCTCTGGTCCCGTGCCTTGGCCGAGTTTCTGGGCACCTTCGCGCTCCTCCAGGCCAGCCTGGGGAGCCTAGCCTGGGGGGAGGGGCCTCTGGTCCCGGCCCTGGCCAGCGGTCTGGCCATCCTGGTCATGGTGGTGGCCCTGGGGGGTGTTTCCGGGGCCCACTTCAACCCGGCGGTGAGCCTGGCCTTCTTCCTAGAGGGGGCCCTGAAGGCCCGGGAGCTTCCCGCCTACTGGCTGGCCCAGCTTTTGGGGAGCCTCAGCGCCTCGGGGATGGCCGCCTTTCTCTACCCGGGGGTCCTGGCCAAGGGGCTTCCCACCTCCTCCGACTGGGGCAGGGGACTGGCCGCCGAGGCCCTGGGGGCCTTCTTCCTGGTCCTCGTCATCCTCATGGTGGTGCGGGCCAGGCACCCTCTGGCGGGGGTGGCCATCGGCCTCACGGTGACCCTCCTCGTCCTCGCCCTGGCCCCCCTTTCCGGGGGCGCCTTCAACCCGGTTCGCTGGGCGGGCCCGGCCCTCCTCCTCGGGGACCTGGGCGGGGCCTTGGTTTACCTCCTTGGCCCTCTCCTGGGGGGGCTTCTGGCCCTGGCCGCCTCGAGGGCCCTGGCCCGGGGAGAGGCCGGGTAGCGGGCCCACCCCCTTTCTCATCTCGGTGGGTTAGAATGCGCTTAGGGCGATGGAGTCCGCCCCAACCGCCCGCTTCGGGCTGATGACTCCTACCGGATTTCCGGTAGGGGTTTTTGCTTGGGAGGGACCCGTGGAAGAAAGGCCAAGCCTCCTCGGCCCGGAGGGGCCCCTAGAGGAAGGGGAAGGGGCCTCCCCGCCCACTTCCGGGACCTCCACCTGGACGAGCTGGAAGCCGCCCCCTTCGCCCCTCACGGGGGGATGGGCCTGGAGGCCATCTTCCGCAGGCCCCTTCAGGACGGGAAGGCCGTGGTCCACCGCCAGAGGGCGGCCCAGGACCTGGAGGCCGAGCCGCTGGCCCAGGCCTTCCGGACCTTCTTCCGGGGCACGGAGAGCATGCGCAAGCCGAAGGAACCAGCGCCCCATGTCCGCCGGTCTACCCGGCTTTGGACGGAAGCCAAGGGCCTTGCCCGGGGGGGCTTTTTCGTGCTAGGGTCAGGGGCATATGTGGCGGGTTCTGGTTTCCGACGAGATGCGCCTGGGAGAGGTCAAGTACCCCGGGGTCCTCCTGGACTACCGCCCAGGCCTCGGCCGCGAGGAGCTTCTGGAGATCATCCCCGCCTACGATGCCCTCATCACCCGAAGCCGCACCCAGGTGGACGCCGAGCTCTTAAAGCGGGGCAAGCGCCTCAAGGTGGTGGGCCGGGGCGGGGTGGGGGTGGACAACGTGGACCTGGAGGCGGCGAGCCGCCTGGGCATCCTGGTGGTGAACGTCCCCGAGGCCAACACCCGCTCGGCCGCCGAGCTGGCCTTCGGCCTCCTCCTCTCGGCCGCCCGGGGCATCGCCCTCTCCGACCGCAAGATCCGCGCCGGGGAGTGGGACCGCAAGTTCCTGGGCCTGGAGCTTAAGGGCAAGACCCTGGGCATCGTGGGCTTGGGCCGCATCGGCGGCCAGGTGGCCCGCTTCGCCAAGGGCTTTGAGATGCGGGTCCTGGCCTACGATCCCTACATCCCCAGGACCCGGGCCGAGAGCCTGGGGGTGGAGCTTCTGGAGCACCTGGAGGACCTCCTCCGCCAGAGCCACTTCCTCACCGTGCACACCCCCCTGACCGAGGAGACCCGGGGGATGATCGGCCGCCGGGAGCTCTACCTCCTTCCCCGGGGGGCGGTGGTGGTGAACGCCGCCCGGGGCGGCATCGTGGACGAGAAGGCCCTTCTGGAGGTGTTGGAGGAGGGGCACCTCTTCGCCGCTGGCCTGGACGTCTTTTCCGAGGAGCCCCCGCCCAAGGACCACCCCCTCCTGAAGCACCCCCGGGTGGTCCTCACCGCCCACCTGGGGGCCAACACCCTCGAGGCCCAGGAGCGGGTGGGGGAGGCCATCCTGGAGAGGGTGGTGCGCACCCTGGAGGGGGACCTCTCCTACGCCCTGAACACCGGCTTTGACCCCGAGGCCCTTCAGGCCCTACGGGGCTTCCTCCCCCTGGGCGAGGCCCTGGGCAGGCTCCTGGCCCAGATCACCCGGGGGCGGCCCCAGGTTTTGGAGGTGGCCTTTCTGGGCCAGTACGAGAAGGACCCCGAGCCCGTGGCCAGCGCCGTGGCCAAGGGCCTCCTCTCCCGGGTCCTGGGGCCCGAGGCCGTGAACCTGGTCTCCGCCAGGCCCCTCCTGAAGGAGCGGGGCATCCGCCTCGTCACCCAGAGGCAGGAGGAGGCGGGGGAGTACACCAGGCTCCTGGAGGTGCGCCTCACCACCGACCAGGAGGCCCGCCGGGCCCGGGGGGTGGTCATCGGGGGCAAGCCCCGGTTGGTGGGCATTGACGACTACGCCCTGGAGGTGGTGCCCGAGGGGTACATGCTGGTCTGCGTCAACTACGACCGCCCGGGAGTGGTGGGCCAAGTGGGGACGCTTCTCGGCGAGGCCGGGGTCAACATCGCCGGGATGCAGCTGGGCCGGGACGTGCCCGGGGGGCGGGCGCTGTTCGTCCTCACCGTGGACCAGAAGCCCGCCCCGGAGGTCCTCGAGGCCCTGAGGGCGTTGCCCGTGCTGGAACGGGTGGACCTGGCGGAGCTCTGATACCACCCCATGCTGGCTTACGCCAGCGTGGGGGCCCCGGCAGGGGGTGCCTGGGAAAGTTAGCGGGCGTGGCAGGCCAGAGGAAGCAGAAACAAGGGTATAAGTACCCCGCCTTGGCAAGGGGCACGGCGGGGGCCCCAGAAAAGCTCTTCCACCTTGAGGGAGTGGGCTTGCCCAGTATGGCGGGCCGGGTCCTGGCCTGGCTTCTTGCCGCCGACCTCCCAAAGAGACCCTTCGGGAGATAGGGGAAGGGTTGTCCTGGGGGTTTGCGGTTAGCGGAGACTTCTAGCACAAGCGGGAAACATCGTGATTTGTATCACTTGCACTCGCCAAAGGCGCAGACCAACTCCTCCCCCTTCCGCACCACGGGGGGGAGGGCGGGCCGGCCCAGGCCGTCCTTGAGCAGGTATCTGGTGCGGACCTCCCCGTCCACCACCTTCTCCTCCTGCGCCTCCACGAAGTAGCCCGCGGCGGCGAAGGCCGTGAGGACCTGCTGGACGAAGGCGGCGTGGAGGCGGCTCGCCAGGCCTTTGGCGGCGTAGACCTCCAGGGCGTAGCCCCTGGCCCCCATGATACGCCCCCTTGCGCCCCGGAAGGGGGCGTGGTATCTTCCCTGCAAACCTAAGGAGGTGAGTAAGCGTGAAGCGCAGGGAGTTTCTGAAGAAGGTGGGTGTGGGTTCCTTGGCGGCTTTGGGCATGCCCTACCTGGCCAGGGCTCAGGCCAGGCCGGTGAAGATGGCGGTGCTGCTGCCCCTCACCGGCCCCTTCGCCTTCGCCGGCAACGCCGGGCGGGAGGGGTTTGTGGACGGGGCGGACTACGTGAACGAGGTGCTGGGAGGGATCGCCGGGCGGAAGCTGGAGCTCATCGTGGAGGACACGGGCTACGATGTGGCCAAGGGCACGGCGGCCTTTAACCGCGTCCTCGCCCGGGAGCGGCCCGATGAGCTCCTCTTCGTCTACGGGGACTCCACCGGCCTCTCCAAGGCCCTGGCCCCCGAGATCGCCCGCCTGGGCCTGCCCTACTCGGCCACCAGCTTCGCCAGCGAGCTGGCCGACCCCAAGACCTACCCCACCATCTTCGTCTTTGGCCCCACCTACAACGACATGATGGAGGCCCTTCTGCGTCAAGTGCGCCTGCAGAAGGGCAAGGCCAGGATCGCCCTGGTCTACTCCAACACCGAGTTCGGCCGCGACCCCATCCCTTACGTGAAGGAGCGGGCCAAGGCCCTGGGCATGGAGGTGGTGCACGAGGAGGTCACGCCCCCGGCCTTCACCGACGCCACCCCCGTGGTCCTGAACCTGCGCCGGGCCAACCCCGACTTCGTCATCCTCCAGGGTTACGCCCTTTCCGCGGAGCCCCTGATCCTGCGCGCCGCCCGCGAGCAGGGCCTCAAGGCCCAGTTCATGGGCACCTACTACTCCGCCGAGCTGGTCCTCATCCAGCGGGCGGGGCCCGCCGCCGACGGCTTCACCGTCACCTACCACAACGCCTACTGGTACGACACCCTGGTCCCCGCCGTGGACGAGATGCGCAAGTTCCGGCAGCGGAAGGGCCGGGACACCTCCTACCGGCCCACCTACTACATGGGGAGCCTGGCCGTGGTCCTGGCCGTCGCCGAGGCCATGCGCCGGGCGGCCCAGGCGGGGAAGCTCTCCCGGGCCGGGCTGGTGGAGTACCTGGAGAAGATAGGGGACTACAACGCTCTGGGCCTCACCCGGGGCTTCCAGTTCGTGGACCACCGCATCCCCTACACCAAGCTCTACCGGGCCAGCGTCAAGGACGGGCGCTTCAACGCCATCACCGACTGGATCAAGCTGGCCTAGGCCCGCTTGGGCCCCGGGCTGGCGCGGGCTGGCCCGGGGCCTTTAGGAGGCCCCTGTGTCCGACCTCTTGCCCTATCTCGTCGGCGGCCTGGCCAACGGGGCTCTTTACGGCCTCCTGGCCCTAGGCTTCGTCCTGGTCTACCGGGCCACCAGCGTGGTCAACTTCGCCATCGGGGAGTTTCTCCTGGTAGGGGCTTACCTCACCTACACCTTCGCCCTCTTCCTGCCCCTTCCCCTGGCCATTCTGGCCGCCCTTCCCCTGGCCTTCCTCTTCGGCCTTCTGGTGGAGCGGGGGTTTGTCCGTCCCCTCCTGGGCAGGAACGTGGTGGCGGTCATCATGGCCACCATTGGCCTGGCGGCGGCCTTGGACGGCGGGGTACAGCTCCTCTGGGGCCCCGACCTCAAATACCTGCCCGGGAGCCTTCCCGACCTAGGCTTCGCCATGGGGGAGGTCTTCGTGCCCTCCCGGGCGGTGTGGAACCTGCTCCTGGCCGTGCCCCTTGGGCTTCTCCTTCTTTTCCTCCTCCGGCGTAGCCGGTACGGCGTCCTGGTGCGGGCCATCTCCGAGCGGGAGGTGGCGGCGTTGGCCCTAGGCATCCCCACGGCCCGCATCCTGGCCGGGGTCTGGGGGGTTTCCGCCCTCCTCGCCACCCTGGCCGGGGCCCTTCTGGCGGCGGCCAGCGGGGTGGGGTACAACCTGGTCTTCCTGGGCCTCAAGGTCTTCCCGGTGGCCATCCTGGGGGGGTTTGACTCCGTGGGGGGGGCCCTGGTGGCGGGGTTCTTGCTGGGGGCCCTCGAGGCCCTCTCCCAGCGCTACCTGGAGCCCCTTCTGCCCGGCTTCACCGAGGCCCTGCCCTTCGTGGTGGTGCTCCTGGTGCTCCTGGCGCGTCCTTATGGCCTTTTCGGTGAGCGGCAGATTGAGAGGGTGTGATGCTTTCCGTGGAGAACCTCAAGGTGGTGTACCGGGGCGTGATCCTGGCCCTGGACGGGGTCTCCCTGGAGGTGCGGGAAGGGGAGGCCGTGGCCCTTTTAGGCCCCAACGGGGCGGGGAAGAGTTCCTTGGTGCGGGCCATCGCCGGCCTCCTGCCCAAGTTTGAGGGACGGGTGTTGGACGGGCACGTCCGCCTCATGGGCCGGGAGGCCACCCACCTGGACCCGGTGCGGATCTCGGCCCTGGGCCTGACCGCCGTCCTCGAGGGCCGCCCCCTCTTCCGCTACCTGACCCCGGTGGAGAACCTGGTGGCGGCGGGGCACCGCCTCTCCCCGAGGGAGCTCAAGGAGGGCATGGAGGAGGTCTTCGCCCGCTTTCCCCGCCTCTACGAGCGCCGCCACGAGCAGGCGGGCTACCTCTCCGGGGGGGAGCAGCAGATGCTCCTTCTGGGCATGGCCCTCCTCACCCGGCCCAAGCTCCTGGTGGTGGACGAGCCCTCCTTGGGCCTGGCCCCCAGGCTGGTGGCGGAGGTCATGGCCACGCTGGACGCCCTGAGGCGGGAGAAGGGCCTAAGCCTCCTCCTGGTGGAGCAGAACGCCCGGGCCGCTCTCTCCATCGTGGACCGGGTCTACGTGCTGGAGCGGGGGCGGGTGGTCTTTGAGGGGGAGGCCAAGGCGGCGGCGGAGGACCAGGACGTGATGGAGTTCTACCTGGGCAAGGAGGAGGTGGGCTTCCGCCAGGCCCGGCGGTACCGGCGGAGGAAGCGGTGGGTGTGATGCCACCCCAGTAAAAGGTTCCTGGGGAAGCTACCGGGCACGGTGGGGCGAAGACTACCGGGCACGGTGGGGCGAAGATGATTCTGGAAGTCAAGAACCTCCACCTCGCCTTCAAGGGCGTCAAGGCCCTGGCCGGGGTGGAGTTTTCCGTGAGCCCAGGGGAGTTCTTCGCCGTCATCGGCCCCAACGGGGCGGGGAAGACCACGCTTTTGAACGTCCTCTCCGGGGTCTACGAGCCCGAGCGGGGCGAGGTGGTCTTCCTGGGCCAAAGCCTAAGGGGGAAGTCCCCCCAGGAGCGCGCCCGGATGGGGCTTGGGCGCACCTTCCAGGGGCTGGAGATCTTCCGCGGCATGAGCGTCTTGGACAACGTGAAGCTGGGGGCGGAGCTGGCCCTGGAAACCTACCCTATGGCCCTCCCAAAGGCGGAAAGGGAGTGGCGCCTTCGCGCCTGGGCCGAGGAGGTCCTGGACTACCTCCACCTCTCCCCCTACCGCCACGCCCCCGCCGGCCTCCTCCCCTACGGCCTGCAGAAGCGGGTGGAGGTGGCCCGGGCCCTGGCGGGAAAGCCCAAACTCCTCCTCCTGGACGAGCCCATGGCGGGGCTTGCCCTCGAGGAGAAGCAGGACCTGGCCCGCTTCCTCCTGGACGCCCGGGAGGAGTGGGGGGTGACCCTCCTCTGGGTGGAGCACGACCTGAGAGCGGTCCTGGAGCTTTCCGACCGGGTCCTGGTCCTCTCCTACGGCGAGGTCCTCTACTACGGGCCCCCTTCCGGGGTGCGCCAGGACCCCCGGGTGGTGGAGGCCTACCTGGGCCAGGGGTGAGCATGCGGGGAACGCTTTTGGAGCACCTGGTGAACCACGCCAAAGAGCGGCCCAAAGCCGCCGCCTTGCGGGTAAAGAGGCTTGGCATCTGGCAGAAGACCTCCTGGGAAGACCTCCTGGACCGGGTCCTGAGCCTGGCGGGGGGCTTGGCCGCCATGGGCCTAAAGGAAGGGGAGGTCCTGGCCATCCTGGGCCACAACGCTCCCGAGTGGGTGGAGGCGGAGCTCGCCGCCCAGGCCCTGGGGGCCCTGCCCATGGGCATCTACGCCGATGCCATGCCCGAGGAGGTGGGCTACTTCCTGGAGTTCACCGGGGCCAGGGGCGTTGTGGTCTCGGACGAGGAGCAGCTGGACAAGGTCTACCCCCACCTGCACCTGGTGGACTTCGTCCTGGTGTGGGAGGAGGCGGGGATGAGCCGCCACTTCGGGGGGAAGGTCCGCCGCTTCAGCCAGGCTCTGGGGGATAGGCGGGTGGGGGAGGAGGCCATGGGAAAGCGGCGCCCCGAGGAAACCGCCCTCCTCGCCCCCACCTCGGGGACCACGGGGCGGAGCAAGCTGGCCATGCTCTCCCACGCCAACCTCCTGGCCGGGCACAGGGCTTTGGCCCAGGCCCTGGGGTTCCAGAAGGGGGCCTGGGTGTTCAGCTACCTGCCCCTCCCCTGGATCGGGGAGCAGATGCTCACCGTGGTCCAGAGCCTGGTGGAGGGCTCCACCGTCCACTTCCCCGAGGACCCCACCACCCTGAGGGAGGACCTCAAGGAGGTGCAACCCGACTTCTTCCTGGCCCCGCCCAGGCTCTGGGAGGACATGGCGAGCCTCATCCAAAGCCGGATGGCCGATGCCGACTTCCTCAAGGCCTTCTTCTACCGGGTGGGCATGGGGGCCCTCCTGGAAGGGGCTAACCGGGAGTTCCGCGGGGAGAAGGTGGGCCTTTGGCTGGACCTGAAGCGGGCCCTCTTCTACCCCCTGATCGCCAGGCCCCTCAGGGCGAGGCTGGGCCTCGCCGCCTGCCGCATCGCCGTGACCGGGGGGGCCCCTTTAGGCCCCGAGGTCTTCACCTTCTTCCGCGCCCTGGGGCTGGACATCCGCCAGGTCTACGGCCAGTCGGAGACCGCCGCCGCCACCGCCGCCCACACCACCGGGGACGCCCCTCCTGAGACCGTGGGCCCGCCCCTCCCCGGCATCGAGGTGCGCCTCAGCGAGGAGGGGGAGATCCAGGTCCGGGGCCCCCAGGTCTTCCAGGGCTACTTCCGGCAGGAGGCGGCCACCCGGGAGAGCTTCACCCAGGACGGCTTCTTCCGCACCGGGGACGCGGGCTTCTTTGACGAGCGGGGGCACCTGGTCATCCTGGGCCGGGTGAAGGAGGTAGGGGCCCTTTTGGACGGCACCCGCTTCGCCCCGCAGTTCCTGGAAAACCGGCTCAAGTACTCCCCCTACATCCGCGAGGCCGTGGTCCTGGGCCACGGCAGGCCCTTCGTCACCGCCCTCGTGGAGCTGGACCCAGAGAACGTGCAGAACTGGGCCCGCAAGCGGGGCATCCCCTTCACCACCTACCTCTCCCTCACGGAGCGCCCCGAGGTCCGGGCCCTCATCGCCGAGGAGATCCGCATGGTGAACCAGACCCTGCCCGAAAAGCTCAGGATCCGCCGCTTCGCCATCCTGCCCAAGGAACTCCACCCCGACGACGAGGAGATCACCCGCACCCGCAAGGTCCGCCGCCAGGTGGTGGAGGCCCGCTACGCCGCCGCCATCCAGGCCCTCTACGGCGAAGGGGGGCGGGTGGAGGTGGTCCTTCCCATCCGCTACCTGGAGGGGGAGGGGAGGCTGGAGGCGGTCCTCGAGGTCCAGGAGGTCTAAGGTGTACGCCCTCTCCAAGCGCCTCACCGACGCCTTCAGCCGCCGCTTCGCCCGGACGGTCCGGGAGACCTACCGGGAGGACGAGGCCTACGCCAGCACCCCCCTGGGGCGGCTTGGCCTCATTGCCCTCCTCCTTCTCCTCCTCTTCCTGCCCTTTCTCCTGGGCCCCTACCCCATGTACGTGGCCACCCTGGTGGCCATCGGGGCCCTTTCCGCCCTGGGGCTTCACCTTCTGGTGGGCGGGGCGGGCCAGATCTCCCTGGGCCACGCCGCCTTCATGGGGGTGGGGGCCTACGCCGCCAGCCACCTGGCGGGGCCCCTGGCCCCCCTGGGCATCCTCCTCGGCGGGGGGATAGCCGCCCTCCTGGGCCTCCTCCTCGGCCTTCCGGCGCTCCGCATCAAGGGGGTGTACCTGGCCATCGCCACCCTGGCCTTCCAGTTCTTGGCGGACTATGTGTTCAAGAACTGGGAAGCGGTCACCGGGGGGATTCGCGGTCGTACCCTGCCCCCGGCGGAACTCTTCGGCATCCCCTTGGACTCCCCGGAGAGGCTCTGGTACCTGGTCCTCCTCTTCCTCATCCCCCTCTTCTTCTACGGCAAGCGCCTCCTCATGACCCGAACCGGGCGGGCCTTCATGGCGGTGCGGGACAACGACCTCTCCGCCCGGGTGGCTGGGGTGGACCTGACGCGGGTGAAGCTCTTCGCCTTCGCCCTCTCCGCCTTCTACGCCGGGGTGGCCGGGGGGCTCCTGGCCCAGCTCTACAAGGCGGTGACCCCGGAGTACTTCCCCCTTTCCGTGAGCATCCAGTACCTGGCCATGGTCATCGTGGGCGGGGCGGGGACGGTTCTTGGGGCGGTCCTTGGTGCCTTCTTCGTCCTCCTCATCCCCGAGATCCTGAATAGCTACGTGGGCGCCCTGGGGCCCCAGTACGCCGCCGCCCTGGCGGCCTGGCGCAACGTGCTCTTTGGTCTCCTGATCCTGGCCTTCTTGATCCTCGAGCCCCTGGGCCTGGTGGGGCTTTGGGGACGGGTGCGCAACTATTTCCGCACCTGGCCCTTGCCCTACTGAGCCTTTCTGTTGCAGAAGGGGAACCAGCTCGTTCCCCTTCTTCGCGTGACTGGGGGAGGAGGGCCTGGTCAAAAAACGCTTTCACACGGTTTTCACAGCCCTACCCCTATGATGTGTGCAGGAGGTGGGAACCTTGAGAAACCAAAAACCGCTGACCGCCTTTCTGGCCTTCCTCCTGGCCCTGGGTTTGGCCCTGGCCCAAACCGCCCAACCCCTCCTCCTGGACCTAAAGGCCCAGAAGGTGGTGGTCAAGGAGGGCAAGGAAGTCTTGGAGGAGGCCCTGGCGGTAGTCCCTGGCGACACCCTGGAGTGGCGCCTGGTAGCGGAGAACCGGGGTAAGGAGACCTTGCGCCAGGTGGCCCTGGTTGTCCCCATCCCCAAGGAGACCTTCTACCTGGATGGGACGGCGACCCCTTTGCGGTTAGGTAACGCCACCATCCGCCCGGAGTTCAGCTTTGACGGGGGTAAGACCTTCGGTCTACCACCCCTGAAGAAGCGGGTCCGGGTGGTGGAAAATGGAAAGGAGGTGGAAAAGGAGGTGGAAGTGGACCCTAAGGAGTACACGCACGCCCGTTGGGTACTGCCGGAGCTGAAACCCGGCCAAAAGGTAGAGGTCCGCCTGCGGACCATGGTCAAATAGAAATAAGGAGAAAGCAAGAAAGGAGGTAGTAGATGCAAGAAAACGCTAAGAGCTTCCTGAAGGCAGTCCTCCTGGGGTTCGGCCTGGCCCTTTTGGCCCTGGGCACGGCTTTGGCCATGACCCCCGCGGGGACGCAGATCCAGAACCAGGCCTCGGCCAGCTACATTGACTCGGCAGGCCAGCCCCGCACCACCACGTCCAACCTGGTGGTCACGGTGGTGCAGCAGGTTTACAGCTTCACCATCACCCCAAACGGCACCGAAAGCGCTCCCGGCCAGATTAGGGCCGCCCTTCCCGGCGCTCAGGTGATCTTCAACTACGTGGTCACCAACACCGGTAACGGCACCGACACCATTAACCTGAGCACGGTCCTGGGCACCTCCCACGACTTTGACCTCCTGAGCCCCACCATCTACCTAGATGCCAACTGCAACGGCAACCTGGATGCCGGGGAGACCACGCCCATCACCAGCGTGACCCTGGGCGCGGGCCAGCAGGCCTGCGTGATCGTGAGGGCCACCATCCCCTCGTCCGCTACTGCTGGCCAGTACGGGAACCTGAACCTGGTGGGCACCTCGGCGGGTAGCCCCAGCGTCACCGACAACGACAACTGGGCCCGGGCCCTGGCCACCGCCCAGGCCGCCCTCACGGCCTTCAAGAGCGCTTCGCCCACCGGCCCCGTGGCCCCCGGCGGCACCATCACCTACACCATCTCCGGCGCCAACGTCGGCGGTAGCGCCGCTTACGGCTACCCCGTCACCGTGGACGGCACGCCCAGGAACGGCATCCTGATTGAGGACACCATTCCTGCTGGCCTCACCGTTACGCAGGTTTCCGGCTCCGCCGGCGCCGGTACCGTTCGCTTCATCTACCACGATGGCACGGCCTGGACCACGTTGGGCACGACATCCCCCGTTACTGGCCTGAGCATCTTGGGCGATGGCACCAAGAAGGTGGGCATGCTCATTGAGGGCACGGGGCCCTTCTTCCCTCAAGGTGCCTCGTACACCTTCTCCTTCCAGGCCACGGTGCCCTCTTCTGCGACTGTTGGAACGAGCTACGCCAACTTCGCCATCGTGACCTTTGACGCCAACGGCGATGGGGATGCCAACGACCCCGGCGAGACCGTTACCACCAACACCACCACCAACACCGTGGCGGCCGCCTACAACGTGGCCGTGGGGCCGTATGAGTACCCCGAGGGTGGCGCTACCGGTACCTACACCGCGGGCGGCTACACGGTGACCCGCTCCGGCGACCAGCAGACCATCACCTCCGTCTACAGCGGCACCACCGTCATCTTCCGCCACACGCTTAAGAACACCGGCAACACCGCCGATAGCTTCACCCTGAGCTTTAGCGGCGCACCCACCGGCTGGGCCTGCAGCCTGGTGGCCGACGACCTTACCACGCCCATCAGCGGTCCCGTGGGCCCCGTGGCGGCGAACGGCACCCTGGACTTCGCCCTCAAGTGCCAGGTGCCCGCCACCTACACTTCCACCACCCCCATCGCTCTCACCGTCAGGGCCACCAGCGTGGGCGACCCCTCCAGGAGCGACACCACCGCAGATGTGGTGAGCGCCGTGGCCGATGGGTTCCGCTTTGACATCTACGGCGGCCTGACGGCTCCCTACGAAGTGGGCAGGACTCCGGATGGTCTGCAGCACACCTCTGACGACACCAGCACGACCCGCCCCTTCATTCCCACTACCACCGCCAACCCGGGGGCCTCGGTGACCTACCGCCTGCGTGTACAAAACCTTAACCCCAACGGCCAGGCGGACAACTACCTGCTTCTGGTGCAGCCAGTTCTGAACTTCGGGCAGGTGGATAGCGTCCTCTTCTATGCGGACGCCAACGACGACGGTATCCCCGATGGTGCGCCCATCTCCAACACGGGCCTGGTCAACTTCGGGGACACCTTCAAGTACCTGGCCGTGGTCACGCTGAAGGCCAACGCCGCCCCCGTTTCCGTGGGCTTCAACTTCGCCGCCCAGAGCACGGCGTCCGCCTCAGAAGGACTGGACTGGGTCTATGCCCAGATCGACGTGAACCTGGTGGCCCAGGTCACCCTGGACCCCGACCGCTCCGGCACCGTGACCAGCCCGGGCGTCATCCAGTACACCCACACCCTGACCAACAACTCCAATACGCCGCTCTACTGCTACGTGGGTGGCACCGGCGGTAGCTACGGCTGGACCTACCAGTACTCCACGGACGGGACCAGCTGGTTCGGCGCTTTGGGGAACGTGTTTGTGGGCGCGAACGGGGGTACCCAGACCATCTACGTCCGGGTGCTGGTGCCCGCTGGCGAGCCCATCGGTCGGACCGACGTGAACACCGTCCAGGCCCGCTGCTTCGTCACCTACCCGGCCGATCCCCTGGATACTCCCCCCGATGCGCAGGACACCGCCACCGAAACCACCACCATCGTGGGCGGTGAGCTGCGCGTGACCAAGAGCGCCGTGAGCTACGTGGGCAACACCTCCACCGTGCGCGATGCCACCGGCGCCACCGCCTTCCCCGGCGACGTGATTGAGTACACCGTCGTGGCCGAGAACATCGGCACCGGCAACCTCACCAACGTCAGGATCTCCGACCCCATTCCCGCCTACACCACCTTCGTGAGCGTCTCCGCCACGGCCACGGGCTTCCCTGCCGGTAGCAACATCCTCTACTCCACCGACGGCATCACCTGGAGCGCCACGCCGCCTGCCAGCGTGCCCACGGGCGGTGTGGTCTACGTGGGCGTGGACACGAACGGCGACGGCAACATCACGAACGCCGACATCATGCCGCCTGCCGCCAGGATCACCATCACTCTGAGAGTCCAGGTGCAGTAGGCCCCAGTTCCCGCCCCGGGGAAGCCCCCGGGGCGGGCCCCCAAAGGGGGTTTCAAAGGTTTTTCACAAGCGCCTTGTAGGGTAGAAAACGATGAGACTCGCCCTCACCCTCCTCCTGAGCCTCTTCAGCCTCGCCTGGGCCCTGACCCCGGCGGGCACGGTCATCCGCAACCAGGCCGAGGCCCGGGCGGGAGGGGAGCGGTATTTGAGCAACGTGGTGGAAACCCGGGTCCAGGCCCTCTGCGTGCCCAGCGTGACCCCGGACGGCGCCATCCCGAGCCCGGGCCAGGAGGCCCAGGCCCCGGCGGGGGGCTTCGCCTACCTGGCCTACCGGGTGGCCAACTTGGGGAACGCCCCCTTTACCCTGGATCTGGACTATCTGGATCAAGATGCGGGCTTCAGCCCCGTGGCGCTCCGCCTCTTTTTGGACGTGAACGAGAACGGCCGGCCGGACCCCGGGGAGCCCACGGTGACCACCCTGGACCTGGCCCCCGGGGAGGCGAAGCGGGTGGGGGTTGAGGTCCGGCTTCCTACCCCCGCCTCCGGCTCCTACTTCTTCACCCTCAGGGCCACCTGCGCCGACAACCAAGGGGTGAAGCGGGACGAGGACAACTGGGCCCGGGTGCGGGTGGGGGAGGGGCCCGTCCTCCAGGTCTTCAAGGAGGCCACCCCCACCGCCGCCAGGCCCGGGGAAGCGGTCACCTTCCGCCTCACCCTCCACAACCTGGGCGGGGAGGCTTTGGGCCCCATCTACCTGACGGACGACCTCTCGGGCCTGCCCCTGGTCTACGTGGGTGGCTCGGCCAGGGCCCCTGTGGGCCAGGTGGAGTTCTTTGACGGAAGCGCCTGGACCCCTATGGAGCCCGCAAGCCCCAGGGCCATCCGCCTGGTCCTCTCCGGCCTGGCCCGGGGCGGCATGGCCGAGCTCACCTTCCAGGCCCGGGTCCTCGAGGGAACGCCTCCCCAGACCCTGCGCAACCTGGCCCGGGCGGAGGGGCCGGGGGGCCCGGCGGAAGGGGCGGCGGAGGTAACCGTCCTGCCCCTCTACCAGCACCACCTGGGCCCCCAGGGGAACCCCAGGGCCCTGCCCGGGGGCGAGGGGAGCGCCGACGACCGCCAGGCCAAGGAGGCCCTCGAGGGCACCCGGGTCTGCTTCGCCCACACCCTGGAGAACGCCGGGTCCGTGGCCGAGGCCTACGCCCTCCGGGTGGAGGGGCTTCCCGGTGGGGTGACGGCCGCCTTCCTCACCCTCTCCGGGACCCCTCTCGCCAACCCCCTGCCCCTGAACCCGGGGGAGAGGGCGGACTTCCTGGTCTGCTACGGGGGCTTCACCGCCCCCTTCGCCGCCAGGGTGGTGGCCCAGGGCGGGGCGGGCGACAACGCCACCTGGGATGAGATCACCCGGGTCCATCCCCAGGGGAGCCTCACCCTGCGCAAGGCGGTGAGCCCGGAGGGCACGGTGAGGCCCGGGGACACCCTCACCTACACCCTCACCCTGGAGAACGCCATCGGCCCCATGGAGGTGGAGGTCCGGGACCCCCTGGACCCCCACCTGGAGTTCGTGTCGGCCTCCCACGGAGGGAGCCTGGAAGGGGGGGAGGTGGTCTGGCGCCTCACCCTTCCCCCGGGGACCACGGTCCTCACCCTGACGGCGCGGGTGAAGCCCTCCACGCCGCACGATACCCTCATTCGCAATGGGGCTAGGCTCCACGCGCCCCTCTCTCCGGACCCCATCCCCTCCAACCCCGTGGAGAACCCCGTCTGGAGCGTTGGGCTCCTCCTCCAAAAGGAGGTCACGCCCAAGGAGGCCCAGCCGGGCGACCTCCTCACCTACACCCTGCGGGTGGCGAACCCGGCGGGGGCGGCCCTCGAGGTCCGGGTGGAGGACACCCCTGACCCCCGCCTGGCCTACGTGGAGGGAAGCGCCACCAAGGGGTGCCAGAACCCCGTTCCCTGGCCCGTGGAGGTGCGGGATGGCAAGCTCCTCTTCGCCCCCTTCACCCTGCCCGCCCAGGGCACGGAGTGCCTGAGCTATCGGATGCGCCTCCGCCCTGGCCCCGCCGGAGAGATCGTCAACGTGGCCCAGGCCTTTGGCCTCTCGGGTAGCGGGGCTGCCGTGGCCTCGGCCCAGGCTCGGGCGCTGGTCCGCCTGCGCCCCGGGGTTTTTGAGGAGAAGGGCCTCCTCCTGGGCCGGGTCTTCCTGGACCTGGACAAGGACGGCCTCTTCTCCCCCGGGGACATCCCGCTTCCCGGGGCCAGGCTCCTCCTCCCCGGTGGCCTACAGGTGCTCACCGATGCCGAAGGGCGCTACGCCTTCCGGGACCTCCCCTACGGGGTCTACGAGGTCATGCTGGACCCCGCCACCGCCCCGTTCCCGCCCCGGCCCCACCCCGAGGCCCTGGGCGAGGGGTACCGCCACCGGGTGCCCGTGTACGGCCTGGCGGTCAGCGACTTCCCCCTCGCCCTGGACCTCAGCGTGAAGGTGCGCCGAAGCACCACCTTGCGCATGGGGCCCCTTACCGTGGAGAAGCGGGCGCTGGAAGCGGAAGGGGCCACGCTGGTGGTCCTCACCCTCAAGGCGGCGGAGCCCCTGCCCGAGTTCCGCCTGACCGACCCCGTGCCTGGGGGCGAGGACTTTGTCTTTGAGGCCGAGGTGCTGGAAGGGGAGAAGACCCTGAGCTACAGGCTCCCTCCCGAGGCGCCCTTCACCGATCCCGAGGTGCGCTGGAGGTATCCATGAGGAAGCTCATCGTCCTCACCCTGCTCCTCGCCTTGGCGCAGGCCCAGCCCGCCCTGCCCTCCGATCTGGGGGCGCCCCCGGCGGGGACCGACTGGGGGGTTATGGGCGTGATCCCGGGTAGCGGCCTTGGCTGGGCCAGCGACGCCGTGGTCCTCCACTTGAGGGCCAGAGGGGAGGTCCGCCTCTTTCTCTACTCCCCGGGCCTGGACCCCGAGGACTACCGCTTGGCCCTGAAGGGGAAGCCGGAGCTCGGGGACGAGCGCTACGACAAGAACCCGGTCAAGACCACCTTCCGCCTGTTGGACGCCGACGGGCGGGTCCTGGCGGAGAAGGTCTACGGCCTCGAGCCCCACCGCTACGACCTCCTCTACCGGGGGCCCCTGAACGGGGAGTACCGCCTCGAGGCCCGCCTCGAGGGCCTGGCCAAGAACACCTTTGCCCTCTTCCTGCCCAAGGGGGTGGAGGCCTACGCCCCGCCTGGCCTCTCGGTCTTCGCGGTGCGCTCTCCTCAGACCGCCTACCGGGCCAAGGAGCCCTACCCCCTTTACCGCCTCTTGGTGAAGACCCCGGGCTTCCGCCTGGGCCTTTACGACGGGGATGGGCCCGAGGAGCTGGAGGTCTACATAGACGGCCCCAAGGGGCGGGCCAGGATGCCCGTGAGCGGGGATAGGGAGTGGGTCTTCTACGAGCTTGCCCCTGGGGCTTACACCCTCTCCTTCCGGGTGCCCCCCACGGCCAAGCAGTACTCCAACACCGTGGCCTTGGGTTTCCCCACCTGGATGCGCCTGAGGGAGGACGGGGTCATGGAGGAGTTCAGCCCCCTTCCCGTGGAGGTGCGGGCGGTGGACACCCAGGGGAACCCCGTGCCCATGGAGCGCCGCCTGGTGGAAGAGCGAGGCTTCCGGGTGGTGGAGCCCCTCCTGCCCCAGGGCTACCGGCTTTTGCGGGTGCAGGTGGAGGGGGGCGAGCTTCTTGAGGGGAACCGGGTGCGCTTTGGCCTCATGGGCGGGCGGGCGGTTTACGTGCTGGAAAGGCCCGCGCCCAAGGTGGAGGAGAAGCCCGCGCCCAAGCCGGAGGAGAAGAAAGCCACGCTCCGCCTCGAGGCCCTCCTGGTCCTGCCGGGGAGCGAGCGCCCCTACGCCCTCCCCTTGAGGGTGGCGGACCGGGAGGTCCGCACCCCGGCCACCCTGGAGCTTTTCCCCGGGGCCTACTCCTGGGCGCTTCCCCAGGTTCCCGGGGCCCAGGTGGAGGGGCCCACCCAGGTGGCCCTGGAGCCCGGCGGGTCCAAGACCCTGGTCTTTAGGGTCTACCCCCAGGTCAACCTGGAGCTTTCCCCCCTAGAGACCTCCCTGAGGGAAGGGGAGAGGGGGGTCCTAGTCCTCAAGGCCACCACGCCCTTCCCCGACCTCCTGCCCGCTGAGCTCGGCCTGGAGCTTCCCCCGGGCCTCGAGGCCCTCGCCCCCACCCGGGCCACCCTCCCCCTCAAGGGCGAGGCCCGGCTGGAGGTGCCCTTCCTGGCCAAGGAGCGGGGCACCTACGGGGTAACGGGGACCCTTCTTCCCTACGGCCTCAAGCGGGAAGGGCGGGTTTTGGTCAGGCGCCCCGCCACCTTCGCCCTGGAGAAGCGGGCTCTGAGCCCCCGGGTCCCGGTGGGCGAAGAGGTGGCCTTCCTCCTTCTGGTGAAGAACCTGGGGGACGAGCCTGGCCAGGTGGTTCTGGAGGACGTGGCCCCGGAGTTGAACCTCGCCTACCGGGAGGTGCTCTCCTTGGGTTCTGGTGAGGTCAGGGAGATCAGGCTTAAGGGCCGTGTGAACCGCCCCGGGCCCACCATCAACACCGCCCGGCTCCTCCAGGGGGATAAAGAAGTCGCCCGGGCCCAGGCCGAGGTGGTGGGCCTCGCCCCGGAGGCCCGGCTGGAGCGGGAGGCGGACCTGGGCGCTTACGTGCCCGGGGAGGAGGTCTTGGTCTGCCTGCGGGTGAGGAACACCTCTGAGGTTCCCCTGTCCTACACGCTTCGGGACGACCCCCCTGAGGTGGTGGAGGCGCTTTCCAGCACCCAGTTCCAAGGGGAGCTCAGGCCCGGGGATGCCCAGGCCCACTGCTACGGGGCCCGGGTGCGGTTTGGGCCTGAAGGGGAGGGGCGCTTCCGGGCCACCCTGACCTACGGGGGCGAAACCCAGGTGAAGGAGGCGAGGCTCAAGCGGGTCCTGCCCTCTTTGGTGAAGGAGGTTTCGGCGAGCCGGGTTCTTGCGGGCGGCGAGGTGCGCTTCCGCCTGGTGGTCAAAAACCCCCTTCCCCGCCCCCTGGCCCTTACCCTGCGGGAGTCCCCTGACCCGGGCCTGGGGGTGGAGGCCCAGGAGGTGCCCCTTCTCCTCTCTGCCAACGAGGAGAAGGTGATGGAGTTCAAGGCCACCCCCAAGGCCCCGGGCCAGTACCGGAACCAGGCCTCCCTGTTCTTCCGGGGCACCCCGGCCGCCTTCCCCGCCGAGGCCAGGGTCCAGGTCCTGCCCCTCCTGCAGGCGGAGCGCCTTTCCACCATTGAGATCCCCTACGGCGTGAACGCCGAGGCCGGCCAGGTGCTCCTGGGCTTCGCCCTCCCCGAAGGGGCGGAGTACGAGCCCGGCAGCGCCCGGCTGAACGGGAACCCCATCAAGGCCAGGCTCCTTAAGAACAAGGTCCTCTTCCTGGTGCCGGAGACCCAGGGCCTGGTGAGCTTCCGGGTGCGCCACGCCCGGGCCCTTCCGCCCCTGGCCGAGCCCGAGCTCACCCTGGTCTACGGCGGCCGGGAGGTGGCCTTCCGGGGCACGCTGAGCCTGGCCGACTACCGCAAGGCCTCTCCTGAGCCCGAGTCCAGGAAGGCCCCCATCCTCCACCCGCTCCCCGGCGCCCTGGTGCCCGAAGGGGTCACCCGGGCGGTGGTGGAGGTGCCCGCCGGGCTCACCCCCCGCCTCCTGGTGAACGGGGAAGAGGTGCCCTTCGCCAACGTGGGCCTGGTGGCCGAGGACCGGGGGAGGGACGTGACCCGGGTGGAGTACTACGGCCTGAAGCTGAAGCCCGGCAAGAACCTCCTGAAGCTTCTGGCCCCGCCCCTCTACGACGAGGTGGAGGTCTTCGTCCCGGGCAGGCCCAAGGCCATTGAGGTCCTTCCCTTGAGCCTCCAGGCCGACGGGAGCACGCCTTTGGAGTTCCTGGTGCGGGTGGTGGACGAAAACGGCCTGCCCACGGGCTTCGGGGCCCTCACCCTCGAGGCCAGCCCCGAGCCCCTCCTGCCCGATGCCTTCCCCCTGGAGCCCGGCTACCAGCTCCTCCTCAAGGACGGCGAGGCCCGCCTCCTCCTCAAGCCCACGCCCGTGCCCCGGGAGGTGGTGGTGCGGGCCCGCTTCGCCCCCCTCGAGGCCGAAAGGCGCTTCTTCGCCGGGGGCCTGGACAAGCCCCTCTGGCTCCTCCAGGGCGGGCTGGTGTGGCGGGTGGCGGAAGGGGAGCTCTTTGGCACCCTCGCCGCCTACGCCGAGCTTCCCTTCCTCCGGGGCCGGCTCCAGGCCGCCATCGGCTACCCGGCCGGGCTTCCCGCTTCCCAGGCCCCGGACCGCTTCCCGGTCACGGGCTCGGCGGGAGAGGCCCAGAGGATCCTCCCCTCCCAGGACCCCGTGGCCTTCCGCTACGACGACCACCTCCTCACCCTGGGCTACGGGGAGATGAACCTCTCCCTGCCGGGGCTTTCTGCCCCCAAGGCCACCGGGGCCTACCTGGAGACCCGGGGCCAGGTGGGCCTCAAGGTCTACGCCGCCCTCATGGCCTCCGGGGAGAAGGAGGTGGAGATCACCCCCGACGGCACCCGCCTCTACTTCCTGGGCGAGGCGGTGAAGCCGGGGAGCGAGAAGCTCACCCTGGTGGAGGGGGCTTCCGAAAGGGTGCTGGTCCCCCTCAAGGACTACACCCTGGACTACCCCACGGGCCTCATCGCCCTGGCCAGGCCCCTCTACCCGGTGAGCGAGTCCGGCCTCTCCGTCCGCCTCAAGGTGCGCTACACGCCCATGGAGGCGGGCCGGGATTTCCTGGCCTACGGCTTCGGGGCCGAGTACCGCATGGGGGCCTTCAGCGTGGGGGCCGCCTACCAGCGCCTCCCCTCCGGGGAGGCGTGGGGGGCCGAGGCCCGCTACCGGGAGGGCTCCGACCGGGCCCGCTTGGCGGTGCAGAGGGGGAGCAAGACCCGCTTCGCCCTCGAGGCCGCCCTGGGGGACCCCACGGCCCTCCGCCTGGAGGCCAACCTCACCTACACCCTGGAGGACAGGGCCCTGAAGGGCCAGGCCAAGGCCTCCTACCCCTTGGGCCCCGGCCGGGTCTCCCTGGAGCAGAGGGACTTCCAAACGGCCCTCCTCTACGAGGTAGACCTTAAGCCCCTGGTGGTGGGGGCGGGCCTGGGCTACGCCTGGGACCAGGCCCTCTTCCTGGCCCTCCTCCGGGGCGGGTATCGGGAAGGGGGTACGGAGGTCCTGGCCACCCTCACCAACCAAGGGGCCGCCCTCGAGGCCCGCCAGGCCCTCTCCGACACCCTCGCCGCCGAGGCCTTCCTCTCCACCGACTGGGAGAGGGTGAAGGGCCGCTTCGGCCTCAAGCAGAGGCTAGGGGACGGCAACCTGGCCGTCTCCTACGAGCTCCCGAACGAGGCCGGGGAGGCGGGCCGGGCCCGCTTCGGGGCCGAGGCGCCCCTTCCCATCACCGACAAGCTTTCCCTGAACCTCTCCGGCCAGGTGAGCCTCCCCGGGGGCTTTGGCCTCTCGGCCGCCCTCCGCTACCGGGAGGAGGCCCTCTCCGCCCTCCTAGCCCTGGACTATGCCGAGGGGAAGCTCGCCCTCCGGGCCGGGGCCACGGGCGCGTTGGACCGGGAGAACACCCTGGGCCTGGACGCCACCTTCCAGCTCCTCCCCGAGCCCAAAGGGCGCTTCAGCGTGGCCTACGCCCTCCGAGGAAGCCGGCTCGCCCTCCTCACCTACCACCGCCTGGTCTACCCCGAGGGGGAACTCAAGGGCGAGGTCCAGGCCGCCTACTTCCTCACCCCGGCTCTGCAGGTGCGGGCGGCCCTGGCCTACCGCCACCTCCTGGAGGACCCCTTGGCCTTCACCTACCAGCTCTCCCTGGCGGCCTTGGGCTACCTGGGGGACACGGGCCTCGGCCTGGGGGGCGGGGTCCACTACGCTGCCCAGCCCGGCACCGGCTACAGCGCCCTCGCCTTCAGCGTGGAGGGGGCCTACCGCCTCCGGGACTACGCCAGCCTGGCCCTGGGCTACACCTTCGCTGATGCCCCCCTCTTCCTCACCCCGGAGGCCAGAGGGGGCCTCTACCTGCGCCTGGACATCTTTGGAGGTAGCCGATGAAGCGGGTTCTGATTCCGCTCTTGTTGCTTTTGCTGGGACTGGCCGAAGGCCAGGGGGTGATCAGCGGCAAGGTCTACGAGGACCCCGTCGGCGACGCCCAGCCTTCAGGCTTCGTGCCCCGGCCTGGGGTTAAGGTCCGCCTCTACCAGGACCTCAACAATAACGGCCAGATAGACGCCTCCGACGCCTTCGTGGCCGAAACCACCACCGCCTCGGATGGGAGCTACACCTTTAGCGTGGCAGCGAACGGCTACTACCTGGTGGCCGTGGACTCCCGCTCCGTGAGCCCCAGCGCTGGCTTCAACACCGGCTACGGCCAGGAGGATGTCTGGGCGGAACAAACCTACGGAGACGACCCCAACACCCCCGCCTTGGACCTGGGCCCCCGCTACGGCGGGGCGAACCCCGGGGCCTCGGACGGCTTCAACCCCTCCGACACCGCTCCTTCCGCCAACACCGGGGCCAAGCACCTGGCCCGAGTCCAGGTCTCGGGCGGCGGCGTGAGCGGCGTGGACTTCGCCTTCAGCTTCAACGTGGTGACCAACCTGCGGGGCGGGGGAATGGAGGACGATGACACCGCCGCCAACCGCACCGTCCAGGGCTCGCTCCGCCAGTTCCTGCAGAACGCCAACGCCATCGCCGGCCCCAACGCCATGCGCTTCGTGCCCGCAAGCCCCTACGCTCCCAATACCTCAGGCTCAGGCGGGAGCTGGTGGACCTTAAGCGTCAGCAACCCCCTGCCCTTCGTCCTGGACCAGGACACCACCCTGGACGGCACCGCCTACGATGCCCAGAACCCCCTTTCCCTCCGGGACACCAACCCGGGCGTTTTAGGCACCGGGGGCACGGTGGGGGTGGACGGCCTCCCCCTGCCCCAGACCCCCAGGCCCGAGCTGGCCCTGGACTTTTCCGATCAGCCCGACGCCGCAGGCACAATGGGCATCTGGGTAGAGGCCCAGAACACCACCATCCGGCGCCTGAGCCTCTACGGCCAGCGGGGGGACCAAGCCGGGGGGCAGGCGGCCATCTTCGTCAGTAGCGCAGGCCAGGCCACCCTGGAGGAGCTGGTGGTGGGGGCGCTTCCTGACGGGAGCGACCCGGCCAGCGTGGGGGCCCAGCAAAACCGCCGCTACGGCGTGCGCCTGGACGGTCGGGCCACCGTCCGGCGGAGCTTCTTCGCCTACAACGGCTACGCCATCCTGCTCAACGGCCCCTCGGCCCAGGGGAGCCTGATCGAGGGGAACGAGTTCGCCTACAACGGCCCCAACTCCACCACCACGGAAGGAGCGGCGGACGGGGACACCGTGGCCTTCTGGAACACCGGGACCGCCTGGACCACCCCGACCGTCTTCCGGGGGAACCTGGTGCGGGACGTGCGGGAGGTGAGCGGCGGATGGGCGAGCCCAGACTTGGGCAAGGGTCTGGAACTCTGGTACTCGGGCACCAGGAACGTCCTCATAGAGAACAACACCATCCTCCGGGCCAGGACAGCCGGGATCGGGATCCACGCCGGGGCACAGGGCAACACCCTGCGGAAGAACATCATCCGGGACACCCTGGGCTACGCCGGCCAGGGCGGGGCGGGGGTGCACCTCTCCAACACCGGGGGCACGCCCCTCGGGAACCGCATCACCCAGAACCACTTCGGCAACAACCGGGGCCCGGCCATAGACCTGGACAGCGGCACCTGGGGGGTGGGGGACGGGGTTACCCTCAACGATGGGAACTGCGACAACACCTCCGAGCCCAATGCGGGCCTGGACTTCCCGGTGATCACCCTGGTCCAGGTAGTGGGCGGCGATCTCCTCGTTGTAGGCACGGCTTGTCCCAACGTGACCGTGGAGGTGTACAAGGCGGTGGCGGGGAGTGGGGACTTCCTGGGAGGCCTCGGCTACGGGGAGGGGGTCCTTTACCTGGGGTCTGGCACCGCCAGCTCTATCGGGGCCTTCAGCTTCACCGTGCCCCTTTCGGGCTTGAGCCCGGGCGATTACGTGAGCGCCATCGCCATTGACGCTAACGGCAACACCTCGGAGTTCAGCGCCAACGTGCAGGTGGTCTTCGGCTACACCCTTTCCGGCCAGGTCTACCACGACCGGGAGCCCAACGGGATGAGGAACGGGGAGGACTGGTCGGACGGAGCCACGGTGTACGTGAAGCTGGTGCAGGACGGCACGGTGGTGGCGGTAGAGACGGTCAACCCTGGGAGCGGGACCTACACCTTCACCGGGGTAGCCCCCGGCACCTACACCCTGGTCCTGGACGACAACGACAACCCCGCCGACACCACCCCCACGCCGCCCTCGGGCTGGCTCTTCATCAACCCCGCTTTGGGCAGCCGTAGCGTGACCGTCACGGGCGCCGATGTGACCGGGCAGGACTTCGGCCTCTTCCGTGGCTTCCGCCTGGAGGGGCGGGTCTTCCTGGACGACGGGGAGGGGGGCGGCAACGCCAACAACGCCTGGCAGGACGGCGCGGAGCGGGGGGTGCCCGGGGTGGTGGTGACGGCCACGGACGGCGCCAACAGCCGGACGGCCGCCACGGACGGCCTGGGCTTCTACCGGCTTTACATCCCCTATAGCTTCGGGAGCGTGACCCTCTCCCACCCGGCCCGCCCGGCCACGGGCTGGAACGACGGGACCACGGCTTACCCAGTAGCCTCCTGGGCGGAGGCCACTGCGCCAAGCTCTAGCGGGGCCACGGTGAACCTGGGCCCGGCCTCGGCGCTTTCTGGCGGCGTGGTGGTGCGGAACTTTGGCGTGGTGCGGGAGAGCCGGCTTTACCCGGACGCCTCCGGGCAGACGGGCTCTCCCGGGGCCATAACCTACGCCCACTTCATCCAGCCCGGGACCCTGGGGAGCTACACCCTGAGCCTGGCCAACGCCCCCCGGTTCGCCTACCAGGTGCGCCGGGACGTGAACTGCGACGGGGACTTTGACGACCCCGGCGAGGGCTTCCAGGGCCTTCCCCTCACCTTCACCGTGGACGCCACCTGGCCCCGGGAGGCGGACGGGAGCCTGAAGGCCTGCGGCCTGGAGGTTCGGGTCCTGGTGCCCGCCGGGGAGCCCGACGGGAGCCTGGACATCGCCCTCTTGAGCGGGGCCCTCAGCTACGCCAACAACCCTGGGGTGGTGGAGACCCGCAGCCTGGCGGACACCACCACGGTGTCCACGGGGCAGGTGCGGCTGGAGAAGCGGGTGCGGAACGTGACCCAGGGGACGGCCTTTGGCGCCTCGGCTGCGGGTAAGCCTGGGGAGGTGCTGGAGTACTGCATCGCCTTCCGGAACCTGGGGACGGCGGCGGTGACGGGCTTTGTGCTGACCGACCCCATACCCTTCTTCACGGACCTGTGGCCTTACGGCCCCTCGCAGGACATCAAGCTGACCTTTGGCACCACCACCTACCTGACGGCGGCGCCGGGGGACGACCAGGGCGAGGTGGTGGGGGGCGTGGTGCGGGTGGCCTTGGGGACGCTAGGGCCTGGGGCCTATGGGGAGGTGTGCTACCAGGCCAGGATCCGCTGAGCGTCGCGTCGGCCGCCCCAAAGGGGGGTCTCCCCTTTGGGGCTTAGGAGGAAGGCGTTGCGGTCGTCCTTGAGCTGGCGCTTGAGGACCTCGAGGACCTTAGCCTTCCCCTCCTTGTCCAGGACGGGGAAGAGGAGCTCAAACCGGTTCTGGAAGTTCCTGGGCATGAGGTCGGCGCTGGTGAGGTAGAGGGCCCAGCGGCCCCCTTGGTAGAAGGCGGCCACCCGGGCGTGCTCCAGAAAGCGCCCCACCAGGCTCCGGGCCCGGAAGCGGGGGTGGAGGAGGGTGAGGGTGCTCCGCATGATCAGGTCCACCCGGGCCCCCTTGTCGGCGGCCCGGGCCAGGGCCTCGAGGAGGGCCGGGTCGGTGAGGTGGTTGCACTTGAGGAGGATCCGGCCCTTGGGGTGGCTTTCGGCCCGGATGTGCTCCAGAAGAAGCTCCTGGATAGCCTCGCCCGTCTTGAGGAGGTTAAGCCTTGGGGCCCGCCCCTCCCTTAGGGCCCGGAAGAACTCGGCCACCTCCATCACCACCTCCTTCCTGGCGGTGAAGAGGGAGAAGTCCGTGTACTGGCGGCCGTTTTGCGGGTTGTAGTTGCCGGTGCCCAGGTGGGCGTAGCCCCCCTTTTGGGTGAGGAGGAGGAGGGTCTTGGCGTGGACCTTCCTCTCCGAGAGGGGGAGGACCGCCACCCCGGCCCGGAGGAAGCGCAGGTACCAGGAGAGGTTCAATAGCTCGTCAAAGCGGGCCCGGGGCTCCAGGAGGACGTGGACCCGCTTGCCCGCCCTGGCGGCCTGGATCAGGGCCTCGGCCAGGGGGTTGGCCTCGCCGATGCGGTAGAGGGTGGCGTAGACCTCCTCCACCTCCTCGCCCAATGCGGCCTCGGCGAAGCGCTCAAGGGCGGCGTAGTCCTCAAAGGGGTGGTAGAGGACCAGGTCTTTTTCCCGAAGCCGCCTCAGGGGGTTTTTCATGAAGGCCCGGGGCCGCTTGGGCTCCAAGGGGGGAAAGCGCCACCTGGAGGGGCCTTCGGCCACCAAGGTCTCCACCAAGGTCAGGTTCAAGGGGGGCGAGAGGAGGACCACCTCCTCGGGCAGGAGGCCCAAAGCCTCCCGGAGGCCCTCAAGCCAGCCCTTTGGGAATCCCCTTTCCGCCACCAGAAGGGTGGAAAGCCCCTCCTGGCGGCCCTCGAGGGCCTGGGCCGGCTCGTCCCAGTCGGCCCGGGCCCGCTCGCTTTCCAAAAGCCTGAGGACGCGAAACTCGTAAAGGGGGCTTTCCCGGGGCAGAAAGAGGTCGCTCCTGGCCCGCATGAGGGCCTCCAGGCGCACATAGGTCCCCTCCCGGCCCGGTACCTTGAGAAGCCGGGGCAGGTCCTGGGGGAGGCGGACCAGGTGGTCCTCGGAGGCGAAGTAAAGGGCTCCGTGGCTGGCTTCCTTGGCCGCCTCCCAGGCGATGAGGTCGGTCTTGGGGGCCACCACCTCCGCCAACCCGGAAGTAAAGCCAGTCCAGGTCGTCCAGCTCCTCGGGCTCCAGGATCGTTAAGCGGGGGGCGGCCTCGGCTAGGAGGGCCCGGTAGCGCCCTTCGGCCAAATGGGCCTGGTCCTCGGCCTCCTTCAAGAGCCCTAGGTGGGCCTCGCTTCCCCTACCCTTCAGGAAGGGCTTGGCGATGCGGGCGGCGAAGAACTTGTCCAGGTTCTTAGGGAGTCCGTGGCCCTGGGGGAGGGCCTGAGCCGGGGGAGCCTCGCCCCCGAGGCCCTGGAGCGGGGGGGAAGGCCCTTAAGGCCTTTGCCAGCTTCCTCGAGGCCCTAAAGCCCGACGAGGTCCTGACCCGGGCCACCAGCGCCGTGCGGGACGCCGCCAACGGGGGGGTGGTCCTGGAGGAGGCCAGGCGCTTGGGCCTCCAGGCCCAGCTCCTCCCCAGCGAGGAGGAGGCCAGGCTCGGGGTGCTGGCGGTGGCCAATGCCCTCCCCTTCTGGGCGGTCTTGGTGGTGGACCAGGGGGGTGGGAGCGCCCAGGTCTCCCTGATGGAGGGGCGCCGCTATGCCTTCGGTAGGGCCCTGCCCCTGGGGGCCCTCCGCCTCACGGAGGCCTACCTCCGCTCGGACCCCCCCAAGAAGGCCGAGGTCAAGGCCCTGGAGAAGGAGGTGGCCCGGCACCTCCAGGCCCTTCCCCTCCCCAGGGGGCTTCCCCTGGTGGCCTTTGGGGGGAACCTGTGGGCCATCGCCAGGCTCCACCAGAAGCGGAAGGGCTACCCCCTGGACCTCCTCCACGGCTACTACCTGCCCAGGGGCGACCTGGAGGACCTGGCCGAGGACCTCCTTTCCCTTTCCCTCAAGGCCCGGGCCTCGCTTCCCGGGGTCCAGGCCGACCGGGCCAGGACCCTGCCGGCGAGCCTCCTCTTCCTGCGCCTCCTCAAGGAGGCGGGCGCCCCAGGGGTCTATGTGAGCGGGGTGGGGATCCGCGAGGGGGCCCTCTTCGCCCGCCTCCTCCCCGAGCCCCACCTCCTGCCCGACCCCCGGGCCTTCGCCGTGGAGAACCTGTTCCGGCACTACCCCTTCAACGAAGCCCACCGGGAGCGGGTGAAGGCGTTGGCCCTGGAGCTTTTCCAGGGCCTCGCCCCCCTCCACGGCTACGGGGAAGGGGAGAGGCGGCTTCTTCTGGAGGCTGCCCACCTGCACGACATCGGCATGCACATCGGCTACCACGAGCACTACAAGCACGGGGCCTATCTGGTGCTCTCCTCGCCGCTTTTTGCCATGAGCCACCGGGAGCAGGCCCTGCCGGCCCTTCTGGTGCGCTACCACCGGCGGGGGAAGCCGGAGCCCGGGGCCTTTAGGAGCCTCCTGAGTAGGGGAGATGCTAGGCTCCTGCTTCGGTTCTCCGCCCTCTTGCGCCTGGCGGAGATACTGGAAAGGACGCGCTCGGGGCGGGTCCGAGGGGCGCGGGTGGCTTTGTGGGAGTGGGTACGGCTTCTTTTGGAGGCCTCGGAGGAGCCCTAGGTGGAGGTTGTGGAGGCCAGCAAGTAGCGGATAAGTATGGCACAAGCCTGTAACATCGTGACAACAGGCACATACCACCATTGACCAGCCGCCAACCAACCTGCTAAGCTGCTTACCAACCGGTCGGTAGCCTATGCTGACCCGCACCCGCATCCTGGAAGAGGCCGCCAAGCTCTTCACCGAGAAGGGCTACGAGGCCACCAGCGTCCAGGACCTGGCCGAGGCCCTGGGCCTTTCCAAGGCCGCCTTGTACCATCACTTCCGCAGCAAGGAGGAGGTGCTCTACGAGATCAGCCTTCTGGCCCTCGAGGGCCTCCTCCGGGAAGGAGAGAAGGCCCTCAAGGAGGAAGACCCCAAAAGGGCCCTTCTGCTCTACATGGAGGCCCACGCCCGCTACCTGGAGGAGAACTTCCCCTTCTTCGCCGCCATGCTCCAGGGCCTCTCTAGCCTTTCCCAGGGAAGGCGGGAGGCCACGGTGGCCTTGCGGGACCGGCACGAGGCCAACCTGCGGGCCATCCTAAAGCGGGGCGTGGAGAGGGGAAGCTTCCGCCCGCTGGACGTGACCCTGGCCGGGCGGGCCATCCTCTCCATGCTGAACTGGATGGTGCGCTGGTTCCGGCCCGGTGGCCCCATGCGGGCCGAGGAGGTGGCCCAGGGCTACTACGACCTGATCCTAAGGGGGTTGGAGCGTGAAGGTGCCTGAGCACAGGGATGCCCGGATCCTCACCCTTTACGAGGGAACCAGCGAGGTCCAGAAGCTGGTCATCGGGGCCCACCTGACTGAGGTCAGGGCCTTTGCTTGAGGAGGTGCGCCATGCCCTTATACTTTGAGGACTTTCAGGTAGGCCAGCGCTTCACCACCCCCGCCCGCACCGTCACCGAGGCCGACATCGCCAACTTCGCCGGGGTCTCCGGGGACTTTAACCCCATCCACACCGACGCCGAGTTCGCCCGCTCCACCCCCTTCGGGGCCCGCATCGCCCACGGCCTCCTGGTCCTCTCCATGCTGACGGGCCTCAGGCAGCGCTCGGGCCATTTTGAGGGGACCATTATCGCCTGGCTTGAGATCAGGAACTACCGCTTCCTAAAGCCCGTCTTCATCGGCGACACGATCCACGGGGAGACGGAGATTCTGGAAAAACGGGAGACCTCGAGGCCCGACCGGGGCATCCTGGTGCAGAAGGTGCGGGTCCTGAACCAGAAGGGTGAAGTGGTGCAGGAGGGGGAGTTCGTCACCATGGTGAAAAGAAGGGAAGGAGGCGCCTGATGGGCAGGCTGGAAGGGAAGAACGTTCTCATCACCGGGGCGGCCCACGGCATCGGCCGGGCCACCCTGGACCTCTTCGCCCGGGAGGGGGCCAGGCTCGTCGCCTGCGACCTGGACCGGGAGGGCCTCGAGGCCGCCTCCCAGGCCACCGGGGCCATCCCCGTGGCCATGGACGTGGCCGACCCCGCCTCCGTGGAGCGGGGCTTCGCCGAGGCCCTGAGGGCTTTAGGCCGCCTGGACGGCGTGGTCCACTACGCCGGCATCACCCGGGACAACTTCCACTGGAAGATGCCCCTGGAGGACTGGGAGCTGGTGCTCAAGGTGAACCTCACCGGAAGCTTCCTGGTGGCCAAGGCCGCCAGCGAGGCTATGCGGGAGAGGAACCCGGGGAGCATCGTCCTCACCGCCAGCCGGGTCTACCTGGGCAACCTGGGGCAGGCCAACTACGCCGCCTCCAAGGCGGGGGTGGTGGGGCTCACCCGCACGCTGGCCCTGGAACTGGGGCGCTACGGCATCCGGGTGAACGCCCTGGCCCCCGGCTTCATTGAGACCCGGATGACGGAAAAGGTGCCGGAGAAGGTGCGGGAAAAGGCCATCGCCGCCACGCCCCTGGGCCGGACCGGGAAGCCTCTGGAGGTGGCCTACGCCGCGCTCTTTCTGGTTTCCGACGAGTCCAGCTTCATCACCGGCCAGGTCCTCTTCGTGGACGGGGGGCGGACGGTGGGGGCGGCCCCGGCCTAAGGGGTAGGATGGGGGAGGAGGCCCACCACACCCCGAGGTGATCCAGAGCTTGCCGGAGCGGCTTTCCGAGGAGCTGGCCGCTATTTTGAGGGATATGGTGGCGGCCATCCTCGAGGACAAGGAGGCCCACGTGGACTGGCTGGAGACCCAGCGGGAGCTTCTGGACCAGATGGGCCTCAGCAACTACCTGCAGTACCTGGCCAGGGGCCTGGACTGAACCCTTTAGGACACCGGGGCCCTCAGGTGCTTGCGGGCCCAGCGGTCCACGGCCTGGATGACCGCCTCCAGCTCCTCGCCCGAGGGGGTGAGGCGGTAGCGGGTGCGGAGGGCATGTAGGACTCCACGGTCTTCTCCACGAGCCAAAGCCGCACCAGGTGGTCCAGGCGCTGGGAGAGCGTGGCCGGGTTCACCCCGCCGATGGCTCGGGAGAGCTCGTTGAACCGTTCCGTGGAGCCGCATATCGGTCAAGTCTGGGCCCTCGAGGAGGGCCCGGACGATGTGCAGGGTCCACTTCTCCTGCAGGAGGTTGACGGCGTACACGGGGCAGAAGGCGCCTTCTTCCCACGCCGGGGCATCGGCCATAGCCCTAAAGGTCGGGGAGCCGGGAGGCCGCCTCCTTAAGCCTTTCCCGGGAGGCGTGGAGGTAGATCTGGGTGGTGGCGATGGACTCGTGGCCCAGGAGGTCCTTGACGGCGTCCAGCTGGACGCCCCTTTCCACCAGGAGCGTGGCGTAGGCGTGGCGGAGCTTGTGGGGGGTGAAGCGCCTGGGGTCTAGGCCCGCCCGGAGGGCGGCCTCCCGGAACTTGGCCTCCACGTACCGGGCCGAGGGCGCCCGGCCCCGGTACCGCCCCTGGGCAAAAGTGAATACATTCACATTGCCCTGGGGCGGGCCCAGCTCCAAGAGCGCGCCCTGGGCGGTCCGGGAAAGGGGCACCAGCCGTTCCTTGTTGCCCTTACCCACCACCCGCACGGCCACGGGGCGCCCGCCTTCCTGGACGATGTTCTTGCCCTTCAGGGAAAGGGCCTCGGAGATGCGGAGGCCCGTGCCGTAGAGGAAGCGGGCGAGGGCGGTGAGGAGCCGGGCCTCCTTTTCCTGGGCCAGGGCCTCGAGGAAGCGCAAGAGCTCCTCGGGGGCCGGGTGCAGGGGAAGCCGCCTCCCGGCCTTGGGCCGGCCGATGCCCTCGGTGGGGTCCGCCACGGCCTCGCCCCGCACCTGGGCCAGGTAGCGGTAGTAGCTCCTCAAGGCCGCCAGAAAGCCCTGGACCCGCCTGGGGGCCCAGCGCTCCTCCAGGAGGATGGCCCGCACCGCCTCGGGGCCTGGCGGGAGGGCGCGGGCCTCGAGGAAGCGGAACCAGAGGGCCAGGTCCTGGAGGTAGCGGCGCACCCCCCGGGGCGAGTGGCCCCGCTCCAAAAGGAGGTATTCGGCATAAGGGGCCAGGGGCAGAAGGGCCCTCTCGGGCTTTTTAACGCCGATGGTTTTCCAGATAACGCTCGGCTCGGCCATGGGGGCATTATACATGCGCGAAATGTATCTTTCGCGCACAGAAGGGTCCCGACAGGGACCCCAGGACCTGGGGGCCTTACGGCCCCACGGAGGTGGATGGCCATGAGGCGGTTGGTGATCCGGTTCAAGGACGGCTCCACGACCAGCCTGGACCTCGTGCCGGGCCGGGAGCGGGAGGACCTCCTCCGCCACCTCCGGCACTTCCCCGGGAAGGAGGTGGCGAGCGTGGAGGAGCAGGTCTACGACCCCGAGCGCCCCCGGCGGTTCCGGTACGTCCGGCGGGAAGACCTCGAGGGCCTCCTTCTTAGCTACAAGGGGGAGGACCTTGGGGAGGGCGTGTAGCTAAGAACGGAGGGATGGACCATGACGGCCATAGAGGAAGCCGCCAAGCGCTTGCGCTTCCTGGGCACCCCCCTCTTCCGGGGCCTCTCCGACCGGCCCTGGCCCCTGGTGCCCTGGGAGGGGGGGACGGTGCGCCTAGAGGAGGAGCTCAGGCTGGAAGGGGCCAGCGTGTGGTACGCCGTGGTGGGGCGGAGGGGCAAGGGGGTGGTGCTCTTCGCCCTGGAGCCCCGGCTGTGAGCGGGCGTGAGCCGGGAGGAGGAGGATGTGGGCATGAGGAAGGCGCTTCTCCTTCTGGCCTTGGGGCTCGCCGCCTGCAACCAGGGCCTCCCTGGAAGCGAGGAGGAGGGGCCCGGTAGGGCCGGGGGGGCCCTAGGCCCCCGCGTTCTTAGCTACAAAGGGGGGCTACGATGGAGGAGCTTGTAGCTAAGACGGAGCTGGAGCGGGAGGCGGCCCGCCTGGAGCGCGAACTCCAGGACCTCGAGGCCCTCCTCGCCGAAGAGCGGGAGCGCCTTTCCGCCCTCTCCCCCATGCCCGTCTACTGGCGGCAGGTGCGGTGCGGCAAGGCGTGCGGGGGGTGCCCCCACGGCCCCTACCCCTACCTCAAGGTCAAGCGGGACGGGAGGTGGCGCTGGCAGTACCTGGGGAAAGGGTGGCAGCCCCCCGAGGGCTTCGCCCGGCCCCGGGCCTTCCGCAAGGCGCTGGCCCTCTACCATGCCCTCCTCAAGCGGAAGGAGGAGCTTCTGGAGCGCTTGGAACGGGCAAAGGAGGTGTTGAGAGGATGGGAGGCGCGGGGGTTCATCTGGGGTGTAGGGGCCCCAGAGAGGCCATAGAGGCTTTGGGACGGGAGGTTCTGGAGGCGCTGAAGCGGCGGACGGGGGCGCGGGGGGAGGGGTACGTCCTCTGGGGGCTCACCCCGGAGGAGCTCATCGCCTCCCTGGAGGGCCTCGCCAAAGAGGTCCCCGCCCTCGCCCCCAGGCTACCCCTATACGCGGAGCGGATCCGCCAAGGGGGCTTCACCCTCCTGGTCCTCCTGGTGGGCCAGGGGGAGGTCTACCTGGTGGGCACGGAGGCCCCCCTGGAGCTCCTGCCCCGGGGGGGTGGCCAGACTTGACCGCTATACCGCATAGAGCCCCAGGAAGCGCAGGGGGGCGAGGGGGTTGAGGGAGAAGGCCTCCAAGGCCGCCTCCTCCTCCCTGACCCCCTGGCGGTGGAGCAGGGAGAACAGAAAGGCCCGGAGGGCCGCCAAGACCTGTGCCCCCACTCCCCGCACCTGGCAGGCGTCTACAGGGCACGCTTCGCGTGGCCGTGGAAGACCAAGCCGCCTCGCCTCCCCCGTCCCCTTGCGCACCACCTCCCCATCCCGCACCAGGTTCCACACCGCCTCGGTCTCGCCGGGAAGCCGCCTCTCCTCCATGCCCTTGAACCCCTCCAAGGCCCACGCCAGCAGTTGCCCCTGGTTCCCCTTCAGGACCAAGAGGTACGCCCCCCTTTTGGCACCACCTTCCCCTTGAGCCCCTCCGCCCCCAGGCGGTCCAGGAGCTCCAAAGGGGACTTTTCCTTGCCGCTTCCCCGGAGGTGCACCAGGACCTCCCCCAGGTCCGCCCCGGGAAAGACCTGGAGGAGGGCCTCCTGGAGCCTCTCCGGGTCCAGGCGGTGGAGGAGGAGGGTGAGGAGGGTGTGGCCCGGGGGCTTGCGCAAGCCGAGGTGGGGTAGAAGATGGAGGTTGGCGCGGGCAAAACGTTCCACGCCCCTTAGGGAGTCCACGCGGCACAGAAAAGCCACCAGAATGAGGGCCAGAAGTCCCCAGAAGGGATACCGCTTGTTGGCGGCCCGAGGGTCGGGCACTTGGGATAGGGCCTCACGCAGGGTCATGCCCCTCCTTTGCCCCACGGGCCGCATATCGGTCAGGTCTGGCCCCGGGCCCAGGATCCCGGCGGGCCTGATAGGATGAAGGCGATGACCCTCACCCTACCCCCTCAGGTGGAGGAGACCGCCAGGCGGGTCCAGGCCCTCCTGGAGGAGGCCAAGGCCCGGGGGCTCATCCTGGAGTACTCCCTTGACGACTTCAGCGGCGAGCCCCTGCCCGGGGTGGGGGGCCTGGCCTTCTACCCCAAGGGCACGCTTGAGGAAACCATTGACCCCCTCCGGGAGGCCTTCCGGGAGATTGAGGACGCCCTGGACGTGGGCGTGGCGGTGATCCTTGTCCCCGGAGAGCGAGAAGCGTAGGGCCCGAGCGGGGGCAGACCCGGCCCCGGCCTTCTCTCTGGCGGACCGGGACCCCCTTTGGGCGGTGGTGGCCCTCTTCTACGGGGTGCACCGCCTCCTCATCGCCCTGAGCCAGGAGCGCCTGGGCGAGGCCAGGGTTCCCCGGGACTACGAGGAAGCGGACGGGCTCTTCAAGCGGGCCGGCCTGCCGAGGTCCATGAGAAAGGCCTACAAGCGGCTCCTTCGCCTCTCCTGGCGGGCCCGCTGCGAGCCCCTCTCCCGAGAGGAGGGGCGGGGGCTTTGGGGGGAGGCCCTGGCGGTCCATTTGGGGTAGGGGCCCCAAAGCGGTCCAGGTCCTCCAGAATCCGGCCTAAACCGGCTCCCCGGCGTAACAGGATGAGCCCTGGTATGGGGCGGCCCTCCGACACGCATCGCGTAGCCTCGGCGCTGAGGGTAGCCCGGTCCCTGGACACCACCACCCGCCCTTTCCGGGCGGCCCACCCCAGGACCTCGAGGTCCCCCGGTAGAAATCTTCTTGGGCGACTATTACGACCTCTCCAACGGGGTGTGGTGCGTTGGCCGATAGGAGGTGAAGGATGCGCAAGTGGGTTGGTTTCGGGTTGTTGGTGGCCCTGGGGGTGGTCCTGACGGCTTGCCCATCTCCAGCTCCCGCTTGGGTGTCCCTCTTGTACTACCCGCAAAACCCCAGCCTTTGCCCTGGGGGCGTAAAGATGGTCAACCCCGATGGATACGCACCTCCCGTCCTTCTCAAACCCACCACCAACCCTTCCACGCCCCCGGAGCCCGGTGAAGTCCTACCTAGGGGCACGGTGATCGAACCTGTCCAACGGACCTTCTCCGTTCCGTTCTACGCCAAAGAGCAGTACCGGTCCGAGTTCCTTTGTGAGACCGGGAATGGGGTAGTGGCCACCCCAGGCCCACGTTTGTTACCCCGGGACGAGTATGAACCCGGTAAGGGAATAAAGGTGCTGGTCATCGTGGAAGACCCCAGTCAAGCGGGTTACTTAAGGTGGTACTGGGCCTACCTTCCTTGAGAGATAGCGAGTCTGTGAGAAGAGGGGATGGCTCTCACCGCCTCCCTCTTTCCCAAAGGGGAACCCGAAGTCTACGGAGAGCACCGGGGCGAGGTCCTGGGCCGCCCCTTCCGCCGCTTTGAGGTGCAGGTCTACGGGGCCAGGCGCTTCGGGGCCGTGGGCTACCGCTTCACCGGGGTCCTCTACGAGGTGGAGCTTCCCCGGCCCTTCCCCTTTCTCCACCTGGCCCCCAGGGGCTGGCCCACCTACCCCAGGGAGCGCTGGCCCTTCCTCTTGGCCTTCTTGGGGCTTTCTGGGGTCCTTCTCGCCCTCCTCGCCCGGCACCTCGCGGGCGAGCCCGTCCTGAAGCCCGGGACGAGCCCTCTCCTCCTGGCCTTCCCCGCCCTCTACCTCTACCTGTTCGCCGCCTGGAAGGCGGCCACGAGGGAAGCGGGCCCCGAGGTGGCCCTAGAGGGAGAACTCGCCCGGCGCTTCCGGGCCTGGGGGACCTGGGACTCCATCGGCGAGAACACCCCTCTAGGCCAAGCCCTCCTGGCGATGGGACGCTTCTTCGGTCCCTACTGGCTTCAGGTGGCGGAGGAGAAGCTCTACCTGGCCTTTCCGGAAGGAGGCTCGCCCACGAGCCCTCTCCTCTCCCCCGAAGCGGCCCTGGCGCGGTGGGAGAGGAGGCTCAGGGGGGAGATGGGGGCCCTCGAGGGGCTGCTCCGGGCCCTGGGTTAGGCCGCAGACGTAGATGGCCACGAGGAGGGTCTCCGCGTCAAGAGGGTAGAGGGGGTACTCACGGTCTGGAAGCGTAGCACCTCCTCTTTTTTCACACCCCAGGGGTTGGGGTCAAGTAGCACACGAGGGGTAACGCTCACTCCTTACTGCTTTCTAACAACCCGGAAAGCGCCGCACCCCCTATGCGGTATGGTCCCTTTATAAACTAGCTGCCCGTCTTCAATCACCACTTTGCCGCGAAGCGGGACCATTTCATATAGGGGAGGCTGCCTAATCCAGCGCACTGGGTCCAGATGAAGAGAACTATCGGAAAAAAAGATTCCGCTCAAGAGGTAGCTACCCGATGGTACCGAGGGGTTTTCTGGCACAGCGTAGAAATCAAATCTGGCCACCACGTTACCCTCTGCGGTTCCCTCAAGGGTGAGGGTCAGCCCCGTGACACCTTGCGAACAAACGTAGCGCCCTTGGTAAGTCCCGCTTATACTCGTAGCGTCCACGGGAGTGGGCGCTGGAGTTTGTGAAATAGTGGGAGCGCAAGCCGCGAGAAGAACCAACAGACCCCAAAGCGCCTGCCGCAGCATATTTTTCCTGCCCATACGCGCATCCTCCCAAGAGGCTGTCCTAAAAGTCCTTCACAGGTAGTTACGCGGCCCTGGCTAGCCGCTTCACCAACAATCGTAGCATGCCCAGGTAGACCCAGGCCTCGCTTACCCCAGGGTTATCCTCATAGTCCTTGGCAAGACGCCGGTTCCGCCCCAGCCAGGCAAAGGTCCTCTCCACCACCCACCTCTTAGGTAA